>Ga0302278_10002401_pt1 | contig 21656 bp, 18 predicted proteins | sample III_Bog_N3_2_FD_194543 | JGI IMG/M metagenome (GOLD analysis project Ga0302278, IMG submission 194543) | Peat permafrost microbial communities from Stordalen Mire near Abisko, Sweden - III_Bog_N3_2 | ecosystem: Environmental > Terrestrial > Soil > Wetlands > Peat | place: Sweden: Abisko...
ACCCCCAGCGAGTCCCGAAGGCTGCACTGACCCAGGCGTAGATGCCGCCTTTCTTGTCGGCAAAGGTCGCACCCAGTTCCGCGGAAACCAGCGAGGCCGGAACAAGGAACAAGACCACTGTGACCGCCAGATAGGCGAACATTGTCATTTCTTCTTTCGCCAGCATGGGCAGGCCGCGCAGACTGGTCACCGCAGCCGCGGCCGTCATCATGCCTATGGACATAACCCCAAGCGTCTTCTTCTGGTCAGTGGTTGATCCCACGATGCCCTCTCCTCATCTGTTTTCGTTGGTGGGTTTGCCCAACGGCCGGGTCTTGGCGAAGCCGTGATGGGTGAATGCCGTCCCGTCGGCCGCGGTCAGCGGCTTCTGCCCAGGGTGTTTCTGCAGGTGCTCGATCGAACGCCGGAAGTCGTCCAACATCAGGTCCGCCATATCGCGGCTGAAGCCGTGGCGGATGAGCAGGCGCATCACCACCACCTCAGTGATGTTCGGCAGCATCGAGTAGGCGGCCGCCTGCCAGCCGCGCATGCGCAACCGGTCAGAGAGATCGAACAGCGTGTAGCCCGGATCGCTGCCGTTTTTGATGACCCAGGAAATGGCGGGGATGCCCTTGCGGCTGTCACCGTCGAAGGCCAGCTCGAATGGGCCCAGCTTCTGGATCTCCCGTCCAATATATTGCGCCGTGTCATAGGCGTTCTGATGGATGCGCCGATAGCCTTCCCTTCCCAGCCGCAGGAAAAGATAATATTGGGAAACGATCTGACCCCCTGGGCGTGAGAAATTAAGGGCAAAGGTGGGCATGTTGCCCCCCAGGTAATTGACCATGAAGATAAGGTCTTCCGGCAGGTCGCTCAGTTCGCGCCATACCACCCACCCCACACCCAGCGGGGCCAGCCCGAATTTATGGCCCGAACTATTGATGGAGCGGATCCGCGGAATCCGGAAGTCCCACACCAAGTCGGGCATCACGAACGGCGCGACGAAGCCGCCCGAGGCAGCATCCACATGCATCGGAATGTCCAGCCCTCCGTCCCGGGCCAACTGGTCCAAGGCCAAGGCCACCTCCGCCACAGGTTCGTATTGACAGGTGAAGGTCACGCCGAGGGTCGGCATCACCCCGATTGTGTTCTCATCCACTCGCTTCAGGGCTTCTTCCGGGGTCATTCCCAGTCGGCCACGCTCCAAAGGAATTTCCCGAAGCTCCACGTCGAAGTAGCGGGCAAACTTGTGCCAGCAGACCTGCACTGGGCCGGTGACAAGGTTTGGACGGTCGGTGGGTTTGCCTTCCGCGCGCATACGCTCGCGCCACTTCCATTTCAGCGCTAATCCCCCCAGCATGGAGGCTTCACTCGACCCGGTGGTCGAGCAGCCTATGGTGCTGCCAGCCTTTGGCGCATTCCAGAGGTCGGCCAGGATGTGGACGCATCGGCTCTCAAGTTCGGCCGTGGCTGGGTATTCAGCCTTGTCAATCATGTTCTTGTCCAGCGATGCATCCATCAACGGGTGGATCTCGGCGTCGAGGTACGTCGTACAGAACGTGGCAAGGTTCTGCCGGGCATTGCCATCCATGACCAATTCATCACTTACCAGCGCATGGGCTACGTCCGCCCGCAACCCCTCCTTGGGCATCCGATATTTGGGCACCGCTTGATCCATCGCATCCGTCCCATAAATATCCCTGTCCAGTTTGCTTAGGATTTCTTCCCGGTTGTAAAGGGCCATCAAGGTCTCCTTTTTTTGTTATGAACCATAAGAGTAATTCCCATGCCGTGGTCCCCCGAATAATTGACCCGTCTCTGGGTGCGTCTGCAAGCCTGGCCAATGCAAACCAGACACGGCGCCAGATGGCGGTCCTACGGAATATGGAAGGTCGTTGCCATTGCCAGCGATTCACCGTGCCGCATGACAAGGCGGCCGCCCGGAGTATCCTGGCCACCCTGGCTGGCCGGAACCATAAGACGATCCAAAGCCATGACCACAGCAGCATGGCACCATCGGACTGGACAAAGCCGTGACCCGGCTCAAAGATGCAGGGTCTCCAGGTACTTCATGAAGGCGGGCTTAGCCTTGCTCACTCGATCCTTGTCGCCAATCAACTTGAGGAACCAAGTATCGCCATCATGGGTGGCAAGGATGCCGGTCACCATGCGGACCTCACCTTCGCCGGTGAAGTCGTAAACCGCCACCGTGCCAGCCTTGCATTGCACGGTCTGTCTGGCTGTTCCCAGGGCCCTCAGGTCCAGGGGCGGAAGCGCGATTTGACCACGCCAACGATTCACATTCGCCAGTTCGGTCCCGGCCGCACCCGGAAGCATCACCACCGAGATTTCTGCCTTCCCTGGCCCCGGAGGCGTGAGGGTGGCGAAACGCATGCCGCTCCCTGCTGCCCTGGTCCATCCCTTGGGCAGGGTCCATTTGAGCGCGTTCTTGGCCATGGGGCCGGGGGGCTCAGGAATGTGTCCGTTAGGCATCGCTCCCTCAGGCATGCCCGTCGGGCCACCCAGCGGGGCGCCCATGGGCATGCCCCCGGGAACCCCTCCCGCAGGGTGGGGGGCGGGAGCAATGGGTACCTCGCTGGTTCGGTTGGCCTGATCCCGGCTGCAGCAAAGAGTGAAGAGCATCCCGGCTGGAACGAGGAGGGCTGGAATGAAGGACCAGCCCATAAGGGGGGTTCCCTGTTTGTGGTTGATCATATCCAAAACTCCTTAATCGACTTGAAAAGCAAGCAATACCGTTCACTTGGTATCAGCTCCCGCGTGGTGGGGCGACTCCTCCTCTTCCGGAAGTTGGCCAAGGGACCAGTACATCGGGCGTCCATAATAATTGTAAAGATTGGTCTCGTAAGCACGGTCGATCTCTTTGGGCGAAGCCCACTGGGGGCTCTCTTTGATCGATTGTCGGGACATGTCCATATAGACATTCCGCTCCGCCCAGCTGATTTTCTCTGCCCAAAGCGGGGAAACCAGCACTTTCTTGCCGAACCACCAGTTTCTGGTGTCGATCACCAGATACCGCACGACCCAGGTTTCATCGTCGATGATGAGATCTTCGACGTGTCCGATCGCACCGTCACTGCCTTGAATATGGTACCCGTGGATTTCCGATGCGCTGCGCAAATGGACGTCTTCGAAGGCAGGGGCGGAGTTCTTGCCAACCGGCTCCTCAAACCCGGCATTCGCGAGCATGCTCGGATAGGCGCCCAAGCCCCAGATTCCTGAGTAACCCCAGTAATAGGGATAGCCATAGTAGCCGTGGATGTCCCGCTCATGCTGCCGGGAGACGGGTTTGTCCGAATCAATGCCGGGGCTGTGCTTGACCTTTTCCATGGTCAAGGCCAATGGAAAACGCTTGGCCGACCAATCGGGCTCACCGAAAGAAATGGGTGAGATGAGCACCCGGCGGTCATCGAAGAAGTCACCCGTCTCCACGACCAGATAACGGATAGCCCAATCCTTGTCGTCAAAAAGGAAATTCGCCACCGTACCGATGTGGCCATCGGTGGCGTTCACTTCGTACCCTTGGATATCTTTGAGGCTTCGCAACATAGGCTCTTTCCAATCCGCCTCGCGGCTTTAGTGGCATACGCCAAGCGGAATCCTAAGCATCATTCGCGCCATCCCTGCCTCTTTGAGCAATCCGGTCCCCGCCTGTTCTCTGACGGTATAAATGCGGAGCCAATTCCCAAAGCAGGGCCGGTTTCCTCCTGTTCTGGTAGTGCCGGTATCGGTCGAAATGATATACTTTGCAATCAAAATGAATGGAGAAATGAGGACCGCATGAGTCGCGGTCCCGGCCCAGGTTGGATGCAACGTTCCTTCGTTTCCGTTCCCATTTCCTGGAAACCCTCACTGATCCGGTATCTTCAGGCCTGGTGCAGTTGCCCTGGCCCGATAATTGCTCGCCAATTATTGGTTGTTCGTTATTTTGAATACAATATCCGAATGGATCCGGTCGAAACAAGCCCAAGAGCCCTCAGATACTCCGAGGGAGCCGGAATTTCCATTTATAAATTAGATAGGCACCAGGCATGAAACCCGCTGATCCCCGGATCCTGACCATCAATGGCGGATCTTCAAGCATCAAATTCGCGCTGTTCGAGGCCGGTGATTCGCTCCGATCCATTCTGGAGGGTGCCATCGAACGGATTGGCCAGCCAGAGGCGACCCTGCGGGTGAAAGGCATCGACCAGGCAGACACCTTTTCCCGGTCGCTGGCAGCGCCGAACCATGGGGTGGCGGTGAACACCCTGATGGATTGGCTGGAAGATCGCACCAAAGGTAGATCCTTGACCGCGGTGGGGCATCGCCTGGTGCATGGCGGGGCGAAATTTAGCCGGCCGCTGCGAATCACCGCGGAGGTGATCTCGGAACTGCGCCGGCTCAGCCCATTCGCCCCGGACCATCTGCCGGAGGAGATCCGGTTGGCCGAGGCGTTTCAGCGCCGTTTCCCGGACCTGCCCCAGGTGGCCTGTTTCGACACGGCCTTTCACCATGACCTCCCTCGCGTGGCTCGATTGTTGCCGATCCCCCGACGCTATGAAGGCCAAGGAGTGCGGCGCTATGGGTTTCACGGGTTGTCGTATGCGTTCCTGATGGGAGAACTGGAACGCCTGGGTGGAAAGGAAGCGGCCCAAGGGCGGGTCATCCTCGCCCACCTCGGCAGTGGTGCCAGTCTGGCGGCGGTCCGAAACAACCGATCCATGGATACGAGCATGAGCTTCACCCCCGCGGCCGGGGTGCCGATGAGCACCCGTTCAGGGGACCTCGACCCTGGGCTGTTTGGATATCTGGCGCGCACCGAAGGAATGGATGCAAAAAAATTCACCGAGATGGTCAACTTCGAGTCCGGATTGATCGGCGTGTCGGAGACCAGTTCCGATATGCGGGATCTGCTTGGGCGGGAAACGCTGGACGTGAGGGCGGCCGAGGCGGTTTCGCTGTTCTGCTACCAGGTCAAGAAATGGATCGGCGGCTTCGCGGCAGCGCTCGGCGGGCTGGACACCCTGGTGTTCGCTGGCGGCATCGGCGAAAACGCGCCTGAGGTGCGGGCGCGGATTTGCGAAGGTTTGGATTTCCTGGGGATCGGGCTTGAAACAGCGCGCAACGCAGGGAACGAGGGGGTGATATCCGTGCCGGCCGGTGCGGTCGTGGTGCGCGTTATCCATACGGACGAAGAACGAGTCATTGCCGAGTTGGTTTGCGACGTGCTCGGCCTTGTTTCAGCAAAGGAGCATTGACCCATGATGAGCAACATCCTCCAGCCCACCCTACTGCAACAGATGGATGCCTACTGGCGCGCCGCCAACTACCTGTCGGTTGGCCAGATCTATCTCTATGACAATCCATTGCTTAAGCGCCCTCTTAAGCTCTCGGACGTGAAGCCCCTGGTGGTCGGCCACTGGGGCACGACCCCTGGCCAGAACTTCATCTATGTGCATCTGAACCGGGTCATCAAGAAGTATGACCTGGACATGTTCTATATCGCCGGTCCCGGTCACGGCGGTCCGGCACTGGTGGCAAACACCTACCTTGAGGGCACCTACAGCGATATTTATCCGAACATCACCCAGGATGAAGCCGGGTTGAAGAAACTTTTCACCCAATTCTCCTTCCCCGGCGGAATTTCCAGCCACGTTGCACCGACCACTCCGGGCTCGATCCACGAAGGCGGTGAACTGGGTTATTCCCTCAGCCATGCTTTCGGGGCCGCCTTCGACAATCCTGGACTGATCGTCGCCTGCATCATCGGCGACGGTGAGGCGGAAACCGGTCCCTTGGCGACGGCCTGGCAATCCGCCAAGCTTCTGGATCCAAGGACCGATGGAGCGGTGCTGCCCATCCTGCACCTCAACGGCTACAAGATCAGCAACCCAACGGTCCTGGCCCGCATCGAGCCCGAGGAACTGGAGCAGTTCCTGCGCGGTTGCGGCTGGGCGCCCCTGTTTGTGGAAGGCGATGAACCGGCCAAGATGCATCAACTCATGGCGGCCGCCCTGGAAAAGGCCATCGAGGATATCCGGCAATTCCAGAACAACGCCCGCGAAAAAAAGGACATGGTCCGTCCGCGCTGGCCCATGATCGTGCTCAGGTCACCCAAGGGCTGGACCGGACCGAAGGTGGTCGATGGCCTGCAGATCGAAGGGACCTTCCGCGCGCACCAGGTGCCGCTTCTGGTGGACCCCGAGCATCCCGATCACGTAAAGCTCCTCGAAAACTGGATGAAGAGCTACAAGGCCGAGGAACTGTTCGATGAGAATGGCCGCCTGTTGAAGGAGTTGGCCGAACTGGCCCCCAAAGGCGACCGCAGGATGGGCGCCAATCCTCACGCCAACGGAGGCCTTCTGCTGCGCGACCTGCTCATGCCTGATTTCCATCGTCATGCGGTCAAGGTGCCTTCGCCCGGGTCCGTGGACGGCCAGGATACGCTCGTGCTCGGCGAGTTCCTTCGCGACGTGGTCGAGCTGAATCAGGAACATCGGAATTTCCGCATCTTCGGCCCCGATGAGACCCTTTCGAACCTCCTGGGCGCGGTCTTTGAGATGACCAACCGTCAGTGGGACGCCCGGACCCAAGAGAATGATGAATTCCTCGCGCCCGATGGGCGGGTGCTGGATTCGATGCTCAGCGAGCACCAATGCGAAGGTTGGTTGGAAGGCTATCTGTTGACAGGGCGGCATGGGCTGTTCAACAGCTATGAGGCTTTCATTCGAATTATTGATTCCATGTTCAGCCAGCACGCCAAGTGGTTGAAGGTGACCCTGGAACTGCCCTGGCGCCGGAAGATCGCCTCGCTGAATTACCTGCTGGCCTCCCACGTCTGGCAGCAGGACCACAACGGCTTCACCCACCAGGATCCCGGTTTCCTCGACCACGTCATCAACAAGAAGGCCGATATCGTGCGGGTCTATCTGCCGCCCGACGCGAACTGCCTGTTGTCGGTTTTCGACCATTGTCTGCGCAGCCGGCACTATGTCAATGTGGTGGTCGCAGGCAAACACGCCCTGCCGCAATGGCTGACCATGGACGAGGCGGTGGTGCATTGCACGGAAGGCGTGGGTATCTGGAAGTGGGCCAGCAACGACCAGGACAGCGAACCTGACGTGGTGATGGCCTGCTGTGGAGACACGCCGACCCTGGAGGTTCTGGCTGCCGTGGACATGCTTCGCCAGCATCTGCCCGACTTGAAAATAAGGGTGATCAACGTCGTCGACCTGATGAAACTGCAGCCCAAGAGTGAACATCCCCATGGCTTGAGCGAGACCGACTACGATTCGCTGTTCACCAAGGACAAGCCCATCATTTTTGGCTTCCATGGCTACCCCTGGCTGGTGCACCGGTTGACCTACCGCCGGACCAACCGCGACCTGCATGTCCGGGGGTACATCGAAGAGGGCACCATCACCACGCCTTTTGACATGAGGGTGCAAAACAAACTGGACCGGTTCCACCTCATCCAGGATGTGATCGAACGCCTGCCGGAGACAGGATCCAAGGGCGCCTACCTGAAGCAGCTGGTCCAGGACAAGCTCATCGAGCATAAGCACTACATCGACAAGCACGGTCAGGACATGCCGGAAATCAGGAACTGGAAGTGGGGCCACCCCAAATGAACGCCCAGGAGCTCATCGCCACCGCGAAGGCGCTGGTGGCCGGGGACAAGGGCCTGCTGGCGCTGGATGAAAGCAATCCAACCTGTGATGAACGGTTCGCCAAGTTGGGAATTCCCCAGACCCAGGAAGCTCGGCGTGCCTACCGGGAAATGATTGTCACGACCCCCGGCCTCGGAGAATCGATCAGTGGCGTGATTCTTTACGATGAGACGATCCGCCAGCGGAAGCTGGATGGCACGCCCCTGGTCAAAGTCATCCTCGCTGCCGGAATCATTCCAGGCATCAAGGTCGACCTGGGCGAAGAGGATCTGGCGGCCCATCCCGGCGAGAAAATCACCGAGGGGCTGGATGGCTTGCGGGGGCGCCTGGCCGAATACGCTCCCATGGGCGCTCGTTTCGCCAAGTGGCGCGCCACGATCATCGTGGGCCCAGGCCGGCCCAGCCGGGCCTGCATCGAGGCCAATACCCACGCATTGGCCCGCTATGCGGCGTTGTGCCAGGAAGCGGGGCTGGTTCCCGTGGTCGAGCCGGAAGTGCTCATGGACGGCGACCACACGCTTGAGCGGTGCGGCGCGGTGACCCAGGAGGTCCTGGAAACCTTGTTCAGCCAACTCTTTACCCAGCGGGTGCTGTTGGAGGGGATGATCCTGAAGCCGAACATGGTCCTTCCGGGGCTGCTCTGCGCCAGGCAGGAACCGGTGGACGTAGTTGCCGACGCCACGGTGAACTGCCTGCTGCGGTCCGTCCCAGCCGCCGTTCCGGGGATTGCGTTCTTGTCGGGCGGGCAATCCGGTGAACTGGCATCAGCCAGACTGAATGCCATGAACATCCGGTTCAAGTCTCGAATGCCATGGGCATTGGCGTTCTCCTTTGGCCGCGCCATCCAGGAACCGGCTTTGGCAGTCTGGCGTGGCGAGCAGGCCAATGCGCCGGCGGCCCAGCGGGCCCTGCACCACCGCGCAACCTGCAATCAAGCTGCGCGCCGCGGCGACTACCACGCAGTCATGGAAAGGATCTGAATGAATCCGATGCCAATCAACCATTCCATACACCATAGCGATTAATTATCACAATCCTGCTGAGATAGGCACTTTGGGAGGGCATTTGGGCATTTTCGACATCATCGGCCCGGTCATGATCGGCCCAAGCAGTTCGCACACCGCCGGCGCGGTGCGTATCGGCGCCTTCGCCCGCATGCTGCTGGGAACCACACCCTCCAGCGCAGTGATCCAACTGCACGGATCGTTCGCCGCCACCGGTGAAGGCCACGGCACCCCCCTGGCCCTGCTGGCCGGGCTGCTGGGCTTGGCCCCGGACGACGAGCGCATTCCCACTGCCGAGGCCCTGGCCGGGCAGAAGGGCCTGGTCTATCGGTTTGAGCCGGTGGATCTCGGCGACGTGCATCCCAATTCGGTGCGGCTGCGCCTGGAATCGGCCGGGACGGTCCTGCAGTTGTGCGCCAGCTCCGTGGGCGGGGGCCGGATATTGGTCTGGAACATCGACGGCTTTGAGGTAGACCTGGAGGGGGATTACCCCACCATCCTGCTCATCTACCCCGATCGCCCCGGCGCGGTGGCCATCGTAAGCGCCATCCTGGCCAACGCCGCCCTGAACATCGCGACCATCAAGACCCATCGCGACATCCGGGGCGGGCAGGCGCTCATGACCGTTGAGCTCGACGCCGAGCCCCCGGCGAGCGTCCTGGAGTCCCTGCGCTTCCTGCCCCAGTTCGAGCAGGTTCGGTTCCTCCCGAGTCTCGGGTTCGGAGGTTAAATGTCTGCTGAGACTCCCCGTGAAGGCACCCTGGGCGCCTACAAGGCCGCCGCCTTCGAGGCAGGCGTGCAACTGTCCGAGATCTTTATCCGTCAGGAGGCCCGTGCCACGGGCAAGCCCGAGGCCGAACTCCGCGCCCTGATGCTAGGCCGAATCCAGGTGATGCGGCAGTCCTTGGACAAGGGACTAGCGGTTCCCCAGCATTCCCGCAGCGGCATGATCCAGGGTGGGGCTGCGCGAATGAACCAGTGGCTGGGCGAGGGCTCCTCCCTGCTCGGCCCCGCCTTTTCCCGCATGGTCGCCGCGGCCCTGGCCGTGGCCGAAGTGAACGCCTGCATGGGCCGAATCGTGGCCGCGCCCACCGCCGGGGCATGTGGAGTCTTGCCGGCGGCGATATTCACCGTGGCCGGCGCGCGCCACGCCGATGATGAGGCGGTGATGCGGGCCATGTTCACCGCCGGCGGCATCGGCCTTGTGATCGAAAAGCTGGCCTCCCTATCCGGCGCCGAAGGTGGCTGCCAGGCCGAAGTGGGTTCCGGCTCAGCCATGGCCGCGGGCGCCCTGGTGGAACTGATGGGCGGGACTCCCGACATGGTAGATCACGCTGTGGCCTTCGCCCTGGCAAATGTTATGGGGCTCATCTGCGACCCGGTGGGCGGCCTGGTGGAAGTGCCCTGCGTCAAGCGCAACGTCATGGGCGCCGTGAACGCAACCGCTTGCGCCGAGATGGCCCTGGCGGGGCTGGAGAGCGTCTTCAGCGCCGATGCCGTTATCGAGGCCATGGGCAAGGTGGGCCGCCGCCTGCCCGAGGAATTTCGCGAAACCGCTCGGGGCGGCCTCGCCGCCATCCCCCGCTGAGGCCTGTTCTCGATGCTGTGACCGCGGTTTCAAAGATGAACCGGCGGGAACGGCAACCGCAGTTTACGCAGGCTATAAGGCCTCCTTGTGTGTCACCGCCAGGCTCACCTTCCACCTGCCCGCCGGGCCGGAGGGGAAGCATGCCCGCCTTTTGAATTGACGGAGATGGCTGCTCATTCTGATGGAGCCGAACCGGGCTACGGGCCGTTTCGCAGATTGTAACTATATCTAAATTCATAAATTATGGTTCGGTACGAAAGATGCCAAGGATACCAGCATGGGGGAGCCGCCGATGGTCAGCAGAATTGTGATCACAGATACCGTGGCCGTTGCCTCCATGGGAGACGGCTGGGCCGATCCCGTCCAGGTGGCCGCCGAATTCCTCACCAGCTGGGAGGCGGAGGAAGAGAAAGAGGACCTGGAAGACGAATGACCCCATCCACGGCTCCCGGCACCATGCCGAACAGGAATCAGCCAACCCTCAATATCCCAAGGAGAATAGCAATGAGCCAATTGTCAGTGTTCCTGAACGCCCCCATCAAAGCTTCGACCATGATCGGCACGAACGTCGCCAATCTCGAGGGCGACAGCCTCGGGGTCATCAAGGAGATCGTCATTGAACCCCATACCTTCAAGGTGGCGTATGTGGTTGTGTCCTTCGGCGGCTTCTTCCGCATGAGCGGGAAGCTGTTCGCCATGCCATTTGGACTGTTTCGCTATGATGCCAACAAGAGCGAATACATCCTCGACTTGGCCAAGGAAAAGTTGGAGGAGGCTCCTGGGTTCGACCCGGAGAGCTGGCCCTCCATGGCCAATGAGAAGTGGCACCGGGATGTCTTCGAATACTACGGGTATCGGCCCTGGTGGGAAGATAGCCTGTTGTAGACTGGCCGAAATCTCTGGGCAAGCATGGTCATGCTGGCCGATTGGGATGGAATGGTTGAACCAAGACCCATCAGACATGGGGAAATCAGGCTACGGATTCGGTGATTCATGGACGGGCGGTCATGGATCGCCGGAAATCCGGGGTGTCACGCAGGGGGTGCAGGTTTGTCTCCACTGCATCCATCGCCTTGTCCAAATCGGATAATTCAATCAATCAAACTGAGGATAAGGGTTGTGACAATGGGTAAGATCAATGAAGATAAGCCATTATATACGAATAAATACGAATTGGCTAAAGGTTTGCGTTCTCCCACCAGGTAGGAGCCAGCGACTCGGAGAAAATCACGCGATCCGCTTTGCCCAAGGATTGCATTCGGGTTGTCTGTTCCTTGCTTCAGGCCAAGTGAATGCTTTAGGGTGCGCCCGACGGAAGGTAATGACAGGAATAACCAGCATGGGCATTTGCCGTGAAGGATAAGGTCGAAAGGCAGGGGTTTTATGATGGACCATGCAGGCGGTTGGATGGGTGGGTGGTCGGGCCATGGAATATGGCTTTGGACGGTGTTCGGTGCGCTGGCCGTGGTCCTGGTGGTTGTCTTGATCTCTAGAAACGCGAGGAAATAGGCGGCCCGTCTGAGCCGACTCCGCAGCGCCGGCAGCGCGACAGCTCGAAACGAACAACCAAACAAAGGAATCGAACCATGAGCGAAACCAAAACCCAATGCAAAGACCCTATCTGCGGCATGAACGTGGATGAGACCAGCGCTTTCCACGCTGAACGCGATGGCAAAATGTCCTACTTCTGCAGCGATGCCTGCCGGCAGAAGTTCCTTTCCACCTCCGGCGGCGACAACCCTAAAGGGAAGAGTTGCTGTGGCTGAGGAGGCCCTAGGCTCCGCCGCTACGGCTGCTACCACCTCTGCCCACCCATGAGGAATGGATTGCCATGGACACGGAAGTTTTGCCCACCCCAACCGTTCAATCCGGTGGAGCGCCGGCTGAATCTGTTCCCGGGCAAGGCAGCTATACCTGTCCGATGCACCCGGAAGTGAGGCAGGACCGGCCCGGGGACTGTCCCAAGTGCGGCATGCCGCTCGAACTCGCCACCGTCAAGGCAGGTGCCGAAGAAGCTGCGAATGCCCAACTCGAGGACATGAATCGACGTCTCTGGGTCGGCGCAGCCTTTGCCCTGCCTGTTTTTCTATTGGCAATGGCGCATATGGTCCCGGGTCTCTCCAGGCTGACATGGGTGGAAAGCAGCACGGCAAGGTGGGTTCAGGCAGCCATGACAACCCCTGTGGTCTGGTGGGCCGGTTGGCCGTTCTGGCGCAGGGGCGTTCGTTCCATCGCGACCTGGAACCTGAACATGTTCACCCTGATCACCATTGGCGTCGGTGCCGCCTACCTCTTCAGCTCAGTGGCGATGGTATTCCCCGGACGGTTCCCGGATTCGATGCGGCATGGCGGGATGATTCCCGTCTACTTTGAAGCTTCAGCCGTGATTGTCGTGCTCGTACTCCTGGGCCAGGTGCTTGAATTGCGAGCCCACAGCCGCACCGGGAGTGCCATAAAGGCCCTGTTGAACCTGGCGCCACCCACCGCCAAGCAGGTCGCCCCCGGCGGGGACAACGAGGTTCCCCTGGACCGGGTGAAAGTCGGTGACTGGTTGAGGGTGGTTCCTGGCGACCGGGTGCCGGTTGATGGCACGGTGGTGGAAGGCCATTCAAGTGTGGAAGAGTCCATGGTCACCGGGGAGCCGCTTCCTGTGGAAAAGGGGGTCGGCGACCCGGTGACCGGGGGCACTGTCAATGGCTCCGGCAGTTTCGTTATGCGAGCGGAGCGGATTGGCACTGACACCCTGCTGGGGCAGATCGTCAACATGGTGGCCGACGCCCAGCGCAGTCGAGCCCCTATCCAGGGCCTCGCCGACAAGGTGGCGAGCCTCTTCGTGCCGGCGGTAGTTGCGGTTGCCTTGCTCACGTTTGCGCTGTGGCTGTGGTTTGGGCCCGAGCCACGGCTCGCCCATGCCATCGTCAATGCCGTTGCCGTTCTCATCGTCGCTTGTCCCTGCGCCCTCGGTCTTGCCACGCCCATGTCCATCATGGTCGGAGTCGGCCGAGGCGCCCAGGAAGGGGTGCTGGTGAAAAACGCCGAGTCCCTGGAGCGCCTGGAGAAGATCACGGTGCTGGTCGTGGACAAGACGGGCACGCTGACCGAGGGCAGACCCAAGCTGGTGGACGTCCTGCCGAATCAGGGATTCGAAGGGAAAGAATTCTTGCGTCTCTCGGCCTCCCTGGAACAGAACAGCGAGCACCCGCTCGCTGCCGCCATCGTCGGTGGCGCCAAGGAGCAAAGCCTGGCCATCGAGGTGGTGAAGGACTTCCGATCGGTAACGGGGGGCGGTGTCATCGGCACCGTCGCCGATCGCCAGGTGATGATCGGTAAGCTGGAGTTCCTGCGGAACGAAAAGATTCCAGGAACGGAGGGGCTGGAAGCATCGGCCGTGAAGCTTCAGGATGCGGGGAAGACAGTCATGTATGTTGCAATCGATGGCAAACCCGCCGGGCTTCTCGCGGTCGCCGATCCGATCAAGGCCACGACCACCGAAGCAGTCCAGTCACTGCACGGACTCGGGATCAAGATCATCATGGTCACCGGGGACAACCGCCGCACCGCGGACATGGTGGCCAAAGAACTTGGCCTGGATGGTCTGGAAGCGGGAATCGAGCCTGCTGGGAAGGTGGCCTGTATCAAGAAGCTTCGAGCCGATGGCACCCGGGTGGCCATGGCCGGGGACGGGGTCAACGACGCCCCCGCCCTGAGTGAAGCCGATGTGGGGATCGCCATGGGCACGGGAACCGACGTGGCCATGCAAAGCGCGGGCATCACCCTGGTTAAGGGAGATCTCCGCAGCATCGCCAAGGCCATCCATCTCAGCCGGGCAACCATGGGGAACATTCGCCAAAACCTGACCTTCGCCTTTCTCTATAACGTCCTGGGTATTCCAGTAGCAGCAGGGGTGTTGTACCCGCACTTCGGGTTATTGCTTAGCCCGATCATCGCTGGTGCCGCCATGAGCATAAGTTCGGTATCGGTCATTGGCAACGCTCTGCGGTTGCGAATGGTGAAATTATGAAATCAGGGGCGGGTCAGATCCCGATAGAGCCCGCCTAGACTCCCTAGCAGTGTTGAGCCAATTGAAACCAGGAAGAAGCCGGAGAGCGCGCGCATGGGCACCAAGGACCAACCAGAACCGAGCATCTTCATTATTTTCGGCGGAGCTGGCGACCTGACCTGGCGGAAACTGGTACCTGCCCTTTTCGATCTGTCCCAGGACCGCAGGGTGCCTGCCCATTTCGCGATCATCGTGGTGGACCGAGCTGAACTGAGCGACACGTCCCTGCGCCGGCGCCTGCACGACGGCGTCAAGCGGTTCTCCCGCCATGGCAAGACAGCCGCTGGCGCCTGGGCCGGATTCTCCCAGCATTTCCATTACCAGAAAGGCGATTTCAAGCGCCTGCAGACCTATGCCGCCCTGGGCGAACGGTGCGCCCAGCTGGACCAGGAATGGGGCATCAAGGGCCGCCGCGTCTACTATATGGCGACCCCGCCAAGCCTGTTCGGGGTCATCCCGGAATACCTCGGCCAGGCTGGGCTGGCCGGTGACCGGGCGGTCGCCCGAATCGTCATCGAGAAGCCGATCGGTTCCGATCTGGACTCCGCCCGCGCCCTGAATGCCATCCTCGCCGCCAACTTTGAGGAATCCCAGATCTTCCGAATCGACCATTACCTCGGCAAGGAGACGGTCCAGAACATCCTGGCGTTCCGTTTCGCCAATCCGCTGTTCGAGCCCATCTGGAACCGCAGCTACGTGGACCACGTGGCCATCACGGTGGCCGAGACGGTAGGCGTCGAGCACCGAGGCGGCTACTACGACCATGCCGGGGCGCTCCGCGACATGGTCCAGAACCACCTGATGCAGCTGCTCTGCCTGGTGGCCATGGAGCCGATGGTCTCGTTCGAGGCCGACGAGATCCGCAACAAGAAGGTGGATGTGCTGCACGCCATCCGCCCCATCCACCGGGATGCGGTCCATCTCTGCAGTGTGCGCGGGCAGTATGGCCCGGCCGGCGCCGGCAGGAAGCTGATACCTGGCTACCGTCAGGAAGAAGGGGTGGCGCCCGATTCCCAAACGGAGACCTGTGCCGCGCTGCGGCTGTATATCGACAACTGGCGCTGGCAGGACGTGCCCTTCTACCTGCGCACCGGCAAGCGGATGCCCCGCCAGGCTTCGGAAATAGCGATCCAGTTCCGCGCGGTCCCCCATCAGCCGTTCCCGGCTGAAGCCTCTCTGGCCTGGCAGCCGTCCCGGCTGGTCCTGTCGATCCATCCGGAGGAAGGCATCGTGCTTGGTTTCCAGGCGAAATACCCTGGTCCCAGCATGCAGCTGCGCCCGGTGGACATGCGGTTCAACTACCGGGACAGCTTCGCGGTTTCCTCCCCGGACGCCTACGAAACCCTCCTCTGGGACATCATGAATGACGATGCCACCCTTTTCATGCGAGCGGACCAGGTCGAAGCCGCCTGGCGCCTTCTGATGCCGGTGCTCGAGGTATGGCAGGCCACCCCGCCAAGCGATTTCCCCAACTACGATGCTGGCACCTGGGGGCCCGAAGCCATGCAGATGCTTCTGGCTCAACAGGGCCATCACTGGCCGGTTCCGGTCGAATTGGGCCCGGCCGACCCGGACCGGATTGACCAGAGGCATCGATGACCCTTCCGCCCAGGTTCAGACCCCTGCCCAGGAAGGTGGGACACGGGATGGTGGGCTGAAATGCTGCCAAGCGTGATCCCAGCATCCGCAACGTTCATCCGAAGACGGGTCGCGAATCTCTGGGGCCAGATGAAACGCTATGCTGAACGAGCCTGTCTCAAAACCCCCCGTCTGGCCAGATTCGCCACCCGGGGCCGAAGCCAAGAATCTGCAAATATCATGCTGTGCAATACTTTAGCATGGTGTATTATGATTTATGACCATATTTCGTCCATGGAATTACGATTCAGAGATGCTACTGCCGCCTAGCCCAAGAGACTGGCTGTCAAAAGACCATGAAGCCTTTCTTTTGGCAGATATTGTCAGGCGTTTAACCAAGGGTGATCCCATTCTCGATCGGGTTCAACCTGAAGGCGGCAGGCCTGCATACCACCCCATCATGATGTCGATTGTATTGATCTTTTCCTACATGCGTGGTGTTCATTCCAGTCGCAGGATCGAACGGCTCTTGGAAGAGAACTTGGCCTACAAGGCTATCTCTGGCGACCAGACCCCGGATTTCCGCACCCTTTGCCGCTTCCGAAAGGCCAACCTGGGCTGGTTCGAACTGCTCCTCAAGCGGTCCATTCACGTCGGCTACGCCCTGGGTCTGATCGACCTTGGCGCCGTGATCGTGGATGGGACACCCATTCAGGCCTCGGCCAACAAGTCCAAATCGCGCCGTCTGAAGACCCTCCGCCGCCTGAAGGCCGAGGACCAGGAAACCCTGGCCGGCATCGAGGCCAAGCGCCTGGTGGCCCAGGCCGAGGCCGTGGACGCCGAGGAGGACGGCCGCTTCGGCGACGACGGATTTCCCCGCCCCCTGCTGCGCCAGAAGGTCGCGCTGGAGGACCGGTTGCTCCGGATCGACCAGGCCATCGCCCTGGCCGGGAAGGCGGAAAAGATCCGGCGGAGCATCCTCCGGAAAGCCAAGGCCCGCATCCGCCGGAAAGCGAGGCCAGCAAAGCGGCGCCTCAAACGGACCGGAAAGAAAGGGCGAAAGCTGGATCCGGAAGGCGGGCGAAAGGTCCTCGCCAAGCTTTCCAGGATGCGAATCCCGAAGCCGGCCAGGGTCAACACCACTGACCCGGAATCCTTGCGACTCAAGGCGAAGAACGGCGGCTTCCTTCAGGGCTACCAGGTGATCAGGGTCGTGGACAGCAAGGCCGGCATGATCCTCCACAACCATGTCAGCCCCACCGGCGGGGAGAGCCGGGAACTGCTGCCGGCCCTTCTCGCGACCATGCGTGTGTTGGGCGTGCCCCAATTGCTGAGGGCACTGGCGGACATGGGCTATGCGGGCGAACCCAACCTCAAGCTTATCGGGAAGGAACACGTCCACGAGTTGCTGATTCCCCAGGCCAAACGAGCAACGAAGAGCGCTCTGATCCGGGAGCAGAAGGCGTTGAATGCCCGACGGGCCTACTGGCTGAAGCGGCGCGGCCGGATCGAGGCGACCAACGGGAGCACAAAGGAAGCCCGGGGGTTGCGGCAGTTCCGGATCCGGGGCCGGCTCGGGGCGGCCATCGAACTCAGCCTCGACGCGGTGGCCCACAACTTTCAGAAATTGTTCTCAGTTTTGCAAAACCTATCGGAACCAAAACTCAAACGCTCCTTGCGAAACGCCGCCATGGCCGGGGTGTAAAAGAGGCGCGCTTGCTTTGCTGGCCGAAAAGAAGAAGGGGCTCCATTGGAGCCCCTTCTGGTCGTTTTGTCGGGTATTGGGTCAGGCTCGAACGCCACCGCCTGCCAGTCACCGAAGGCAATGATGTTCGGCTCCTTCCTTCCGGGACCGAGATTCTGTGCTGCCTCCGGAGCTTGATCGGAACTGCCCAAAGGACGGTGCATTTCGAGATTTACGAATGGGCGAACGATACGACTGGCCGAGACCTGATGACCAGCCTTCTGGACGCCCAGGCCCGAGGGGTCAAAGTCCGCGGCGTCGTCGACCATTTAGGAAGCTGGGACGGCATCAGGATGATCAAGGCCTCCGGCCTGGATGTGCGCATCTTCCACCCCATCGGCTGGCGCCTGCCCTGGTGCCTGTGGCGGCGCCGCAATCACCGGAAGTTGCTGATCGCAGATTCGGCAAGAGCCATGGTGGGCAGTGCCAACTGGAGCAATCAATACAATGATGAGATTCCACCGAAATACTATCGGGATCTGGGGATCGAACTACAGGGACCCGCGGTCGGGCAACTTGAGGCCGACTTCCGGAAGTCCTGGAGGCGGGCGGGTGGAGCGATGCCCGAACCCCTTCCCGTTCCGGCAAGGCGCGCAGCAGGTCCAGGTTGGCTTAGCGATGTTCCGATCCAGATCGCTACGAGCCTCAGGGGTGGAAGGTGGGCCATTCGCCGCCACTTCCTGCTGATACTCAGGCAGGTGCAACAGCGGGCGGTGTTCGCCAATGCTTACTTCATTCCTGACCCCCAGTTCCTGCGGTTGCTCTTGCGGATGGCGAGGAGGGGTGTCGCGGTGGGCCTGATCGCGCCAGGCAATACCGATCACCCCTTCGCCCAAGCTGCCAGCCGAGCGACATTCGGGCGATTGCTGCGGGCGGGAGTCCGCATATGGGAGCGACGGGAACTGGTGTTGCACGCCAAGGTCGCCTTGCTGGATGAGGATCTTGTCTTGATTGGAACGGCCAATCTCGATTCCTTCAGCTTCAGGCGCAACCTGGAGCTGAACCTTATGGTGCGGAGCAAGGCCTTGGCCAACACCCTGCAAACAGCCCTGGATGAGGATCAGACCCACAGCCGATTGCTCACCCTGGATCAATGGATCACCCTCCCTGGCTATCAGAGGGCCATTCAGCGTTTTGCCTACCTCTTCTGGTGGTGGTTTTGAGCGCGAGCAAAATCCGTCACCTGGTATCGAATCCGGCATGGTGGGGCGACTCCTCCTCTTCCGGAAGTTGGCCAAGGGACCAGTACATCGGGCGTCCATAATAATTGTAGAGATTGGTCTCGTAAGCACGGTCGATCGCTTCGGGCGAAGCCCACTGGGGGCTCTCTTTGATCGATTGCCGGGACATGTCCATATAGACATTCCGCTCCGCCCAGCTGATTTTCTCCGCCCAGAGGGGAGAAACCAGCACCTTCTTGCCGAACCACCAGTTGCTGGTATCGATCACCAGATAGCGCACGGCCCAGGTTTCATCGTCGAGGACGAGATCTTCGACGTGTCCGATCGCACCGTCACTGCCTTGAATATGGTACCCGTGGAGCTCCGCTGCGCTGCGCAAATGGACGTCGTCGAAGGCGGAGTCGGAGTTCTTGGCAACCGGCTCCTCGAACCCGGCGACCGCGAGTATGTTCGGATTGGCGCCCATGCCCCACATTCCTAAGGAACCCCAATAATAGGGGTAGCCATAGTAATTGTGGATATCCCGCTCATGCTGTCGGGAGACAGGCTGGTCCATATCAATGCCGGGGCTATGCTTGACCTTGTCCACGGTCAAGGTCAAGGGAAACTGTCGCTCCGACCAACCCGGCTCGCCGAAAGAAATGGGGGAGATGAGCACCAGTCGGTCAGCGAAGAAGCCACCCGTCTCCACGACCAGATAACGGATAGCCCAATCCTTGTCGTCAAAAAGGAAATTCGCCACCGCGCCGATGGCGCCATCGGTGGCATTCACCTTATAACCTTTAAGATCTTTAAGGCTTCGTAACATGGTTTTTCCCCTATCCGCCTCGCGGCTCCAGTGGCATACGCCAAGTTGAATCCCGTGCATCATTCGCGCCAAGGTATGCATACGGAGCGAATTCACCAAGCGGGGCCGGTCTCCCCTGGTTCTGGGCAGTGCCGGCATCGATCGAAATGAAATGCTTTGCAATCACAATGAATGGAGAAATGGCGACTGCGAAAGCTGGGGTCTCTGCCCAGGTTGGATCAACGTTCCTTCCAAGGACTATTCGGGATCCCTGCGCGCACCAACCCGCCATTCTGACTGGAAGGCTCGACTATCGCACCCACGGGAGCTTGGATAACCGAAGCGTTTTATTAAGCTTAGCTATCTGGTACAAAGGCTGCTTGCAGGCTCCAAGCCAAGGTGATCAACCACCCCTTCGGCCCAGGAAAGAAAAACATGACTCGACCCGATTCCCGAATGGACCCAATGCCGCTGTACCCCTTGCGCTTCGAGCCCATCTTCCAGTACCGCCCCTGGGGCGGCCGACGCCTGGCTGAGCTGCTATCCACTGCGCTGCCCGGTGATGACTCCATCGGCGAAGCCTGGCTCCTGAGTGACCGCGAGGACCATGCCAGCCTCGTCGCCAATGGCCCGCTCAAGGGAAAGTCCCTCGGGCAACTGGTGAAGCAGTGGCCGGAACCCTTGCTGGGGAAACTGGCTGGGCGGTTCCAGAGGTTCCCGCTCCTGCTGAAGTTCCTCGATGCACGTACCACGCTCTCCGTGCAGGTTCATCCTTCGGATCGGCAGACGGCCTTCCTGCCCCCGGGCGAGACTGGCAAGACAGAAGCCTGGGTGGTCCTGGAGGCGGGGCCGGAAAGGATCATCTATGCCGGCCTGAAGCTAGGCACCACGTCCGAAGACCTGCGGCAGGCGATCGCGCACCGGACGGTGGCCGACCGGCTAGCCAGCTTCAGGCCGAAGCCAGGCGACGGCATCTTCATTCCAGCCGGGACCGTCCACTCGCTGGGCGATCTGGTGGTGTTTGAAGTGCAGGAGAACAGTGACGTCACCTTCCGCCTCGATGATTGGGGACGCGCGGATCCCAAGACGGGCCGAAACCGGCCTCTGCAGGTGGAACAGGCGCTGGCCTGCATCGACTTCGAACACGGCCCTTCAGGCCCAGTGACGCCGGTGGTGGAAACGGCGCAAGGGGAGCTGCGGGAACGGATCTTCCTTTGCGAACATTTTGGATTGTGGCGGATTCATGGAGCCGCCCCCTTCCCAGTCGGCGCGGCAGGAACACCGAGGGTGCTGGTTTGCATCGCCGGTGACGGACACCTGGAACATGACGGCGTCCCCTATGCAGTCAGCAGAGGCAATGTGCTGGTCCTGCCTGCCGCCCTGGGGTGTGCTCATGTTCCAGCATCGACACGATCACCCTGCTGGAACTTTCCCTTCCGGAAGGTGTTTGACCATGAAAAAGCTCATCGTATTCGACCTAGATGGCACAATCGCCGAAAGCAAATCGCCGCTCGATGCCGAGATGGCCACCCTGCTCGGTGGGCTTCTGGCAGTCGTCAAGGTCGCCATTATTTCCGGTGGCAACTGGCCCCAATTCCAAAGGCAGGTGCTCAATCAACTGGCCCAGGGTCTCCACCTGAAGCAGCTTTCCATCCTTCCCACCTGTGGCACCAAGTTCTACCGGTATGAATCAAGTTGGAAACTGCTTTATTCCGAAGATTTCACGGCCGAGCAAAGAGAGAAGATCATTCATTCGCTAAAGCAGGCCATCGCCAAATCAGGTTTCGCGGCCCCAAAAACCTGGGGCGAGCAGATCGAAGATCGTGGCAGCCAGGTCACTTTTTCCGCCCTTGGCCAGGCAGCGCCCATCGAAGACAAAAAGAAATGGGACCCGGATTTCTCCAAGCGCAAGCAGATGAAGGTTTTCCTGGATACGCTGATCCCCGAGTTCTCGGTACGCCTGGGCGGCACGACCTCCATTGACGTCACCAAGCCCGGCATCGACAAGGCCTACGGGATCAGGAAACTCCGGGACTCGCTCGGCATCACCATTCCGGACATGGTC
>Ga0302278_10002402_pt1 | contig 21654 bp, 19 predicted proteins | sample III_Bog_N3_2_FD_194543 | JGI IMG/M metagenome (GOLD analysis project Ga0302278, IMG submission 194543) | Peat permafrost microbial communities from Stordalen Mire near Abisko, Sweden - III_Bog_N3_2 | ecosystem: Environmental > Terrestrial > Soil > Wetlands > Peat | place: Sweden: Abisko...
AGATCGCGATGTTTCGTTCGTGGGCACTCCGTACGACGATCGTGCACAGACGCTGGAGTGGCTTGCAGGGCTAGGGTTTGGGGTGGCGATTTCGGGGAGTCGAAGGTCGTGGGTGCGGGCGTTGGGCGCGGATTCGTTTGCGGGGTTGTATCGCGAAGGCGAGTTGTACTTGACGGAATATCGCGAGGCGATCTGGCGGTCGAAGATCAATCTGAGCTTTCTGACGTGGTCGAACCAGGATGAGTTTGTGCACAAGAGCTTCGAGATTGCGGGCTGCGGCGGTTTTCTGCTGGCGGAGCGATCGGATGGGCACATGCAGCGGTTCCGCGAAGACGAAGAGGCGGTGTTTTTTACGGGGCGGGATGAGTTGGCGGCGAAGATTCGCAGGTATCTGCCGGACGAGGCAGGGAGGGCGCGCATTGCGGCCGCGGGGCATGAACGGGCGGTGCGCGATGGATACCACAATGACGCGCAAGTGGGGCTGATCGTCGAGCGAATGCGGACAGTCGTTCGCCGGATGCGTGGGGCTGGGGCACAGACCTATGCCGGGACGAGGTCAGCATGAAGTGGTGGCGGCAGTGGCGAGTGCGGATCCTTCTGTTCCTGGCGGTGCTGGGGCCGGGCTTCATCACGGCGAACGTGGACAACGATACGGGCGGAATCTTTACCTACTCGCAGGCGGGGGCGCAGTACGGTCTGCTACTGCTGTGGACGCTTATTCCGGTTACGCTGGCGCTGATTGTGGTGCAGGAGATGTGCGCTCGCATGGGGGTGGTAACGGGCAAGGGGCTGAGCGACCTGATCCGCGAAGAGTTTGGCCTGCGCATGACGTTTGTGATGATGATCCTGCTGGTGTTGGTGAACTACGGCAACGTGGTCTCGGAGTTCTCGGGCATTGCGGGATCGATGGAGTTGTTCCATGTGAGCAAGTATCTGAGTGTGCCAATCTGCGCGGCGATTGTGTGGCTGCTGGTGGTGAAGGGCGACTACAAGAGCGTGGAAAAGGTGTTTCTAGTGGCGAGCGTCGTCTATTTTGCATACATTGCGGCGGGTATTTGGAGCCATCCCGATTGGCATGCGGCGTTGAAGGCGACCGTGACTTTGCCGCCGCGCTCGGTGTGGAGCGACAAGAACTATATCTACCTGACGATTGGCGTGATTGGGACGACGATTGCTCCGTGGATGCAGTTCTATCTGCAGTCGTCGGTAGTGGATAAGGGAATCACGGTGAAGCAGTACAACGCGTCCAGGCTGGATGTGATTGTGGGATGCATTTTCACCGATGTGGTGGCATGGTTCATCATTGTGGCCTGCGCGGCGACTCTGTACGCGCACGGGATGCGCGACATCAGGGTGGCGTCGGACGCGGCGGGTGCGATGAAGCCGCTGGCCGGCGAGTTTGCATTCATCCTATTTGCGGCGGGACTTTTCAATGCGTCGGTCTTCTCGGCGTCGATCCTGCCGTTGTCGACGGCGTATACGGTTTGCGAGGGGATGGGTTTCGAGAGCGGGCTGGACAAGAGCCTGAAGGAGGCTCCATTCTTCTACTGGTTCTACACGGCGCTGATCGTGCTGGGCGCGGGCGTGGTGCTATGGCCTGACTTTCCGCTGGTGCGCGTGATCATTCTGTCGCAGGTGCTGAATGGTGTGCTGCTGCCGGTGATCATGATTTTCATGCTGAAGCTGATCAACAAGCACGAGTTGATGGGCGAACATACCAACTCAACCTGGTTCAACTGGGTGGCGTGGGGGACTGCGGCCATTGTGATCGGGCTGTCGCTGGTGATGATGTGGAACCAGGCGACGGGCGGGTAGAAGGTGCAGGTTGCCAGTTGCAGGTTGTCCGTTAGAGCAGCTTGCCTTCGGAGAGGTCGCGGATGAGGCCTAGGTCGGCGGCGAGGAAGTCAAAGGTGGGAAGCGCGCTGAGTGGCGTCCACTGCACGGCGTTGAAGATGCGGTTGTCGAGTTCGCCAGTGAAGTTGCGCACGGTGAAGAACTGAAGATCGATGACGCCGCCGTTGCGATAGCGGTGGCGGATCTGGGCGATGCGTGGGCCAATGACGGCGGCGATGCCTAGCTCTTCGTCGAGTTCGCGGGACAGGGCTTGTTCGGCGGTCTCACCGGGTTCGATCTTGCCGCCGGGAAACTCCCATTTGAGGCTCATCGGCTGGTCTGGACGGCGCTGGCAGACGAGGACTTCGGTGCCGGCGCCAGTTTCGCCGGGGACACTACGGAGGATCAAGGCAGCTACGACCAGACGGATGGGCTTGCCGTTTGCGTTGCCGTGTCCGTCGAGTCTGCGAATGCGTTCTTTCACGCGGGGGTCTGTCTCTCCGTCAATCAGGTGGAGCATCGATGCAACCAGCCTATCTACCTAGCTTAGACGAGGCAGGGAAGGCTTTGGACATAAAGGGGGGTCTACTCGATACGAGCGGGGGTGGGGTGAACGCCCAGGCCGGTGAGGCGGGTGCGGGCCTGAGCGGCCTCGGTGGTATTGGGGAAGCGCTGGATGAGCGCGCGAAGCTCGGCGATTCCAGCGTCGCGTTCCTTGATCGAGATGAGGGCCTGCGCCTTGTGCAGGTGCGCGACCGGGATTTTAACATTGCCCGGGTACTGATTGATGACCTGGTCATAGTCCTTGATGGCAGCGGAGAATTTACCTATGCGGTAGTCGATCTCGCCAATGTAGTAGTACGAATTCCCGGCAAGTTGGTCGCTGGGATAGGAATGGGTGACCTGATTGAACTCGGTGGTGGCGAGCGGGTAACGGGCGGCCATGTAGTCTCGGAGCGCGGCGCTGTAAAGGTCGCCCACGGGGGGGGCTGAGGATGTAGCCGGAGCGGCTGGAGCGTTGGCGTACGGTCCTTGTTGTGTGGGGAAAGGAACGTCGGCTGACGGTCTGGCGTTATAGGCGACTGGGCTGGGCTGGCTTTGAGGCTGAGAGACGGCAGAAGGAGGGCCTGCGGGGCTGGCGTCAGGGACGGTACCCGGAGTTGAGCCCGCCGGGGGCTGGAGGTTCTGCAGGGCGGCGTTGATGGACTGGAGTTGGCTCTGGACGGCCTGCAGGCTCTTGTCGAGGCTATTGAGGCGGGCCTTGACCTCGTCAACTGAGTCGTTCAGCGCCTGGGTCTGGTTGGAGACCTGTTCCACTTTGCCGCCGACGGTTTCTTGCTGGGCGGTGAGGTTCTTTTGCAGGGATTCGATGAGCAGCGACATCTTGTTGACGGTGTCGGCGTTTTGCTGGACGAGGTCTTTGAGGACGCCCATACGCTCGTCGTTGGATTGCTGCAGATGCGATACCGCGGACTGCAGGTCCTGAACCTCGGTCTGGAGCTGCACCATGTCCTTGTTGACGGCGAAGGCCGGTGGCGCGGACACTGCGAGTGCGAGGACGGCGAAGGCGAAGGGGGCGTGCTTGAAGGAGCGGCAGTCGATCATAGGGGACCTCAGGGTGTTGACCGCCGGGGAACCACGAGCGACGCTGGCACAGCCCCGGCGATCCGGTTAGCGGTCGAGCGAAAACTGGGCGCGGCGATTCTGTTGCCAGCATTCCTCGGTATCGTCGGTGCAGAACTGCTTCTCCTTGCCGTAGCTGACGACGCGGACGCGACTGGCGGCGACTCCAGCGTTGACGAGTGCTGTTTTGGCGGAGTTTGCGCGATTCTCGCCGAGGGCAAGATTGTATTCGGCGGAGCCGCGGTCGTCGCAGTAGCCGCCGATGACGATTTTGATGTCAGGGTGCGAGACGAGGTAAGACGCGGCCTTGGTTGCGGCAGTTACTCCGTCAGGGCGAAGAGTGTAGCTGTCGTAGTCGAAGAAGATATCGCCGACGTTCTGGTGGAAGGCTTCTTCGGAACCCATATTGCCGTTCTCGCCTGTGCCTGCGCCTGCGGCTTCAGTGGGGACGGTGGGTGCGACGGGAATTCGGACGGTGACGCGGACGTTTGCTTCGGTGGTGCCTCCATCGCCCTTGGCTACGAGGTGGAAGTTGGTCGAGGTGGAGGGCGAGACGGTCTGGGTGCCGTTGACGTTGACGGGGCCGATGCCATCGATGGCGACGGATGTGGCACTGGTGGTGCGCCAGTTGAGCACAATCGACTGGCCAAGATCAATGGCGAGCGGGTCGGCGGTAAAGGTCGCGGTGGGCGCGGGGGTGGTCGCTGTCTCGGTGGGGGCGGTGCTGGCGGGATTCACTGGGGCAGTTTTCTTGCCGCAGCCAGTGAGGGCTGTCATCGCGAACGCGAGCATGAGGGCCGCACGAACCGATCGAGTGCGGATGGAATTGGTCTGAAACGATTGCATGTGGGTCATCGGTTTCTCCTGCATTACAAAAGCTCTAGTCATCTTTTATGTTACTGAAAATCGATGTGGACGCCGGTGAGGTTCCTTGCGAGTTATCACTGTTGCGCGCGGAGCAACTATTTCCAGCTCCAGTTGGGCATGTCGGCGCCGGGGCCGGTAAGTGCGCGTTTCTGGGTTCCATCGGCGAGCATGGACCAGATCCGCATGTGGTCGGCGCGACCATCGGCGGAGTTCGCGTAGGCGATGTGGCGGCCGTCGGGCGACCAGGAAGGGAAGTCGCAGCGGCCTCCGTCGTGGGTAAGCTGCCACCATTTCTTGGTGGCGACTTCCATGATGTAGATGTCCTGACCGCCGGGAGCGCCGGGGCCGTATTTGCGGTCCCAGGCAAAGGCGACGAACTGTCCGTTGGGCGACCAGGATGGCGACGAGGCGTAACCGCCGTCGGTCATTTGCTGCACGCTGGAGCCGTCGGAGTTCATGAGGTAGAGCTGAGGCAGGCCGGTGCGGTCGCTGATGAAGGCGATTTGCGCGCCGGTCTTGGGGTTGTAGGTGGGGGATGAAGAGCCTCGGCGGAAGTTAGTAATGCGGCGGCCGAGGTTGCCGTTAGAGTCCGCGACCCAGATATCGAAGGAGCCATCGGGTGCGGCGGCATAGGCGATCTCGTTGCCGCTGGGCGCCCAGGCGGGTGATTCGGAACTGGCGGCGCCGCTGGGGAAGTTGACGTAGCGCCCGAGGAGAAGCGAATACATCTTTAGCTGGAAGCCGTACTTGCCGAGTGTGGCGAAGGCGAGGCGTGAATTGTCGGGCGAGACGCGTGGCGAGATGGAGATGCTGCCGAGATGGGTGACAGCGTGCTGATTGGCGCCATCGTAATCCATCATCCAGATTTCTTTCGCGTCCTTGCCGAGGATTTTGACGTAGAAGATTTTGGTTTCCGCAATGCCGGCGATACCTCCGCCGAGGCGCAGGATGATCTCGTCGGCGAACTGGTGAGCAATCTGGCGAGCGGCGTCTTCGCTGGAGTCTTGATTGTATTGGCGGGCGAAGACCTGCGGGTACTGGAGATTCTTGGCGTCGTAAAGGAAGCCGTTGACGACCAGCTTGCCGGCTGAGACACCGATGGAGCCGAAGGCAACAAAGGCGGCGCTGGCGGGCGCGTTGGCGTAGTTTTGCACCTGCATTTCGGCGGGTGAGCCGGGGGAACCGGAGGGCATCAGGCTTTTGGAGACGATGTCGAAGATGCCGGCAGTAGCGAGGTCGGCGTAGACGGTGGCGTCGAAGGTCTGTTTGAATGCGGTGGTCTGCGGGTCGCCGGCGCTCGGCTTGAAGTCAGCGACGGCAATGCGGATGGAGGTGGCGCCGGTGTTTGTCCCGGTGAAGACGCTGTCCTGGGCGTTGGCAAGCTGGGTGGAAAAGGCGGAGATTAGCGCCAGGGCCAGAATGACGATGGTGGATTGGGACGAGCTGAGGCGCAGGCGGGATTTGCGGGTCTTACACTGCATGCTCTTTATCGTAGATGCTTGCGACGAATGTTTGGTTGTATCGGGGATCAATGGCGCGGGGGAGGGTCAAAGTAGTACACGACGTTGATGTGGGTTCCGGTGTAGGCGTCGGGCAATGGGCCGAAGGTGTCGATGTGCTGTACGGCGCTGAGCGCGGTCTGATCGAGCGTGTTGTCGCCGCTGCGCTGTGCGATTTGGATGTGCGAGAGAGAGCCATCGCGTTCGACCTGGAAGGAGATGTAAACGCGATGACCGGTGGCCTGCGGATCGAGCATTTGGGGGTACCATTGCGCGGCGACTTTCTGCGTAATCTGCCGCACGTAGTAGGCGAAGCGTGCGCCGAAGCCCGAGTCGGAGATATTGGCGCTGAAGGTGCCGGCCTGGGTCTGAGTGCTGCTCATGGGAATGCTGGCGGCAGCTTCGCCGGTGGTGGCCTTGTTGAGTTGAGGCGTGGAGGGCTGCGGGTGCAGCGGCGGAGGTGGCGCGGTCTTCTCGGCGGTCTTGGTGGGCTTGGTGGATTTGACGGGGATGGGGATGGCTTCGGGGTGCGGGACTTCCACGGTCTTCGGCGCTGGTGGGGCGGGTGCGACTGAGGGGGTCTCGGTGGCGAGGACGTTTTCCTGGTCGGTGGGCTGCTTGGGAGGCAGCGGGATCTGGCTGACCATGGTGGCTTGAATGGCGCCGGCGGTTGCGCTGGCGCCGCCCCAATTCTGGCCAGTGTGGAAGTACCAAGTCCAGCCCAGGAGGAGCGCTACGAGCGCTCCATGCAGCAAGAACGCGCCGGCTAGTCCGCCGCCGAACGGGTCGTTCCTGATGACGAGGCCGGAGCGAGTTGTGTTTTCAGTTGCCATGAAGTGCGAAGTCCGCACGGACCGCCAATCCGTTATTTTCCGGCCGTCTCGTCTGCGGTTTTGGATTCGAGCGGCTGGGTGACGATGCTGATGTTGGTGATGCCTGCTCGTTTGACGGCGTCCATGACTGAAGCGAAGGCGCCGAAAGGGACGCGCTCGTCCGCGCGGACGTAGATGACACGCTTGGCGGGATCGTCATTGCCGGCGCTGCGCAGTTGCGCGGTCAGGTTGGCGAGGTTGATCGGCACATCGGTGCCTGCGTTGCGGCCGTCGTCCTGAAGGAAGACATTCTGGTTCTTGTCGATGGTGACGACGGTGCGCGACTGGGTAATCTGATTGACGGCGCGCGTGTGCGGGACCTGTACGCTGATGCCCGATTGCAGCACAGGCGCGGTGAGCATGAAGATCAACAGCAGTACCAGCACCACGTCGACTAGTGGCGTGATGTTGATGTCGGCCAGCGCGGTCTGGGTACGGGTCTGGCCGCCGCTACGGGTGGAGAAGGCCATTGCTAGAAGGTCCTCCGGCGAGGTTGTGCGAATTCCTCGGGGGGTGGGGGCGCGGCGACCGGCGAGGCAAGCATGGCGGCGTTCTCGATGGCGTTGAGCAGCTCGCGGCCAAAGTCGTCCATGCGCGCCGCGAAGTCGCGAAGTTGCCCGGTGAGCTGGTTGTAGCCGACCAGCGCTGGGATGGCAACGGCGAGCCCGGCGGCGGTGGTAATGAGGGCGGCGGAGATGCCGGGGGCGACGGCGCGGAGGGTAGCTGTGCCGGCGGTGCCGAGGCCGTGGAAGGCGTCCATGATGCCCATGACGGTGCCGAAGAGGCCGACGAAGGTGGCTCCGTTAGCGATGGTGGCGAGCCAGGTCATGCGCGATTCCATGGAAGTGAGGGCTTCGGAGGAGGCGGTTTGTGCGGCGCGCTCGAGGGCGATGGGGTTGCGCGGCATGCCGCGGCCGCCGGACTGGCGCTGGTACTCGTCGTTGATCTCGGTGAAGACGGCGACCAGAGGGCTGGGTTGGAACTGCTCGGCGACAGCGGCGATCTCGGATAAGCGGCCGGTTTTGCGGAAGGCGCGGAGGAAGCGCTGACTCTCCTTGCGGGCTCGGCTGAAGCGGCGCCATTTGGAGAGCATGATGGCCCAGGAGAAGAGGCTCGCGATGAGCAGAATCACGAGGACCGCTTGGGCGACGGAACCCGAGTCGCGGACCATCTGGACGAGGGCGGAGCCGGGCGCGCCAACCGGCACGGAGGAAAGTGGCGGCGCGGCGGAGTCATCCTGGAAGAAGTACAGAGCGAGAGCAAGTGGGGAGGTGAGACCAGGCAGCATCATTACTGATTATTGTAAGGCGGGGATGCGTTAGAAGAATCCTGAGGAACCCTTCAAGGTTCCTGCCTCTGGTTATGGCCAGCATTTTCGGCTACATTTGAGCGGAATAGTGACAAATGACAATCTACAAATGACAAATATACAAACTACTAGTATCCTTACAAAAGAGAGATTGGTCTATGAAAACTGGTTGGAGCGAACGAGTACGCGAAGTTGCGGACAGAGAGTACGTGCAGCCGGCCCGATCGGGAGCGAGCAGGGTGAAGATTCGATTTGGAGACCTGAGGGCCCGAATGGTAAGCCTTGGATTTCCAGCGGGGCACTTCAACCAGATCGCAACACCGCTCGAGTCTGCAAAATTCTGGCAGCCGCGCGGGCTGGAGATGTGCACGCCAAAGGGCCAGAGCCGTAACGACGACACAATCTTCGAGTTTCGATTTATCGATGAGCCGCAGAAAAATCAGGACAGGCCGACAGAGACCCCGAAGGAAAGGGCGCTTCGGGCGGCTGACGAGTTGTGGGGGATGTTCAAGGAGGAGATTGCTGCGCACGGCGGTACGGAAGGTTTCATTCGCTGGGTGCGGTCCGATGAAGATGAGGATGTGGCATGAGCCGCATTTTCTGGGATTCGATGATGTTCATCTACCTGTTGGAAGGGCATCCGAAGTTTGGACCACAGGTAATAGAGAATCTCGGGAGGTCCCAGGATCGAGGCGACGTATTGTTGACCAGCTATTTGGCACTTGGCGAAGTTATGGCTGGGGGAGCAGGCAACATCACGGGAGCGGAGAGAGCTCGGACAAAGATTGAGGAGATGGGATTCTCGTTCCTGCCCTTTGACGGGAAGTGCGTGTCGCCTTTTGCGAGGCTGCGGTCGCAGATGGGACTGAAAGCGCCGGACTCGATTCATCTTGCATGTGCAGCGGCGGCTGGAGTCGATATGTATTTGACGGGCGACAAACAGTTGCTGAATAGAAAACTGCATGTGCCAGGGATTCAGTTCATCGCGCATTTCGGGATGGGTGTGTTGTAAGGCTCCTTAGAATCGGCGAGGAATGGTCGCGGATGTAGAGAGGTTCAGGGAAATCTTCTTGATCCGATGCAGGGTGTGGCCTAGATTGTTGGGGATCGCACGCAGCACATGGAGACAATGTGAACTTACTGTGGGATAGGGACGGGGTCAGTCGGCTGGCTGGTTGGCAGGGAGTTGGGTTGGGGGTGGTGATGTTTGCCGCACTGGCTGGGAGGGACCCAGACGGCCTTCTCCTTGGAGATGGCTTAATCGTATCGAATAGAGGGCATCACGGATGGCGGGATATTGAGGCGAGCGGAAACACAAGCCACTGCGAGACCTGACTGCAATCTTTCGATTCGCTGGCCGCAGATATCGTATGTTCGCACCATCGACGATACGAGCGCCTGCGATCAGTGACGTGCTAGGCTTTCGGCATTGGGAGTGAGGCGAGAGCGAGCATGCTGCTGGAGTTGCGGGCGGAAAACTATGCGGTGATCGACCAGGCGGTGGCTAGTTTTGGGCCGGGGTTGAACCTGCTGACGGGCGAGACGGGTGCGGGCAAGTCGATATTGATCGATGCGCTGGCGCTTTTGCTCGGCGGAAAAGCTTCCAGCGATGTTGTCCGGCATGGCGCGGAGAAGGCGGTGCTGGGGTGCGTGTTTGAATCGACTCCGGGAGCGGCGGCGATTCTGGATGCGAATGGGATTGATGTGGGCGCATTCAGCGACGATATTTTGCTGCGGCGGGAGATTGCTTCGGGCGGCAAAGGACGCGTGTTTGTGAACAACCAGCCGGCGACGGTGGCTGTGCTGCGGGAGTTGGCTCCGGAGTTAGGACTGATCCATACGCAGGGCGAGACGCTGGGGTCGTTCGACCAGGCTCAGCAGAGGACGCTGCTGGACCGGTTTGGCGGGATTTCTGCGGAGGCGGTGGCTGCTGCGTTTGGGGCGTGGAGAGCGACAACGGAGCGGCTGGTGGAGTTGCAGGCGTCGGAGCAGGACCGGCTGCGAATGGCGGACCTGTGGCGGTTTCAGGCGAAGGAGATTGGGGATGCAGGTCTGACGGCAGAAGACGAAGACGCGCAGTTGGAGACGGAGAAGCGCGTGCTGGCCAACGCGGAGAAGCTCTATACAGCGGCGATGAGCGCGCATGAGCTGCTGTATGAGCAGGAGGGATCGGCTGAGGCGACGCTGGCGGCAGCGTTGAAGTTGGTGGAGGAATTGGCGCGCTATGAGCCGAAGTTTGCGGAGGCGGTGCAGCAGTTGGCGGCGGCGAAGGCGGCGGTGGAGGATGTGAGCGCGGAGGTTAGGGATTTTGCGGAGAAGACGCAGGCGAGCCCGGAGCGGCTGGAGGAGATTGAGGACCGGCTCGCGGCTCTGGATAAGCTGAAGCGGAAGTATGGGCAGGCCGGCGGACTGAGTGCGTTGGGCGAGGTGATTCGGTTTGGTGAGGTTGCGGCGCAGAAGCTGGCGGAGGTGGAAAACCGCGATGCTCTGCTGGTGGAGTTGAAGGCGGCAGAGGCTAAGGACTCGGTGGCATTCCGGGCAGCGGCGAAGGAGTTGACAGCGGCGCGGACGGCGGCGGCGGGACGGCTGGAGAAGCTGGCGGTAGCGCAGATCAACGATCTTGCGATGCAGGTAAAGTTTCGGGTTGAGGTAGCGTACGAGGAGGAGCAGGGGGCGTGGACGCCGCTTGGGTGGGACAGGATTCAGTATCTGATTGCGACCAATGCGGGAGAACCGCTGAAGCCGCTGGAGGAGATTGCGTCGGGTGGGGAGATGTCTCGGGTGATGCTGGCGCTGAAGGTGACGGTGGAGGAGAGTTTTGCCGCCGGAGCGGGGCTGGGCAAGAAGAAAGCGCACTTGCCGACGCCGCGAATGCTGGTGTTCGACGAGATCGATATTGGGATTGGCGGGAGGGCGGCTGAGGCGGTGGGGCGGAAGCTGAAGATGCTGGCGAAACGGCAGCAGGTGGTGTGCATTACTCATTTGCCACAGATTGCGGCGTTTGCGGACCAGCATTTTGTGATTGAGAAGTCGGAGAAGGGTGGGCGGACGCGGACGACGATTCGGCGGATGGATGAGGACGAGCGGGCACGCGAGGTGGCGCGGATGCTGAGCGGCGCGAAGTTGACGGAGACGAGCCTGGAGCACGCGCGGCAGTTGCTGAAGTCGAGCCGGTAGGGAAGACGAGTGGTTAGTGTCTAGTGGTAAGTGGTTAGTAAAAGCGAGCAAAGAGGTGGGCGGCGGCATGTTCGGAAATATCTGTGCCAGTGCCAGCAGCAGCGAGTATGATGTTGGCGCTTCGGGAACCCGGAACTGAGGCACACTTAAGGAGGCTCTCATGCTGAACACACCTGCAAAATGCGCTCACATGGCTTGTACGTGTATGGCCCCTGCCGGAAAGAAGTTCTGCTCGACGCATTGCGAGGATGCGAAGGATATGACTACTCTGACCTGCCATTGCGGCCATCATGGCTGTGACGACAAGGCTTGAACGTTGGGTAAGTTGACGGCGACGGGCCCGGTAGCATTCATTCCGTGACACGGTTTCCGGCCGGCGGAAGCCTTCCTCCGAGTTCTGTGCGGCGCGCGGGGCGCTGGAGGCAAGTTCTGTCACGGAATTCGTGGCACCTGTAGGGGTACCCCGGAGGGTGTTGTGACGGGGCCAGACGCGGTATACTGAATGACGTGACGACTATCACTCTGGACTCGCCCAGCACCGGTCTGAATGACACCGCCGTTCCCACGAAACGTGTTCTATTGCTGAAGCCTCGGGGGTTCTGTGCCGGCGTCGTGCGCGCCATCGACATCGTGCAAATTGCCTTGGAAACGTTTGGTGCGCCGATCTATGTGCGTAAAGAAATCGTGCATAACAGTTATGTTGTGACTGACTTAGCTAAGAAGGGCGCGATTTTCGTGAACGAGCTGGATGAGGTGCCTGAGGGGGCTCGGGTAATCTATTCCGCCCACGGCGTATCGCCGGCTGTTCGTCAGCACGCCAAAGAGCGTGGACTGAAGGTGATTGATGCGACCTGCCCGCTGGTGACGAAGGTACATCTGGAGGCGATCAAGTTCTCCAAGCAGGGCTATTCGCTGGTGCTGGTAGGGCATCGCGACCACGAAGAAGTGGAGGGCACGCAGGGTGAGGCTCCGGCCGTGACCCAGGTGGTTTCGACGGTGAAAGAGGTTGAGGCGCTGGTGGTTCCGGACCCGAACAAGGTTGCGTACCTGACCCAGACCACACTTTCGCTGGACGAGGCGGGGATCATGATTAATGCCTTGAAGAAAAAGTTCCCGAACATCGCGGGACCGGCGGCGCAGGATATTTGCTATGCGACGGAAAATCGGCAGGTGGCGGTGAAGAATGTGGCGCATGGCGCCGATCTGGTGCTGGTGGTGGGTTCGAAGAACAGTTCGAACTCGAACCGGCTGGTGGAAGTATCGAAGAACCTGGACACCAACTCCTACCTGATCGACTCGGCGGATGCGATCCAGCCGGAGTGGCTTGAGGGTGTGAACACGGTCGCTGTGACGGCTGGCGCATCGGCGCCGGAGGTGCTGGTCCAGCATGTAGTGGATTATCTGCAGGAAATGGGGTACGGGTCAGTCGACGAGGTAGAAGTGATGCCTGAGAACGTGCGGTTTGGGCTTCCACCGGAGATTGTCCAGGCGATTGCATCGGCGCCGCCGACCCAGCAGTAGACAGCAATTCTACGCGAGCCGGTTTTGCTACAGAGCTTGCGAGTTGCCAATTCAGATCGGCCAGGCAGGAATTGCAATAGAGTTTGGCGATCGCAGAGAGTTTGAAAAACAGATGAGCACATTTCCACGGAATCCGAAGGCGGCGCCTACGAAGACCGCGCAGCCTCGCTATGGTCGCATGGATGTCGGCCTGGGCCAGGTTTCGGAGGGGATTGACCGGGCTACGGAGTGGCTGTTAGGCCAGCAGCATGCGGATGGTTATTGGTGCGGGGAGTTGGAAGCTGACTCGATGCTGGAGTCGGACTATATCTTCATGCATACCCTGCTGGGGACTGGCGATCGAGGCAAGATGGAGCGCGCGGTCAATGAGATTCTGCGCCACCAGAATGAGGATGGTGGGTGGAGCATCTACCCCAATGGGCCGTCGAATATCTCGCTGGGCGTGAAGGCGTATCTCGCGCTGAAGTTGATGGGTTGGGCGGCGGACCATCCGGTGCTGACGAAGGCGCGGGAATGGATTCTCGCAAATGGCGGCGTGACGCAGTGCAATACGTTTACCAAGATTTATCTGTGCGCGCTGGGCCAGTACGACTATGACGCCGTGCCCGCGGTGCCGCCGGAGATCATCACATTTCCGAACTGGTTCTACTTCAATATTTATGAGATCTCCGCGTGGTCGCGCGCGATATTGGTGCCGCTGTCGATCATCTACGCGAAGAAGCCATTTAAGAAGATTCAGCCGGAGCAGGGAATTGATGAGTTGTTCGTGGGCGGACGCGCGAATGCCGATCTGCACCTGAGGTGGGACCGCAAGCACCTGATGAGTTGGCGGAACTTCTTCCTACTGCTGGACCGCATCACACACTGGTTTGAGCGAATCCACATTCGGCCACTGCGCACGAAGGCTTTGAAGATGGCGGAGAAGTGGCTGCTGGAACGCTTCGAGATGTCAGACGGCCTGGGTGCGATTTATCCGGCGATGCTGAATGCGATTGTTGCGCTCGCGTGCCTGGGCTACACGCAGGACGATCCGCAGTTCATCCGGGCGATGGACGAGTTTGAGAAGCTGGGCATCGATAATCCGCAGGGCGAACCGGGTTATCCGACGCCGACATTCCGCATGCAGCCGTGCATGTCGCCGGTATGGGATACGGCGCAGGCGGTCTACGTGCTGGGAGAGGCGGGAGTTCCGAAGAACGATCCGCACCTGCTGAAGGCTGCGGACTGGATGCTGTCGAAGGAAGTACGGCACAAGGGCGACTGGGCGGAGACGGTGAAGAATGTGGCTCCCGGCGGCTGGGCATTCGAATTTAACAACGAGTTTTATCCGGATGTCGATGATTCGGCGCAAGTTTTGCTGGCGTTGAACCAGGTACGCAATCCGCGGGAGCGGTATCAGCATGAGGTGTCGCAGCGGGCGCTGGACTGGATCTTTGCCATGCAGTGCAAGAACGGTGGATGGGCGAGCTTCGACCGCGACAACACCAAGATGATCTTCCAATACATTCCATTTGCCGACCACAACGCGATGCTGGACCCGCCTACGGTGGACATTACCGGGCGGATTCTGGAGATGCTGTCGAACTACGGCTATACGCGGCGAGACAAGCGCGTGGAGCGGGCGATCCAGTTTGTGCTGTCGGAGCAAGAGCCCGACGGGAGCTGGTTTGGGCGCTGGGGCGTCAACTATTTATACGGGACATTCCTGGTACTCCGTGGGCTGGAAGCGATGGGCATCTGGAGCCACGAGCCGGCGGTAGTGAATGCGGCGGAATGGATTCGCATGGTGCAGAACGCCGACGGAGGATGGGGCGAAACCTGCGGCAGTTACGACGATCCGCTGCAGCGCGGGATTGGGCCGAGCACGCCATCGCAGACGGCCTGGGCTGTGCTGGGATTGTTGGCGGCCGGCGACACGCGGTCGGATTCAGTGGCCAAGGGAATACGGTGGCTGGTGTCGAAGCAGAAATTGGACGGAAGCTGGGATGAATCAGCCGAAGGGCGCAACGGCGAGGCGGTGTACACGGGAACAGGTTTTCCGCGGGTGTTCTACCTGGCGTACCACCTGTACCGAAACTACTTCCCGCTGATGGCTTTGACGACGTACAAACGATTGATGGAGCGGGAAGCCGCTTAAGACGAGTGGTAAGTGTTCAGTGGTAAGAGGTCAGTAAGTGCTGCGGTGGGGTGAGGGCCGGGGCGGACTGAAAAGGAGATTTTGAATATGGCAGTACCTGTCTCGCAAGCGTGGACCGTTGCAAGCTACGTGATGAAGCAGAAGCTGAAGGGGCGCAAGAAATATCCCTTGGTGCTGATGCTGGAACCGCTGTTCCGCTGTAACCTGGCGTGTGCTGGATGCGGCAAGATCCAGTATCCCGCGCACATTCTGAAGGCGGAGCTTACGCCGGAGGAGTGCTTCAAGGCGGCCGAAGAGTGCGGTACGCCAATGGTGGCGATACCGGGCGGCGAGCCACTGCTGCATGCTCGCATGCCTGAAATAGTTGCGGGTCTCGTGGCGCGCAAGAAGTACGTGTACATGTGCACGAACGCGCTTCTGCTGAAGGAGAAGCTGCACCTGTTTACGCCGAGCAAGTATCTTTCCTTCTCGGTGCATGTGGATGGGCAGCGCGAGCACCATGATTTCTCGGTGTGCCGAGAGGGCGGATACGACATTGCGATGGAAGGCGTGCGCGCTGCCGTGGCTGCTGGCTTTCGCGTGACGACGAATACTACGTTGTTTGACGGTGCCGATCCGAACAGCGTGCGGGCACACTTCGACGAGCTGATGGAAGTCGGTGTCGAGAGCATGATGGTGTCGCCGGGATACACGTATGACAAGGCGCCCGACCAGAAGCACTTTCTTGGACGTGCGCGATCGAAGAAGCTGTTCCGGTCGATTCTGTCGAACCGGAAGAAGACTTGGCGGTTCAATGCTTCGCCGATGTTCATGGAATTCCTGATGGGCAAGAAGCATCTGACCTGCACGCCGTGGGGGATGCCGACGTTCTCGATCTTCGGATGGCAGAAGCCTTGCTATCTGTTGCAGGACGGTTACGCCGACACGTTCCAGGAGTTGATGGAGACGGTGGAATGGCAGAACTATGGGACGGAGTCGGGTAATCCGAAGTGCGCAAACTGCATGGTGCACTCAGGCTACGAGGCGAGTGGAGTGAACTACACGTTCGGCTCGGTGAAGGGGCTTCTGGAAACGGCAAAGGCGATCTTCTTCGACACCTATGCGGATGATGGTGCGATGAAGCTGCTGAACGAATGGAAGCCTGCGCATGCGGCGCCATTGGTCCAGATTGCGGAGCCAGTGGGCGAAACCAGAGCGGCGTTGCAAGAGATCTCGGGAGACTAACGATGTCGACACAAACGCAGGAAGCAGGGAAGCTGGATCAGCTTGCCCATGAGAGCCCAGACGAGATTGAAGTTGCCGCAGGACGTGAGCGCGAGCAGCTTGAGGGCTGGGTGCCGGGTCTGGCGAGCGAGGCCGAGGTGCGCGAGGCGCTGGAGAAGGCTTTCGACTATCGCGGCGACATTACGATTACGCGTAAGGACGGCAACAAGGTGGAGGGATATCTCTACGACCGCCGCACCGGCGTGACGCTGGCGGATTCGGTGGTGCGGATCATGCCCAGCAATGGGACAGGCAGGCTGAACATTGCCTATTCCGACATTGCGGCGCTTGCGTTCAGCGGGCGCGATACGGCGGCGGGCAAGACCTTCGATGCCTGGGTGAAGAAGTACTGGGAGAAGAAGGCTGCCGGCGAGAAAAACATCCAGATTGAGCCAGAGAAGCTGGATTAGGCACTTCGTGCTGTTCTCGGCGCTTCGCGTGAATGCCCTCGAAAGTCAATGAAAGTCTTCCTTACAGGTTCGACCGGGTTTGTCGGTAGCCATGTCGCGCGCGAGTACGCGGCAGCGGGGGCCGACTTACGACTGCTGACGCGCGCGACCAGCAAACTGGCGGCAATTGAAGGACTGGCGGCGGAGGTCGTGGTCGGCGATCTGCGGCAGCCGGAGGCCTTGCGGACGGCGCTGCGTGGATGCGATGCGCTGGTGCACGTGGCGGCGGATTACAGGCTATGGGTGCGCGATCCTAAAGAGATGTTTGCCTCCAACGTGGACGGCACGCGCGCCTTGCTGCGGATTGCGCGCGAAGAGGGCGTGTCCAAGGTGGTGTACACATCGAGCGTTGCGACGATGGGTTTCAAGATGGACGGCACGATTGTAGATGAGACTACGCCGGTCTCGCTGGCGGAGATGATCGGCGCGTATAAGCGCTCGAAGTTTATGGCCGAGCAGGAAGCTGTTGCCGCTGCGAGCGCAGGACAGCATGTGATGATTGTGAACCCGACAACGCCAATTGGGCCGGGCGATGCAAAGCCGACGCCTACAGGGAGGATTGTTGTGGACTTTCTGAATCGCAGGTTTCCCGCCTATGTGGATACGGGGCTGAACCTGGTGGATGTGTCGGAGGTGGCGCGGATGCATGTGGTCGCGCTGGAACGCGGGACGCCGGGCGAGCGCTACATCCTGGGTGGGGAGAATTTGACGCTGAAGCAGATTCTAGATCGCATGTCCGCGATCACGGGGTTGCCATCGCCGACGATGAAGGTGCCGCACGGGGTGGCGATGACATTTGCGTTCTTCGACGAGATGATTGTGGGGCGGATGCTAGGAAAGGAGCCGAGGGCCACCGTTGAAGCTGTGCGGATGGGGCGCAAGGTGATGTTTGCGTCCTCGGCGAAGGCGGAGCGCGAGCTGGGATTTCGGGTGCTACCGGTCTATCACGCGATGCGCGCCGCGATTGAGTGGTTTGTTGCGCACGACTATGCGCCTCCGTTTGCGGCGGAGACAAGATGAAGTCGCATCCGGCGATCATTGCTGCGCTGCCTCGCGAGGTGCGTGCGCTGGTGGAGGGATGGGAGTTGCGAGTGCTCCCCGACCGCGTGGCCGTCTATACCAACTCCGAGGCGGTGGTTGCGTGCGCTGGGATGGGTGCGGCGCGTGCGGAGATCGCGGTACGGGCAGCGATGGCGACGATGCCGGTGACGGCGTTGCTTTCAGTCGGACTTGCGGGTGCGTGTGACCCGGCACTGAAGGTGGGGGAGATTGTGCGGGCCGGCGTCGTGATCGACCAACGGACCGAAGAACGGTTCGAAAGCTCGCAGTTTGACCAGGTGCTGGTGAGCACCGATGCGATTGCCAGCGTGGCGGAGAAGGCCAGATTGCGCACTTCGCGTTATGCGGATGCGGTGGATATGGAGGCTGCGACGGTGGCTCGACTCGCGCGGCAGAACGGTCTTGAGTTCCAGGCAATCAAGGTGGTCTCGGATGAGGCAAACTTCGAAGTGGAAGGGCTTTCGCATTTCGTAACCGCGGATGGGCAGTTCCGCGAGGGGGCGTTCGCGCTGCATTCGGCGCTGCGACCGGCGGTGTGGGGGAAGGTCATGGCGCTTGGCCGCAACAGCAGCAAGGCGCTGGGTGCGCTGACAGAGGCACTGAATGCAGAGCTAGACTGGTACAGGAAGCAAACCTGAAGGTGGACGAGAAGAATGTTGAACGAGTCAGTTGAGGTGGGAGCATCGGGTTCCGGATCGAGCCGAGGAGCGCGAATCCGTACCGCTCCGATCAGTGTGGCTTCAATTAATGCGGAGAAGATCGGCTGCGAGAAGATCAGCACGGAACGGATTGGTGCAGACAGGATCAGTACAGCCCGGCTCAGCACGCCGAAGATCAGCGCGAGACCGATTGTGACGCTGCCGACGATTCCGCACACAATGCGGGCGGCGGTGTATCTCGGGGTCAACGATGTGCGAGTACAGACGGTCCCGACACCGCTGAATGCCGATGGAACGATTGGCGCGGGCGAGGTGCTGGTGCGCATCGATACCTGCGGCATTTGCGGGACGGACTTGAAGAAGATTCATTCGGGATCGCACTCGGCGCCACGCATCTTTGGGCACGAGATGGCGGGCACGATTGCGATGGTGGGCGATGCGGTTGCCGGGTTTGAGGTTGGCGACCGTGTGATGGCGTATCACCACATTCCGTGCGGCAAGTGCTATTACTGCCGCAAGCACACGTTTGCGCAATGCGAGACGTACAAGAAGGTTGGATGCACGGCTGGCTTTGCGCCTGCGGGCGGAGGGTTTGCCGAGTACATCCGGGTGATGGACTGGATTGTCGCGGCCGGTGGCCTCGTGAGGATTCCCGACGATATTCCGTTCGAGCAGGCGTCGTTCATCGAGCCGGTGAATACATGCTTCAAGGCGGTGCGACTGCTGGGCTTGCAGCCGGATGAGACGGTGCTGGTGATGGGGCAGGGACCGATTGGGATTCTGCTGGCCGGGTTGGCGCGGAGGACGGGAGCGACGGTGCTGACGAGCGATTTATACCCGGAGCGGCATGCGATCGCAGCAAAGTTCGGGCTGAACCGTCCGCTGGATGCGCGGAGCGATGTGGTGGCCGCGGCAAAGGGGGCAACGGAAGGGCGCGGCGCGGATGTTGCGCTGGTTGCCGTGGGTGCGGATGCGCTGATTCGGACGGCAATGAATGCGATTCGGCCGGGGGGGCGGGTAATGCTGTTTGCGTCGACCCAACATGGCGAGGCGCCGTTCGATCCGGCGGCGGTGTGCATGGACGAGAAGACGCTGATGGGTTCGTACTCGGCAGCGGTGACGATCAACGAACAGGTTACAGAGCTGGTTTTCGGAGGCTATCGCGACGGGAGCTTCGATCTGACGCGGCTGATCTCGCATCGATTTCCGCTGGAGGAAGCGGTGAAGGCGATCGATCTGGCGTCACGTCCGCAGGCGGACTCGATGAAGATTGTGATTAAGCCGTAGCGCGGATGGGAGTTGGCGACCAGGGAACTAAGGCTGTTTCTTGATCCGGTTCGTCGCCGGCGGTACTATGCTTACGGCATGAGTGCAGCGAGTTTGCCCGCCCGCATTGCGTACGCACTGGCGGCTCTTCCGCTCGGGGGAGCGGCTGGATTCTATTCCATTATGTTGCTGTTGCCGAAGCTTGTGTCCGCGTACCCAAGATTCGATACAGGCATGAACGGGCAGGCGATGTTCAGTATGGCCCTAAGCGTGGGGGCGGCGATTGGTTTTACGACTGCGCTGTTCGCGCTGACCTTGCCGTGGAGACGGCACAGGAAGCGCCAGGGCAGACCGTGGCGAATTGCGGCTTCGCTGGTGGTCGTTGTGGTTGCCTCTGCCGGGTTTGCGGACCTCGGCCACCGCCTGATCCTGGACCTGCTATTCGCCGGATGGCTTGCGTACACGATGTCCTATACGTTCGTGCGATATGGTGTGCTGGATGAGGCAAGGCGGAAATCCTCTTCTTCTCGGTATTACTGATGTGCACCACGTATCTGCAATTTGACCTAGGGTATGGGGGTCGTTAGACTTCTTAGTCGGCGCGTATTACGCCCCTGTGCGGTGTCCAAAGACTGCAAACGACGCCTAAACGGCGCTACAGGCGGGATCAGCGTCGAATAAGAGGAGTAAGGGACCCCATGCTGGATGCAAAGCGGCTTTTTCCTGCCGAACCAACCGCCCGCGCCGTAGCCGTGAAGCTCTACGAAACTGTTCGCGACCTGCCGATTATCTCGCCACACGGCCACACCGATCCGCGCTGGTTTGCCGAAAACAAGCCATTTCCCAATCCGTCTGCGCTGTTCATTCAGCCCGACCACTATATCTTTCGGATGCTGTACTCCCAGGGAGTGTCGCTGGAGTCGCTGGGAATCCCGCAGGTAGATGGCAAGGAGAATGCGGATCCGCGCGAGGTTTGGCGCATCTTTGCGAAGCACTACTACCTATTTCGCGGTACGCCGACGCGGTTGTGGCTCGACTATGCGTTCGGCCAGTTGTTTGGCTTGACGGACCGCCTGTCTCCCGCCAACGCCGATGAGTTTTACGAGATCATCGCGAAGAAGCTGCTGACGCCGGAGTTCCTGCCGCGCGCGCTGTTCGATCGCTTCAACATCGAGGTGCTTGCGACGACGGATGCCGCGGTGGACTCGCTCGAATTTCATCAGGCAATCAAGGCTTCGGGATGGAAGGGCCGGGTGCTGCCGACGTTCCGGCCGGATGCCGTAGTGGACGCGGAGTATGCGGGCTTCCAGGACAATCTGAAGATGCTGGGCGAGGTATCGGGGGAGGATGTCTCGACCTGGACGGGCTACCTGGCGGCGTTACGTTCGCGGCGGGCGTTCTTCAAGAAGAATGGTGCAACGGCGACCGACCACGGCCACCTGACCGCACGGACGGCAGATCTCTCGCTGGCCGAAGCAGAGCGGCTATATGCGCGCGTCTACTCGGGCAAGATGCAGCCGGGCGATGTCGAACTATTCCAGGCGCAGATGCTGACGGAAATGGCCGGCATGAGCGTTGAGGACGGGCTGACGATGCAACTGCATCCGGGGTCGGTGCGGAACTACAACAAGGTGGTTTACGACAAATTTGGGCGGGATAAGGGTGCGGATATTCCAGCGCCGACCGAGTATGTGCGTGCGTTGCGGCCACTGCTCTCGAAGTACGGCAACGAGCCGAACTTCACGCTGATCCTGTTTACGCTGGATGAAACGGTGTTCAGCCGGGAACTGGCGCCGCTTGCCGGACATTTTCCAGCGGTGAAGCTGGGACCGCCGTGGTGGTTCCTGGACTCGCCGGAGGGGATGATGCGCTATCGCGAGACGGCGACGGAGACGGCGGGCTTCTACAACACGGTCGGATTCAACGACGACACCCGGGCGTTTCTGTCGATTCCGGCGCGGCATGATGTGGCCCGGCGTGTGGACTGCGCGTTCTTGGCGAGGCTGGTTGCGGAACATCGGCTGGATGAAGCAGAGGCGTTTGAAGTGGTGAGGGACCTTGCCGTCAACCTCGTTCGCAAGGCATACAGGCTGTAAGAATGTCGCTGCGCGGCCGGCCTC
>Ga0302278_10002410_pt1 | contig 21602 bp, 22 predicted proteins | sample III_Bog_N3_2_FD_194543 | JGI IMG/M metagenome (GOLD analysis project Ga0302278, IMG submission 194543) | Peat permafrost microbial communities from Stordalen Mire near Abisko, Sweden - III_Bog_N3_2 | ecosystem: Environmental > Terrestrial > Soil > Wetlands > Peat | place: Sweden: Abisko...
ATAGTCAGTTCAATCCGCTGCGAGAGATATTCGCTCCTGGAAGGCCAAGGCTAATCAGAAGTGCGGCATCGATTCCAGCGATAGCCTCCGCTGAGAGGGTGCCAAAGATCTTCTTGAATCTGCGTTGATCGACGGTGCGAATCTGATCGCAGAGAGCATAGCTATCCTTGGTTGTTCCGCCGTCGCCCTTCTTGATCAGTATGTAGATCGGCGAGGGGGCGAGGATGTGCGCCGCGTCGGTGAGCGGGACAATGATGGTAGTTGATGCAAAGCGGTTGCCAACGTCGTTCTGCACGACAACGCAAGGCCGTGAGCGGCCCTGCTCGTGTCCGACAACGGGGTCGAGCGAGACCTCGACGACCATGCCACGAAAGGGCTTGCCCGCCATCAGAATCCCTCACGGTCGATGTGGGCGAATTCTTCGGCAATTTCGAGGCTGAGAGGTGCGTTTGCCGTATAGGCAGCGGCAAGTTTCTGTTCGAATTCCTTTGCTTCCATCTCGGCGAGCATCTTTTCGACGGCGGTGCGGATGAGTTCGCTGCGGTTCTTGTCTAGTTCGCGCGCGGCCTGGTCGGCGCGCTTGAGGAGACTGGCGGGGAACTCGATCAGGACGCGCTCTTTGCGGAGAGCGGGGGGTGTGGTCTTACGGGTGCGGGTTAAGGGCATGGGGGCCTCGCGGATGGAGAAGTATAGCTACGATAATATATCAAACCATGTGTTTTTATATATACATAAATATATATTGAGTCATGAATTATGATTGATTCCACGAAAGGCAGTGACGGGTCATTCAACGCAGGAACTTCCCAGGAGCGATTGGTTGCGCTTTGCAGGGTGGTCCGCGAGTTCGAGGGATACAGAGATGCCGGGGTGAGGCAACGCGGGGCTGCTGAGGATTGAGGCCACCTACCCACCAACCGGCCTTCCCGCTCTTGCACACACCCTGTTTTCAAACGTCTAAATCCAATTTAGCGTCGATTTTCTGCGCAGAATACCATTTCGCTGTATGATTTTCCCATGCTATTGCGCTTTCGCTGCAAGAACTTCCGTTCCATCCGCGAAGAGCAGGAACTCTCCCTGATCGCCGCCAAGACGCGCACTGATGAGAGAAGTGAAAGCCTGATCGCCACCCCGTTTGAGGACCTGAAACTGCTTCGCTGCGCGGCGATTTACGGCGCAAATGCTTCGGGAAAGAGCAACGTATTAGCGGCACTTTCCGCATTTAGCGATATCGTCTCTGAGTCTCAGCGGCTTTGGAGGCCGAGCGGGCCGATTCCGCGGTACGATCCTTTCGTTCTGGACGACACTTCGAGCAACGACGCTTCGGAATTCGAGATTGTGTTCCTACTCGATTCCTCGATCTTTCGGTATGGCTTCCGATTCAACAGAACGACTTTCCTAAGAGAATGGCTTGTCGACGCGACCAGCCGAGACAAAGTACTTTTCCATCGGGAATCCGAAGGGGAAGATACCCAGGTCTCCTTTCCCAACAAAAACTTGATCAAGAGCGCCGAGGATGCAAGGCATTTGGAGGGCATTCGGAAAGATGTCAGGCCAAATAGTCTGTTCTCCTCCGCAAGCGCACAAAGAAACCATTTGCTCCTCACAAGAATCTGCAGTTTTCTAACAGATGGTTTTGATTCTCTGGGGAATTACCGAATAAGGGAACGTGCGGTTGCATCCTGCAGAGAGGAAGACCGTCGAAAGCAGGTCTTAGAAATGTTAAGGTTTGCGGACGTGGGGATCCGCGACCTCTCAGTCTCCTCGATGAACTTTCCAGAGCCTGATCCCCAATCCGAGGCAGGGCTCCGGCAAGCGTTCCCTGGATTGTTCCCTAATTCAGAGAAACTGGAGCCGCTGCCTCCCCTTAATTTCCTCTGGTTGAGCCACGCTGGGGCCAAAGACAGGTCCTACCTTCTGAAAGAAGTGGATGAGTCAGGTGGAACTCTTGCTTACCTGTCGATCCTCGGCCCGCTTTTGGATCGGCTGCGTGACGGGGGCCTCCTTCTCATAGACGAGCTGGAATCGAGTTTGCATCCCGCGTTGGCCCGGGAGCTGGTGCGAATCTTTAATTCGCCAAAGCTAAACCCCAAGGGCGCTCAAGTCATCTTCACGACGCATAACACCAATCTGCTTGACATGGGGCTGCTGCGCCGCGATCAGGTTTGGTTCACGGAAAAAAACCGCGAAGGGGCGACAAGACTATTTCCGCTGACGGATTACCAGCCGCGCACAAATCAGAACATTGAGGCAGGCTATCTGGGAGGCAGATTCGGCGCAATTCCTTTTCTTGACGAGCAGCTGTTGCGAGAGTCCCTCATCCCAAGTGAACCAGCGCAAACTTCTCTGGAATTCTCGAGCGAGGGGTAATTGTGGCTAGAAAGGATCGTGCCAGAAGGCCTGCCCGAAATCTCAAACAGGAGAAGCGCTTCCTAATTGTCGTGGAAGGGGACGTCACCGAACGGGAATATCTAGAAGCTATAAAGCGATCACGCCAAATGAAGAGCGTCGAGGTTCGCATTGAACATCGGTACACTGACCCAGTCGGCATAGTGAACGAAGCCAGGAGACTCGGTGGTGCTGCAAGGAAGGCCGAGCCGTTTGATGAGATTTGGTGCGTATTTGACGTCGAGGCCAAACTCACCCAGCAGACGCGATTTGGGTTACGTGACGCGCTGGATACCGCGCTTCGTGCTGGATTGAAGTGCGCGGTGTCTAACCCATGTTTCGAGATATGGCTGCTTTGGCACAAAGCAAATTGGAGCGCGTGGATAGCTTCAGATGCCGTACAAAGGCGCTGCGAGGAGCTTGGCATCACTCACGGAAAGGACGGAAAACATATTAGGGATGTCGGTTCTTTACTCCGAGACTGCTATTTGGACGCGAGGAATCGGGCGAATAATTCAGGGCAATTGCGGATCTTAAGGGGAGTTGCGAACGCCGATAATCAAGCACTTGAGGGGAATGAAACAGAAACGCCGGAGGACACGAACCCTTCCTCCGGCGTTCATAGACTGGTAGACGCGATCTGCGCGGCGTTTCCGGTACGCGAATAACTACATTTCTTTGACGCCTTCTACGAAGGCTTTTAGCTTGCGGCTGCGGCTGGGGTGGCGGAGCTTGCGGAGGGCTTTGGCTTCGATTTGGCGGATGCGTTCGCGGGTTACCTGGAAGCTCTGGCCGACTTCTTCCAGGGTGTGCTCGGAGCCGTCTTCGAGGCCGAAGCGCATCTTGATGACGCGCTCTTCGCGCGGAGTCAGGGTGCGGAGGACCTGGGAGGTGTACTCCTTGAGGTTGACGCTGATGACGGCCTCGCTGGGCGAGACGGCCTGGCGGTCTTCAATGAAGTCGCCGAGGTGAGAATCTTCCTCTTCGCCGATGGGGGTTTCGAGGGAGATGGGCTCCTGGGCGATCTTGAGCACCTTGCGGACCTTGGCGACAGGGATGTCCATGCGGCGGGCGATCTCTTCGCTTGATGGCTCGCGGCCGAGCTCCTGAACCAACTGACGAGAGGTGCGGATGAGCTTGTTGATGGTCTCGATCATGTGGACAGGAATACGGATGGTGCGGGCCTGGTCGGCGATGGCGCGCGTGATGGCCTGGCGAATCCACCAGGTTGCGTAGGTGGAGAACTTGTAGCCACGGCGGTACTCGAACTTGTCGACGGCCTTCATGAGGCCGATGTTGCCCTCCTGAATGAGGTCGAGGAACTGGAGGCCGCGATTGGTGTACTTCTTGGCGATGGAGACGACGAGGCGGAGGTTGGCTTCGATGAGCTCGCGCTTGGCCTGGTCGGCGTCCATGTCGCCCTGGATCATTTCGCGCTGGGTGCGCTTCAGTTCGACGATGGAGACACCGGCGTCGCCCTCGATCTTTTCGAGGTCGGCCTTGCAGTTTTTCTGCTGGCGGCGGTACTCCTTTTTGAGCTCCTCACTCTTGCTGGCGTCGAACTTCTGGTCGAGCGAGCGGATCTGGCGCTCGAGGGTGCGCATGGTGTCGACGGTCTTGTTGACCTTGTCGAGGAGGCGCTTGCGCTCGATGGGCGTGTACTTGAGCTCGCGGACGATGCGAGAGATGAGGACTTTCTCGCGGGCAATGAGCCAGCGGGTGTGGCGGGCAGCGGAGGCCTTGACTTTTGTGCCGGCCGCTTCCTGCTTCTCTTCGAGGGCCTGTATCTTTTTCTGGTGCTTGACGAGCGCGTCGATGCGGGCGGCGGTGGCCTTGACGCGGGTCTGCACGACTTCTTCGGTGAGCTCTTCTTCGTCGAAGATGACCACTTCTTTTACGTTGCGGACGCCTCGCTTAAGGTCTTCGCCGAGGGCGACGATCTCGCGGATGACGATGGGCGAGCGGGAGATTGCCTTGAGCACGCGAAGCTGACCGCGCTCGATGCGCTTGGCGATTTCGACTTCGCCTTCGCGGGTAAGCAGGGGGACGGTGCCCATTTCGCGCAGGTACATGCGGACGGGGTCGTTGGTCTTCTCGAGCGTGCCGGGGGTAAGGTCAAGCTCGACGTCTTCGCCCTCTTCAGGCTCAAATTCCTTGTCGCGGCCAAACTTGGGGCTGTCGAGCAGGTCGATGCCCTGGGTGCCAATGGTGGTGATGAGGTCGTCGAGGTCGTCGGGCGAGCCAATCTCTTCAGGCAGGATGTCGTTGACATCGCCATAGGTGAGATAGCCCTTTTCCTTGCCAACCTCGATAAGGCCGTCGATATCGCCTTCGAATTTGTCGTCAATCGCCAAAATATGCCTACTCTCTTCGGCAGGCTCGGTGTGCCGAGCTTTGCCGGAATTATTTAGGGCCGTCGCCCTGTTTGGGGCTGGGCGGCCGGAGCGCTGCGGCGTTGGGATTTCAGGTCCCTCGAGCCTTTCCCTTTTCGAGGGTCAGCGCCTTGAAACGGTTGCACCGGCAAAAAAGCCGACGCGCGGACCACCAAAAAGCACGCGGGAATCTCCGTAAACGGACCCGTGCGTGGACGCAGTCTGGCCTGCGCAAATCCCGGGAAACAGCCGGATTTCTTGTGGAAATCGCGGTGTTCCGGCGCGCACGCAGATGGACCTGCGGTCACCCGCAAAAAAGAAGCGGCTTCAGGTGGTTGCTCGGATCAGGATGACTTGCGCTTCAGGTTCTCGCCTGGTTAGCCCGCGAGCCGGAGCTCATATATGGGGCAAAGGGGCGCGCATCCTCACAGAGATCAACAGATTACCACATTTTGGGGCGAATTTCCGCCAAATCCACACGCCCCTGGCCGTAATCCTATGTATTTGACGCGGAAGGAAGGGAAATTGATGCAAAGGGGGAGGCTATGGGTCGGAAATGGGTGCGAAGCGAGCGGGGATCGAGATCAGAATGCTCCGGGCTCGTCCAACAGTTGCTTGAGGTTTCTCATTCCATGCACAATAGCGACGACCTGAAGGGGCCGAGTTTCAGGGCGATAGACAACGATGTAATTGGGATAGCGCGGAACAGTCCAGAAGCGGACCGGCTTTCCAGTAATTTCAGTGCGCTTGGTCCCAAGCAAAGGATGCCGAGCCAACCTGTAGCAGGCTGACAGAATTGCCGCCTCTACCCGATCTGCTGCGCTGATCTTATCCTGCGCTATGAAGATCCAAATTTCGTCGAGGTTGTCGAGGGCTCTTGGGGTGAGTTGGTACGAGGCGGCCATCGATCAGGCGATTCGCCGTTTGGCGTGGCGATCCTTAAGTATTCCGACCACATCGTCCGCATCGATCAATTCGCCGCGCTGGGCCTGCTCGAATCCCTCGTCAATCTGGGCAGCGATGGCATCTTTATTTGCGAGCAGCCAGTCGTCGTTGCGGTACTGGTCGTGGATGATAGCGAAGGCCTGATCGAGGACTTCTTCAGGGCTCATGCCAGACTTTCCGGCCCTCTGGAGAATGCTTTGTTGCTCAGGTTTAAGTTCGAGGATCATAAGGGCTCCTGTGCAGCGAAATGAGAATGTGGCGATTGCCATCTTCGTTATAGGAACATGGCCATGGTCTGATCGGGGACCCGCACCATCAGTGGCTGTTCTTCGCCCTTTTGCTGCGCTTCGTTGAAAACAGTCTGGGGGTCGACGCCATACGCAAGGGTCTTGTTCTGGCTCTCGGAGATGGCGACCCACGCGCCGGGCGGGATTCCCTTGAGCAGTTCGGGGAGATCGGTGATGGTGGTGGCCATGGTGTTTCTCGATTCTGTCCGCCCGCGCGGGGTGGAGAGAAATTGCGTCTACGCTTAATTATGCTCCACCCGGGCGGATGAATTTCTGCAGGAATACGAAGACCGCCAGCGTCCATTTTGGCCACTAGTCATGGCCAAGTTGTGGCGATCAGCCAAAAGGCAAGCGTTCCTACAGCGCTTAAGGGAGCTTGCCACCGGGTCGAGCTTCGCTGGAAGACGCCGCCTAACGCGAAGGCAACTGCCAGGAGCGAGAGGACCTCGCCTCGTTGCATCCATCGGAAGAAGAGGGAGTAGTTTGGCGTGTAGCTAGGATTTCCGAGAGTGTGCTGGAATCCTCCGCCCTCGGCGTAGAGGATTATCCATAGCGCGAATAATGCCGATACCGACGCGAGTAGAAACCCGACGAACGACAAAGTCGAGGAGATCGTCCACAATCGGGGCCTCTGCTTCGCCCATCGTACCCAGCCCCACACCAGAGTCGCCGGGGCCACGAGATAGCCGAAAAGCAGCACAAGCGAATAAAAGACAGTCCCCAAAGTACTCACGTTGAATCACCATTTTTCACACAGCGTATCACCACTGGCAGAATTTAAAGGACAGAATCGTTCAAGCGGTTGCGGTCGGATTGCCGGCAAACAGTAAATGTCAATCCCGCCGGGAACGAGGCTCGGGGATTATGACTCGTCGGGCGGGCGGTGGTTGTGGAGGCGGCGGAGTTCGCGGTCGAGGGTGAGCTTTCGCTGGGTGAGGACGGCGAGCTCGGCGTGGTCGGCGCGGCGTTCAGCTTCGGCGATGAGGACGCGGAGGTCGCGCAACTGGGCCGCTATGGAGCGCTCCTCGATTTCCTGGATGGCGCCCTGGACTTCGACGGGCTCGGGAGGCTTTGTCTCCGCAAGAAGCGCCTCGGCGAGGAGGGCGCGCTGGGCTGGGTCCTCAATGACGTCCATGGGATCGTTTGCCTGACGATTGGCGAGAGCAAGCAGGGTTGGGGCTGTGCGCAACTGTTCAAACCATGAAGGCTCTTGGAGGATGGCGTCGGTGGCGAGGCGGCGGGCCTGTTCGCCGTCCGGGTCGGTGATGGCAAGGGCGCGGAGGAGAACGCGCTCGACCTCGGTGAGGGTGGCGGCGCGAGGTTCGATGTGGTCGCGGCGCTTGAGGGCGGCCTGGCGAAGCTCTTCGCGAAGCACGGCTGAGTCGATGCCGAGCTTTTGGGCTGCGTCGGAGGCGAACTGGTCGCGGGCGAGCTTTTCCGGCAAACGGCGGATGTGGGGGAGCAGGTAGTTCATCGCCTTGAGCTTCTGCTCGGACGTTGCTCCGGGGAAGAGCTGGCGTGCGCGCTCGATGAGGTAGTCGGACTGGCGGCGGGCGCTTTTGAGGGCGGCGACATAGGCATCGAGGCCGCGCTCGCGGACGAAGCGATCGGGGTCGAGGCCGCCATCGAGAGTGACGATCTTGATGTTGAAGCCCTCTTCAGTGAGCAGGGCAATGGACTTCTCTGCGGCGTTGGCGCCGGCGGTGTCGGGATCGAAGTTTACGACGACCTGGGAGGTGTGGCGGCGGAGAATGGCGACCTGCTGCTCGGTGAAGGCGGTGCCGCTGGTGGCGATCACGTTTTGAATGCCGCGCAGGAAGACGGAGATGCAATCCATCTGGCCCTCGACGAGGAGGGCGAACTCGTTCTGGCGGATGGCGGCTTTGGCCTTGTCGAGGTTGAAGAGGACCTGGCCCTTGGTATAGAGCGGTGTCTCCGGCGAGTTGATGTACTTGGCGCCGGCCTTGTCGCCTGTTTCGAGGGTGCGGGCGGTAAAGGCGATGACGCGACCGGACTCATTGGCGATGGGGAACATGACGCGCTTGCGGAATCGGTCGTAGAGCGGGCCTTGCGAACCGTCGCCCTGTTCCTTTGAGCTGAAGAGGCCGCTGGCGCGGAGAGTCTCAGTATCGGCGAGAGAGCTTAGCCGTTCCTGGAGGGCGTGAAAGCTGTCGGGCGAATAGCCGATGCGGAACTTTTTTATCCCTTCCGGAGTGAGGCCGCGGCCGGACAAGTATGCGCGGGCTGTGGCTCCTTCGGGGCCGGCTAGCTGCTCTTCGAACCAGGTGCAGGCGGCTTCGTGGAGATCGAGAAGCTTGCCACGGAGGCGGGAGCTGGCGGCCTCCTCAGGCGAGGAGTATTCGCGTTTGGGGAGGGGGATGCCGCACTTTTGCGCGACGATGCGGACGGCCTCAGGGAAGCCCACGTTCTCAATTTTGCCGACGAAGCTGAAGACGTCCCCCGATGCCTGGCAGCCGAAGCAGTGATAGAACTGGCGGACGGCATGGACGGAGAAGGACGGAGACTTTTCTTTGTGGAAGGGGCAGAGGCCGGAGTAGTTTTGCGCGCCGGACTTGCGGAGGCGGATGTAGCCCTCGATGATCTTGACGATATCGGCCTGCTGCTTGACGGTTTGGGCGAAGTCGGACACGGGGGCTGTATTGAGGATAAGGCTGCGAAGCAGGTGCCCGTGTGGAAGACGCGGCGGGTTGCGGAAAAGGCCCGTAGCCGACAGTCCGGGCATTGCGGACCGGGCTGAATCGCAGGATACTGATAACTATGGCGACACAGCCCATTAGCGACCGGCTTATTTCCGTGGAAGAGTATCTTTCCACTGGTTACGATCCCGACTGCGAGTACGATGACGGCGTGATCGTGGAGCGCAACTTGGGAGAAATAGAGCATTCGTACCTACAGGCTCTTTTAACCACTCTATTTACGGTTCATGCGGAAGAGTGGCGTGTGCTTACCTTTCCCGAACAAAGGGTTCAGATCGGGCCCAAGCGGTTTCTGGTGCCTGATATCTGCGCCGTTCGATTTGGTGCACCGTGGGAAAAGATCCTCACACATCCTCCGCTGATCACGATTGAGATCATGTCTCCCGAAGATACGATCCGTCGCGGGACAGCGAAGGCCGCTGAGTATTTAGGATTCGGTGTTGAGCATGTCTGGGTAATCGACCCGAGTGCCCGTGTGGCCTATCGGGGTGTTTCCTCCGGGCTCGAACTGGTTCGATCTGGAGAACTTGTTGTCCCCGGTACCGCAATCCTGGTGAGCATTTCGGCGTTGTTTGAGAAGTTGGATTCCGCGCGGACGGGAAACATCTAGAGAGCCTGCGCGCCCAGTTTGCGCAGACGGATGTAGCCCTCAATGATCTTGACGATGTCGGCCTGCTGCTTGACGGTTTGTGCGAAGTCGGACACGGGGGCTGTATTGAGGATAAGGCCGACGGGCGTCTGTCAATGTGGAAGACAGCTTGGGTTGCCGCGAGCCAATTTCCAGCGACGTGGGCTTTGGTCACGGCAAGATCCGCGAGGTCCCTGTCGGAACCCCGATTCTCTTTGCAGACACTGGCTTAGTGGTTATGCCCCGTCGCGACCTGTTATGGCTTGGCCTTCTGATAGGACGGGACAAAGGGCTTCCCGTCGATCACGTATCCAACGGTGTATTGCGCCTCGACGGGTTGGCCATCGACCATATACGGCTTGTACTTCCATTTGGAAACCGCGGCTTGCAGGGCGTCTTTCAGATCCTGAGACCAGATTTCCGGAGCGGACAGGGTTTTGACCGTTCCATCCTTGCGGATGAGGATGGGAACGTTGAAGGTGCCGCGAAAGGGCATGCCACCGGGCTGAATCGGAAGCGCGGCAGCCACCTCGTAGACGGCCTCGGGGCGCGGGAGCCCGGGCTCAATGAAAAAGGGCTGAGGGACAGCATCCTTGCCCGGTTTGACGCGATCGGCATTGGCGTCGGCCAGCGGCTCAAGAACGGAAACCTTCAACTCGGTATTGAGCGCTCCATCCAGGCGGATCTTTACATCGTGAGCAACGGCGCGGCCCTGAAACATTTGAATATCGTCGAACTGGGTTGTTGTTTTGCCGGAGACGATGATCCTGAGGTGAAGATCGGGGTCAAAGCAATAGGTTGGAAAGACCACATCGGGGTCGTCGTCCGGTGCGTAGCGCTTTGGGTTGACCACCGATACACAGTTGAGCGTAATCCCCCCAAGGTCCCCTCTTTTGACTTCCATCTCATAGTCGGGGTGGATGTTGGCCGTCTGAGCGAGAGGGTCGATGACGGCGCGGGCAAAGCGATGATAGTCAGCGAGGGCGTCAAACGGATCGTGACTGGGCTTTGACTGGAATTTCTCGAGGCGGGCGACGCTCCATTCGGAGAAGTTGTGGCCCGGCTGTCCGGTGAAAGTACGCCGCCATTGGTCGGGCGCGACGGTCCACTGCTCGACCGACCCGCTGAGGGGCTTGGGGTTGGAATTGCCGAAGCCGGGATCGATATATTGAACATCGATCTTCAGGTGCCATGGCGGGATACCGCTGCCCGCAAGGCCGTTGGCCTTGATGCCGGAGAGCAGCAGCTTGTGCGCAAGTGCATTGATCTCCCCGTTGGCAGAAGGCTGATCGCTTGCGGCTGAGGCTGGCGCGGGGCTCTGCGCCACGACGGAACATGAGAGCAGGAGTGCAGCGGAAGAGGCGAGGGCGGCTAAGCGAAGGGGCTTCATGAGCGAAAGTAGGATGGTCATTTTTGGTTTCCTGAAGGACGCAAACAATCTTACACAAAATCGAATCAACGAGACGGTGACCCTGGTTTTTGAAGGGAGGCGCTTTGGAATGATCAGGTCATTCGAGGGGATCGATTGCGGGGGAAATCGGATGGGGAATTGGGCCTGCGAGCCGGGAGTTGGTTTTCTGCTATAAAATTTGTTCGAACTTGAAACGGGCAGTGCAGGCACCATGGCCGCTGGCAGTTGAATGCGCTGAGCCGATGGAAACTGCAAGTTGCTGAGCCAGCTAAGGCCGTCCGCTTCGGGATGCGGGACTGAATTCGCGCAGAAGAGGGCGATTCAGGATGAAAGATTCGAGGAGACAGATGAAATTCGCAAAGAGTATTGCGTATCTATGCCTGAGCGCGTGCGCACTGATCGCTCAGTCGCAAGGCACCAACCAAACAACGGCAACAAGCGCTTCGATTAGCAGCGCGCGGGTTGACGGTATTGTCTCCAAGATGACGCTCGAGGAGAAGATTGACTACATCGGCGGGACGGGGTTCGCGATCAGGGCAATGCCGGACCTGAAGTTGCCGTCTTTTGAGATGTCGGACGGGCCTTATGGAGTGCGCAGCAACGCCGGCTTCCCTTCTACGACGTATGCAATCGGAATCGGGCTGGCAGCGTCGTGGGATCCTGCGCTGGCGGAGCGCGTGGGCGTAGGGATCGGCAAGGATGCACGGGCGCGCGGGGTGCACTACATGCTCGGACCCGGCGTGAACATCTATCGCTCGCCGCGGAACGGGCGCAACTTTGAATACTTCGGCGAAGATCCGTTTCTCTCCTCGGCGATTGCCGTGGGGTACATCGATGGGATGCAGAAGCAGGGAGTGAGCGCAACGATTAAACACTTTATGGGGAACAACTCTGAGTTTCTGCGCCACGACTCGGACTCGATCATCGACGAGCGGACGATGCGGGAGATTTATCTGCCGGTGTTTGAGAGCGCGGTGAAGAAAGCCAAGGTGGGAGCGATCATGGACTCCTACAACCTGACCAACGGCGTGCACATGACGCAGAACGGCTACATGAATATCGATGTAGTGCGCAAGGATTGGGGCTTCAAAGGCGTGATGATGAGCGACTGGGTGGCCACTTATGACGGCGTTGGCGCGGCCAACGGCGGGCTGGACATCGAGATGCCGAACGGCGCTTTCATGAACCAGAAGAACCTGCTGCCGGCGATCAAGGACGGCCGGGTTTCAGAAGCGACGATTGACGAGAAGATCAAGCACATTCTGAACCTGGCGGAGCGGTTTGGCTGGCTCGACAGGCCGCAGACGGACAACTCGCTCTCTGTTTACAACGCAAAGAACGATGAGGTCGCTCTGGAGGCTGCGCGGGAAGGCGCAGTGCTGCTGAAGAACGACGGGCACCTGCTGCCGCTGGACAAGAGCAAGGTGAAGTCGATTCTGGTGGTGGGACCGAATGCGTATCCAGGTGTGCCGGTTGGCGGCGGCAGCGCAGGGGTGCGGCCGTTTACGCTGGTGAGCGATCTGGAAGGAATCCAGAAGGCTGCGGGGCAGGATGTGACGGTGTTCTACGATCGCGGGTTGCCGACGGTGCCGGACCTGGCGCGGGAGACACAGTGGTTTACGGAGGCGAACGGCGGAAAGCCTGGCGCGACGCTGGATTCGTTTGACAACCTGGACCTGTCGGGAACCGCAAAAGCCACAAAGGTGGTGCGGAATATCAACGACCTGGGAATGAGCTGGGAGACGCTGGCGGCCGATCCAGAAGCGGCGATGGCGCTGTTCATGGCGAACCAGAAGCACGAGACGAGCCGGCGCTGGACGGGGTATTATCGCGCGGCAACGGACGGACCGTATGAGGTTGTGCTGGAGGGTCCGGGCGAAGGCGGCGGGAACCGCTTGTTTGTGGATGACAAGCTGGTATTCGACAACTGGAAGCTGGTGCGGGCATTCCAGCCGCATGCAACGCTGCAACTGACAGCGGGGCCGCACAAGGTGGTGGTTGAGGACTACCAGAGCGGGCCGATCGGCGGGAAGATTCGCGTGGCGATTGCGGACCAGCGGACGCTGGTGTCGGCGAAGGCCAAGGCGCTGGCGGCGAAGGCCGATGTAGTGGTGATTGCCGCGGGATATGACGGCGCAAGCGAAGGCGAGGGCGGCGACCGGACGTTCGATTTGCCTTTCGGCGAAGACGAGATGATTCGCGAGATATCGGTGGCGAATGCGCACACCGTTGTGGCTGTGACTTCGGGTGGCAATGTGGACTCGAACGCATGGCTGGAGAAGATTCCGGCTTACCTTGAGACGTGGTATGGCGGCCAGGAAGGCGGCACGGCGCTGGGAGAGATATTGTTTGGCGCGGTGAATCCTTCGGGGCATTTGCCGGCGACGTTTGAGCGGAAGCTGGAAGATAACCCGACCTTCAACAACTACTATCCAGAAGGCGATTCGATTCGGGTGGTGTACAAGGAAGGCGTGTTCGTGGGCTATCGCGGATACGAACAGAATGGCGTGAAGCCGCTGTATCCGTTTGGATATGGGCTTTCGTACACGACGTTCAAGTATGCGAACCTTGCGGTGGCGCCGGTGGCAGGTGGATTGGGGCCGCATTACAAGGTTTCATTCGACGTGACCAACACCGGGCAGCGCGCCGGAGCAACGGTGGCGCAGGTGTATGTTGCCGAGGCTCATGCCAGCGTGCCGCGGCCACCGAAGGAGTTGAAGGGCTTTGAGCGGGTTGCGTTGAAGGCGGCCGAGACGAAGCATGTGAGCGTCGAGCTCGACGGACGGGCGTTTGCCTTCTACGACGTAGCTGGGAAGGACTGGAAGGTCGACGGTGGTGAGTTTGGAATTCTGGTGGGAGACAACTCGGCGGACACACCGCTCTCGAGCAAGGTGCAGGTTAGAGAGACGATGGTGGAGTAAGGACGCCGCGACATTAACTGGACCGTAATTACCATCGGACCCCCATGAGGCGAATGCTTCCTGGGGGTTCTGATTTTGAGGCGGACGAGGGCTGGTGCGGGCGCGGCAAGCGTGAAGAACAGGATAGAGCGATCTCCGAGCAGGGCGGCCAACCGAGCGGAACTGCTTACGATTCGAGAACGAAAGCATTTTCACACTTTCTTTGTTCTCTTTTAGTTACTGTGCTCTCGGGTGAGCGAGTTGTCGTTATCTTGCGTCTTGTAAGGTGATTGGAGGCTGATATGTTCAAGTATTTCTTGGCGTTTTCGCTTGCTGTTCCATTGTGCGGTTACAGCCAGAGCTACGCCGACTCACCCTTTTATAGGCCGGCGTCGACCATTCCGGCAACAGCGCATGTAGAGGGATACTCCCATGGGAGTATCAAGGCAAATGGCGTCGTCATCGACCTTTCAGAATCGGTGCCATCGTCTTCTCCTGACTTCGACGAAATTCGGGGCTGGTCTGTTTGGGCAGGCGCTGATAGGACCAAACCTTCCCAGACTTTCCGTTTCTATATCCTCTACGACCACTTGAATGTCGCCTTCGGGTACGATCTGTTGGCGGAGCCCATCGAGGGCACAGACAAGATCAGGTGCACTTTCAGCGCCTTCAGCAATCCACCCGACAGCATCTCGCTTCTGAGCAGAGGCGTTGTCCCCGCTGCATTACCGGCGGACCTGACTCCGCTGGTGATCAAATCCGGCGATGTAATCTCAATCGCGACTCTCCCACTCGGCCGCGGCAGGATCGCGGTGGTCCACTACCTTCGCCTGACCCGGACCGATATCACGCCTGTCTCAGCTGAATAATGAGCGATCTTTAGAGTGGCTGCAGTCACGTGGCGGAAGGCATCGAAATCACTGCGACTGTGTCATCGCCAAGCCTGAACTCTGCGACTGCGCAGGTATCCTACCTTCCCGAATTAGCGGGCTGCGGAATTTAGTATAGCCTGAAGTTTACAGCGACCCAAATGCGCGCGTTGACGGGCTTGCCGTCTTTCGTAGCGGGTTTGAAGCGGTAGAGCTTGACGGCTGCGAGGGCTTTCTCGGCGAGGCCCATAGCTTGCAATCAACTACGTTTTTCGCATTTTGGTATACTTGTCTGGTCCCGGAGGGGGCGGGCCCTCCCGGGTGTTTGGCTACTTCGTCAGTAGCGCCAGGACTAGGATTACGAGGGCCATTACGAACCGCCAGTCAATGGCGATGGTAACGGCGACTCGCATCCAGGACGATTTCTCATCCAATCGCCTCACCTCCCATGACCACCCCACGGACGAAGACCAGTCCGCGGGGACCCCGGTTTGGCACGGCCCGCAGCTCGCTGAAGACGGCCTGCGGACCGACGGCCCGCTCTTCCGGACCGATCTTTCCGCCGCCGTTCCCACACTCGCAAAAGAAGCGGCACCATTCTACCGCGGTCATTCTGCGGCTTAATGTGATGTGCATTCGTCATGGCTGACCGCAGCCCCTCGCCTTCTACGAAATAATGGGGAGATGCAGAAGTTGAAGGAGTCACTGGATTTTGTTGGAATCGATTTCGGGACAACCAACAGCTCCGTGGCGCTGATCGAGGGCGACGCACCTGTTCAGCTTGCGAGGTTTCCCTTTCTTGGTGCGCAGACCGAGTCGTTTCGCTCGGTTCTCTATTTCGAACAGTTCAAAGCGCCTTCTGGGGTGAAGCGGACCCATTCGCTGACGGGGCCGGCAGCAATTGAGCGTTACCTTGAGGCGGACGAAAAAGGCAGGCTCGTCCAGAGTCTTAAATCGCATCTGACCAACCGGCAGTTGACCGGCACGGAGATCTTTGGACGGCGGCACAAGCTGGAAGAGATTCTTTCGCGCCTGATCGGCGATCTGCGAAAGCAGGCCGAGAAACAGTTCGAGCGGCCAATACGGCGCGCAATGGTGGGTCGGCCGGTGCAGTTTGTCGGCGCGGAGTCTGAGGAGGACAACGAGTTTGCCGAAGCGCGGTTGCGAGAGGCTTTCATTCTTGCGGGGTTTGAGCAGATCGAATTTGAACTGGAACCGGTGGCGGCGGCGGCGGCCTATGAATCGACGCTGGATCGTGAGGAACTGCTGCTGATCGGCGACTTTGGGGGCGGCACGAGCGACTTTTCGCTGCTGCGGGCGGGGCCGGAAGTCCGACGCCGCGGACGAACGAGTGAGGACCTGCTTGGAAATGGTGGCGTTGGACTGGCGGGAGATGCATTTGACGCCCGAATCGTGCGCAAGCTTGTGTCCCCTGCCCTCGGATCGGACTCCGAAGCGCGGTCGCTGAACAAGCTTCTTCCCGCCGTTCCCGCATGGATCTATGCCAACCTGGAACGGTGGCATTATCTTTCGTTTCTCCGGAACAATAATGTGAGGGAGATATTGAAGAGCGCGCGGGCTCGGGCGCTGGAGCCGGAAAAAATCGAGGCGTTGATTGGGATCATCGACGAGGATCTTGGCTACCAGCTTCATCAGAGTGTGCAACATGCCAAGTACGAGCTTTCCCTCGCAGAATCAACAGAGTTTCGCTTTCGAGACACACCGCACAGCCATGCCAGCATCGACCTTCGGATTCCCATCACGCGGACGGAGTTTGAAATCTGGATCGCCGAGGAGCTGCTCTCGATCGAGGCTTGCATTGACTCGCTTTTGCGCAACGGCGGCGTTGATGCGAGGGAGGTGGACCGGGTCTTCCTGACGGGAGGAACTTCGTTTGTGCCAGCGGTGCGTCGGATTTTCTCGAAACGATTTGGGGAGGATCGTATCCGCGCCGGGAACGAGTTTACTTCGGTAGCTCACGGGCTGGCATTGCGCGCGGTTGAGGTGTTTGGCGGGGCCTCGTAGCCGGGTGAGAATCCCGGCTGGGAAAATACCTGTTGCAACGAATATCTGACTCGTGCATCTAAAGGTAGGTAAGGACAAAGAGGAGGCGCGACCATGTCACTGCGACCGGTGAAAGAGATTTTGAACACGAAGACAACCATGGAAGGGGCGGGGGTAAAGCTGGAGCGTGCGTTCGGCTTTGGCAAAACAAAGGAGTTCGATCCGTTCTTGCTGCTGGACGACTTCAGGAACGATAATCCGGCGGATTATTTGGCTGGGTTTCCGTGGCATCCGCATCGGGGGATCGAGACGATCACGTACGTGCTGGCCGGCGAGGTGGAACACGGCGACAGCCTGGGCAACCGCGGCAAGATGGGCGCGGGCGACGTGCAATGGATGACAGCGGGCAGCGGGATTCTGCACCAGGAGATGCCGAAGGGCGACGCGGCGGGGCGGATGCATGGGTTTCAGTTGTGGGCGAACCTTCCGGCGGCGCTGAAGATGACCGAGCCTCGTTATCAAGACATACCGTCAGCAGCGATTCCCGAGGTGACGGAGGACGATGGGACGAAGGCGCGGGTGATCTGCGGCGATTTCTGGGGCAAGCAAGGGCCGGTGAATGGGGTGGCGACGGACTCGGTGGTGGCAGCGCGCTACGTGGACATCTCGGTGGCGCCGGGCAAGAAGAAGCGCATCCAGGTGGAGACGACGCGGAATGCGTTTGCGTATGTCTTTGCGGGAGCGGGGAGTTTTCGAGATGCTTCGACGCCGCAGGCAGTGCTGACGGAGAGCGGCGTGGATCCGAATGCAGCCCCGGTGTATGACGCGAAGAATCATTCGCTGGTGCTGTTTGACCGGGGTGACGAGATCAGCGTGCAGGCGGGGCCGGAGGGGATTCGCTTCCTGCTGGTCTCAGGCAGGCCGCTGGAGGAGCCGGTTGCGTGGTACGGGCCGATCGTGATGAACACGCAGGCTGAGCTGAACCAGGCGGTGCGCGAGTTGCAGAGTGGGAAGTTTATTCAACATCGGTGAGAGGGCCGATGGAGTTAGAAGCGGCCAAGCCGGAGATCATTTGTTTGGGTCGCTTTTTGCTATACTTGCAGTGTCCCGGAAGGGTGTGGGCCCTCCCGGGAGTTTGGCTACTTGAGCAGTAGCGCCAGGACTAGGATCACGAGCGCTGTTACGAACCGCCAGTCAATGGCGATGGTAATTGCAACTCGCATCCAGGACGATTTCTCATCCAATCGCCCTCACCTCCTTCGCGTTAGCACGGCCCGCAGGTCGCTTACGACGGCCTGCGGACCGACGGCCCAATCTTCCGGGCCGATTTTTCCGCCGCCGTTCCCACACACGCAAAAGAAGCGCAGACAGTCTACAACTTGGATTTCATTCCGACGTGTGCTTTGCTTCACATGCGAATAAAAACACGCTCGCGATTTGAGGTGGGACTTTCCTGCTGATGCCTGGGATTACGCTTCCACCGGCAACTCCGCCGAGAGGATATTCATGGGCGTGAGGCCGCGCTGGCGCATGGCGCGCAGGCTGAGCGCGTCGTGGCGCTTGGCGAGGCGATGGCCGTTGTGGTCTACGACGAGGCGGCAGTGGAACCAGGCGGGATCGCTAAGCCCCAGGGCGCGATTGAGCAGGATTTGGCGGGCAGTGGACTTGAGCAGGTCGGCTCCGCGCACAACCTCGGTAATGCCCATGGCTGAGTCGTCGGCGACGCAGGCGAGCTGGTAGCTTGGTACCCCGTCACGACGCCAAACAACGAAGTCGCCAAAGTCGCGGCCGGCGACGAAGCACTGCTTGCCGAGGTTGATATCGTCGAACTCAATGACCTCGCCATCGGGCACACGGAAGCGCCAGTTGTAGCCTTGGGGCTGTTCGAGTTCGCTGACCGTGGGACCGGGAAGCTGGGGAACGTGGCCTAGATTGCGGCGGCATGTTCCGGGATAGATTGGCTCGTCGTCCTGGAGGTCGAGTTTGCCGAGCGAGCCGGCTGCGAGGGCCGTTGAACTTTCATGCGGCGCGCCGACAGCGGCTTCAAGATCTTTCCGCGAACAGCGACAAGGGAAGAGGTAGCCGCGATGGAGGAGCTTGCGCCAGGCGGCGAGATAGATGGCGCGGCGGCGGCTCTGCTGATAGGGAGCAAATGGGCCGCCTTTGTCTGGCCCCTCGTGCCAGCGAATTCCGAGCCAGCGAAGATCTTCGAGAGCAGCATCAGCGTAGGCGGCCCGGCTGCGATCGGGATCGAGGTCTTCCATGCGCATGACGAGCGCACCGCCGGCAGCACGCGCGCGCTGATAGGCGGTCCAGAAGGTACGCGCGTGGCCCACGTGGAGATATCCGGTAGGCGAAGGCGCGAGGCGGCCGCGGTAACTCGAGACCGGTGATGGGGAGAGGCTGGCCATCCTGACTCGAGTGTAGGCAGGGCGCAGATCGGCGCATATGGAGAGCTTGATTCGGTGACGAGTTTGGTTCGTGAGTGGTCGCGAAGCTTTCGCGCGCTAGTTCGACTCGCCCTTGCCGCTGGCATTGTCGTCGTCGTCGCGGTCGTGGTGGTGGCTGTAGTGGCCGATGTTCTGGTTGAGATGATCGGGATCGACGGAGACCTGGACGACATCCATCTCGTGGCCATCGAGATCGACAATGAACATGCCCATGCGCGCGCCTTCAGGGTGAACGAAAATGAGGGTCTGGTCATGACCTTTGCGGCTGGTCTCGCGGATCATGCGCTCCCAGCCGGGACCGAGATGCTGCTGGACGAGGTTGTTGAGCTCTTGACCGTCGACGTCTTCGGTGAAGGACTCGAAGTCGGCGACGTGGATGCCGCTGACGCCTTTGTGGGTGGCGTGGCTTGAGACCATGCTGATGAGGCCGACAAAGGGAATGCGCGTGGCGTGCGTGTGATAGCGGCTCTCGATGGAATTGACGACCGCATCAAATCCGGTTTCGGAGCCGCCGGCGAGGACAGCGGCAGGAATGGCAAGCGCCATGAAGCCAATGGGGATCAACCAGAGGTGTCTCATTCGTCATCTCCAGACTTGGATTTGTCGGTGACCTTGTCGGTGTCCTTGTTCTTTTCCTTGTCTTTGACCTTGGGCATCTTGTCAACGTTGCCGAGAGCGCCAAGGCCGGCGAGCCCATGAAGCTTGCCCAGATCTTCCATGCGAATGGGACCAAGGATCAGAACAATGGTCAGCTCCTTGGGCTCGGCAGTGAGGATGAACATGCCGTGCGGCTCGCCGTTGACGTTCTTGACGAAGATGTCTGTGGTCTCACCCGACTTGCGCTCGCGCTCACGCACGATCGGCGTCCACTCGCCGGTCTCGAAGGCTTTGCGCAACTGGTCGATGTCGTCCATCGAGTACTGCCCTTCCTTATCGAATTCGTAGGAGCGCACATAGATGCCGTCAAGGCCGTCGATGAGTTGCTTGGCAGCGGCGTCGTCCTTGTCTTTGCCATCCATGAACTTGGAGGCGAAGGAGAGCATGTTTTTGCCGAGCGTAACCTCGGTGACGTCGGAGGCTTTGGCAGCGAGCTGCTTTTCGAGCGCGGGAGGCAAGGGGAGCTGCGAGTCCTGCGCGTGCAGCGGAATGGCGATGGCGCAGGCGGCAAGAGCGAATGTGGCGGCGATTGCGGCCAGATGATTGCGGAATTTCATTTTTTCTTCTCCTTAAAGCAGAAAACAAATACGGTGGATCTGAGAGCCAATACTCTGTTCAGTTTTGTGAGCCACTGTTGCGGGCGTTTTCGGAATCGCGATCATGAGCTGCAAGCTGGGCCTGAGCATGGTCGAGTGCGTGGCTGGTGATGCGGAGCGCGGTGAGCACCTGCTGGCGCGCTTGCTCGCCTTTGCGTTGCTCCTCTTCGTGGCGACGCCAGCCAAGGCCGCCGGCCAGTGCCGCAACTAGAACGACTGAAGCGGCCAATCGTTGCCACAGGACAAAGGAACTGCGGGCTTCCCGCTGGCGCGTTCGTGCGGCACGCTGGACGAGCAACCGCCGCTTGAGGCCTGGCGGCGCGGGGCGGCGTTCCAGAGCTTGCTTCAGTTCGATCTCGAATTCGTCAAACGGTTCATGCACCACGAACGTACTCCTTCAAATGCGTTGCCGCCTTGGCGCGCAGCAGCTTGAGGCCGCGCTGCAACTGGCTCTTGACGGTAGCCACGGGCGCGTCGAGAGTGGCAGCGATCTCCTCGGGCGTCAGGTCCTCCTGATAGCGAAGGACCAACGCTGCGCGCTGCGGCTCGGGAAGTGTTGCGAGCAGGCTTTCAAGACGCGCGCCGAGCGGCGAAGAGCGCTCTTCAAGGCGCATGCCGTGCCGCTCGTCGATCTCAACCCACAGGTCCATGCCTCTCACCTTTCTTCGCCTTAGCGCATCCGCCGAGCGGCTCATGGTTACCCGGCGCAGCCAGAAGCAGGCGTGATCCGGTGACTCGAGTTTGGCCAAGTGCCTATCCATTTCGAGAAACACATCCTGCGCAATCTCTTCGGCCAGACCGCGGTCTCCGGTCATGCGCAGAGCGAGGGAGAAGACCATGGACTGGTGCTGGTCAACAAGTTCCTCGAAATCAGGCTGCCAGTCCGGTTGTGCTGCTTGGGCCATATCTCTCGCTGCTACTCTCTTATCCGCAAGGAAGCGGAGTTGGGGATGCAGAGAATACGCGGCGTGGCGAAAAAAGTTCTGGACAGGGGTTGAGAATTGGTTTACTTTGCAATGTAAAGTGAAAACGGCATGAATGATCTAAACAAAGCGCTGGGAGACATAAGCAGCATCCGCAGGCAGATGGCCCAGAGTACGGAGTTTCGCGGGTATGGGCCGGCAACGCTGGCCAGTACAGGCGTACTGGCACTGGCGGCTGCTGGCGTTCAGGCTCTTTGGGTGCCTGATGCGGCGAATCACCTGGTTGGGTACCTGAGCATCTGGATCTGGACGGCGGCGCTTTCCGCGGCCTTGATTGGGACCGAGATGTACGCGCGCACGCGGCGGATTCATTCAGGCATGGCGGACGAGATGATCCGCATGGCCGTTGAACAGTTTCTGCCGTCGGCGGGTGTTGGCGGGCTAGTCACGTTTGT
>Ga0302278_10002420_pt1 | contig 21552 bp, 22 predicted proteins | sample III_Bog_N3_2_FD_194543 | JGI IMG/M metagenome (GOLD analysis project Ga0302278, IMG submission 194543) | Peat permafrost microbial communities from Stordalen Mire near Abisko, Sweden - III_Bog_N3_2 | ecosystem: Environmental > Terrestrial > Soil > Wetlands > Peat | place: Sweden: Abisko...
CCGGTCGAGCCACCGGAGCTCATGATGATGCCCGCGAGCGAAAATCGCGACTGCATCATTCTCTCCCACGGGAGAAGCATACCGCTCACGGGAAAGGGAGCTGGGTGGTGACGCTTGTTCGACCATCTCAGACAAGAATTCACGCCTCTCACCACGTATTGACGACACACCGGAGCCGCCCATGAAGCTTTTCAGCCTCTCACATTTGATCGAGCTTGCCGCGCTATTGCCCGCTCCGACAGAGCTGGCTCCTTCCGAAGAAGGTTATACTCCCGTGATTCGCCTGCCCCTTCGCGACTGGGATGCCGCTCGCGACGCCGATCATCCAGAACGCGAGTTCGATGCTCACAAAGAGCACTATGTGGAGTTCCAGGTAATCCCTTGGAAAGACACACGAGGCGTGACCACTCGGCGCTGGGTCCTCTGCGGCGTGGTTGCGATTTGATCAGGAAACCCGCATTCGTATTATCCCGATTCGCTCACGAATCCATTCCATCCGTTTAGATGGTAAAACACGACCCGAACTTGAAGCGTATAGCCATCGGGCATGACGGTGTCAAGGGAGAGGTATTGGCTTTTGCTCTGGATGGTCACATATTCGTCCACATATGAATAGAACATTCAATTATCCAGAACACTCCAAAAAAATCGCCGCGTTTCAGGGGCTATCTCGTTCGTTTTCAACCCACGGTCCCGAAGAGACAGGTTCGCGCGCCATAGCTACGCGCCTGCGAACCTACCTAAGTGGAGCCCGTAGATGGCGTGAAGTGCCCGGCGAGGCTGGCATCTCCATGTGTGAAAGGCTTTCATGCCGCTAGACGCCTGCCCTGCCTGCGGATATGCGGTGTCCAGCGCGACATCCCGGTGCCGCCATTGCGCCGAATCTCCGGCGCCCATTCTGCCGGCCCAAGACTCTGAAGGGCATCGACCAATCTTTATCTTCCTAATTTGGTTTGCAATATTCTGGGTGACGTCGTTCTTGATATTCCGTTGATTTGAATGGGCGGGCGGCGAACCGAAACGGAAGCGCGCGTGTCGCATGGGAAGGCGCATGCCTTTCGGCTATAGGGCGGTTGCAGGAGAGGTATTGGCCAGGTCCGTGCGGCGGCCCGACACTCCTTTCAGATGCGAGACGAACCGAAGACATGAGAACGAAACCCAAAGCGTATCTCGTTGGTGGAGGCATCGGATCGCTGGCTGCCGCCGCATTCATGATCCGCGACGGCAAGCTGCCCGGCGAAAACATTTCCATTTTGGAAAAGATGCCGGTCATGGGCGGAAGCCTCGACGGCGCCGGCGACGCCGATTTCGGATATTCCCTGCGCGGGGGACGTATGTTGACCACCGACAACTACGAATGCACCTGGGATCTCTTTCGCTCGATCCCCTCACTGAACAACGAAGGGAAGTCGGTCTTCGAAGAAACCGTGGAGTTCAATGAGCAACACAAGCCGCATTCTATGGCGAGGCTCGTCGATCGCCGTCGCGCAAAAGTGCCGGTATCTTCAATGGGTTTCTCCATGCAGGACCGGGTCGAGTTGCTGAAACTCAGCCACGCCGACGAGGATGGGCTGGGTGAAAGTAGAATTACCGACTGGCTTTCTCCCGCTTTCTTCGACACGGAATTCTGGTTCATGTGGGCGACCACCTTCGCCTTCCAGCCCTGGCACAGCGCCGTCGAGTTCCGGCGCTACCTCCACCGCTTCATTCTGGAGTTTTCCCGAATTGAAACACTCGCGGGCGTGAAGCGCACCATTTTCAACCAGTACGACTCGCTGGTGCGCCCCTTGCAGATTTGGCTCAGAACCCAAGGCGTCCATCTGCTGACGGATTGCGAAGTTACCGACCTCGACCTCGACACTGAGGACGGCAGGTTCACGGTGACGGGCATCTGCTGTCTTCGGCGGGGCGCCAGAGACGTGATTGCTGTGGATGTCGGCGACTTGGTTTTCGTGCAAAACGGCTCGATGACCGACGCCTCCAGTTTGGGCTCGATGAAAAGCGCGCCGATGCAATTGACCAAGTTGGATAGTGGTGGGTGGACTCTTTGGGAAAAGCTTGCCAAGGGCCGTCCGGAGTTTGGCAATCCGGCGGCCTTCAATAGCTGCATCGCGCAGTCTTGTTGGGAGTCGTTTACCGTCACGCTGAAGAATCCGGCATTCTTCGCGATGATGAATGAATTCAGCGGCAATGAGGCAGGCACCGGTGGACTGGTCACGTTCAAGGACTCGAATTGGCTGATGTCCATCGTATTGGCCCATCAACCTCACTTTCTCAATCAGCCCGGCGATGTGCAGGTGTTCTGGGGTTACGCGTTGCTACCCGACCGGGTTGGTAATTTCATTCCGAAGGCGATGGCGGAATGCGATGGCGCGGAGATTTTGCAGGAGCTGTGCGGTCACCTGCGACTCGATCAGGAGACGATCGAGACGGCCAACTGCATTCCTTGTCGCATGCCTTACATCACCAGCATGTTCATGCCGCGCAAGCACAGCGATCGGCCTCTGCCGGTGCCAAGTGGCTCGAAGAATTTCGCATTCATCAGCCAGTTCGTGGAGATCCCGGAGGATGTCGTCTTCACGGTCGAGTATTCCGTCCGAGCGGCCCAGATGGCCGTCTATGAGTTGCTCAATATCGACCGCAAGGTTCCGTCCGTAACACCGCACGACAAATCATTGCGCGTGCAATTGGAGGCGCTGATCAAGGCGTTCAAGTGATACAAATCACACCCAAACATTTTATGAAAACAGCCGACCCCAACATCGAAGAAGAACCATCATTGTATAAAACCGAGAACGACATCCCCCGGAATAATCGGTTGGAACTAGCCAAGCTGATGAACCTACGGCTGGCGTCCGCCGTGGATCTTCAACTCCAACTTAAGCAAGCCCATTGGAACGTGAAGGGGCCGAACTTCATCGGACTGCACGAGCTTTTCGACAAGATTGCAGCCACTGTCGAAACTTACGCGGATAAGATCGCCGAACGTATCGTGCAACTCGGCGGTATCGCGGAGGGCACCGCTCGCGTGGCCGCCGCGCGCTCCCGTCTCGACGAATACCCGCTCACCGTTTCGGAGGGCTCGGAACATGTGAATGCGGTGTCGATGGCTATCGCCAATTTCGGCCATGATGCCCGCCTGACCATCGATGAAGCCAACGCCCTCGATGACGCCGACACCGCCGATCTTTTCACCCAAATCTCGCGCGGCCTCGACCACTGGCTCTGGTTTGTCGAAGCTCACGGCCAATCGCCGAAATAGATCCGTCAACCATGAAAACGGATCCTCTAAAGCAAGGCGCCTTGACCGAAAATGGTGTCGGCATCGGGACAGTGACGCAGGAGATGGTGCGAGAGCGCGCGATTGAGTTGGCGGTCGTCAACGGCCGCTCTGAGAAAAACGTGTCGGTATTCGATTTGGAGCAGGCCAAACGCGAGCTTACTGGTGAAACCGATATCGACCCAAAAGACGCGATTATGGAGGCAGCACCCGAATCCGAGCGCTGGGACCCGGTGGCCGGATCGACCGGGCACAAGGTGGAGGCGACTTTCAACGACGATGAGGACGCCGAGGGGCGAAGCGATAGCGAGCGACTCGTCGAAGAAGGCGTCGCCGAAGCCGAGCACGATCAGATGGTCCAAGCCGCCAAAGCTGAGCAGGAAGAGGATGCACGCCAAAGACGGCAGTAACGAAGGAGACAGCCGATGAGCGATTCGCCCAATTCGTCCGCTTCAGTCGCTGATTCTGCTTCGGCTGATCCAGCCCTGCTCCAGACGGCGCTCGCCGCGCAAAAGGAGGACTATCTGCGCCTCGCCGCGGACTTCGACAATTTCCGAAAGCGCACCCGGCGCGATTCCGAACAACAAGCCGCAGCCGAAAAGGAATCCTTCATCCGGGAGCTGCTGCCCGTTGTCGACAATCTCGAACGCGCCCTCGCTTGCGAGGGAGCCACTTCATCCGCGCAACTGCGCCAAGGCGTGGAAATGACGCAGCGACAGTTAGGCGAGTTGCTCCACCGCCATGGCGTCGAACCCGTCGAGGCTGCAGGCCAACCTTTCGACCCGCACCGGGAGGAGGCCGTGGCGGTAGGACACGACCCCAGCCAGCCGGATCATATCGTCCTCGAAGTTGTCCAGCGTGGTTACTGTCGCGGCGACAAAGTGTTTCGTCCGGCCAAGGTCATTGTGAATGATCCGGGCCAATCTTCGGGAGCCGGCCGTGTCCGTTGAATTCAAGGACTACTACGAGATTCTGGGCGTCCCTCGGAATGCGAGTGGCGGGGCGATCAAGAAGGCGTTTCGCAAGCTCGCCCGCCAACATCATCCTGATGTCGCCAAGGACAAAAAGGGTGCCGAGGAAAAGTTCAAGGAACTCAACGAGGCCAACGAGGTTCTCAGCGACCCCGAGAAACGTCGTAAGTATGATGAGTTGGGCGCCGAATGGAATCAGCCGGGACAGCAGGCTCACCAGCCGCAAGGTGGCCCAACCCGCGGGCCAGAGGACGGTTCTGAATTCCATTTTGGCGGCACTGGCTTCAGCGATTTCTTCGAGCAGATCTTTGGCGGCCGCAGCCGATCATCCGCTGCCTTTGGACACACTGGGGAGAACGGGAGAAACGGTGGTGAGTTTCCCCAGCGCGGCCAGGATGTCGAAGGTGACCTCCTCGTAACGCTCGACGAAGTGCTGCAAGGCGCGACGCGCGAGATTCGGCTCCAGCGGACTGACCCGCACACTGAGAAGTCCACCACGCAAACCTTGCGCGTGAAGATCCCCGTCGGCGTGCGGGAGGGGCAGAGGATTCGCCTCACCGGTAATGGACAGGAGGGCAGCGGCGGTGGTGAAGCGGGCCACCTTTATCTACGCGTCACCTTCGCGAAACATCCCGAGTTCCGTGTGCGCGGCTCCAACCTGTATCACGATCTCGATCTGTCGCCATGGGAAGCAGCGCTCGGCGCCACGATCCAAATCCCGACCCTTGATGGCAGGGCGTCGCTCAAGGTTCCGCCGGGCACGATGGCGGAGCGCGAATTCCGACTGCGCGGGAAAGGGTTGCCCTCCGGCGACGGGACGCACGGCGACCTTCATGCCGTGGTGCATATCCAGATTCCGCCGCAGCTCACCCCGGAAGAAAAAGTCCTTTGGGAGCAGCTCGCCGCAGGATCGAAGTTCAATCCGAGGGAAAGTGCATGAGGGACGCATACGAACCGGAAATCCCATCGCCTCGTGCGCTGGATTTGTTTCAGCCGAATCCCAACGTGCTCTACAGCCTCGATGCGACCGCGCATCTCGCACGCGTGTCCCGTCGTTCGATTCTGATCTATTGCCGCGCTGGCTTGGTGCGCCCTGTTTTTCAGCCGCCGTATGGGGTCATGGTCTTTACGGAAGAGACGATCTACACAGTTCGGCGAATCGAGGACGTGCGGGCCGCTCACGGGATCGGCGTGGCTTGGATCAAAAGCATGTTCGATCTGGTCGACGAGGTCGAGCGCCTGCGCGCCGAGGTGCGCTTCTTTCGTAACCACTGAAATGACATGAAAACGCTTGTCGCCGTATTCCTAATGGTCGGAAGTAGTGTACATTTCGGTGTTTTTCGCGACTCGCGCCGTCTCTCTGAAGAACACCCCTTCGAGCGTCTTTCCAAATGAACCCAGCCTCCCAACAAACGCAGGATCTCGCCAAGCGTCTCATCGCTTATGAGATGAGCGGAGATAAATCTTTCGAGACAAAGGCCCCTGCGGTCTTTTATGTCTGTGAGACGTTGCGTCCGCATCTGGCGATCCTCATGGGTGACACGGGTTTTCACGCGCTCCTTTCGCGCGCGCTCGTGTTGGCCTACGCGCACGTCTCCTGGCTGCAAGCGGTGCAGGTGAAAGCAGATGGCTCTTTGGGGGTGTCGGACAAAGTGGCGGAGCACGTGGCCCCGGAAGAGATGGCTGCAGGCAGCGTTATTTTGGTTTCCCAGTTGCTTTCACTGCTGGTGGCGTTTATCGGCGCAAATATAACGCTACGGATGGTGCGCGAGGTGTGGCCGAAATTGTCCCTCAACGATTTGGAGTTCAGTAAAGGAGATAAAAAATGAAAAAGCAAAATGAGGCGCCTAAACGCAACGCACCGAAGAAAGCGGAGGTCCTGCCGGCAGGTAAAGTCACGATCCACAAAATACCGACCGGCGTTCGCGGTTTCGACGACATCCTCGGCGGTGGAATCCCGGAATTCTCTTTCAACATCATCGCCGGAACGCCGGGGTGCGGCAAAACGACGCTGGCGCATCAGATCATTTTCGCCAATGCCACTGAGAAGAAACCTGCGCTTTATTTTACCGTCCTCGGCGAGCCCGCGATCAAGATGCTGCGTTATCAGCAGCAGTATTCCTTTTTTGACGAATCCAAACTAGGCAAAGCGATCCGATTCATCAGTCTGTCCGACGTGGTGCTGGAAAAAGATCTGGACGCGGTATTCCGTGAGATTAGCAAACAGGTTGCGGCGATTGGCCCGAGCCTGGTCGTTGTGGATTCCTTTCGAACTGTGGTGCGCAAAGCGACGAGCGGCGTGGGCGACCTGGAGATGCAGTCCTTCATCCAGCGCGTCGCCCAGTTTCTGACCGGTTGGGAAGCCACGACGTTTCTGGTCGGCGAATATGTCCAGGAAGAGATCCGTGACAATCCGCTGTTCACCATCGCTGATGGTCTTTTCTGGCTTTCTCAGTTAGTGGAGAGAAATTCGGTGGTGCGAAAATTGCAAATCATGAAATCGCGCGGGCACGACTCGGTGCCGGGATTGCACACCATCCGCATTAGCACTGACGGTTTGCAAGCGTTCTCGCGCACGCTGGGATTTGCGGGCCAAAAAAAGGCAAACCCGACGCGGGCTCGGCGGCTTTCCGTCGGCATTACCGAGTTGGACGAGATGATGGGTGGGGGCATTGTCGAAGGCGACAGTCTTCTCGTGGCGGGGCCTTCGGGGACGGGAAAATCGGCGCTGGCCACGCAATTCGTCGCCGAAGGATTGCGCCATGGGGAACCGGGAATTATAGCGATCTTCGAAGAGCGTCCGCCGGGATACACAGATCGCGCCGACAGTTTTGGTTTGAAATTTGACACCGCGCAGAAAAAGGGGAAACTCGAAATCCTTTACCTCCGTCCGCTCGACCTCTCGGTGGATGAAATGATGCAAGAGATTCTGGATGCCATCGAAAGAGTCGGCGCCAAACGGTTGGTGATCGATTCGCTGGTTGGTTTTGAGATGGCACTGGCGCCCGGGTTCCGCGCCGACTTTCGCGAGTCGCTCTACCGAATGATCGGGGCGTTGACGGGCGCCGGGGTGACGATTCTCAGCACGGTCGAAGTGGAGGATACATTTACCGCACTGTCGTTTAGTCACTACACGATTTCGTTTCTAACCGACGACATTATCCGCATGCGTTATGTGGAAATTGATGGCCAGCTTCGAAAGGTAATCGTCGTCATCAAAATGCGCGGCGGCAATCACAGCAAAGACATTCGCGAATATGTGATCACGGACAAAGGTGTGGTGGTCATCCACCCGCGTCAGACGGAGTATGCCCGGCTGAGCACCGGGCTGCCGGAGCGAATCAGCCAGCGGGAAGAGGTCTCGCCGGAACCGAAGGCGAAAAAGTAGAAGACAACTGTATGCTTGCGCAACTATCACGGACCCTGGGGAACCAGCCGCGTGACTTGTCGAGTCTCTGCCTCGCGGTCGCCCAGCACGCGCCTTCGCCGATGGCCATGATGGAGGGGGCCGCCCACATCATCCGCTACGTCAATCCCGCCTTTTGCTCGCTGATCGATAGGCCCGCGGAAGAACTCATCGGGAAATCGTTATGCGAAATGCTGCCGGAGAAGGACAAGTGCGTAAAGTTGCTCGATCGGGTTTTTCGCACCGGAATGCCCACAGGCCACACGGAACAAGAACATTCAAAACGGCATCCTGTCTTCTGGTCTTATACAATGTGGCCGGTGATTGAAGATGAACGCTCCGTAGGAATCATGATTCAAGTGACGGAGACCACGCAGTTCCGTGAAAAGACGCTCGCGATGAACGAAGCGTTGATCCTCGGATCGGTGCGCCAACATGAACTCGCCGAAGCCGCGGACTCCTCGAACGTCCTTCTGCAAATGGAAATCAGCGAGCGCAAACAGGTGGAGGAAGCGCTGCGTTCGGCGCAAACGCAATTGAGCGATCGCGCCGGGCAACTCGAAGGTCTGGTAGCCGAGCGTACGGCAGAATTGACCGCCACCAACAAACAGTTGGAAGCCTTCGTTTATTCCATCGCGCACGACTTGCGCGCGCCGCTGCGCTCCATGCAGGGCTTCTCCGCGATGCTGGTGGAAGAGGAGGGCGCGGCCCTGAGCGAGAGAGGCCGGGACTTTGCCAATCGCATCAACCGGTCCGCGATATTCATGGACGCCTTGCTGCAAGCGTTACTGACCTTCAGCCGCATTTCCCAACAGCAGATCCAACTGACCTCAGTGAATCTGAAAACGGTCGTCCAATCCGCGCTCTCGCACTTGGAAAAGGAAATTCAAGAAAAGGCCGGGCGCGTGGAAATCACCGGGCTGTGGCCAACAGTGCTGGCGCACGAGCCGACGCTGGGCCAGGTATTGATGAACCTGTTGAGCAACGCCTTGAAATTTGTCAGGTCGGATACGCCGCCGCAAATCCGTCTGCGCGCCGAAGAGAATGGCCAGTTTGTGCGAGTATGGGTGGAAGACAACGGCGTTGGCATTGCGCCCGAACACCAAGAGCAAATCTTCCGACTGTTCATGCGGTTGCATGGGGAAAAGTTTGCCGGCACGGGAATTGGTCTGGCTATTGTGCAGAAGGGGGTTGAACGCATGGGGGGACAGGTGGGCGTGGAAGCCACTCCCGGCCAGGGCAGCCGCTTCTGGTTCGAGTTGAGGAAGGTGGAGGGAGGCAAAGAAATGAGTGACAATGTATCAAATTCACGATCCGGAAATGAATCCAACAAGCGATATTCCTACGACTGAGAATCAACCCCTCCTGCTGGTTGACGACAGCGAGAATGACGTCGAGCTGATGCGGATGGCTTTTCATCGGGCCAACTTCAATAGTCCGCTGTATGCGCTTCGCAACGGAGAAGAAGCGATTGCCTATCTTACGGGCGAGGGCATCTACAGTGACCGCGATAAGTTTCCACACCCGGCAGTCATGTTGCTGGACCTGAACATGCCGATGAAGAACGGGTTTGAAGTGCTGGCTTGGTTGCGCGCACAGCCGGAATACAAACGCCTGCTGGTTATCGTTCTCACCGCTTCGATGCGGTCGGACGATGTGGAGCGGGCGTTTGAGTTGAAAGCCGATGCCTTTTTCGTCAAACCGTCCGATTTGGATGAGTTAACTGCGATGCTGCGCTGTTTGCGCGATTGGCTTCACTACAATCATTTTCCGCCGCTCAAATGAATCTCTCTGGAGAGTTTCAATAGTCGTGAATTCCAATTTGACCACCGATATCTCTCACGAGGACCATCTCTTTCGGCTTCGGCGAATGAAGGCGCCATACGGATGCCGCTCTTGTGAGCTGTCAGAAGAACAACATCACTAATGGCCGCGAACCTCACATCAGCGCACCAGCCGCCCGACTTGGCGAGGCCCTGCTTCGGCATAGTCGAGCACGCGCCTTCGCCAATGGTCATGATGGAGGGCGCCAATCACGTCGTCCGGTACGTCAATCCCGCCTTTTGCAGGCTGATGGATATACCCACGGAACAGCTCATCGGAAAGCCCTTCGCCGAAATGATGCCGGAAAAGGATGAATGCCTGGCGCTGGTGGACAGCGTTTACCGCACGGGAAGATCCGAAACCCACACGGAACAGCGACATTCCGAATCGCATCCTGTTTTCCGGTCTTATGCGGCATGGCCGGTGATTGAGGATGAACGCCCGGTGGGCGTCATGATTCAAGTGACCGAGGCCGCATCTTTCCACAAGGACATGCTCGCGATGAACGAGGCTCTAATACTCGGCTCGGTACGCCAGCATGAATTGGCCGATGCGGCAAAGACTTTGAACGATCATTTGCGCGCGGAAATGACCGAGCGCAAGCGGGCGGAGGATGCTTTGCGCGCGAGCGAGGAACGGTTCCGTCTGATGGTGGCCAGCGTGAAGGACTACGCAATTCTTATGCTGGATGTGAGCGGGCACGTTGTCACTTGGAACGCGGGAGCCGAACGACTCAAGGGTTACAAAGCCGAGGAAGTTATCGGGAAGCATTTTTCGATATTTTATTCGGATGAAGACCTCGAGCGCGGCAAACCGGAGCGAGAAATCAAAGGTGCGAACACCGTCGGTTGCTTTGAAGACGAGGGCTGGCGGGTGCGCAAGGATGGTTCGCAGTTTTGGGCAAACGTCGTCATTACCGCCTTGCGCGATGAAGCCGGAGTGCTGCGTGGGTATTCCAAAGTCACGCGCGACATCACGGAGCGTCGGCTGCTCGACAACTCGCTGGTCGCGCGTGCCGCAGACCTGGTGCGCGCCGATCGCAGCAAGGATGAGTTTCTGGCCATGCTCGCGCACGAGCTTCGCAACCCGCTTGCTCCGTTGCGCAATGCTGCCGCGATATTGCAAACCGCAGACGCAAGCGCCGAGGAGCGCGGGCAGGCGACGCGTATCTTCGGGCGGCAGTTCGAAAACATGACCCGTATGATTGACGACCTTCTCGATGTATCGCGCATCACCGAAGGCAAGATCGAGTTGCGCCGGCAACCCGTGGCGCTCGCGGACATCATTTCCGCTGTGACGACAGTAGCTCAGCCTGCCATCACGGCGCGCGGGCAGGAACTGGTGGTGTCGCTCCCCAACGAGCCGATTTTTTTGAACGCCGACGCCACGCGTCTCGATCAGGTCTTCGGTAATCTTTTGGGGAACGCTTGCAAATACAGCGGCCGCGGCTGTCATATTTGGCTCGAAGCCGAGCGTGTCGCCCCTAATGGAACTGAGCCCATGGAGGTGATTGTGCGTGTCCGCGACGATGGCCTTGGCATCTCGCCCGAATTGTTGCCGCGCATTTTCAATCTGTTCGTGCAAGCCACGCGCGCACTGGATCGCGAGCACGGGGGCTTGGGCATCGGACTTACCCTAGTGCAGCGGCTCGTGGAGCTGCACGGCGGCAGCGTCGAGGCGCGTAGTGACGGCCTCGGCCACGGCAGTGAATTCACTGTGCGACTCCCGATCCATCCCGGTCCCCTTGCTGCACCCCAACCCTCGATTGCGCCGCTGGCCAGTGAGATCTCACGCCGGATGCTCATCGTCGATGATAACGAAGATTCCGCCCGAACCATGGCGATTCTCCAACGGCGCCGGGGCCACGAGACCCGAACTGCATTTACCGGTCCAGAAGCGGTCGCTGCCGCCGCCGAGTTCGTGCCCGATGTCGTGCTGCTGGACATCGGCTTGCCGGGCATGGACGGCTTTGAAGTCGCTCGCCGCCTGCGCGCCATCCCGGCACTGGCCGGCGCGATCCTCGTAGCGATGACTGGTTATGGGAGCGATGAAGACCGGACCACGGCAAAAGAGGCCGGATTCAACGAATACCTCGTCAAACCGGTTGATCTCGACCTCTTGCAAACGTGGCTGCGGAGAGTCGAAGGTTTTGCGCAGCCTCGGTAAATCAGAATTCTTCGGCCACGGTGGCGCAGCCACGCAGGCGTGAAAACTCTATTTCACCGGGCTTGCCAATAGTGATAGCTGCGAGGGGCGAACGGCGTCGTTTTCGGGCGGCGGAAGCAGAACGCCCGTTTTCCCCATAGCTTCTGGCTATGCCGCCGCCATCCCAGAGGTATTGGCCCGATCCATGAATTCCTCCGATACTCATACCTGATCAAAACTCACACGTCCCAACCAGTAAGCATACGGCGCTATCGGAAATTACGAAATCGGGAAGTGCGGCCTGCGCTCAATTGAAACAAAACATTCCAATCTCGGTTCTAGACCTTTCGCCGATTTTGAAAGGGAGCACGCCCGCACAGGCGTTTCGGAATACCCGCGACCTTGCCCATCACGCGGAAGAGTGGGGTTACCAGCGCTACTGGCTGGCGGAGCACCACAACATGCCAGGCATCGCCAGCGCGGCCACGGCGGTCGTCATTGGCTATGTGGCCGGCGGCACGTCAACCATCCGGGTCGGCGCGGGTGGCGTGATGCTGCCGAATCACGCGCCACTGGTCATCGCGGAACAATTCGGGACGCTGGAATCGCTCTATCCAGGGAGAATCGATCTCGGGCTGGGACGCGCGCCGGGCACCGATCAGCAAACGCTGCACGCGCTACGCCGGGGACGCGGAGACGGCGTCGATCATTTCCCGCGGGATGTGCTGGAACTACAGGCGTACTTTCGCGCTCCCGCTCCCGGTCAAGCGGTGCGTGCCGTGCCGGGCGCCGGGCTAAATGTTCCGATCTGGCTGCTGGGTTCGAGTCTTTACAGCGCGCAGCTCGCAGCGGCGCTGGGGTTGCCGTATGCCTTTGCCAGCCACTTTGCGCCAGACGATTTGCTGGCGGCGCTTGCGCTGTATCGTCGCGAATTTCAGCCGTCGGAAGCGCTGCGGCGCTCTTATGCGATGGCGGGCGTCAGTGTCTTTGCGGCCGACACTGACCGCGAGGCGGAGCGCATGTTCACCTCGCTCCAGCAGCAGTGGGTCAACCGGCGCCGTGGCACTCCCGGTCCGCTCAATCCGCCCCTCGATTCCACCGCGGGGCTCTGGTCGGATCTGGAACGGCATGGCCTCGAACATGCGCAGCGAGAATCCATCGTTGGTTCGCGGGGAAAAGTGCAACGTGGGCTCGGAGCGTTCATCGAGAAAACTGGCGTGGATGAGCTGATGGTGACTGGACAGATTTTCGACCACGCGTCGCGGCTACGGTCGTATGAGATCGTCGCCGAAGTGGCGATACAAAGTTCCGAACCTGTTAACGTATGAGCTTCATCGCCCTGAAAATGCTTTTTGGAGATCAGGCGAATTATCGGCATCGTCATCGGTCTGACTTTTGCGTCGCTGCTGATCACCCAGCAATCGGCCATTTCTGCCGGGATGATGACGCGAACTTTTAGTTTTCTTAGCGACGACATCCTGCCGGACATCTGGGTCGTCGATCCCCAAGTGAAATACATCGACGACCTCCGTCCAATGCGGGACACCGAATATCTGCGAGTGCGCGACTAAGAAAGGGTCCAGTGGGCCGTGCCTCTCTTCAAAGGGTCGCCCGCCCTCCCCGCGATTTCGAAGGCGCCTTGATGGCGATCGAGGGCACCGCCCAGAGGGCCGCGGAAGGCGGATGTTTTAGCGCTGAGGCGCGGAGGGCGAGCGCGCATAGCGCAACGCTATGAGAAGCTCTCCAAGAAGGTATTGGCCGGATTACCGGCGTGCGCGGACATTCAGGTCCAGCCGAAGATCACATGCCGGATCCGGCACACTCCTCCATTCCAGCGAGGCGAGACAAACGTCACCTCCACCATCCCCTGCTACGAAACACCAACCAATTGAAACAAACGGCCATGACAAACACCACAGATAGAACAGATACAGAGATCAAAAACGACGTCCTTTCGGAACTCAAATATGAGCCGAGCGTCAAGATCACTGACATAGGCGTCTTGGTAAAAGACGGCACGGTCACTCTCAATGGATTCGCCACCAGCTATGGCGAGAAATGGAATGCTGTGAAGTCGGCGAAACGTGTCGGCGGGGTCCGAGCCATCGCCGACGACATCGAAATAAAGTTGCCGGAATCCATGAAGCGCAACGATGGAGACATTGCCACAGCCGTAGCAAATCATATCGAGTTGGCCTGGGCTGGCCCCACAAAAATGATTCAAGTAACTGTCCGTGAAGGCTGGATCACGCTGGAGGGCGAGGTGGAGTGGCGATATCAGAGGGACGCCGCCGAAAACGCAGTGCGTTATCTATCGGGGGTTAAGGGAGTGGCCAACGCGATCACGATTAAATCCAAAGTAACGTCGGCGTTGGTGGAAACGGCCATAAAGGAAGCCTTTAGGCGAAATGCGCTGGTGGATGCTGACAATATCGAGGTCGTGACTTCTGGAAATAAGGTTATACTCCGCGGTAAAGTGCGAAATTACGCGGAACTGGAAGAAGCGGAACGGGTCGCATGGGCGGCGCCCGGAGTGCGTTCGGTGGACAATCATCTCAAGGTGGAGTGGTCATGGCGGTTTACGTCGTAGCGCTTGATTTACCGCCTTTATGGGACGTGTTTAAGCCCCAATTCTGATGAAACGCGCTCGCGGCCACTGTGTCGCATGGGAACGGCCAGGCGAGTCATGCACTTAGGAGCCACCGCCACGAGCGATTCGAACGTTCTATTTTATGTCCCACCTTCTCAGTAACGAAATCCGCCTTGCTTCTCGCCCCCAAGGGCTTCCATCCGAAGGCAACTTTACCCTGGCGCGGGCGGAAGTGGGGCCGCTGCGAGATCAAGAGGTGCTGGTTCGCAATCTGTTTATGTCGGTAGACCCGTATATGCGCGGTCGAATGAATGACCGGAAATCCTATCTGCCACCGTTCGAGTTAGGGAAAACACTTGAAGGGAACGCCGTCGGCGAGGTCATCGAGTCGCGAACCAAGGAATTCAAAGCTGGCGATGTGGTGGCTTCCATGTTTGGCTGGCGTGAATACTTCGCTGCTTCGCCGAGAGATTTGCATTCGATCAGCGGCGAGACGCAACCTCTCTCAGTTTATCTAGGCGCCCTCGGCATGACGGGCATGACCGCCTGGGTTGGCTTGAATTTGGTGGAGGTCAAAGGTAGCGACGTCATCTATATTTCGGGCGCCGCCGGCGCGGTGGGGAACGTGGCCGGGCAATTGGCGAAATTGCGAGGATGCCGGGTCATTGGGTCGGCCGGGTCGATGGAGAAGGTCTTTTTCTTGCGAGACGAGTGCGGGTTTGACGTCGCCTTCGACTACAATGTCGGCCCTGTCGTCGAACAATTGACGGTGGAGGCGCCAGACGGCATTGATGTCTATTTCGATAATGTCGGAGGCGCAACGCTTGAAGCGGCGCTTTCGGCGCTCCGGGTTTATGGCCGGATCATCGCTTGTGGCGCGATCTCCGGTTACAACGAGGAAAGGCCGCAACCCGGGCCTTCCAATCTTGCTAACATGGTCGCGAAACGGTTGACGATGAAGGGGATGCTCATTCGCGATTGGCTGGGTCGTCGGAATGAATTTGAAAAGGAAGTGGGCGGCTATTTGCGAGCTGGCAAACTAAAAAACAAAGAGACGGTGGTGGAAGGCATTGACCAGGCAGTGGGCGCTTTCATCGGTCTATTTGAGGGAAAGAACATCGGCAAGATGGTGGTGAAGCTGGCCTAGCCCAACCGGCCCGAAAGAATATGAAAATTATAAAACCAAAGGTAGGCGTGTGGATCGATCATCGGGAAGCCATAATCGTGGTGCTGACGGAAACCGGCGAGGAAAAAAAGCATATCCCATCGAACGTGGAAAAGCAGCTTAGGCGTTCGGGCGAGCCTGATCATGGTCCGTTTGAAGCTCTGGAAGTTCCGGCCGATGATTCGCGCGAGAAGGCATATGCGGGACATCTCGCGCACTTTTACGACGAGATCATTGCGCAGCTTCGCGAGGCCGGGGCGATCTTGATCCTTGGCCCGGGAGAGGCAAAGGGCGAACTGCGGAAGCGATTGGAGAGAAGCCCCAGCGAAACTCGCAAGGTCGAAGTGGAAACCGCGGAAAAAATGACCGAGCCACAGCTCGTGGCTCTGGTGCGTCATCATTACCATCGCGACCCGGAGCGACTCGTTTGATCCCCTGAACTCGAAAGATACAGCACCTTTATGGATCTAAATAACTTCACTGAAAAATCACGCGAGGCGCTGGCGGAGGCGCAAACCATCGGGACGCGTCTCCAGCATCAAGCCGTGGATGTTGAGCACCTCATGCTCGCCCTGCTCGAGCAGCAGGGTGGACTGGTGCGGAGCTTGTTTGAAAAAGCCAAGGTCGCGCCCGATTTGCTGAAAGCCAAAGTCGAGGAGGAACTGAGCCGCATTCCGCGCGTCTCCGGCGACACCGCGACTGGTCAGGGCATCAATATTACGCAGCGGCTGAATAAGCTGCTCGTGCAGGCACAGGACGAAGCGAAGCGGCTGAAGGACGAATATGTGAGCGTCGAACATCTCGTGCTGGCGATGTTCGATGAGTCTTCGAGCACCGGTATTGGCAAAGTCTTCAAAGCGCTGAATGTTCGCCGTGATGACTTTCTCAAGGCGCTGACCGAGGTGCGCGGCAATCAGCGCGTGACCAGCGCCAATCCCGAAGCCACCTACGAAGCGCTGGAAAAATACGGGCGCGATCTAACGAAGATGGCGCAACAGAACAAACTCGATCCTGTCATCGGCCGCGACATGGAGATTCGCCGCTGCATCCAGGTCCTCTCGCGTCGCACCAAGAACAATCCGGTGCTCATCGGTGAGCCGGGCGTCGGCAAGACGGCGATTGTCGAGGGTCTCGCGCGCCGGATCGTCGCGGGCGATGTGCCCGAAAGCCTTAAAGACAAGCGGCTCATCTCGCTGGATCTGGCTGCGCTGATCGCGGGCGCAAAATTCCGCGGTGAATTTGAGGAACGCCTCAAAGCGGTGCTCCAGGAGGTCGTCAAGGCAGAGGGTCAGATTATTCTCTTCATCGACGAAATCCACACCATGGTCGGAGCGGGGGCCGCGGAGGGTTCGATGGATGCCGGCAACATGCTCAAGCCGATGCTGGCGCGCGGCGAACTGCATTGCATCGGCGCCACGACGCTGGACGAGCATCGCAAGCATATCGAAAAGGACGCCGCGCTGGAGCGGCGCTTCCAGCCGGTGATGGTCAATGAACCGAGCGTCGAGGATACCATTTCCATTTTGCGTGGTTTGCGGGAACGCTACGAATTGCACCATGGCGTGCGCATCCAGGATGCGGCGCTCGTTGCCGCAGCGCAGCTTTCCCACCGCTATATCTCGGATCGGTTTCTGCCGGACAAGGCCATCGACTTGATCGACGAGGCGGCGGCCAAGTTGCGGACCGAGATGGAATCGATGCCCGAGGAACTGGAGGGATTGGAGCGGCGCCTGATGCAATTTGAGATCGAACGGGAGGCCCTACGCAAGGAGAAGGACAAGGCTAGCAAAGAGCGGCTCAAGGCGCTGGAAAAGGAACTTGCGGAAATCAAGAGCCAGCGCGACGCGCTCAAGGCACGCTGGGAGAGCGAAAAGCGTGCGCACGTCGAAATCCAGAAGCTGCGCGAGACCATCGAGCTGGCGCGGACTCACATGGAACAGGCGCAACGCCTCGGCGAGCTTCCGCGCGTGGCTGAACTGCAATATGGCACAATTCCCGGTCTCGAGAAACAGCTCAAGGAACTCGAAGACCGAGCCGCGGGAAAAGAAGGCCAGTTGCTTCAGGAAGAGGTCACGCCCGAGGAAATCGCGGAGGTCGTCGCGCGGTGGACGGGCATTCCCGTCAGCCGCTTGATCGAGGGTGAAAAGGAAAAGTTGCTGCGGCTCGACAAGATCTTGCACGAACGGGTAATCGGCCAGGATGAAGCCGTCGAAGCAGTCGCCGACGCGGTCATCCGCGCCCGTTCCGGCCTCAAAGACCCGAAGCGCCCGATTGGTTCGTTCATTTTCCTCGGCCCGACGGGCGTGGGCAAAACCGAGCTGGCGCGAGCACTCTCCGAGTCGCTCTTCGACAGCGAGGACAACATGGTGCGCATCGACATGAGCGAATACATGGAGAAGCACGCCGTGGCGCGGCTCATCGGCGCCCCGCCGGGATACGTCGGATACGAGGAAGGTGGTCAGCTCACGGAGGCTGTGCGGCGGAAGCCGTATTCCGTCGTGCTCTTTGACGAGATCGAAAAAGCCCATCACGACGTTTTCAACGTGCTCCTGCAAATTCTCGACGACGGCCGGCTGACGGACAGCCAGGGCCGCACGATCAATTTCAAGAACACGCTGATCATCATGACTTCCAACATCGGGAGCCCGCTGCTGATTGAGAATGCGAGCGAGAGCGGTGAGATTGCCGAGGACGCACGCCAAAAGGTCATGGCCGAACTCCGCGCCCACTTCCGGCCCGAATTCCTCAACCGGGTAGACGACATCGTGCTCTTCCGTCCGCTCACGCTGGCTGAGCTGAAGTGCATCGTCGATCTCCAGCTCGAACTGCTCCGCTCGCGCCTTGCCGAGCGCAATATCGAGATCACGCTCAGCGATGCGGCAAAGGAATATATCGCCCGCGAAGGCTACGACCCGGTCTACGGAGCGCGTCCCTTGAAGCGCTTCCTCCAGCGCCGGATCGAGACCCCGCTTTCGCGCAAGCTCATCACCGGAGAGATCACCGATGGCAGTCACATCACTGTGGAACTGAAGGCCGAACAATTGGTCTTCGCAACCACCGCGCTCAAGTTAGCAGCCTAGCGTGAAATATGGATGCGCCTGCGACCTGTCACGCTCCTTGGTCTGCGGAAACAATTATGACTGATCACCTGCTCTTTCAACCCTTCCGGTTGAAGTCTCTCGAACTCAAGAACCGGATTGTCATGGCTCCAATGACGCGTTCGTTCTCTCCCGGCGGAGTGCCGACGGATGAGGTGGCGGACTACTATGCTCGCCGCTCCCAAGGAGAAGTCGGGCTGATTGTCTCAGAAGGGACGGTCGTGAATCGCCCGGCGTCTTCCAACGATCCGAACATTCCCCGTTTCTACGGCTCAAAGTCGCTCGGCGCATGGAAGGCCGTGATTGAAAAAGTGCATGCCGTTGGTGGTGTCATGGCTCCCCAGCTCTGGCACATGGGCGTGGTGGCCCCCGGAGATTCCGGCTGGCTGCCGCCCGCACCGTTTGAAGGGCCGTCGGGCTACGTCGCGCCCGGCAGGATCGGCGGAGTCGCGATGACGGAAGATGACATCGCCGATACTATTCAGGCGTTCGCCCAGGCGGCGAGGGACGCGAAAGCGCTGGGGTTTGACGCGGTCGAGATTCACGGGGCGCATGGCTACTTGATCGATCAATTCTTTTGGCATCCCACCAATCAACGCTCCGATCGATACGGCGGTCAGACATTGGCGGAGCGCTCCCAATTCGCGGAGGAATTGATCCGAGCCGTTCGCGAAGCAGTCGGCGTGGACTTTGCAATCAGTCTTCGTGTCTCGCAGTGGAAGCTCCAGGACTACGCCGCGAAGCTCGCGACGACGCCGCGAGAGATGGAGGCCTGGCTTGTGCCGTTGGCGGAGGCTGGAGTGGACATCTTCCATTGTTCGCAACGCCGGTTCTGGGATCCGGAGTTCGACGGCTCGGATTTGAACTTTGCCGGTTGGGCAAAAAAACTGACCGGTAAAACCACCATCACGGTGGGCTCCATCGGGCTCTCCGGAGACTTTCTGGCGGCCTTCAAAGGAGACGCCTCGACGCCCAGTTCCCTGGATGAACTCACCCGCCGTCTCGACCGGGGAGACTTCGATCTGGTGGCCGTAGGCCGCGTCCTTCTCGCGGATGCCGGATGGACCCGGAAGATCCACGAAGGGCGTTCCTCAGAACTAAAAGGGTTCAGTAAAGAGGCGCTCGCCACCTTGGTCTGATTCCAACACGCGAATTTCAGGCTTCGCAAACTTACTCATTCCAAACACTATGACCAACCTACTAACCTCCATTGTTTCCAACCCCACGATCAGTGTGATGGACGCCATCGCCCAACGTCGTTCGGTGCGCGACTACACGGAGCAAGAAATCGATGAAACCACCGTCAACGCGCTGCTCAAGGCCGCCGTGCTCGCGCCCACCGCTATGCATCAGGAGCCGTGGTCGTTTGTCGTCATCCAGGATAGAGACGTGCTGGATCGCCTGTCGGACAAGTGTGTCGAACTGGTGCGCGATACAGCGAAGCATGCAGAGACTCCAGCATCCATACACATGCTCAATGTGGCGAACGCCCCCGAGGTCCACGCCTTCCACGGCGCGGGCACGCTGATCATCATCTGCGGGAAGTTCACCGGACCGTTCGTGGAAGCCGACTGCTGGCTGGCGGCAGAGAATTTGATGCTGGCCGCGTTCGCAGAGGGCTTGGGAACTTGCGTCATCGGTTTTGCCGTGGAGGCGCTCAACACGGCGGAATGGAAAGCTGAACTCAAGATTTCCAGTGAGAAGACCGTGATCGCCCCTATCATCGTCGGCGTGCCTGCACGTGAGGCGGTAGCGACATCGCGCAAGCCGCCGGAAATCCTCTTGTGGAAGTAACACCATGGCAAAGAAGACCTCATGGCACCAGCGAGTTCGCTCGCGGCGCGATTCAGCGGCGCGGCGCGCCATCGTCGCTGTCTGGGGCAAGATCGTGGACGTTGACAGCCAATGCTGATCGGGAGCCAAAACCTTTCCCCAACAATCTATGTTACTAAGAATCGAGCAATTTTACGGAGACAAACTCGTGGAGCCGGATGCTGATATTGGCCACGTAAGCGATTTTTATTTTGAGGATCAACATTGGGTGGTCCGCTATGTTGTCGTGAAAACCGGTTCCTGGCTAATGGGGCGGTCGGTCTTACTCTCTCCGCATGCATTTAATAACTTTCATGAAGAGGGCAACCGCCACCTCGTGAATCTGACACGGAAACAGATTGAAAACAGCCCTGGGATCGAAACGCACAAGCCGATCTCACGGCAATATGAAAATGAGTGCTTTCGCTACTATGGATGGCCGCCCTACTGGGAAGGTGGAGAAATGTGGGGCCCCGGTGGATTTGCGATGGACCCGCCGCCTCATTTTGAGCCGAGCGAGCAATCAACCCTGAGCAGCGGTGTTCATCACGGAGACGATCCTCATCTGCGCAGCGCAAAAGCTCTCCGCCGCTACCAAATTCAAAGCAGCGAGGGGAAGATCGGTCATTTGACGGACCTTCTCATGGACGATAAGACCTGGATGATTCAGCAAATGGTGGTGGAAACGGGGCATTGGTATTGCGGCAAAGAGATTCTGATTTCAACGAGCCATGTTGAAAGGATTGACTACTGCAAATCCAAGGTGTTCGTGACCCTGACAAAAAAGGCTATCAGCACCGCGGAGGGCGTAATCGCTTGTAAATGAGGCAACTTCTTGTAGACACTGCGGTCTACTCGTGCGCATTGCGGCTATGTCATTAGAATCTTGTCCAACCTGTGGACGTGCGGTATCCACGATGACCTCTCTTTGTCGCCATTGTTCTGAATCATCACGATCAATTCCCGGATCCGGGAATCCCGATGCAGTCGACCCGCGGTTTGCTTGGGTAGTCTGGTTCGGCATATTCTGGATTATGCTGTTTTTGTTATCCCGATAATTGGGCCTGGAATTAAATACGGAACCGACCCAATTGAAGCGTTGCGCGATCGGAGGTCGCAAGTCGCGGACACCGGACGTGGTATTTCCGCCGGGAACCTGGCGAAGCCCTTCTGCCCTTTGAGCGCCTCGATGTCGGCGACACTGTGATCGAAGGCACCGGACTCGGGCTGTCGCTTTCCAAGCACTTCATCGAAGCGATGG
>Ga0302278_10002423_pt1 | contig 21542 bp, 19 predicted proteins | sample III_Bog_N3_2_FD_194543 | JGI IMG/M metagenome (GOLD analysis project Ga0302278, IMG submission 194543) | Peat permafrost microbial communities from Stordalen Mire near Abisko, Sweden - III_Bog_N3_2 | ecosystem: Environmental > Terrestrial > Soil > Wetlands > Peat | place: Sweden: Abisko...
CCCGCGAAATCCGGTTGTATTGAGATTTGCCAGGTTGTGGGCCGCAACTTCGAGCGCCTCGCTCTGCGCCCGTAACCCCGCACACGCCGCATAAAATCCACTGTCCACGTTTGGCTCCTCGTCGTTTGATACAGTGCAAGCGAACGGCCATGAGTTGGATCAGAGCAATCCCTCACAGCAGCCTGTTCTAAACCTCTTAGCAGGTGAGACATGTCGCGCATCGTGAGAAGAACCTTATTTGTTGCAAGGTGGGCAAGATCTGCAGCGTGAATTCGACGTGTTCCCGGCAAAGGTTGCCGGAATGAGTTGAGGAAGCCTTAACAGTGCGTCTGAAAGCGGGCGCCGATTCTATTTCTGCAGCTGCAGCCGAGTCACCACCGGTGCCCCCTCGTACAGCACCGTAAGTTCCAATGAACTGCCATCGGCCAGCGAATGAAATTTGTACGCCACTCCACTCACGACGCTGGGTACGCTCAACATGCATTTTTCATCCGTGCCCGCCAATTTATTTTTGAAGTTTCCGGCGATCATATTGCAAATCTCGCCCAACGCATCGACCACTTCGCTTTCCGATGTCGCCGCGTCTCCCAGCATTCCCTTTGCCAGGTCACCCGCGGTCTCGGACGAGCAACAAACCGTCATCACCCCGCACAGCGCGCCCGCCAATCCCACCACGGCCGTAAATCCACCCTTTAGGGAGTGCTCCGATTGCGCCGTCGCCTCCGTCTTGCAGCCCAGCATAATCTCAAAAACTTCTTGTATCGCTAACTGCAGAATCGGCAACCAGTCTTCGTCCTGCGCGCGCTTGGCAAAGACAACGTCTGTACTCATGGATTCTCTCTCCACCCGATTCTTCGGAAAATAGAAACGCGACTCTGGGCTGACTTGATATACATCGGCACATCGGAGTTACCCATTAGAAGAACGACCGCGCTCGTTTGTACTCAAGCGTCGTCCATGCCACCAATAAAAATGGCCGCGAGCTCACGTCGCGGCCTTAGTCCTCAGTATTAATGAACAACACGTTGCGCTCGCTGCTCGGGAAACCGCTCCTGGTGTGAGTCCCCTACCCACCCCCGGGCGATTCCCGCCTCAGCGAACCTTGTGCCGCCTCGCTATTTGCCCGTCCCGGTTAGCGAAACGGTCTGTGTCCCCGCGCCATCGGTGAGGGACAAAGTCGCTGCCCGTTTTCCCGTTGCCGTCGGTTTGAAGGTCACGGTTAAACTACAGCTCGCGCCTTCCAGCAAGCTGCTGCCGCATCCACTCTTCAGAATGAAGTCGCCCGCGTCCGCTCCTCCCAGTACTGCCTTATCGATCGCGAGAGAAGTTCGTTGATCGTTCGTCACCACCACGGTTTCGACTTTGCTCGACCCGACTTTTTCCGCGGAGTAACTAAGGTTCAGCGGCGACACGCTGATCGGCTGCGTGTTGTTCTGCAGGATGCTGACCCACTGTTCAGTCGAGTTCCCAAAGGCGGCCACGGCAATATCCGTCATGCCGTCGCCGTTAAAGTCGCCAAGTGCGATTCCACTCGTTCCATTGCCCGAGCCGACTGCTCCATTGCCGCCGCCGATCCACGGCCCTTCATCCAGATTGAAGGTCCCGTCGCCGTTACCTGTAAGCACCACCGCGTCGCCGAAAAATTCGGTACCGTTATACTCCGTGGCGCAGTTGTTTTCATTTGGTGCGATGGCGATGTCCAACTTGCCATCCTGATTGAGATCGCCCACGCTCATCCAATAAGGATTGCTATCGCCAAACTGGCAGCCGATCGCAGGGATCACGTAGGTATTACCCACCGTGAAGGTTCCGTCGCCGTTTCCCGTTAAGATCGCGATACTGCCCCCGCCTTCATAACTGCTGACGGCCAGGTCCATCTTGCCATCGCCATTAAAGTCGCCGCCCGTCATCGCATCTCCATGAAGCGGCGAAGGCGTAATAATCGGAGGGCCAAAGGTTCCGTCCCCGTTGCCGAGCAGGACAAAAACTTCCTGCTGGTTGTAGTCCGTGACCGCTACATCCAGCTTGCCGTCTTTGTTGAAGTCTCCGACCACCAGAGTGCCGACGTACCCGCTGGCGCCGGCAGTGACAATCGCGGCCCCAAAGACGCCTTTGCCTTTGTTAAGCAGCACGCTGACGCTGCCGTCGTAATTCTCCACGATGATGTCCGGCTTGCCATCGCCGTTGAAATCTCCCAAAGTGATGTTGTAGGACTGCTGCGTCGTTCCGGTGGAGTAATAAACCGGCTTCTTGAATTTGCCCGTGCCGAGGCCAGCCAGCACGCCAATCACGTTTTCGTAGCAGTTATAAGGATCGTCATAACTGGTCGCGACGATGTCGATTTTCCCGTCGCCCGTCACATCTCCGAGCGCAATCGAATTGACTCCGCTCCGGTTCGCTTCCCCGCAACCGACCGCTATCGAAAAAGGTGCTCCCAGAGCGCCGTGCGCGCTGCCCAGCAAGATCGTCACCCCCACGCCCGTCCCGCCGCCCGCCTCGACGATGTCCGCATAACCATCGCCATTCAAGTCCGCCGTGGCAATTGCCTGTATCGTGGAGTTCGTCTCGCCATATTGCGAACTGCTGCGGAAAGTGCCATCCCCGTTGCCGAGAACCACGGTCAGGAACTGCGCATTGGCTGCGGTCGCTAAATCGAGTTTGTTGTCACCGTTGAAATCCGCCACCACCACCGCTTGCGCCACTCCGCCAACATTGACCGCAGCGTCCGCCGTAAATGTGCCGTTCCCCTTGCCGAGCAGCACCCACACCGCGCCCGAAGACGACGACGATACAACCAGGTCATTCTTCTTGTCGCCATTCATGTCGGCGATTACCACCGAACTCGCGTTTGCCGAACTGCCATACTGCACCGGTTTTGCAAAGACGCCTTTGCCATCGTTCAGATAAACGTACGCGCCATTCCCCGTCGAAATCACAACATCCGCGTTTTTCTTGGAGGTCAGGGAACCGATCGCGATCCCGGTCACGCCCGAATTGTCGCCCTCCTGGTAAAACACCGGTGTTTGGAACGTGCCGTCGCCGTTGCCGAGAACCACATAAATGCCGTCGAGTTGATCATCCGACCCGACCACCATGTCGATCTTTCCGTCATGATTTACATCCGCCATCGCGACCCCGCCTAAAGGATCGCCAATGCTGGCTGCAACCGTAACCGGAGCCTGAAACGTGCCATCCCCGTTTCCCAGCAATACCTCGATCGAGCCTTCCACATTGTGACCGTCAACCGCAATCAGATCGAGAACCCCGTTGCCCCGTAGATCGGCTGCGGCCAGTCCGTTCGGCATTGCGTAGTAATTTGGAATCGGCAGAGTATAGGTCGCGCCTTGAGTGAAACCGCCTGCCCCATTGCCCAGGAAGATCTGAACCACACTACTACTGCCACTCCAGCTCACGGCAAAATCAAGATTTCCGTCATGATTGAAGTCGCCGGTCACAATGCTGTCCACGTTCCCGTAAGATCCGGTCACCGCGATGGACTGCTCTACTTGGAAAGTCCCATCGCCGACACCCAGCAGGATCCCGAAGCCGTTGACGTTCGCATTGCTGTCGATCACTACAACATCCTCGAATCCATCGTTATTGAAGTCGCCGGCGGCCAGTTCCTGTATGCCGATCGGACTGTAGTTGGCGAGAATGTTTCCTGCTTGATATAACGACGGGTTTACGAATGTGGCCGGATTGGCTTGTCCCAATGCCGTAGGCGCCCCTGCAACCAATCCCCCCACAATTGCCAGGGCACAGAAAACCTTAAACAAGTTTGCGCTGAAAAAAAGATGCGATGACATGAAGTCCTCCAGAAATTTTTCGTTTTCGAACGGCTTCATGCCCAATCCCCGACTGGCTCATCGGGATTGGCGTCTGCGTCATGAAACCTGGGATGGGTCAAACGGGGGATATGACCACCTGATCTTCTGGGTATAATGGTGGAACCCGCCCTCCCCGGCAACGGACAACAACGGACATTAATGGGTATTACAGGATGGGCGAAGCTTCCACGCGCAATATAGCCGGCCACAAGCTTGATTCTTGGAAGGAGATTGCTGCCTTCTTTAACCGCGACGAACGCACCGTTCGCCGCTGGGAGAAGGAGCGGGCCTTGCCAATTCACCGCGTTCCCGGCGGAGGCCGAGGCGGCGTCTTCGCGTATTCCGAGGAATTGAAAGATTGGCTCAAGGGACGAGCGAGCGACAGCGAGCTTGACAACGGCTACTCTGAAATCGCAAACACCTCGGACAATCTCCCCGAGAATCCGCAAACCGACAGCCTTCCGCCGGACACGTCGTCTGCATCACCGAATGCACACTCTCCGAGCCAATTCAGTCCTCAGCCGCACGAGATCTCGCCTGCGCCGCATGAAATCGCGCCACCCACTGAACTTCCATCCGGCCTCAGGTTTTCGGGAACCCCAGCTTCCGCAAATTCAACAGCCCGGATCGTCGCGTGGCTTGTCCCTCTGTTCGCGGTCGCGATTCTGATCTTGATTCTAACCTTCAGTCATCGCGAGACGCGCTATCGGCACGCCTTGGCCGCACCTCACGCGCCCAACCCTGAGGCGCAAGAGCTCTACCTGAAAGGCGAGTATCACTGGACCAAGCGCACTCCCGAAGACTTGAACAAGGCCGTCGATTATTTCACCCAGTCCATCGTGAAAGATTCCAACTACGCCCAGGCCTATGTAGGGCTAGCGGACTGCTACAACCTTCTGCGCGAGTTCAGTGTGATGCCTGCCGAAGAAGCCTATCCGCGGGCATTAGCGGCCGCTCAAAAAGCCGTCGAACTCGACGACACCTCCGCCGGAGCACATAACTCGCTCGCCTTCGCAACCTTCTATTGGAACTGGGATCCCATCTCCGCGGAGCGTGAATACAAACGCGCTCTCGAACTTGATCCTAACTTTGTGCAAGGCCATCATTGGTATGCGACTTTTCTGCTCGCGAACCAACGCTATCCCGAAGCGCTGAGCCAGATCGAGCAAGCGCGCAAACTCGACCCGTCCTCGACCACGATTCAAGCCGACAAGGCCCTGATTCTCAACAGCGCCGGCCGCAAGAGCGAAGCCTTCGCCCTCCTCAAACAACTCGAAACCACCGATCCAGCCCTCGCCACTACCCACAGCTACCTCGCGGCCATCTACCTTGACCGCCAGGACTATGACGAATTTTTTGCCGAGTCAAAGCTCTCTGCACAACTTCGCCATGATGAACTTGGAGTCGCCGTAGCCAATGCAGCCGAGCAAGGCTTCCACGCGGGCGGATTAATCGGTATGCGCGAAGCCATGCTGCCTTTGCAGCGCGGGGCTTTCGATCGAGGGGTGGGCTCCGCCTACGATTTGGCCGCGACTTACGCGGTACTGGGAAAAAGAGAAGAAGCGCTGCTCTACCTGCAGACCGCTTATGAAAGGCGAGATCTGGGCTTTCTGTCGATTGGCCGGAATCCCGATTTCAATAGCCTGCATGGCGACCCGCAATACGACGAAATCACAAGCCGGGTTGAAAATAAGTTGACCGGGAAAGTCCATCCCTAATCGCGTTTCCACCGGATTTCGCTCACCACGAAGCAGCTCCTCATTGCTCCCTCTATCACCAGCCTGCGGAAATCCGTTATGCTAAAGAGCGTATATGACGCTGCTTGATGCTCCACTCTACGATCCCGCGAAAGCGCGCCGCCGCAAAATCAAGATTACCGCCATCATCGTCGCGGTCATCGTTCTGGCTGCGCTCGGCTGGTTTAACCGCAACTGGCCGGAAGAACACGTCGTCAACAAATTCTTCGACGCCCTGCAGCAACAGAATTATGAGATCGCCTATGGAATCTACTTCCACGATCCCACATGGCAAGAACACAAGCAGAAATATCCGCAGTACAGCTACGCGGATTTCTACCGCGATTGGGGCCCGGGCGGCGAATGGGGCCTCGTCAAATCGCACCGCATCTACGGAACAGCCGACACCAAGAAATTTGGCGGTGGAGGAGTCATCGTCGAAGTGATCGTCAACGAACGCTCCGAACATGCCAGAATGTTCGTGCAAAAATCCGACAAAACCATCACCGTCTATCCCTTCTAGACGCCTGGTGTGTAGGATCCTGTGGACCCCCGGTATGGGCAGTTGCAAGGTATCTGCCTGATGGGGACTCCAACCAAATCTAAGCCGCCATCTCCTCAACTTGCGCCAGCGTCTTCTGCAGTGACGCCTCATCTCCTACCGTCACACAAGTCCGCGAACGATCAATCTGCCGCATCAATCCCCAAAGAACTTTCCCCGGACCCACTTCAATGAACAGACTCACTCCCTGCTCGATCAGCAAGCGGACGGACGGTTCCCATTTAACCGTGCCAGTCACCTGCCGTATCAAAGCATCGCGCGAAGTGTCGCCTGACGTGACCACCGCCGCGTCCACATTGCACACCACCGGGCACGACGGGTCCTGAAACCGCAGCGCATCCACATCCGCCGCCAGACGATCCTGCGCCGGTTGCATCAGTGAACTGTGAAACGGAGCGCTCACCGGGAGATTCACTGCTTTTTTCGCTCCGCGCTCCGTCGCCAACTGAACCGCGCGCTCAACGGCGCGTGCGTGTCCGGAGATTACGATCTGCTCCCGCGAATTGATATTCGCGGTCTGGCAAACCTCGCCTTGCGCTGCATCGTCGGCAATTTCGCGGACCTGAGCGAGCGGCAAGCCAAGAATTGCGGCCATCCCGCCGAAGCCCACGGGTACCGCTTCCTGCATATACCTGCCGCGATTGCGCACTGCGCGAACCGCATCCGCAAACGAGAGTGTCCCCGCCGCCACGTGAGCCGAATATTCGCCGAGACTGTGCCCCGCAACGTAGTCCGGCTCCAAACCTTTTTCGCGTAACACGCGCCAGGCTGCCACGGACGTGGTCAGGATTGCAGGCTGCGTGATCTCGGTGAGCCGAAGTTGTTCCTCCGGACCGTGCGCGCACAGCCTCAGTAGTGGATAGCCCAACGCCTCTTCGGCTTCTTCGAAGGTATGGCGCGCCACCGCGTAATTGTCGGCCAGTTCCTTGCCCATGCCGACCGCCTGCGACCCTTGGCCCGGAAAGAGAAATGCGATTGGAAAAGACTTATTCTCCATAAGTTGCGCGATCAAAAGCCATTGCCCAGCTCAGCTTGCACAGAAGAAACAAGTGCCCGAAGTTCTTCGTGTATCGCTCGCGGGTCACCTCTGCCATCGAACCTCTCACCTCTGCCCTCACCTACGTCGCCACCGCGACACTCAACTCCGCCAGCTCCCGCTCGATGGTCTCGTTTACTTTCCCTTCGGCGAACTCATCCGCCACCCGGACCGCATTCTTGATGGCATTCGGATTCGATGATCCGTGCGTAATAATACAAACGCCCTTGATCCCGAGCAACGGCGCTCCGCCATACTCGGTATGATCGAGCCGTTTCTTGAAATCGGAAAACGCATTCCGCGAAATGTACGCGCCCAGCTGCCGGCTGATTGTCGCCTTGAGCGTCTCTTTCAACACGGCGCGCACCAGCCGGGCAACACCCTCCGAAGTCTTCAGCGCCACGTTCCCGACAAACCCGTCGGCCACGATGACATCCACATGCCCGTTATACAAATCCCGCCCTTCGACATTCCCAATGAAATTAATGGGAAGCCGCTTCAACAGTTGAAACGCTTCGCGCGTCAGGTCGTTCCCCTTGCCTTCTTCTTCTCCAATCGAAAGGAGGCCCACTCGCGGATGCCGCACAGCAAAAATCGATCGGCAATAGATATCGCCCATCACCGCAAATTGTTCGAGATTCATGGCAGTGCAATCGACATTCGCGCCCACATCCAGCAGAACCGCCGCCGTGTTGAGCACCGTAGGAAATGCCGCCGCCAGCGCGGGACGATCCACTCCTGGCAGCGCTCCCAAAACAACTTTCGCGGATGCCATCGCCGCGCCCGTATTGCCCGCTGTCACAAACCCAGCCGCGCGCCCTTCACGGACCAGCCGCAATCCTACGCGGATCGACGAATCGCGTTTGGCGCGAATGGCGTCGACTTTGTCGTCCATCGTAATGACTTCGCTGGCATGAACCACATCGATCGGTAGCCGCCGCGCCCCAGGATAACGCGCTAACTCCGCGCGCAACCGCGCTTCCGGTCCAACCAGAAGCACGCGGACACCATGGTGCCGCGCCGCCTGCAATGCGCCCTCAATCTCCGGCTTCGGCGCCTTGTCGGACCCCATCGCATCGAGCGCGATTACGCTAGGCATGAAAGAAGGAAGAAACTAAGACTTTTCCGCGACCTCTAAAACCTCGCGCCCCTTATAGGTTCCGCACTTGGGGCAGGCTCGGTGCGGCATCTTCTGCTCGTGGCAATTCGGACACTCCGACAACGAGTGCTTGGATAGCGAATCATGCGCACGCCGGGTTGCCGTGCGCTTCTGCGAATGTCTACGTTTCGGATTAGGCATGATGTCCTCTGAACTTTTCTTATTGATTCAGCTTGACGCGAATTTCCTTCAGTGCCGACCAGCGCGGATCTTCCATTTCGTCCACGCACGAGCACTGATTTTCATTCAAATTCTTGCCGCAGTGCGGACACAATCCCTTGCAGTCCTCACGGCAAATAGTCTTCAACGGCAGCGCCAGAAGAACCTGCTCGCGCAACGTATCTTCCAGCACCAGGCCTTGGCCTTCGTAATAACCAATTTCTGCCTCGGCATCGGTCACCGAAAGTTCGGCGTGGCCGGAATCAATTCCCAGTGGCCGGTACAGCAGATCAAAACTGCGCTCCACGTCGTGCACCACCGCCTCCAGGCAGCGCGCACAAGCCACTTCGAGGCTCGTTTCCAGCTTGCCTTTGATCCGTATGTCCTGCACGATCTCGTGCTTGCCGTGATGCTCCTCGACCAGATCCGCACGGCCTTCCGTCCGTAGCAGCGAACGCTGCCGGACCTCCGTGCCCAAATCAATCACACCCGGGCCATACTCTTCCCGGAAATCGATTGGATTAATTTCGAGATCCTTGATTTCGATCAGCATCGGAACCTCCGCCGCCCCCACTCCAATTACCGCAAAGGCCCGCGGAAGTGCGCACAGAGACGAAAGTCTCTCAGGGAGCAATGCTTAAGAATAAAGCCCTGAAAACCGCATGTCAAGAAGCCCGGCCAACCGCAGTTGGCAAACAACCTACCCTGACAGAAACATCGGCTCGACTTTCTGGCAGGATTTTCTAATCGATGCCATGTCCGCCTCCACCGCCATACCGAAGGTCATCTTCTTCTTCGTCCTCCCGCTGCGTTATACTGCTTTCTGGCGATGGAGTTCGCCATTTAACCGCCCTCAGGGCTGATAACTCCTACGAATCTTTCGCAGGAGATCTCCGTTCGTGACTAATCTTTCAACTCCTCTTTCCAATTATCTCTGGATTGCCCTCGGTGCCATCGTAGGCGCCAGCGCCCGCTACTTCCTGAGTCTCTTGATCTCCCGCAACCTCGCATCCGCTTTTCCCTACGCCACGCTATTCATCAATATCAGCGGCAGCCTGATCCTCGGCTTTTTCCTCATCTTCTCCACCGAACGCGCCTTACTCGACCCGCGCTGGAGACTCTTGATCGCCGTCGGATTCTGCGGTTCCTACACCACGTTTTCAAGCTACGCCTTCGAAAGCTTCGCTCTGCTGGAACAGGGACAGTGGCTCATGAGTGGCATCAACATCCTCGGCAGCAACGTCCTCTGCCTTGCCGCCGTGCTGGCAGGCGCGGCCTTGGCCCGAGGACTATAGTCATGGCATCGGGTGAAGATATGGCCGTTCAAGTCACAATCTATCTGACGGAAGGCGACTCCTGGCATCACCGCCCTCTGCATCTCGAGATCCTCAAATACTTGCGCGAAGAAAATTCCTTTGGAGCCGTCGCCTTTCACGCCGTAGCTGGTTTCCTTGGACGCGGCAAACTTTCCACCGCACATCTCGTCGAAGCCGGGGGCCAACTTCCCGTCGTCATTTCTTTTGTCGATACCGACGAGCACGTCTCCCATGTGCTGCCCAAATTGCGCGAAATGGCTGCCCATCGCCTCATCGTGCGAGAGAACGTGGTCATCGAGCAAGGCAGCCTCGACTAACTCGCTCCCCCCACACGTGCTGTTCGCGAACTGGCCCGAAGGACACCCGCATCCTGCCGAACGGTCACTCCTAGACTCGCCTGATCGACCACTACAAGAGCACACTCCTGAGAGAGGCATCGGACGTTCCCGCACTGTACTTTAAATGCAGAGGCCGCCACGCGATTTGCTGTACCAGCCTCGCCCGAATCCCGAGGATACCCATGTCCGCTTCTCACGCCCATACCGTGCGCCGCAGTTCGAGAGTCCCGGCAAAAGTTCCGGTTCGCGTCACCAGCATGGAGCCCAACCCGCAGTTCTCCGAAATCTGCGAGACCCTCGTCGTCAGCGCCCATGGCTGCGCCCTTCGCTTCCCGATCCCGTTGGACGCCGGAAGTGCTCTCCGCCTGCACTTGCGATCGGGCCGCCAAACCACTGCTTACGTCGTCTTCTGTCAGCCGCTTGGAGCCGACGGACAAGGCTTCCGCCTCGGCGCGCAGCTCGACCGCCCCGAGAATTTTTGGGACTTGGAAGCCTGTCCCGACGACTGGCGTGTTTTGGAAATGCCCGCGTCCGGCCAGCAACAGTCTCTGCAAAAATTGCCGGCCCACGCTGCCGGACGGCAAAGTATCGTGTCGCAGAAAGCCGCCCCTGCCCGCACTTCGCGAGAAATTATCGACAAGATTGAAGAACAGCTTTCGGAAGATCGCCTGCGCGGCATCCTCGCCCGCTTTGCCCAGCCCTTGCAGGCCGAGGTCGCCGAACTCCGCGAAAAACTTGCCGCCAACGCGAAGCGCAATCGCTTCGAGGTCTCTCTTGGCTACATCCCTCCCGAGTTAGAAGAAAAGTTGTGGGAGCGTTTGCGCCAGGATCTCGGTACCCGCGTTCTGCAACAGACGCGTGAGCAGTCCAGCGAGATTCTGGCCTCTGCGAAAGCAAATATCGAGCAGAAGATTGGCGCGGCGCAGACCGAATTCCGGCACCGCCTGGCCGGCGAATTGCACGCCGTCGAACAACAAGCCCAGGTTTTATCGAAAGAACTCTCGGCCGCAACTCAACAGCACGTCCGTGTGGGAACCGAGAAGCTACAACGCCAGGCCCTGAGTGCAGGGTCGCAGCTCGAAACTCAAAGCGGAAAGCTCCTGACTTCTCTGCAGGAGAAGCTTGCGAACTCACATGCCGTTCACCACCGTGAGATGGAGCAGATGCAGGCCGACTCCGCCGCGAAGGCGTCTCACCTTCAATCGCAAGTGTTGGACTTGGGTGGCAGGATCGCCGGCCTGAACGAGTCCGTGCGACGCTTGGAGTCGGACCTTGACGAGCATCTCGAAAACGTCGCGGGCGAAATTGTCGCCCAAGCGCAGAGTCAGCTTCAGAATGCGGTCGCGCTGGTCCTCAAAGATCTACAAGCGCGCTCCTCGAACGAAGTCGAAAGCCGGCTCAACGAAATATGCGGCCATCTGCGCACCATCCAGAACAGAATCGAAACCTCTTTCTCAGGATCTTTGAAAGTCCAAGCGGACGGCGCAGTTCAGGTGATCGCGCAGCAATTCGAAGAGCAGGCTCAGCACTCGACGGAAAAATGGCGGCTCGCCCTGTCCCGAGACTTAAGTGCAGTCGCAAAAACTCTGGGCGAGCACCTGCGCGAAGATTGCGAGCCCAACGGAACGCCAGAATAAAACTCGCTCCCCGCCTCGCTAGGATGAAGTTGGAAAAGTTTAGCCCGTGTCCCCAAATGTTGCCCTTAAGCGAAAAGCCCTGAGCTTCTACTTCAGCCCCAACGCCCGTAAAGCCCCATCATCCTCCACCGTTTTCCCATCTTTTTTCGTGACCACGCCAAACGATCCCGAATAGTCCCACATGGTCCATCCGATCCGATAACGTTCCAGCGCTGTACGCACATCGTGCAGCCATGCGTCTCGATCCGCCGGATCCGCATACTCCCGGTACACTCCAAACTCGTTGCACACCAGCGGAACACCGCGCCGCCGCGCCCACTCCGCCGCTTGCTTCATCTCCGCCTCAATCCGCCCCGCGTCCCATTGTTCGTGTCCATACCGGATCACCTGCAATCGATCCACTTCCTCCGGCAACAGAGCCGCCGCATGCTCCGCCGACTCCTCGCTCGACGGATACCGCACTCCCCGCAGCCAGTGCCAGTAGTACGCGCTCCAGGTCGCTCCTTGATGCGTAAAAATGTAAGGCTCGTAAAAATGGAAGTTGTAAATTACATTCGCGTCGTGCAGCGGCTCCTCGAAAACCAGTTCATCGTCATTTGACCAACGCGCCCCCGCCGCAATAATCGTGAGCCCCGGCGCGCCTTCCCGGATCGCCGCCACCAATTTCATCTGTACTCCCAGCCAGCGATAACGATCCGTAAACTCAGGCTCATTCATCACCTCCAGAAACACGCGCTCCGCGTCCCATGTCGAATAGTGCGAGGCCAGAGCCCGCCAGAAGTCAGCCACTCGTTCGACGAAGTCATCCTCTTTCACCAATCGAGCCTTAAAGTCGCTTTCCGGATGCAAATCGATCACCACCGCGAGCCCGTGATCGAGAATCATCTTCACCGCCGCGTCCAGATTCGTCACATAAGCGGACGGCAGCTTGTTCGGCTCCCGCTCATCAAACATCGGCTTCGGATCCACACTTAATCGCACATGATCAAATCCCATCGACTTGATCAGCGCCAGGTCGTCCGCTGTTGTCCACGCCTGAAAATGTTCCGGAGTATATCCGCGCTTGTCATACACCTGCGCAAACCATTCGCTCGCATTGATCCCATGCTTTAACTTTTCCGCCCGCGCAAACACCAGCGACGATGGGCCTCCTATCGCCCTCACACTCTGCCCCCATGCGCAGCTAGCCATCGCAACCAGCACCGACAGCAATGCTACCCGAAACCTCGACAGTCTTATCTTCATGCCACTCTCCGCCGGCAATCTCTTCCCCATTGATACACTATCTACGAACGGCGACCCAGCGACGAACCACTGACGTCGAACCTACTAATCACGAACGTCGAGAATTTCCCTATGCTTCCCAGCCAGCGCCATCTTTTCGATATCCCGGACGACGTCGCCTACCTGAACTGCGCTTATATGTCGCCGCTCATGAAACCAACGCTCGAAGCGGGAATCAGTGGCCTAACCCGCAAAACGCACCCTTGGGTATTGACGCCCGACACGTTCTTCAGCGGTGCCGAAGAGTTCCGCACCACCGCAGCACCGCTCCTTGATGCCACGCCAGACGATATCGCAATCGTTCCCTCCGCCGGATTCGGCATCGCCACGGCCGCCCGCAATCTACCCGTGAAAAAGGGCCAGAGCATTTTAGTGTTAGCCGAGCAGTTTCCCTCCAATTACTACTCCTGGCAGCGCAAGGCCGAAGAATCGGGAGTTCCACTGAAAGTTGTGCCTTGGCCCGAAAACAACGATTGGACCGCGGCCGTATTGGAGTCTCTTACTCCCGAAGTGGCCATCGCCGCTCTACCCCACGTCCAGTGGACGAGCGGCGGCCTGCTCGATCTCGTCCGCATCGGCAAAGTTTGCCGCGATCACGGCACCGCCCTCGCTCTCGACCTCACACAATCGCTAGGAGCGACGCCCTTCAGCGTGCGCGACGTGCAGCCGGATTTTGCCGTTGCCGCCAGCTACAAATGGCTGCTCGGTCCTTACTCCGTCGGTGTGCTCTATGTATCTCCAAAATGGCACCACGGAATCCCGCTGGAAGAGAATTGGATTCAGCGCGCCAACGCTCGCGATTTCACCAGTCTCATCCTCTATACCGAGACTTACGACCACGGCGCACGCCGCTTCGATGTCGGCGAACGGTCCAATTTTGGATTATTGCCCGCCGCCGTTCAGGCCATGAAGCAGTTACAGGAATGGAAAGTCGAGCAGATTTCGGAGACCGCCGGCGCGCTCAATCGGCAAATGGCGCAAGCCGCCGCCGAATTGGGATTCTCCTCCGCAGCAGAGCCTCTCCGCGCTCGGCACTACCTCTGCCTGCGCAGAAAAAACGCGATTCCCAAAGAACTTCCAACCGCGCTTGCCAGAGAAAAAATCTTTGTCAGCGTCCGTGGAAGCTCGATCCGAGTCACGCCCAACGTCTACAACACCCAGGAAGATTGCGATCGCCTGATCGCCGGTCTGCGCCCCTTCGCGCTAGCTTCGTAACCCTGATCGCCTCATTCTTGGGGCCGGGCTCCTGCGTCTCAACCACCCTCGCCCGCTTAAAGTTACTGCTTCAGCTCCCCAGCCTTGCGCTGCGCGAGCGATGCCGCTTCCGTGGACGGATTTTCCTTCGCCACCTGATCGTAGAGTTTCTTCGCTTCGTCCGTCTTCTGACGCGACTCGTAGAACCCGGCCAGTTCCATCTGCGCCGTCGCCTTGCTAACCGTGAGGGTCGGCTTGTCAATCAACTGCTTGTAGAGTTCGATCGCCTGCGAATCCTTGTTTTCGGACCGATAGAGCGACGCTAACGCCAGCTTTCCCAATGCCGCCAAGTCCGAACTCGAAGCCCCAGCCGCGTCCTGCAGACTTCGCTCCGCAGCCGCATTGTCGTTCAGCTGCAATGAAGCGAGGCCCACAAAATAACGCGCCATATCGGCCGTATGCGTATGCGGATACCGGTCGACGATCCCCTGGAACTGCTTGCGCGCCGCCGTTGCTCGTTCCTGCAGAGAAGCAAACGTATCGTAGCCCGGTTGCGCCGGAGTTCCTGCCGGACGAATGGGCGTCTCAAACGTCCGCACCGCTGTCGACAGCTCCCCGCTGGCCTTTTCGTCCTGCGTATTGATGTAATACCAGCCGCCAAATGCAATCGCCGCAATCGCCACGATGGCCACCACCGCTATGATGAGCGTTCCCTTGTGCTCCTCGCTCCAATGGGCGGCGTTCCCCGCTGCTTCGAAAGTAACCTTGCTGAAGCGATCCTGTTTCAGTTGATGCCGAGCTTCTGCGCGCACGAATGTCCTTCTTAACTTAAAGGTAGGATGACAATTAACCAGTCTAACAGGCCAATTTCCAGAGCGTCAAAGGAAGCCCTGGTCGGTGGATCCTTCGTGGCGTCGTTGGTGCATGATCTTGCTGCGAGCCCCTACTGTGCGGACGCTAACTCAATACTCAATAATCCCCTGCGTTTGCAACTGCTCCAGAAACCTCAGCACATCGGCGCGAATCTTTCCCTTCGGAGCCAGCATGAACTGCATCTCCAATCGCTGCACGATCTCTGCCAGCGAAAAATGTCCGTCGCACAGCTCCAGAATAATCCGCCCCGCCCCCGCCAACCGAATCTCGCCCTCCGGAGAAACCACCACCGGGGCCTCCGTCGTTCCACCCCACCGGCAACCCTCCGCAAATTTCGGAACGCTCGTCTCCAACAACTCGGCCAAGCCTTCGCCTCCATCCTGAATTCGAAGCACTCCGAGACTACAAGTCAAACGTGCAACCTGACAACTCCCCAAGCGGAGTCGACCGTGGAAAAATCTTGCGCCGCGAGAATTTGCGAAGAGGAGTTGAAGCGGAGAAACTCGAAGAATTGTAGACACGACAAAAAGAAAACCCACCCCCCGCAGCCCCCTGCGGAGGGTGGCCGGCGCCTACTGAGTATTGATCACGCCGAAAATCCCGTCGCTGTTGTTTTTCGGGCCAGCGGTATAGAAAAGTTGGTTGGTGTTGCCGTTGGACGACGTCCCCCCGCCAAACTCAATCCCCCACAACTGGACAATGTGGATGGGTTTGTTCGCGGAGTTCTCCAAGGTTCCGACAAACGCGCCCGTCGTCAAGTTGAAGCCGTTAATCGTGCCACTGTTCGTGTTGTTGCTGATTAGCAGCGTATCGCTCAGCGGCCCAAAGTTCGAAGGCGCAACCGCGAATCCCCACGGCTGGTCCAGCGGCTTTCCCTGAATCAGCGTCTTCACAAACGCACCCGCTTCCGTGAAAATGTCGATGTATCCGCCCGTTTTTCCGCTGGTTGAAGCAAAAGCCACGTAAACTTGTCCGCCGATATCCTGAATCCCAAACGGAGCGAAACCGGCAGGCAGCTTTGTATCCGTAAACGACGTCACAAAATTGAATTTTCCGTCGTAGACGTCGACCTTATTGTTGGCCACATCGGCGGCATACAAGAAGTTGCCCGAGGGATGGCTGGTAATCGCCAGTCCTGTATAAACGGCGCCCGCCGACGAGTTATTAACCCCGATCAACGCATTGTTCGGATCGAAGTGTGACCATCCGCTGATCGTCCCATCGAGCGTGGCGAACAAAAACGCCGAGGTCCAGCTGTCGATCTGGAATTCCGTCGATCCGTTGTAGACAATTCCTGTCGGTGTTCCCACCCCAGTGCCAGAAGCTGTCGGGATCGTCACCACTAACCCCTGCTTCGCTCCCGTCCCGGTGTAAAGCGTCGACAGTCCTGTACCCTCGTCGCTCAGCCAGAACGGGCTGCTGGGGCCAGCCGCCAGTCCCCACGGGTTGATCAACTGGGTATCGCCCTTCTTGCCTGTGTTTTTGACCAGCGTGGTCGCCTCATAAGATTGTCCGCAAACCGCCAGCGCTGTTCCGGACAACAGCGGCAATGCAAGCGCAAACAGGGCAGCGGCAGATAGCTTGTAACGTAGTGATCGAGACATACAGAAACTCTCCTTCAAAACTTGGGATGGCGGCGTGGCCAAGCGCCACGCCTGCCCGCGCACGATCAAAAAAACCGATTCATGCGGCGAGGAGAACGTTATCTGTAGATGGAGAAGGACTTGTCAGGAAGAAGTCAGTGATTTGTAAACTTCTTGTAACGACTCGACGAAGACGGGAATAAATCTGGAAGAGGTTAAACCGGGGGGGAACAGGGTCACAAGAAATCACAAGTAAAAAGAGCAGCAGGAAATGCCCAGGGGACGCCCTCGCCCTTCGACCCTGTTCCAACGGCTAGATTGCACCCAACCGCAAACTACTGTGCCGCTTCCAACAACCCCTGTTCGGCTTTTTCCTGGCATTCAATGCAATGCCGAGTCCAGGGCACCGCCTCCAGTCGCTTGGCATTGATCTCTTTGCCGCAGGAGACGCACTCCCCAAAGCTGCCTTCGCGGATCCGGGCCAGCGCGCCATCCACCATATTCAACAATTGCCGGTCGTTATTGCTTTGGCTGAAAAGGAATTCCTTGTTATACGAACTGGCGGCGCGATCGGCGACGTCCTGGGTCGCTTCATCATCCGCGGTGCGCCCATCCTGCTGGTTGCGGACAACCATCGTGCGCAACTCGTTGCGCCGGACTTCCAGTCTTTTTCTAAAAGTTTCGAGCTTTTTCTTTTCCATGATTGCCAACCCCAAATCGCCACCTGCCACAGCTAACTCAAATCACTGCCCGCAAATGCCGCACGTCTAAGATGCGAAGTCGAGCCCCACAGACTCGCTCGGCACCTTGAAGCCAAACAGTTATCGTAAGCGCCAACAAGTTCACGCGTCAAATGCGTGGATTACTTCTTGGACCATCGTGCCTTTCGTGGTTAACGGGTTTAAGGTTTGTTCCCGCTCTGCGCCGGCGCCGGATACTCCGGTAGTTTCTGTTTTGCCGCCTGCGTCCGCTTCACCTGCAACTCATCAAACAGCAACGCCGGACTCGCCACGCTGAACCACACCGGCTCCGACCGATCCTCGATTGCTGGAGCCGTCCCCGCCGCGATCAGATCGCCGCGCATCGACCGTACATCGAGATCTCCAAATACTCCGCCGCGCACCAGTTCTTCATGCCCATCCTTCGTCCATACACGATAAAGCAGTCGCGGCTCGAATCGCGGACCCATCGTCGCCACATACAGTCCGTAAGGCAAATCGCGCTTCTTACAAAGTTCGATCAACCGTGCTTTCAACCCATCATCCGGCTGCGGATCGGTAGACTGAAAAATCAGGTTTCCGGGATAAGGCGACGGCTTGCCGCCAGCGGCCGCGCGTCCGTGACCGTTCGAAGTCGGAAAATCGCGAATCGGCTGCCGTCCCACCAGATACGACGCCAGCTGCCCTTTTTCAATCAGCGAAACTCGCTGCGCCTTTACACCCTCATCGTCCAGCGTGTAGTTGCCGAACAACGCCTGCCCTGCAATCGTAGAAATCGTCGGATCATCGAATACATTTATGAAGTCCGGCAGCACCCGCGACTTGTAGCTGCTGGACCACAATCCCGTCGTACGCGCATTCTCCCCAAGCTTCGGCTTGCGTCCCAGGACATTCGGTTCCACTAGTTCGCTTACCACCGAGGCCGCCGCATCATTCGAAAACAACACAGGCCCTCGGTACTCCTCATCGGCCACCGGAGCCTCACGCAGCAGTTTCAACGAATCGCGTAGCTTGTCAGTGGTCTTCATAAATTCAGCGCGTGTCGGCAACTCTTTCAGATCGTTCCCCTGGTCGGCGTGCGAGCGCTGCAATAACATCCCATCCGCGGCCTGCGTAGACCCCGAAACGGATAAAACGTAATGCGTGCTTCCCGAACGGGAAATCGTCCCTTCCGAATTCACGAAGTACCGGTTTTCAACCGTAAAGCGTAACGAAGAATCGAAGCTCTCAATCGCGGGATCGCTGCGATATTCCCCCGACGCTTCTTCCAGCAATCGAATCCATGGCGAAAAGTCGTTCGTCGAAAAATGCGCCAGCGCCCCCACCGATTCCACCGCATCCGTCTTCGCAAAGTCGTCCACCTGCTCATCGACCTTCAGTTGTTTCAGAGCCGCCTGCTTCGCGGACAATGATTCCGTCGCCGACTTATAAGCCCTGTCAGTCGCGAGCCAGACGCGATGCCGGATCGCAAACACGTCATTGTCCGACGGAACCAAATCGACCGTACCTTCTCCCGTGCCGTAAAAACTATCTTGCTTGTAGTCGCCCACCCGCACCACCACACGCAGTAACCGCCCGTGATCCCGTTGTTGCCCGCGCAGCGCCCCAAAAACTGCGCTCGCTTCGACTACGTCGATCTCCGTAACCCGGTACTCGATGTAATACGGAGCCGCCACGTTAGCCAGTTTCAGATTGGCTTTCGACCGGTCCATCTCCTCGCCAAGCGCCCGCAGGACTGGATCGTCAGAGGCAGAATCCGCCGCGCGTGCCAACGATGCCACCGTGCAAATCAGCAACCAGCAACAAAATCCAAGAACTAGCTGTCGCCGCTTCATCGTCCACCTCTCACGCCATCCATCGCTCCCGGCGGAGGCGGAAGAATCGGAGGCCGCGTGTCTCCATACTTCCTCTTCTGCACTTCCATCTCCGAGAACAGCATCGCCGGAGACGCTGCCGAGACCGGTACGCTCCCCGACTCTGCCCCGCAGATGCCGTTAAACACACTCGTCGTATCGCCCGTCGCCGCGATCTGCGTCAACACCGTCAGCGGAGTCCCCACGATATCCACGCCCCGCACCAGTTCATCCGGACGCCCGTCGGCATACACGCGCCACACCATCACCGGCAGCACCTGAAACGCCTGCGGCATTTCCCGCGTTGTCAAGGTGAACCCGCCCTGTATGTCTTCAAAGTACAGTCCGTACGGTTTGCCCTGCTTCTTGATCTCGTCGATAAACCGCAGGCGCAATTGCCCATCCGGTATGGTTTTCGATGATGTCACGATCAGATTGCCTTGCCGCCCCACCGGCATCATTCCTTCTTGCGACCGCCCGTGGCCGTTCGAGTTGCTGAAGTTCTTTACCGGCATACGCCCCATCAGAAAATTTTTCAGAATGCCGTCCTTCACTACTTCGACCCGCGACGCCGGACTTCCCTCATCGTCATACCGATAAAATCCTGACAGTTCCGTGCCGCCTAAACTTCGCATCGTCGGATCGTCCGTGACGCTTAGAAAATCCGGCAGAATCTTTTCGTTGATCTTCTTAGTGAAGGTCTGCCCCTCGTCGCGTCCCCGCTGCCGTTGTCCCTCCACGCGATGCCCCAGCACCTCATGAAAGAAAACCGCAGCAGCCCGTCCGGAGAGTAACGCCGGCCCGCTATACGGCTCGGCCAAAGGGGCAGCCCGCAGCGCGCTCAAATCGCCCGCCATTTTCTTGGCGCTGGCCTCGACTTCGGCCTGCGACGGCACTTTCGACGGATCGGAGAACTGAAACGTCTCCACCCGCATCAACTGCATGCCGTCATCCGCCAGCGTTTCGGCCTCGATCATTACCCGGAAAATGGCGTCGGAAGTAACCACTCTCGTTCCTTCCGTAGACACCAGATAGCTGCTTCCTTTCGACGCGCTCATAAAAACCAGCGACTCTTCCACCTGCGGATACTGCCGGAAGCACGCCGAATAACGCCGCGCCAGATCTTCCCAGGCCCTTTGCTCGGGAAATTTCACCGTCGAAGCCTTCTCCACGTAATTCGAAGCCTTCTCCTGTGAGAAATCAGGAGAGTCGTCCTCGTCCTTCGCCCGCACCGCGTCTTTCGTCTTCACGTTCGCCAAGCTTTGGCGCGCCTTCCGATACTCCTCATAGGTCAGTTTCCACAAAACGCGTGCGATCGCATCCGGATCATCCTGCTGCGGCAAATGGCCGGAAGTGATTCCCGAAATCCGGTCCTGCCCATGCGTATTGTCGAGCGCCGGCGTCCCGATCCGCATATTGACGTCGGCGGAGCGATGGCTCGTATGCGAGGAAGTCAAGATCCCGCCTTGTGCGCTTAGAATCACCAGCGACTCGCCCTCGGTCACGTCGTAGCTGGTGAAATAAGGCGCAGGGTCCTGCTTTGCCAGCTCGGTTTGCCCCCGATGCAGCTCCTTTTCCATGGTCGCCAGAAGAAGGTCATTCGAAGAGCTGGAAGGCGCAGCCTTTTGAGCGTTCAAGGGCGTCCCGAATAGGGCAACCACCAACACCATTAAGGCCAAAAGAACCAGGCGGGAAACAGCTTTTTGGGATTTCATTAGAAACCGCGAGTGTACAGCAGTGCGTCCAACAAAAAAAGCGGCCCCTTTCGGGGCCACCCTTTCAAAGAGGCTAAATGGCGGGTTTCAGAGGAAACAAGTTTGACGCCGCTCCCGGACAAAGGAACGGACAGTGTGAGATGTCGAGAACATCGAGAGTGAAGTGTGTTCCAACGGTTGCGGCCTCTTCAGTACCCATAAACCGAGCATTTCCCGCACCAAATTGGTAAACCTGCCCACTTCGCAGTGCCATTTCGGGAACCTGTTCAAAATCACGATCTTAGGGTAAACGCCTTAGACGCAGACAATCGCTTCTGCCTCACTGCGGTGGCGATCAGGTGCAGATTCCTGCACTTCGATGAAAAGCTAGTTCCCGTCCTCTCGCCGGACAAAAGCAAAGCCCCCTCGCAAGGGGGCCCGGCGAAATCTCTTTTCGTCTAGCTGTCGCCCGCCACGGTGCGAACCTTCCCCGGCAGGAAATGGTACGGCGGCCACGGTCCCGTAACTACCATCTGGCAATTCTTCAACTGTTTGGCGGCCGTGCTGTAGCG
>Ga0302278_10002425_pt1 | contig 21538 bp, 22 predicted proteins | sample III_Bog_N3_2_FD_194543 | JGI IMG/M metagenome (GOLD analysis project Ga0302278, IMG submission 194543) | Peat permafrost microbial communities from Stordalen Mire near Abisko, Sweden - III_Bog_N3_2 | ecosystem: Environmental > Terrestrial > Soil > Wetlands > Peat | place: Sweden: Abisko...
TTCCCTATTCCCTATTCCCTATTCCCTATTCCCTATTCCCTATTCCCTATTCCCTGTTTTTCTACACCCACGCCGTCGCCAGCATCCCCAGCTTCACCGCCGACAGCTTCAACCCGTCCGCCCGCTCCTTGAAGTAAAGTTCATTCAGCCCGTCGGAATCCACCTGCTCAACCCGCCCGAATCCCGCTCTGCGCAACTCCCCTTCCATCCCTTCCGGCGTAAAGAAGAGCTGAAACGGCTCTCCGGCAGCGGCCACGCGTCCCGCCAGCCCGTCAAAAGCCTTGCGCCCCACCGCGCTCAAACTCTCCGGCGCAACCGCGTAATCAAAGCTCACCCCGCTCCCCGCCGGCAGTTGCGCAATCACGCTCAGCGTCGCCCTGAAAGCAGCCAGCGTCAGATAGGGAACCACGCCCAGCCAGCCGAAAAACGCCGCTGCTTCCCGGTCAAATCCCGCCTCCGCCAGTCCCTCGCCCAGCGTCTTGTGCTCAAAATCCAGCGGAACAAACCTCAGTCCCTCCGGCAGCGCAATCTCCGCCTCAGCCAGCAGCTCCCGCTTCCACTCCTGCGTAGCGGGAAAATCCACCTCAAAGACTCGCAGCCCTGCAAACGGATTGCGATAGGCAAACGTATCCAGCCCCGCGCCCAAAACCACGTACTGTCTCACGCCCCGCTCGACCGCCTCCGCCAGTTGGTCTTCCGCATACCGGCTGCGTGCCGCCACAAAGGAGCGCAAATCCCGTCCCACCCGGTGCGAGGCGCGCCCCATCTTTCCTCTGTAGCCCGATCCCACCAGCCGCACCGCAATCGGATCCTCCAGAACCGGGGGCGCATCCACCAACTGGTGCGCAGCCCGCCGAATCGCCACGCCCAATGCCGTCTTGCTCGCCCTGCCCGTCTCCATGAATTCGAGTGTATTGCTTGCCACTCCTCAGCCCGCTTTGTATCAGGGCATGGCTTCAGCCGTGCCGCAAACGCAGCAATAAAATGTCGGGCTTTAGCCACTGCGTCAATCCGGAGGGAGCAGGGGGTTTCAACCCCCTGAATGAATGCAAATCTCCGCGCGGCCTTCAGGCCCGGGCTTTTCTCCAAAGGTATATTTTCCGCCAATCCTCTCAGGGATGTAGCGCCGGCCTCCCGGCCGGCTGTAGCGCGGACGTCCTCGTCCGCGCATATCCCGCACAATGACTCAATCTCACGGTCTTAGCGCTAGGTTGGGATGCAGGCGCTGTACCATATTCCCCATGAGCTGGATTGGATGGGCAATTCTCTCCGCCGTCTTTGCCGCCGCCACCGCCCTCTTAGCCAAGGTGGGCGTGGCGCATGTGGACTCAAACCTGGCCATGGCCCTGCGCACCACCGTCGTCCTGGTCTTCGCCTGGGCCATCGTCTTCGCCTTCGCAAGGCCCGGCATCGGCGGCGTCAGCGAAATCCGCTCCCTCGACCGCCGCACCCTGCTCTTTCTCGCGCTCTCCGGCCTCGCCACCGGCCTCTCCTGGCTCTGCTACTTCCGCGCCCTCCAGCTCGGCCCCGCCTCGCGCGTCGCCCCGCTCGACAAACTCAGCGTACCCCTGGTCATTCTCTTCGCCTGGCTGCTCCTCGGCGAAAAGCTAACTCCGCCAACCCTCATCGGCGGCCTGCTCATCACTGCCGGCGCCGTCGTCATCGCGATGGGATAGCAGACGCGCACCCGGAACTCAGCTTCCCTATACTGAAAAGAGAGAATGCAGTCAGACGAACCGTAATAAGCGCCCATGACCTCCAAAGCCCAATCCGAAGCCCAATCCGCCGCGCCGGGCCGCATTGTTCTAACCGGCTTCATGGGCTCTGGCAAAACCACGCTCGGCCCGCTCGTTGCTGCGCGCCTGGGTTGGAACTTCATCGATGTGGACGACGTGATCGAGGCCGAAGCCGGCGTCACCATCGCCGAGCTCTTCGCCCGTCACGGCGAAGCAGCCTTCCGTGAGCGCGAGCGCGCAACCATCGCGCGCCTTGCCGCCGGCGACTCTCTGGTTCTGGCTCTTGGCGGAGGCGCCATCGAGCACGAATCCACGCGCGCGCTGCTGCTTGCCGCTCCGGGCACGCTGCTGGTCCATTTAGAGGTGGAATTAGCCACGACCCTCAAACGCTGTCAGGGAACCGAGCAGACGCGGCCCATTCTCGCCGACCAGGCCAACCTCGCCGCCCGCTATCAGCGTCGCCTGCCGCTCTATCGTACAGCCCACGTCTCAATCCCCGTGGATGCGCTCACGCCGCAACAGGCCGTCGACGCAATCCTGCGCTCGGTTCGTCTGATCCCTGTTCCCTGATCCCTGTTCCCTGTTATTGCAGTATCGGAATCCCCGCAATCCGCTTCTTCCACTCCGCTGGTCCCGTTGTGTGAACGCTGGTCCCCTTCGCGTCCACGGCCACAGTTACCGGCATATCGCGCACGTCGAACTCGTAAATCGCTTCCATGCCAAGGTCCGCAAAAGCCAGCACGCGCGATCCGTGAATGGCCTTCGACACCAGGTAAGCCGCGCCGCCCACAGCCATCAGGTAAACCGCGCCGAACTCCTTGATCGCCTCAATCGCCGCCGGTCCGCGCTCGCTCTTGCCCACCATTCCCAGCAGGCCCGTCTCGGCCAGCATCTGACGCGTGTACTTGTCCATGCGCGTCGCCGTCGTCGGCCCCGCAGGACCAACCACCTCGTCCCGCACCGGATCTACCGGACCCACGTAGTAGATAAACCGCCCGCGGAAATCCACCGGCAGCTTCTCGCCCCGGTCCAGCATTTCCGTCAGCCGCTTATGCGCGGCGTCGCGGCCCGTCAGCAGTTTGCCGGTCAGCAGCAGCACTTCGCCCGGCTTCCACGTCGCAGCTTCTTCCCGCGTCACCGTGTCCAGATTCACACGCTTTGCAGCCGACACGTCATAACTCAGCTTCGGCCACAAATCCAGATTCGGCGGGTCCAGAAACACTGGCCCGCTCCCATCCAACACAAAGTGCGCGTGCCGCGTCGCCGCGCAGTTGGGAATCATCGCCACCGGCAAGTTCGCCGCGTGCGTCGGATAATCCATCACCTTCACGTCCAGCACCGTCGTGAGGCCCCCGAGCCCCTGCGCGCCAATCCCCAGCCGGTTCACCTTGTCGTAAAGCTCCAGCCGCAACTCCTCGGGGCGATTCTTTGCCCCCCGCGCCTTCAGCTCCTGAATGTCAATCGCGTCCATCAGCGACAGCTTGGCCAGTAGCATGGCCTTCTCCGCCGTTCCGCCGATGCCGATCCCCAGCATTCCCGGAGGACACCATCCAGCTCCCATCGTCGGCACCGTCTTCAGCACCCAATCGACGACAGAATCGCCGGGGTCCAGCATCACGAACTTGGCCTTGGCCTCCGAGCCTCCGCCCTTGGCCGCCACGGTGACGTCAACCTTGTCTCCCTTCACCAGCTCCACCTGCACGCAAGCCGGAGTGTTGTCTTTGGTGTTGGTCCGCTTGCCCGCCGGATCGGCCAGAATCGAAGCACGCAGCTTGTTGTCCGGGTCCAGATAAGCCCGTCGCACGCCCTCATCCACCATTGTCTGGATGTCCTTGCGCTCCTCGCCTGCAGCAGGTTCGAACTTCACGTCCATCCCCACCTTCAGAAACGCAATCACAATCCCCGTGTCCTGGCAGATGGGCCTGTGCCCCTCGGCGCACATCCGGCTGTTGATCAGAATCTGCGCAATCGCATCCCGCGCCGCCGGCGACTCCTCCCGCTCGTAGGCCTTCGCCAGGCTGGTAATGTAATCCACCGGGTGGTAGTAGCTGATGTATTGCAACGCCGCTGCAACGCTCGAAACAAAATCTTCCTGCCGGATGATGGTCATGGAGAAAGCTCCTCGTGAACAGTTTAGGGCAACGGATGAAGAGTGTGTTCGTTCCCCAAGGTCACCTAAAGCAGAGACTAGCAACCAACCCGGGCAAAAAAGATCGATTTCAGGGATGAAGCATAACGCAAAACGCCTATGGTTGCTGCACCGCCGCCCGCAAATCCGTATGCCCGAAATCGTCGCCCTTCCACAGCACCGGCTCCCGCTTCTCCCGCGCCAGCGCGTAGGTGAAGCAGTCGCCGAAGTTCAGCCCCGCCGGGTGGCCGCTGCCTTTGCCAAAGTCGCGGTAGGCCTGCCGGGCAATCTTCGCCTGCGCAGCCGTCACCGGCTCGATGACGATCTCCACATCTTCAATCAGATCGTCAAGTCCCGCGCTCAGGACAGGATCACGGCGCTTATCCAGGACAATCGAGGTTTCTAGATATGAAGCTGCCGATAGACGAACGCACTTTGCTGAATCCAGCACTTTAGAGAAATCCAGCCATTCTGGTTCTTCCCTCAGTATGGCGACAATGGCTGATGAGTCGACAATCATTTTGGTAAGCCCGTTTCATCGTCATAAAGTTCGTCGAAGAGTTCCTTGGAAGAGCGGCCATCGTTCATAAGGGGTGCGGTCCGCTCAACGATCCTTCTTATTCGCTCCAGGCGTCCCATTCGCTTCGGAGACTGCTCTTGCCGCTCCAACCGCTCCTTGACCGAAACCTTCACAGCCAGAGTCAAACTCTCGCCAGTAAGTTTCGCTAATTTGCTAGCTAACTGATGCGTTTCCTCGTCTTTGATGTTCAGGGCCATCGCTTTCCACCTTTCCACCATATCTTTCCACCATTCTACCATAGAAGTCCTGTCGAACCGGAAAGTGCAGCCTGGCTCAGACGTAAGTTCCCTCTATGCCTTAGTCTAGAGCCATGAGCGACTCCAATTTGGAAACGCCACTGGAAACGCCGGCATCGCAAAGCGAAATCTTCGATTTATTAGTGGTGGGCGCCGGACCCACTGGCCTGGCCTGCGCCATCGATGCGCAGAAGGCCGGTCTGAGCGCCGTGATTGTGGACAAGGGATGCGTCTGCAACTCGCTCTTTCACTACCCCGCGCACATGACGTTCTTCACCACGCCCGAACTGCTGGAAATCGGTGGCATTCCTTTTCCCAGTCCCCACACAAAGCCCAACCGCAACGAGGCGCTCCAGTATTACCGGCGCGTGGCAGCCCTCTATAAGTTGGACATCCGCCAGTACCATCGCGTGGAGCGGGTTGGGGGCAGTGATGGAGCCTTCACCGTGCACACAATGGACCGCTTTGGCCGCGCTGGCGCGATTCATGCCCGCAAGCTGGTCATCGCCACCGGCTACTACGACCTGCCCAACTACCTGCACATTCCCGGCGAGAACCTGAGCAAGGTCCATCACTACTACTTCGACCCGCACCCCTACTTCGACACCGACGTGCTGGTCGTTGGCGGCAAGAACTCGGCCGCCATTGCTGCGCTCGAGTTGTGGCGCGGCGGTGCGCGGGTCACGCTGGTCCATCGCGACACCGAAATGCACCATCACGTGAAGTACTGGATCAGGCCCGACATCGAAAAACGCATTCAGGATGCGCAAATTGTTGCCTACTTCAGCTCCCAACTGGTCGAAATCACGCCGGACACCGTCGTCATCGAAACACCCGAGGGCCGCAAAACCCTCAAAAACGACTTCGTTTTCGCCATGACCGGCTACCACCCCGACTTTCCACTCCTGGAGTCCATGGGAATTCGTTTTCAAGGTGAGGAACGCCGCCCTGACTGCAACCCCGAGACCCTGGAGAGCAACGTTCCCGGAATCTACCTTGCGGGGGTCATCGTAGCCGGCTCCCGCACCAACGAAATATTTATCGAGAATGGCCGCTTTCACGGCCAGCAGATTGCCGCCGCGCTCACGGCCAAGTGAAGGCTGGCTGCAGTTGGTTCAGTTCAGCTTCAGGCTCCGCGGTTTGGCCGCAGAGGGCAGATCGAAGTGCGCCGGCCTATGGGCCATACAGTGAAGCCTCGACGGCGACGCTGTCGCATAGGAGCGGGTGACATGCAGCCGGTCCATCACGACGTAACGAACGCGCAGACCGTCGACGGTCGCGGGCAGTTGGGCGGGAAGGCGATTGCGGTCCACATAAATGACCAGCGCCGCCTCGCGCGGATTGTCCAGGCTCTGGCCCACGCCCACGCCGAAAAACGCCGGGTTCTGCCGCATCAGATTGGTGGCCACTTGTTTCTTGATGACAATGGCCTGCGCCAGCGTCGCCGCGCTGAGCGATGGAACGTTGGTCTCGAATGGAGTTTGCGGCGCCGAGCCGTAAGCCACCGCGCGGGCTGTGGTGGGAATCGCGACGGTGCGCACGCCGTCCACCGTGGAAGGCGCGTTCACCGTTCTGCTCTCGTCGGTGTAGAAAATGACCGCGGCCTCGCCGGGGTGGTCGCTGCTCTTGCCGGTGGCCACACCCAAAATTCCTGCCGCCGAACCCACCAGCATCCGGGCCTGCCCGAGGGCCTGCTGGGCGCGCGCCGTCTCCGCATCGCTGAGCGTGCGGCCCTGCGCTGAGGGGATGGTGTTGTCGCCGTAACTCAGGCAACTGACCGCATGGTCGGCCGTGCCCACAAAGGTATAACTCCCGCCAAGCTGTGCTCCTAACTCAGCGAGTACCTCTGCCGCCGGATTGGCCACGCCCTGGTTGACTCCCGAAGTGTCCGTTCCGCCCGCAAAGTAAAGTCCGACCGGCTCGGCATTTGCCGCATCCACCACCAGCGCGCCCGAATCGCCCGCGTCGCTGAACTGATTGCTGCTCAGCCCCAATTGATGAGTGAAGGTCTTGGTCAGATAGGGCCGTGTCTCCGCGCAGTCCAGGTAATAATCCACCGTCACATCGAGATCGATGGCTGAGATGCCGCCGCAGGTTAGCCCCGTCGTCCGGCCGCTCTTGGCCACGGTCATATCGAGCCATGCGGCCTCGCCTCGACCGCCAGTCGAGCTGATGCCGGGAGGGGCGGCGGCGAGAGTGCCGTTGGTCTGACGGCCGCCCAATTCCAGAATGTTGCCGCCGGGGTCCACGGCACGCGAGGTGACTTGCGCAATCGCGGCATCCACGTTGGTCTGCCTGGAGCGGAGAGGTAGCCAACTGGTCAGAGAAGCCACCGGCTGAACGCCAGGGCCGTCTTCCAGCGGCGAGCAGTTATTGTCGATCAGCCCTGGCTGGATGATGGTGTCGCCCACGGCGGCATGGTCGCTTTTGGCCAGCACGTGATTGTTGCTCAAGATGTACGGACGCTTGCCTGCGTCCTCAATGAGCGCGCCCAGCGTGCCGCTGCAGCAGTCCACAATCTGGTTGCCGCGGGTGTCGTAGTCCGTGTTGTTGCCGCCCGAGCTGCCCAGCAAGACCGTCGCCTGCGGCTGGGACTGGTGGGTGGCGGGGTTGCTGGTCACGCCGGCCGAGTTCACCAGCATCACGGCCGCAGTTCTGGATCCTGGCCCCAACGAAGCTCCGCCCACCGTGGCCACCACATAGGTTGCGCCGGTTGTTTGCACCGAAGATGGCGCCGAATAGGTGACTGCGCAGGAGGTGAAGCTCTGGCTGTCGCGCTGGCAATTAACCGCGCCCAGCGAACCCTGTCCGCCAGATTGGCCGGTTGGCGAGCCAGCCAGATCGAAGTGAATGCCGGCGGAGCCGCCCGCCTCGGCCAGAACGCCGGTGACGGTAACCGTTCCATTGGCGCCCAGCGCCGCATTTTCCGGCGAAAGCGGTTGCAGGAATCCCGGCGTCACACTCAGCACGGAGTAGGCCCGGAGGCTGGAGTTTGCGGCCAGGGTCGCGGTCACCACCACCTCGGCATGGTCGGCGGTCAGGTAGCTGGGCGGCGTGTACTGGCCGCTCTGGCTGATGCTTCCCGGTCCGCTCACCGCGTCCCCGCCTGAAACCGACCAGACGACCTCCGCGGAACCGCCGCCGGCCAGCGTGGCTGTAAACTGCTGGGCCGTATTGCCTTGTATGCCGCCTTGCGCATTGGCAGCGTTGCAGCCGGTGCAGTTGGTGTCGATAGCTCCCGCGCGGGGAAAGACGGAAAAGACTGAATTTGCTGAAGTTGCCGTGACCATGCTGTTCCCGCAACCGGCCAGCATAAGCAGCGCCGGAGCCAAAAGCAGCGGAAAACACTTGGTAAACAGCTTCATGGTCACAATCTCTGGATCGATCTTCTATTGTATCGACTTTCTCTGGAGGAAAAGTGAAGCAAGCCCCTGGCCACTCTAAGCGAAGACAGCGCTCTGCGTATTAGAAACCTTCAACCTACGACAGCACTCTTCCCAGAAATCCCTTGAAGCCCCAGCGCCCCAGCGCTGTAGTGAAGAAGACGAGCGCCACCAGGATGGCCCACCAGGGCATGTGCGCGATGCCGGGGGTAACGGCGGCGCGCAGGCCTTCGCTCATGTAGACGATAGGGTTGAAAAGAACGCCATACTTCACCCAGGGAATTGCGTCCAGCTTGGCCCAGGGATAGTAGACGCAGCCCAGGAAGGTGATGGGTACAACGATGATGGAGAAGACCAGGCCGATTTGCCTGGGATTCACTTTGGAGCCGATGACCAGGCCCAGCGACCCAGCCAGCAGGCTGGCCAGCACGAGCACCAATGCAAAGAGAAACCAGTTGTGAATGTCGGCGCGGACCGGAGAGGCGGGAACGTACCAGGCCATGGGAATGACCAGCAGGGCGGCGATGATGCTCTGCATGGCGCTGAAGCAGACCTTTTCCAGAGCGACAGCCCACAGGGGCAGCGGGCACATGACGCGGTCGTCGATTTCGCGGGTGATGCCGAACTCGCTGGAGAGCGGCAGGGCCACGGCGGCAATTCCGGAGAACATGATGGCCACGGCCATCAAGCCCGGCAGAAGGATGGTGCCGAAGTCCGCGCCTCCGCCGACAGCCATGGGATTGCCCCCGCCCATGCGCGGCAGGATGAAGGTGAAGACGAAGAGAAACAGCAGCGGCTGCATTCCCACGCGCAGGATGAAGGGCAGAAACTCGCGGGTCAGCACGCGCAGGTCGCGCAGAAAGAGTCCGAGGAAGGACTTGAAAAATATTCCCGGGTTGAGGTGTTGCTCAGGAATGGGGCCGGTTTGTAGTTTCCCACCCTTTCGCCAGAAAAAAGGCGAAAGGATGGGGCACGGTGCATTTCTATTCCCTATTCCCTGTTCCCTATTCCCTGCTTTTAAGTTATTCACGCAGGTCCCTCCCGGTGAGTTCGATGAAGACGGTTTCCAGGCTTGGCTCGGTGATCTGCAGGTCGCGCAGGCCGTGGGCGGCGGCGGCCTGCACCAGGTCAGGCAACAGGCCGTCGGAGCTGGCGGCGATAACCCGCAGGCCCTCGGCGGTGATTTCGGCGCTGGTCACGTCGGAACGCAGGTTGAGGCGGGCCACCAGCGGTTCCAGGCCCTCATGCGATTTAAGTTTCAGGTCGAAGATGGTGTGCGCGCCGAGAGTGGCCTTCAGTTTCTCCGGCGAGCCGAGGGCCAGCACACGACCGTGGTCGATAATGGCCAGCCGGTCGCTGAGCGAGTCGGCCTCTTCCATGTAATGCGTGGTCAGCAGGACGGTAATGCCTTCCTTGTGCAGCTCCTGCACGGCCGACCACATGGCCATGCGGCTCTGCGGGTCGAGGCCGGCGGAAGGCTCGTCGAGGAAGAGGACGGTTGGGCGGTGGGCGATGGCGCGGGCAATCTGCACCCGCTGCGCCAGTCCGCCGGAGAGCTGCGACGGATAGACGCTCTTGCGCTCGGAGAGCATGAACTGGCTGAGCAACTCCAGCGACCGCGCTTTGGCGTGCGAGTGAGAAAAGCCGAAGTAACGGCAGTGGAAGTAGAGGTTCTCGTAGACGGTCAGGGAGCGGTCCAGCGTGTTGAACTGCGGCACCACGCCAATAAGCCGCCGCGCATGGGCCGGATGCTGAACAACGTCGATCCCGGCGATGCGAACCCGGCCGCTCGTGGGCAGCGTGCGGGTGGTGGCAATGGAGATGGTGGTCGTTTTGCCGGCGCCGTTGGGGCCCAGCAGGCCGAAGATCTCGCCCTGCTTCAGTTCCAGGTCGATGCCATCGAGAGCCACCACGCGGAGCTTCGAATCGTAGATCTTGGCCAGGTTTTCAATTTCAACAATCAAGAGGTTCACCGGCGCAGGGAAGGGAAGTGTGGTACATATTCCAGACTATCGTACGGGGCCAGCGAGCCGATATATGAACTTAACCAGTTGATGAAGGATGGGCTGCCGTGTGCCGAGCCGAAAGATAACTGCCGAAACGGGATTAAGATGGTTGCGGATTCCTCCCCCCTGTCAGTTATCTCTCCCTGCACAGAATGGAAGTTTCTATGTTACATTGGGTTAGCTCTTTGCAATTCTTTCCCTCCCCCAGAAAGAGCCAAGCCGGCTGGCGGCAAAGCAGTACATTAATAGAAGCCGAGCGCTAGCCGGGCTAGGATCCGCGAGATCTGGCGTGCGCAGTCGTGGCAAGAACCAGGCCAGCCAGTTGAGGTAAACTTTCTACTTGAGAAGTAGAAGGTTTTTCACAGGTGACTTGCGTGGTTTCTGCACGAATTTGAACTGATTTGTTACGCGTGGGTTCTGTAAGTGAGGTTCAGGTATGAGCGAGATACCGGTCTCAGCGCAGCCAGTTATTCTGTTCGCTGAAGAATGCGACCGCGGAATCCTGCGCGAAGAGAATCAGGACTCCATCCTCCATGTGCGCATCGCGATGGGTGACCTGCTGATGGTCGCCGACGGCATCGGTGGATACGCCGGAGGCGCCATCGCATCGCGGATGGTGGTGGAGAATTTCTACGAGCACTTGGCAGCCCTGCCCCAGGATTACCCGGTCGACAACGCCATCCGCGGAGCCGCGGCGCGGGCCAATGAAAAGATCATGGCGGCGGCCGGCGTGTCCGGCACTCCCAACCATCACATGGGTTCCACGGTGGTGGTGGCCGTCGTGCAGCAGCGAGCTACAGGAACCTGCGTCTGGATAGGACACATCGGCGACAGCCGCGCTTACCTTGTGCGCGCCGGCCGCCTGCACCGCCTTACCACCGATCACTCCGCCGTGCAGGCAATGCTCAGCCGCAATCTGATTACGCCCGAAGAAGCTAAAAACCATCCCGACTCCTCGGTGTTGACCCGCAGCCTGGGCCATCAATCCGAGGTGGAGATCGACATCGAGCAGCACCCTCTGGCTATTGGCGATACGCTGCTGCTTTGTTCCGACGGCCTGTGGGGATTCGTCTCCGAGCTGGACATCGAGAAAGTGGCGGAAGCTCCCGGTCTTACGCTGGAATCTTCAGCCCATGGCCTGCTCGAACTGGCCCTGGCGGCAGGCGGTAACGACAACATCGGCATTGAAATGGCGCGCCTGGTGGGGCTTCCCAAAGCTGACTCTCCTCCGCCGCCCCCCCCTGAACTCATCAGCCACCACACCGTTGTCTGGGTGGTTCTGACGGTGTTTATGATGGCTTTTCTCTGGTTATGCGTGATGGCGTACTTCGCATTATTGCGACACTAACCATCTGCGCCGCTGAGGCTCATCACATCTTTTGCACGCGGTCGCGCTAACGGATTCCTTCCCAGGAGAGCTTTAACATGAAGGAAGTTTTCATTGTTTCAGCGGCGCGTATCCCGGTGGGCCGGTTTCAGGGATCGCTGCAGAGCTTTTCCGCTCCGCGTCTGGGCGCGCTGGTGGTGCGAGAGGCGGTGCGCCGAGCTGGTGTCGAATCCACACAGATCGACGAGTGCATCATGGGTTGCGTTCTGCAGGCTGGCCTGGGGCAGAACCCTGCGCGTCAGGCAGCGCTTTACGGCGGATTGCATAACCAAACTGCCGCGCTGACCATCAACAAGGTCTGCGGCTCAGGCCTGAAGGCCGTGGCCTTGGCCGCGCAGGCTATCCAGACTGATAACGCCGCGATGGTCATTGCCGGCGGCATGGAGTCGATGACCAATGCGCCCTACCTGCTGCCCCAGGCCAGGTCAGGCTATCGCATGGGCAATGGCGTGCTGGTGGATGCCATGATCCAGGACGGCCTCTGGGAGGTTTACAACAACTTTCACATGGGCGTGGGGGCGGAGAAGATCGCGGCCCACTACGGCATCAGCCGGGAAGAACAAGATGCCTTTGCGGCTGAGTCGCACCGCCGCGCCGCCTCGGCCACGGCACAGGGTTTCTTCCGCGACGAGATTCTACCCGTCGAGATTCCGGCAGCCAAAAAAGGCGCTGCCCCATTACTTTTTGATGCCGACGAGCCGGTCCGCCACGAGACGACCGTCGAAATCCTATCCCAGCTCAAGCCGGCATTTCAGGAAGGCGGTACAGTGACCGCCGGCAACTCTCCCGGCGTGAGCGACGGCGCCGCGGCCCTGGTGGTCACCAGCGCCGAGCGGGTTCGCGAACTGGGCCTGGCGCCGCTGGCCGTGATTCGCGCCCAGGCCACCAGCGGCGGCGAGCCGGAGTGGTTTGGCCTGGCGCCTATCGAAGCCGTGCGAAAAGTGGCGGCAAAGGCCGGCTGGCTGCTGGGCAGTGTGGATTTGTTTGAGCTGAACGAGGCTTTCAGCGTACAGGCGCTGGCCGTCAATCGCGAACTGGGCCTGGACCCGGCAAAGGTCAACGTGCAGGGCGGCGCTGTGGCTATCGGACACCCCATTGGCGCCAGCGGTGCGCGTGTGCTGGTCACTCTGCTCTATGCGATGAAGCGGCTCGGCAAGAGCAAGGGCATAGCAGCACTGTGCCTGGGTGGCGGCAACGCCGTGGCGCTGGCCGTCGAGCGCAGCTAATCGCAGACAGTCATACCTTCAGGAAAGTCTGCCGTTGCAATGTCTTCCGGCGCAGCGGCTGGCTCCGTGCCACTCGCGAGTTGAGCCGTGAAGAACGTGTCCACCTGGGAGAGCACCTCGGCCCCGGTTCGCGCCTGGTAGATGGCCGCCCTCAGTTTGGCTCCGCCCGCCACGCCATGCGTAAACCAGGTGGCAAATTGCTTCATCTTGCCGGAAGTCTCACCCAGCCGCGCGGCCTTGGGCAGATCCTTGGTTGCTTCGGCCTCATCCAGCAGCATTTGAAAATAAGCCCGGATCATGCGGTAACGGTCCTGCACCGTGGGCTGCTCATACGCGCCGGTGGCCGTGTACTGCGCTATCTGGCGGAATATCCATGGGTTCGACGGCGCGGCCCGGCCGATCATCACCGCATCGCAGCCGGTTTGCGCCACCATGGCAACAGCGGCCTCCGGAGAATGAATGTCTCCGTTGCCGATAACAGGAATTTTCACTGCCTGCTTGACCTGTGCGATCCACTCCCAGCGCGCCTGGCCGCTGTAACCTTGTTCGCGTGTGCGGGCGTGCAGCGTTACAGCGTTCAGCCCCTCGGCCTCGGCCATCCGCGCCAGTTCCAGGCAAACAATGTCGTTGTCGTTCCAGCCCATGCGAAATTTGACAGTAAAGGGAATTGTCACAGCCTTGCGCACGGCCTTAAAAATCTCCAGAATCCGCGGCAGGTCGCGCAGCAGGCCCGAGCCGCCGTTGGAGCCGACCACCCGCTTGGCAGGGCAACCCAGGTTCAGGTCCACCAGGTCGAAGCCGGTTTCTTGCACAATTCGCGCCGCCTCGGCCAGCGTCTCCGGATTTGCCCCGAAGAGCTGCGCGCCGATGGGGTGCTCGTCGTCGTAGAAGGTCAAATAACGTTGGCGCTTGGTCTCTCGCATCCGGGCCAGTCCGTCGGCGGAGGTGAACTCGGTCATCAGCAACCCGCAGCCGGATTGCGAATTACTTACGGCGGCGTCGATGGATAGTTCAGGCGGGTGCCCCACCCTCGCGGCGTCTTTGTATTTGCCGCTAGGGTGGGTTGAGTCAGCCGAAAACAAACTGGCGTGGCGAATGAACCGGCGAAAGACCGTGTCCGTGACCCCCGCCATGGGCGCCAGCACCGTGGCCGGAGTCACCAGCACCGTTCCCAGGCGCACCTCGGCCGGCACGCGCGCCTCGGCGGGCATGGCGTGCTCCCTGGGGTTGTCCCAGTTCTTTTTTACGGTAAAGCCCTTGCCAGCCATGTAAACCTCATTCGCAACGAGCGCCTGAATCAGCCGGGCAGCTCATCCACTTCGTAGACAAACGGCTTGCCACGCGACTCCGGATCCCAGCCCGCCTCCATTGCACGCCGAATATGCGCTTCTACCTTCACTGCCAAAATGGTGGGCCGGGGCGGCTCGACAAACTTCACGCCGCGCTGCTCCTTGTAGTAGACCGGGTACTCCAGGTAGAGTTCGCGGCGTACGCCCACGGCAACTTTCACATGAATGGCCATCCCCGTCCAGTCGTCTTGCGCGGGCATGAGTTGCTCGCGATGCAGATTCCAGATCAGACGGAAACCGTCGATGGTTACTTCGGACTGAATCGAGCGTTTTGCGTGTGGCATATTCGTTCCCATCACACATTCAATTAAGGATGAATCGCTTGTGATGACACACTTGCGTATCACACGCAACAGGGCCTCCGCATAGGCGGAGGCCCAATCGTACCTTCCGGTTGCCAGGACGCGTTTACTTGGCTGCTGCTGCGGCTTCCTTGGCTCCGTCGGACTTGGCAAACTTGCGGCGGAAGCGCTCCACGCGGCCCGCCGTGTCTACCAGGCGCTGTTTGCCGGTAAAGAACGGGTGGCAAACCGAGCAGATTTCCACGTGAATGTCGCCCTTGTGGGTCGAACGGGTCTCAAAATGATTTCCGCAGGCGCACTTGACCTGCACCGCGGCGTAGTTGGGATGAATCTTTTCCTTGGGCATCGCTGAAGACAAACCTTTCCTGCAATATTTCTATTGTAGGGGGAATGGGGCGGTTTAGCAATGCAGTGGTCAGTGGACAGTGAACAGTGGTCAGTAACCGGTACGCGGACTGTTCCTTATTTCCTATTCCCTGTTTCCTGCTTTCAGAGCCTTTTCAATACCCGCCTCCACCAGCGGTGTCATGATTTCGTACCCCTTCGGTCCCGGATGTACACCGTCCGGCGCCTGTTCAATTGGCATTGCGCCGTTTGCGTCCTTGAGGGCAGGGAAGTAGTCCACAAACGCATACCCATGCCGGGACGCATACTCCCGAATCCAGGTATTCAGTTGCTCCACCTTCCCCACGCGTGTCTTCCAGCGTTCGCTGTCGGGCAGACCATTTGGCAGCAGCGAACACATCACCACGTTGATCTCGTTTGCCCCGGCCATCTCCGCCATCGCCGCCAGGTTGTCGGCCGTCTGCTCCACCGTCGCCCGCCCAAACCTGGGACCCATGTCGTTGATGCCTGCCAGAATCACCACCACCGCAGGCCTCAGCGCAATCACATCCTGATGAAAGCGCACCATCATCTGCGGTGTTGTCTCGGCGGAGATGCCCCGGTTCACATACGGCTTGCCGGGAAAGTACCTATCTAACTGCCATTCCTCGGTAATCGAATCACCAAAGAAGACAACCCGCCGCTCGCCCTCCCCTACCGCGGCCAGTTCCGCATTCTCCTTCGCATACCGGTGCAGGTTGAATGGATCCATCCACAACCGCCAGTAGTAGACCAACAAAGACCTCAATCGTCGCAGCAACACCGCCAGCACGCCCAGAGCGCACCCCGCCACAACCACTCCAAAAATCATCCAGATCGTTCTTGAGTCCATAGTTCCTGCGTCCCTGATCTCTGCCCACTACTTCAGCGCCCTCTCTATTCCCGCCTCCACCAGCGGCGTCATAATGGCAAAGCCGGCTGGCAGCGGATGCACCCCGTCCCGGCTCAGCGTCGCTGGCAATCCGTCCCGCTCGTCCTTCATCGCCGTGTGGAAGTCTACGTAGATGTAGCCCTTCTGTGCCGCATAAGCCTTCATCCAGGCGTTGATGGCCAGGATTTTGGGCGCCGGCGTCATTCCCGGCATCCATTTGTAGTCGAAGGCGGGCAGAATCGAGCAAAGCACCACGTGGATGTGATTCGCCGTTGCCAGGTCCGCCATCGAGGCCAGGTTGTCTTCCATCTGCTCCAGCGTCTCCGGCCCGGTATTCCCGGCAATGTCGTTGGTCCCGGCCAGAATCACCACCACCTTCGGCTTCAGCGCAATCACGTCCTGCCGGAAGCGCACCAGCATCTGCGGCGTGGTCTGCCCGCTGATCCCCCGATTGATGTACGGCTTGCCCGGAAACGAGCCCTGCGGCCCCGTAAAATGCCAGCCCTCGGTAATCGAGTCGCCCATGAAGACCACCCGGTTCTCGCCCTTGGCCGGCGGCGCCAGGGCAGCATCAGCCTCCTTGAACTTACCCAGCCATCCGAAGTCCACCTTCAACAGCTCATCGTGCTTCCTCCAGTAGTCGTTGTCCGGATGAGGCGAGGGCGTAGCCGCTACTGGGGCAGGCGCGGCCTGTGCGGCTGCTGGAGCCTTGGTCTCCAGCTTGTTTCCAGGCTCCTGGCCGCGGACTCCGGCCGGGGACAGCAGGCAACAAAGGGCAATTGCGGCTATAACACTGCGCAATACAATTCGATTCATGGCGGGGTCTCCATCCTTGGCGCGAGTCAGAAGCGATTCAATCCGCACGATTCCGATTGTAGGCAATCGTGCCGGACTCTAGCCAAGCGCTTTCCACAACCGCGCTTTTCCACAATAAGGCACCCGAACCGCACCGCTGCGCACCGGCAGCCTTTGCGCTAGGCTTGAATCCAGATGAGTGCATGTGCAATCTGTGATGGAGTCGGGCTGGTGCGGGTGGTCAACGACCAGGGGAAATGGGTCTCGCGCGCCTGCGAGTGCCAGGAGATGGAGCGCGAGGAGCGCCGCCTGGCCGCGGCCCACATTCCCGAGCGCTACCGCCAATACACCCTGGACGGCTTCCAGCCCGCCTTTCGCGGCGCCGATGCCTCGCTGAGCCGGGCGCACCTGACTGCCCGCAAATTTGTCGAGGCCTATCCGGTGGACACTGCGGGCAAGGGACTGCTCTTTACCGGCTCCATTGGCGTGGGCAAAACTCACCTGGCAGTGGGCGTGCTGCGCCGCCTGGTGGTCGAGCGGGGCGTCCACGGCCTCTTCTGCGACTATCGCGAGCTGCTCAAGAGCATCCAGAACAGCTACAACCCCCAGGTGCAAACCACGGAACTGGAACTGCTCCAGCCGGTTTTTTCCGCCGAAGTGCTGGTGCTGGACGACCTGGGCGCGCAAAAGCCCAACGAGTGGGTCTGGGACACGGTGGCGCTGATTTTGAATACACGCTACAACGACAAGCAGACAACCATCATCACCACCAACTATCCCGACCTTCCGGCCGGAGCCGGCTTCAAAGCCGACGAGAAGGGCAACAAGCCCGCCAAAAACGAGGACACGCTGGGTGACCGCATCGGCGACCGCATGAGGTCGCGGCTGGCGGAGATGTGCGTCCGCGTAGAGATGTCCGGCGATGACTTCCGCCAGACCGTGAATCGCGCGCGGTTCGGGTAAACCTCTGCAAGGGGACCAAACGCCTACGGCCAGTCCGCGTTAGTATCCCGCGCAGAGTGTGCAAACGCCTCGTTTCGATACAATTAAAGCGAAAACAGGGCTGCGGTCAGCGAAAATCTGTAGCGTTTTGAAACAGTCAATTCAAAAAGGACGCCATGCGCAAATCGTTAGAAGCGATCAGCCTCGCGGCATTAGCCTTCATGTTCTGGGTCTACTGGAACGCCCGGTTCGGCCTCGGCCGCTTGCCGGAACGCATTCCCATTCACTTCAACTTCGCTGGCCAGCCGGACGCATGGGGCAAGCCCACTATGCTGCCGATTATGCCTGTAGTGGCCTTGGTGCTTTACCTGCTTTTGACCGTCCTGGCGCGGTTCCCTTCGATCTTCAACTATCCGGTTGAGGTTACGGCGGAAAACCGGCCATGGCTGGAGGCGCTGGCTCTGGATATGATCGCCTGGATCAAGATGGAGATGGTCTGCCTCTTTGCCTGGATTCAGTGGTCCACTATCGAAGTGGCGCGTCAAGGCCGGGGCGGCCTCTCTCCGGCGTTGCTACCGGTCTTCCTCGTAACGCTTTTTGGAACCCTGGCCTGGTTTATCACGGCTATGCGCCGGGCGGCGGCGGGTGACCCTGGTCTCCAACCAAGATGAGGGTGCCACCGGTCCCTCGCTTTTGGGGACCGGGGAGACGGCAACTTTTTGCAGATAATTACCCCTCTTCGGCGCACAATCAAAGCAATCAAAAGGCTATGCCGCTCCCGATCCTTGACAACTGACCGTTGACAGCTAAAAACCGCATCTTTTCGCCTCTGCCGCTTCCGCAACCCCCTCAAAAACCATGAGTTAGCTCTACCTCAAGGGCAAAAATGCAACAATTGTTTTGCCAATATTCGCCTTTTGGACTAAGAATCAAAATCCTGTAACCATTATGGAATCAATAATATAACCAATTCATAAGGGCGAACAAAGGACAAATTAAGGGCGAAACCCAAGCGCGGGATTCCGGGTCTCGCCTCTCGATTTTGAGACGCGGGATAGCCTCGCGGCCGCATCCGTCAACGGCCGGCTTCAGCCTTCAAAAGAGCCACAGGCTTCCCAGCACCAGCAGAATTGCTGCGACAGTGAAACCCTGGTACACAAGATCCTCTGTCTGCCGGGAGCTTTTTCGCCCATCGGCGGGCGCTGACCTGGAGATGGATGCGGTTGGGGAATATGTCTGCATCGCGGGCCTCCCTTTCAATGCCTTCCGGCAAGGGTTACGCATTCTGGACCTGGCCGGTTCTCACGCTTGCATTCTTAGACACAGAATATTTCCAGATGATGCTGGAAAATGTGAAGAACCGAATAAAATTTGTCACTGATTTTTCTATCGGTCAAGAATGGGAAAGCATCTGTCTAACATTAGGGAAATGGGATTTCTTCGGTAACGTACGTCCTATTTTTCTGCCGGGAATGGCTCCTATGGCGCTATCCAACTCCCTATCCAGGCCAGGGCGCGAGCAATGGGCCCTAACGGGGGCGGTTTCATCTCATCGATCCAACTCTGGGGGAGTTCTTCCTCTGGCGCCGAATATGTAGGGGTATAGGAGGTTTGGTCTTTACGATGAGACTGCTGGTGATGCAGTATTTCGGCTACAATCGGGTCGCCGTTACCTTCTCTGGCAGCCTTTTCATATTCATCTGCCCTTTCCCTTTGTGCAATCGCCAGATGCGTCAATAGCTTGGCCTCTTCCTGCCGGTCCGCAGCTAGTGCTTCTTGTGCGCGCTCAAGCAGTTGTTGGGCCTCCTTGTGGTAGATACGCGCAATTTCGAGGAGCTCTTCTGCCGGCGAGTGGCCCTGGAAGGCGTATGCTGGCGGCTGATTTCGAGGATTGTTGTGTGTCATCCATTCCTCCTGGCCGAAAACACCCATAAGGTAGCTGGATAATCGTTGTGTTTCGAGGTCAGCTATATTATTGCTCAAAAACAGGGAACAGGGGGAACTTCTTCGTATATGGGTGTAAAATTTCGCTCGTGAGCATTGGTCCCGGATTTATCCCTTCCGCCGAGAAGGAAACACGCAATTGGCTGTCGCTGGGTTTGGCCGCAGCCATTGTCCTGCTGGTTGCCGCCGTGGTCATCGTGGGTCTGGAACACGGAAACGCCCGCGGCAAGCCCACGATCACCCCGATCTCCGCTTCCCTGGATCCCTATGCGGGCAGCCTCTTGCTGACAGGCCTGGCAATGAGCGAATCCAGCAACCTGGCAGGCGACAAAATCACCTACGTGGACGGCCACATCGACAACCAGGGCCCCCGCACCGTAACCGCCGTCACCGTGCAGGTGCTCTTCCGCGATTACGCCCACGAAGTGGCTCAGAACGAGACCCTGCCGCTCATGCTCATCCGTACGCATCAGCCCTACATTGATGTGGAACCGGTCTCCGCAGCCCCGCTTGCCTCCGGTGGTGAGAAGGAGTTCCGCCTGATTATCGATGGAGTGACGCCCCACTGGGACGGCGCCTACCCGGAGATTCGCATTCTCCACGTCGAGACGAAGTAGGCCGGGCTAATGGATAAAGGGTTTTTCCGGCCAGCATAATTGTGCCAGCGCGCCAGCCCGGTAAAATTGACTCTGTATGCAGTCAACTAACTCAGGTCCTTCCTCTGAAGCCACTTCCAACGGCAGCCGCTTTGTCCGCGCCTGTCTGCGCCAGCCTGTGGACCGCACGCCGGTCTGGTTTCTGCGCCAGGCTGGCCGCTATATGCAGGAATATCGTGACGTCCGTAAGCACCACACGCTCGTCGAAATCTGCAAGCAGCCGGAGATAGCCGCCGAGGTCACTATCACCGCCGCCGAAAAGCTGGGCGTGGATGCGGCCATCATCTTTGCCGACCTGCTGTTGCCGCTGGAGCCGATGGGCCTGGACTTTGAATTTCAGGCGGGCGAGGGACCGGTGGTGCATCACCCCGTCCGCACCGCGGACGATGTGCGCGCCCTCAGCACCGACCGCGCAGAAGATCTGGCCTACGTGGCACGGGCCATCGAAAAAGTGGCTGGACATTTTCGAAACAGGCTAGGCATCATCGGCTTTTGCGGCGCGCCCTACACCCTGGCCAGCTACATGATCGAGGGCGGCGGCTCCAGAAACTACATCCACACCAAGCAGATGATGTATTCAGACCCCGACTCCTGGCGGCTGCTGCTGGACAAGATTGTCACGGTGCTGGAAGAGTATTGCCGCCTGCAGGTGGCTGCCGGCGCGGATGTGATTCAAATCTTCGACAGTTGGGTGGGTTCGCTCTGCCTGACCGACTATCGCGAATATGCCTTCGAGGCCTCCAAGCGCCTGGTGCGTTCAATCCAGCAGATGGGCGTGCCGGTGATCTATTTTGGAGTGGAGACCGCGGGCCTGCTCACTGATATGGCCTCGACCGGAGCGGATGTGATCGGCCTGGATTGGAGGCAGCCGCTCGATGCAGGCTGGCGCGCCGTGGGCTACACTCACGCGGTACAGGGGAATCTCGATCCCATCACGCTCTTCGCTCCGCTGGAAGTTTTAGAGCAGCGCGTCCACGAGATTCTGCGCGCCGCCAACGGCCGCCCCGGCCACATCTTCAACCTCGGCCACGGCATTGTTCCCACCACGCCGGTTGAGAACGTGCAGGCGGTTGTGCGCATGGTGCGCGAGTTCCAGTTGGAGAAGTCGCATGGCTAAACAAGCCGTCCTCCTGCTGGCTCACGGTACGCCCGAGACCGTCGAGCAGATTCCCGAATACCTAAGCAACGTGACCGGCGGCCGGTCGCTGCCGCAAGAAGTCGTCGAGGAGATTCAACGCCGCTACGCGCTCATCGGCCACAGCCCGCTGACGGAAATCACCTTACGGCAGGCGCGAATGGTTGAGGCCGAGTTGGCCGCTATAGGCCAGCCCGTTCCCGTCTACGTCGGAATGCGCAACTGGCATCCCTTCATTGCAGATGCTGTCCGCCAGATGCACGCCGACGGCGTGGAAGAGGCCGCGGTTCTCTGCCTTGCGCCGCAGAACTCGCGCACCAGCGTGGGCCTCTATCGCCGCGTTTTGGAAAATGCGGTTGCCTCCGAGGCTGCGGGCATGCGCATCGACTTCACCGAAAGCTGGGCGCAGCATCCGTTGCTGATTGAGGCATTCGCTGAGCGGCTCCGCCCAGCCTGGAGCAAGCTCAGCGCGGAAGTG
>Ga0302278_10002426_pt1 | contig 21533 bp, 23 predicted proteins | sample III_Bog_N3_2_FD_194543 | JGI IMG/M metagenome (GOLD analysis project Ga0302278, IMG submission 194543) | Peat permafrost microbial communities from Stordalen Mire near Abisko, Sweden - III_Bog_N3_2 | ecosystem: Environmental > Terrestrial > Soil > Wetlands > Peat | place: Sweden: Abisko...
GCACGCGCTCGATCGTGAAATGGATGAGGCCACGGGCGAGATTGGCGGCGGCGAGATGATTTCAAGGCGCAGGCGCGCGCCGAAAAAATGGGACTGGACGATTGAATTGGTGAAGGCGTGGGAGGCGGCGCTGTACGAATCGGCTACGCCGAATACGCGGCGCATTGCGATGCGAACTTCTCTTGTCTTCAGCCCCACGCCGGGCAACATCTTTGCTGTGCTTTCGAACCTGGTGCGCTTCAGCCTTGGAGGCACGCAGGGCAATGGGCGGCAATATGTTTCGTGGATGCATGAGGCGGATTATGCGCGCGCGATTGAGTTTCTGATTGAACATGAGGAGTTTGAAGGGCCTGTAAATCTGGCTTCGCCGAACCCGATTCCTAATCGCGAGTTTATGGCTGAGCTGCGCGATGCATGGAATATGCCGAATGGATTGCCTGCGCCTGCGCCGCTGATTATGCTGGGCGCGATTTTTCTGCGGACTGAAACCGAGCTGGTGTTGAAGAGCCGGCGCGTGATTCCGGGAAGATTGATGGATGCGGGATTTGAGTTTGAGTTTCCGGAGTGGGCCGGGGCGGCTGCGGATTTGGTGAGGAAGTGGAGAAAGACAGCCAGTGGCGAGTAGCCGACAACCGGGGGACTGAGGATTTGTAATATGCGACTTCCAGAACTACAAGGAGTGATCCGGCGACGACTGCTGATCAACTTTCGAGTTGATCCAGCCGTAATGCAAAGACACTTGCCTCCGCCATTTCGCCCAAAACTTCATAACGGTTTCGCAGTCGCGGGAATTTGTTTGATTAGTCTCGATGAGGTTCGTCCTCGGTACATCCCGGGCATTTTAGGGCTAAAAAGTGAGAACGCCGCTCATCGTTTTGCTGTCGAATGGGACGACGCCGGCGGCATCAACACCGGCGTTTACATCAATAGACGCGACACCGGATCACTCCTAAATCGGATTTCAGGAGGGCGACTCTTCCCTGGAGAACATCATCGGGCAGAGTTTCGGGTTGCCGACGATGGGCAGCGCGTATTAATCGAAATGGCAACCGCTGATGGTGGTATGTGCGTCAAAGTTGCTGGTTGCGCGACAGGCGAACTTCCCGAATCGTCCATTTTTCGGTCGCTTGAAGAAGCTTCGGAGTTTTTCAAATCTGGAAGTTTAGGATATTCCGCCACTCATGACGCAACTCGTCTCGACGGTCTCTCGCTCCAGACCCAGTCTTGGACCGTTGCTCCATTCCAGGTCGACCAAGTGGAGACAAGCTACTTTGATAATCATGCACATTTCCCAAAGGGTTCGATCCACTTTGACGGTGCCCTCGTCATGCGGAACGTCGCCCACGTCTGGCAGTCTGCTCCAGATCTGCGAATTGCACCTGCGTGATGTAGCCGGCAACTTTCAGAACTATTTCGGCGTAATCGCCGTTACAGGCAAATCCCAGTGGCCTAGCAGGATTTCGAATCGGCGCTGCTCTTCACGCTTGTAAGTGTCCTGGTCGGGCCATAGCTGCTTGATGAAGGCCTCTTCGTCGGGGTTCGACGTGGTGGCGACGGTTGAATCCTTCCAGGTGATGGTCACGCGGTAATCCCAGCGGCCGTCTTCAGTGGTGTGGTATGCGGGCGACTCGATTTTGAGCGCAATGATGCGGCCGGTAGACTCGATTTTCTTAAGCAGCGGCCAATGGTTCTTGAGGAAAAGGTCGAGGAACTCCTGCTGATGGCCCCACTGACACTTGTAGTAGTACTCAATGGTGTATGGCTGGCCTGCACCGGTCTGCGGTGGAGCGCCTTGCGCCAGAAGCGGGCCGGCAAGGGATGTAACGAAGACTAGTGCGAGTGCGGCGAATAGAAACCTGCGCATAATGCCTCCATGAATCTAGAGTTGGAAACATTGTAGCTTTTGTGGATTCATTGCACCGCGCAGATCGCTGCAATTCACGCCAGATCGATTACCGGAAAGCAGGTAAAAGGCTCGCTGACGACCTGCCAGTAGGGAACATATTTGAATTGTGGGTAGCCGTCGATATTGAAATGCAGCGGCTTGAACGGGTCTGGTTGGAGTCGGCTCAGGATTGCTTCATACCCAGCGCCGGATGCGGACAACACTGCACTGTCTGACCCGATGAGTGCCATCAGAATTGGTCCGTACTCGAGCGCGAAGCGCTGGTGCCCCTCGATCTGGTCGAGGCCTTCGTAGCGCGTTAATTTGAACTCGATAGGCAGAGTGAAGTGAATGGTGTCGCCGGTTGACCAGGTGCGGTCGAGAGTGGCATAAGTGCCGGGAGTTCCGGTTAGTGCGGGTTGCTGATTAACGTGTAACTCCACCTGCGAAGCAGCCCAGGATGGGATGCGAATGCGTATCTTCGCAGGAGTGGGATGGGAGGCAGTTATTGCCAGAGTTATCTCAGGCGTATAAGGGAAGTTACCCGACATGTTCACTCGCATGTCTGCGCCGGATAGCGGCCATTGAATCGACGTCGGCTCGAATAGGTTGACATACAGTCCGTCGAGAGCTGTTGAAAAAATGTATTCAGGCATCGACGCGATGAGGCGCGTTCCCTGTCCTTCGCAGCAGGAGTTGGTGCAAAGTGGGACTTGCAGGTCGCCTTTCATGCCGGCGAGCCGCGTGTGATAGATGATTCCTCTATCCTCAACCTGGTTGGCGAGGGCCACGTTGTAGATGGATTTCTCAATCTCGGCCGCGTATTTCTCCTCTTCAGGATGCATGGCCAGGAAGCGCTGGTTGAACCGTACCCAGAAACTGCTGCCACAGGTTTCGCCGGTTTCGCAGAATGGAAACTGTGCCTTGATGCGGTAGGACTTGGGCGGGAACTCGCCGAATTCCGTGATGGCGATCGATCCGCCTACATGCTCCCAGTTATCGTGGAATAACTCCCATGCTCCTTCGATGGCGCGAAGATACTTTGTATCTCCCGTGGCACGATAGATATCGAGATATGCTTCGAAGTCGGTGATGAGGTAGTTATGCGGCCGGTCGTAGGGATATTGCCACACCATGTCGGTGTCGCGTTTCGCCAGCCCTTCAAGCCAGTAATTCTCCTGATAATAGCGCTGGATGACCTGGATATCTTCAGGCTTGCCGACGGGCGTGAAGTACATGCGCGTGTTGGCAATCATTCCCTGCACGCCCTGTGTGCCGCCGCGCATTAATTTGGGTAGATATGGGCAGTTGTCGAACCAGTCGTAGAAGCCGCGCAGCAGCGCGAACGCCTTGGGATTGCCGGCGTTGCCTGCTTCAATGAGCCCGTGCGTGACCCACGAGCGGGTATAGCCGCCGCGCTCTGAATCCAGGATCAGGTTTTCAGGGTAGGCCATGATGTAGCCGTTCGACTCGCGGCATTCCTCGATGCCGTCGACAATCGCGTTCATCCTCGCGCGTAGTTCGGCATGGTCCATCCATCGGAGAGTGTTGCCAGCACCCATCAGGAACCGGCCTGCGCTTGAACCTGGGAGCGTTGTGTCCCAGAAAGGAATGGGTTTGCGCAGGCCTTCGGCGACAGGTTTGCCGGCGCGCTCGCGGAAGGGGCGGAGCATTTCATCGACTGAAAACGAGCCGAGCAGATAGTTGATGTTGTTTTCCATCGCGCGGCGAAAGATGTCGCCTTGCGGCGTGACGCCTGACACCGGAATGGTGACGGCAAAAGGCACCGGCCGCCACTTCGCGGCGGGGATCACATTGGCTGGGTTATCGGTTATGACGCCTTCGCCCATGGGCCGCGGGGCGCGAGTGAGCTGGGCCAGATCTTCGGGGTTGGCAAAATTAGGATCTCCAATAACGGGCCGGCGCTCGGCAGCATCGCTGCCTGCTGAGAGCACTTCAAACCTGGCCAATGCGAGCTGATAGCCTGCACCCTGTTCAGAATTGCGCAGGCGCATGGCGGTGAGGCGGATGTATCGCGCGTTCACGGGCGCGGGAGTATGGAACGCAGTGATTGCGTCGTGGGGATCGGGAAAGTCGGCGGCGGTTTGATCGATGAGAACGGAGGGGCTGCGGAACGATGAATCACTTGACGCCTCGATGCGGAAGCGCAGGGGAAAGCCAAAGCTATTCGCCTGGAGATCGCCTGGCGTGAAGGCTGGATAGAGTCGAAATCCGTCGATGGGCTTTGCCGCCCCTAGATCGATTTGCAGCCACATCGGCGTATCCGGCTGGTGCGTGAGCTTTGAGGCGTAGGGACGGTACCAGGTGGCGGGGTTATAGGCCATCTGTCCTTCCTGTTGGGCCTTCCAGCCGGCGGCGCTGCTTTCATCCGCGAAGGCGGTGTGGCGAGTCAACGCTCCAGCTGCGGCTAGTGCGGCAGTGGTTTTGATGAATTCGCGGCGATCGATCGACATCCGGCTTCCTCCGATAGTGCTTTCCCAATTCAGGCGCGCCCAGGCTGCGTTCGCGGCTGACTAACGCACTTTAGGCGGGTTGCTTTGGGATGTCAATTTGAGGGAAGGGTGGCGACAGCCTCGCCGGCAGTTTTAGTTGTTCTCGAGGGAGCAGGCCGAGCCCGCCGGCCCACGGCGCGATATGGAAAGCTCAATCCGCCCTGTATGACTTGAGGTTGCTGCGCAGATAGGCAGCGAAATCTTGCTCGGGCATTGAACCCTCGGCGGCGGCGAGCATCGCAGCCACGGTGTCAGCGTCGGACGCCGTAAGCTTATAGCCGTTCAGCGGTAGGAACACACCGGCGGCAACGGTAATTGATGTCCGCTTGTTTCCATCCAGAAACGGATGATTGCGGGCAATACCGAAGGCGTAGGCCGCGGCGAGATCAGCGATATCTGGGTTGCCGTATGCAGCAAGGTTTTGCGGCCGGGCGAGCGCCGAAAGCAGCAGAGATTCGTCCCGCAACCCCGGCATGCCTCCATGTTCGGCGATCTGCTCGTCGTGTATCGCGAGGACGACGTTTGAGGAGACCCATCGCCACTGCCCGTCGCTCACTTCGCAAGCTCCCGCAGAACATTGCGGCGCTCACGCATGAATTTGCGTGCCAGGGACATCTGCTCTTCAAATTCCGCATCATAGGGCGTGATTCGGAAGCCCTCGGGTGATTCGGTGAGAAAAAGTGAGTCACCCTTGGAAACCTTGAGTCGAGCCAAGACCTCTTTGGGCAGGACAACTCCAACAGAGCTACCGATAGTAGTGACTTTGAGCTTGACCATGTAGCTATCCTGGCGTCGATTATAACAGCGATTAGAATGCGGAACCAGGAAAACTAAGGTGACATATGCAAGGAGGGTTCCGCAAAAAAAACGGCCCCCGTGTTAACGGGGGCCAAGTTGCCTTGGTTCTCTCGCGTTGCGAGAGCTTGTTTGGCGGCCTAACGGCGGGGGGGCCGTCAGGGGAGGAACAGAACCTCGGGGGAGGGTGACCGCATAATTACGGCTGTTCCACCTTAGCTGTGCCACCAGCGCTTTGGGGTGTCGCTGATGCCTGGGCCGCCAAGCTGTTTTCCATCAACAGGATGTGCACGGAGCTGGTTCTTACGCGCTCGGGCTTTGAGTTTTGATCGTCAGACGTTGACGCCTGTACGTTACCCAATGCCACTGCATGCAGCCTGTAGACGGGAATCTGATGTTCCTCGACAAGGTAGCGCTTGACTGCATCGTTAAGCCGTTCGGAGCTTTGCAGTCCTGCGGAACCCGCTGCCGGGGAGTTTGCTTCCATTTCGAGGATGTAACCTTCGCGGCCGGTTAGCCCGGCAGCAAGCTGGTCGAGCTTCTGCTTCGAATCGCTGCTGAGGACAGTTGAGCCTCTGCGGAAGGAAACTTCGAGATCGGTGATCTGTTTGTATTGATCGATGCCGTTGACGGTGGTGTTTAGCTGGTCAACGTGGCCTGATGCCTGCTGGGCGGTACCGCTGGCCGCCTGCGCCTGTGTGCCTGCAGTGGTTGCCAACTGGTTAGCCTGATCAGCAGACGACTGCGCCTGCTTGATGCCGGCCTGGGCGCGCTCGTCCACGTCTTTGATGGCCTGGGCATTCTTGGCATTCACTTCGTCAAGCTCGCTGAGACGATCATTAATCGGGTCGATCCGCTTCTGCACCCACTTTTTGCGGGCGAAGGGGTTGACACGTCCCCAGAACCCTTCCTTCGGCGGGTTCATTGAAGGCTGAGCCTCGGGGGAGGGCTGCGCCACCGAAGGAGGAGTGGTCTGGGAGTCGTTCCCTGTTTGGGCCTGTTGGGCGTATACAGGGAGGCCTATCGCGGTGGCCAGCACGGCCACTGCGCATTGACGGGATATAGATATTAGAGCTCTGCGGCTATTCATAATTTTTAATTACCTCGTTTGGGGGAGGGTTGCTTTCGCAGTCCATCCACAGGGTGGGCCTTATCCACTTGCCCGGTTTAGATGCAAGGCTGCTGCCAAAGATGGCCACTGCGGGGCCTGGAAAGTAAACTTAATTAAATAAATGACTTACATGCGATATTTTGCCTGAATTCCACAAGGTTGAAGACCTATCTCTCCCTTGTGATCGTGTAATTTTTTCATAGTTGGGTAGTTTCTACTGTGTAAAGGGGACGCAGACGTGGCGTCTGGCATGAAAACGGAGGCGGCCCAGGCATGCGACAGTAAAGACAAACCGCTCCCTAATTGCAGCGAGAATCAGGGGTTGGGGAGCTTCGCTCGGCGGGTCTGGAGACCCACCTTACAGCCGGTCGGGAGACCAGCCGTACAACCGGCATGGAGATCGCGCTACTGTAGAAGACCGGCGCTACTCGGCTTTGTGCTGTTTGAAATGCGTTCTATTGGGATTCGACGCGGATTATGCGTATTTCGGGGTAGGCCTGGTCCCAGTCCTGGGCGACAGTGTCGAATATGAGCCTGAAATCCCGCTGGTCGCCGGGTTTGATAGGCGCGGCTGAAACGGGTTCCACGTCAACATAGGGCTGGCGCATACTGATCAGCTTGAGCGGGTAGGTTTCGTTCTGTGCCACCTCGTGCGCCGGATCGCGAAAGAGCACCTGGACGGTTATGCCGGTGACGGTGCGATTGCCGGTGTTTACGATGTGGCCGTCGAGATAAGTGACCTTGCCGCCGGCCAGGTTAGCCGATTCACTCATTTCCAATTTGCCGATAGGCAGGCTGGGCGCGTAGGGGTCGAGTGCTGCTGAGATGGGGGTGACCGTAGGCGTGGTTTTGGCGTGCTCGAAGTACAGTACCAGTCCGCCTGCAATGGCCAGCACAACCATGGCGGCGACCGCCATGGGCAGCCAGTTGCGCTCCTGCGGAACTTCGGGACGAACGAGTTGAGGGCCTGCGCTCACCAGCGAAATTGTACACCGGAACGGTGCGGAACACGGTTTCGGCAATCCGCTTTCACCGTGCGGTAGCCGGAATTGAAACGCCGCCGGACTGCGCGCTCGTATAACAGCGTATGAATTTTTCGGTGATTTTCTAAAACGGCGAATCGCGGAAATACATCATGGCGTCTAATTGAGCAAAGAACCTGAGCCAGGAGTTGGGGTAAACAACGAGTATTTTGCAGTGAGGCAGGGAAAGCAGGCTAAGGATGCACGCCCCCCAAGAAAGTGGATCCACGACATTCACCGCGCCAGGCGGATACGAGCAGCCCGAGCAAAACTCCAACCGTTGTTCAGAGTTTGTGTATCAAAGCCTGACCATCGCGGCCATGCTGGTTCTGCTTGCCAGTTTGTGGGTGTTTTAAAGGCAGCTTTCAGCACTTAGCTTTCAGCTCTCAGCCTGTTCGCTACCTCTACCGGCTGCTTTCGCGGCGCGGACAATGGCTACGAAGTGGCCGATAATTGTGCCGAATAGAGTGGCTACAAACACCGCGACCGGGTAAGGCTTGAAGCCGGCCCCGGGGTTGCGAGCCGCCTGGGCCATCCCAAATTCCATCCACATTGAAAAAAGAATGATCTCGGCTTTGATCCACGCGAGCAGGCTGAAGGTCAGGCCCTCGAGTTGCGCTCGATTGAGATCGGTGACCGCGACTGGATAGTTGAAGAGTTCGGGAAAGCGCGCGACAACTGTTAGCAGGAGATAGAGCGCGGCGGCGAAGACTGGGAAGAAGAGCAGGGAATTGCGCGAGCCCCAGCCGTTTACCTGCCCTAGCGCGTCGAAGTGGGTTGGAATGCGGCTGGGGAGTGGATGCGGGCCGTAGAACGCATTGAAGGCGATAAAGACAAGCGCAGCAAGGGCGGCAAGGCTGATCAGTTCAGCGGTCTTACGCATGATTGGGTTCCTGGCGATGATTGTAGTCTGCATTTCTCACAGTTGACACTCTGTGTTGTCCTAGCTGGCGGCGGCACCCTACCCCCCTCTCCCCCTCCACCGGGTGGTTTCCGCTAAATTCTTGAATTGAAAAGGGCTGCCGGTATGGTTCTCTCCTAACTACCCGGCTTTGAGGAACTTGGAACTCAAGATCCTGAAAGCAAGGAACTTAAAAAACGGAGCCGAATGCACATAACGAACGCCGCGGTCCGGGAAAACGTAGCTCCGCGGAGATCATCTGTTCCCATGCTATCGAATCGGCAAATAAAACCAGCAAATGGGGCACCATGCCAAGTGACTGAAAAACAGTGAGTTGTATTTTTTGGGAACCGGTGACTCTTGACATGAGAGAGCGGGCAGCGAACAACAATTCTCAGCGGATGGGCAAGGGCAAGGAAAAATGCAGTCTAGAGTTTTTCTCAGCCAGAATGCGTTTGGCGTGAACTCGCAGGCTGCCCAAGCTCATGGCAGCATGTGGGCCCGTATGCACAAACGGGGAACCCGCGCTGGTTCGTTAATCGGATTGCCCTGCCATCCGTCTCAACTGGCCCAGATGATTCAGGTCGTGGCCGGCCATCGTCTCCACAACTGTTTTGAAGGTCATGGTGCCGCGCTCGGGATGCGTCATGGTTCGCTCGGCGGCTGCAGGCAGCGCTCCCTCAATGAGGCGCAGGTTCCAGCTGCGTAACGAGCTAAACGTGGCGAGTGCCTGGTGCACGTTGACGCCCTTATAGGTGGCGGCCCATTTGTCCTGATCGAAGGGCTGGATGGTGGGGCCATCCTCGGCCAGAGTCTGGCGAAGCCTGAACGCGAAGACGATTTCGCAGTCGGCAAGGTGGGCGACAATTTCCGCCGGGCTCCACTTGCCCGGTGCCGGCGCTTCGCTCGCTTTGTCCGCGCCTATCTTGTCGAGATATCCTGCAATGGCGTGCGCGGTGCCGGTGAGAATCTCCTCCACAGGCCGCCCATCAAGAAAACTCTCATATGGATTCAATGCGCTCATCTCAGTCCTCGGTCGCTTTTGCCTATTGCCTAGCCCCTAGTGCCTAGTCCCTGCCTTACAAATACTCCTGCACCATCCGCATCCAGGTGGGCCAGTCGTGCGAGTTGTACGAGTCCCACACGTAAAGCTTGTGCGGAATTCCCTTCTGGCTCATGATGCGGTCGAGATTCTGGTTCTGGCCCAGGCACTGGTCATCCCAGCCCGTGGCGAGTATGTAAGTGTTTCGTCTGAAGTGTTCGAAGTACCATCCGTCGCTCAGGCTGGGTAAATAGTTAGTGGGCAAATTGTAGTAGCAGTCCTGGTCGTAGTAGCCGTTGAGAAAGTTGGTCAGGTCAAATGCGCCGGACATGGACAGCAGGCCGCTGAACCAATCCGGATGGCGCAGCGCGATGTTGGCTGCGTGGTATCCGCCGAAACTGCAGCCCAGGGCGACAAGATGCGGGTCGCCATTCTTTTGGCGGACCAGCGGCAGCACCTCGCTCATCAGGTAGTCTTCGTACTGCATGTGGCGCGCAATACGCCAGCGCGGAGACACGCTCCGGTTATACCAGCTCTCCATGTCGACGGAATCGACGCAGTAGAGCTGCACATTGCCGCCGCCGATGCGGCCCGCGAGCGCGTTGACCATGCCGCGGTCTTCAAACTCAAAGAAGCGCCCGCCTGAGGTGGGGAAGACCAGTACCGGCACGCCCGCGTGGCCAAAGACCAGCAGTTCCATATCGCGGCCCAGCCGCGGCGAGTACCACTTGTGATATTCCCGATTCATTGGTTGGTGACCTGCTGCGCTTCGCGTATCGATTGAGAGGTTTTGTGAGCGGTTGCTGCGGAACGCTTCTAGGCATGATAGCAGCGCGCTGGGTGCGCGCCACAAATCCCGCTGGCTAGACGCCTTCTGTGATAAAAAGGCAGGCACACGGAGAAAACCCAAATGCAATCGTTCGAGCAATCGTCTGCCTTGCGTCACGAATACCGCTACAAAGCATGGCTTATCGTACTCATGTGCCTGGTTGCCCTTATCATCGCCGGCAGTGGCATCCTGGCGTTCTCGTCAGTTCACAATTCGACCCACAGTTTCGTTCCCGGCAGCCTCTTTGCGCTGCTGCCCATCGCGCTCGGCGTCTATTTCCTTCTGCTCGGCCTTCGATCGCGCATCGTCATCGAAGGCAATCGCATTGAGGTCTGCGGCGTCTTTAACACAAAGTCAGCCGACCAAAGCGAGATCCAGGGTTTCCGCACCATCAGTTCGCGCAATGGTTCGTATACGCAGCTCATCCTCAAAGAAGGCCGCGGAACCATCACCATTTCAAATTCATTCGACACTGACGACGCCTACCGCGCGTGGTTCCAGAAAGTGCCTGACCTTGACGAGCGCGACCGCCAGGCGCTGCTGGATGAGATCGCCCAACAGCAGGACCTGGGCGCAACTCCCGAGGAGCGGCTGGCCGCACTCAGCACGGCAAAGATTGTTAGCATCGCGCTGCTGGTTGCGTCTGTCCTTCTCGGCGTTGCCATCGATTTCAGCTTCGGCAATCTCAGTCTCGCCATGGTCAAATTGTGCGTGGTGCTGCTGGCTCTTGCGCCCCTGGTTTCGGCTTGGCTGGTTTGGCGTTCGCCGCTGTTGTACGCGGTGATGAAGAAGAAGAAAGACCCGCGCGGCGAGGTCAGCTGGGTGGTGTTCATTGCCGGCCTGGCCTTTATCTTTCGCACCTCTGGCGCCCATTTCGTCAACTTCGGTCCGATGATTCTCTCCATGGTGGTTGTTGGCATCGCCGTGGTGGCGATTTTCTTTAATGCTGCCAAAGCCGGCGCGAGAGGCGCATGGGTTGCGTTGCTGATGTTTGCGGGTGTTTACGGCTACGGTTCGGTTGCCGTGACCGACGTCGTATTCGACGATTCATCCGCAGCCGCCTATTCAACAACCGTTGTTGGCGGCCACGTGTCGCACGGCAAATCGGACACATATTACCTGCGCCTCGCGCCATGGGGGCCAATAGCTTACGAAGACGATGTGAGTGTCTCTCACGCCGTGTACCGCAATACTCACCTGGGAGATACGGTATGCACGACGCTGCACAACGGCAGCCTGCACGCCGCATGGTTCCGGGTAACGGCATGCGGAGATCAACCTGCTTCGCAAGACTCCGCGCCGTCCGATCTTCCGCAATAATCGTGGCACCTGGTCGATTTGCGTCCGGTCTTCCACACACATGCCGCCAACATTTGGCAAAATAGACCATGGCCGCGAATCCCGAACCCGGCAAACCGCAGGCGTGCGATTCTCAGTTCCAGCCTCAGCTGTGGAACTCCGCCACGGCGAGCCCGGTCGCGCCTGACCCTGCCGAGCTGCATCCGCGCCTGCGCCTGCACCGCGGATTCGAAAGCCGCTACCTGCCCGACAAGCGCGATCTGGTGGTCTATCTGCCGCCTGAGTACGATCTCGATCCCGGGTGCTCTTATCCTGTGCTCTATATGCACGATGGGCAGAACCTGTTCGACGGACGCACTTCGTTTATCCCGGGGCAAACCTGGCGCGTGCGCGAACAGGCTGATGCCGCAATTCGCGAAGGGGCTGTTGAGCCGCTGATTATTGTGGGCATCTACAATACCGGCGACCGGCGACTGGCTGAGTACACGCCCGAGCGCGACTGGCAGATGGGCGGAGGCGAGGCCGCCAGCTACGGCATGCTTTTGACGCGCGAGCTTATGCCGTGGATTGCGCGGCGCTATCGCGTGCGCGCGGAGCGCGAACACACCGGGCTGGGAGGCTCATCGCTTGGCGGGCTGGTTACGCTCTACCTGGGGCTGCGACACGCGGAGTATTTTGGCAGGCTAGCCGTACTGTCGCCCAGCGTGTGGTGGAATCACAAAAGCATTCTGGGCTACCTGAATGAGCGCGCACCGGAAATTTGGGAACGGCCGCGGATGTGGCTCGATGTGGGCGACCGCGAGGGCAAGCGAACTCTGCACAATGCTGAGCAACTCAACCGGCGGCTGATTGCCAACGGTTGGCGCGACGGTGAGACGCTGCACTTTGAGCGCGTTGCAGGCGGCACGCATAGTGAAGAAAGCTGGGCGGCGCGGGTGCGGCCGATGCTGGAGTTTCTGTTCCCGGGGGAATGAAACTAGTATCGCTTGCTTCAAGGCCCCATTTTCGGCGATACTTAGATGTTGCGTCTTGCGCGGCCGCGAACTATTGTGGGCCTCGCGCTCTGGCTACGCCCACCGGCGACGGCCCTTGAAAAAAAAGACCCCAACAGACAAGTTTGAAAGGAACCATACTCCGTGGTCATGATTCGCCTGGCGCGCGTTGGCGCCAAAAAGCAGCCTTATTATCGCATCGTGGTTATTGAAAAAGACCGCGCCCGCAACGGCCGTTGCATTGAAGTGGTCGGCACCTACAATCCCCGCACCAGCCCGGCCAGCATTGAGCTGAAGCACGAGCGCGTGGCCTATTGGCGCGGCGTTGGGGCCCAGCTTTCACCTACAGTCGCAAAGCTGGTAGCCAAGACTCCAGCACCCATAGCCACCCCAGAGCCGACTACCGCAGATACTGCCGCGGCCTGATCCTTTTCCAAAAATCGACAATTTCTTTTCCCGGGCCTGCGCGGCTGAGACCCTCGGCGCGTAGAATGTGTGACGGCGGTTAAACGCCGCAAATCCAACTTGCTCACGGATTTCCAATCGGGCTTATACTAGTTGCTCACGAGCCGGTCGAGCATTTTGGCAACGTTGAAGGTCAGGGGCAAGAGCATGACCCAGGTTGGTATGGTTGAGGTTGAAGAGTTGGTTCGCGAAATCGCGCGAGCCCTTGTCGATGAGCCCACAGCCGTTGAAGTTGAGTCTGTGGACCGGGAAGAGAACACCGTTCTCAAGCTCCGCGTGGCTCCCCAGGACGTGGGTAAAGTGATCGGCAAACAAGGCCGGACTGCCCGCTCTGTAAGAACGATTCTCGGGGCAGTCAGCATGAAACTTCATCATCGCTACACGCTCGATATCCTCGAAGAGGACGACGAGGAGTAGCATGGCTGGCGGCTTCAATCCCCGCCCGGGTTCGGGGCCGCGATGACTGTGCCAGCGATGACATTGACTGGTGAGGCCAGCCCATGGACGTGGCTCGCGCTCATTCGCCGGCCACAGGGCCGCAAGGGCGAGGTCTTCGCCGATATCCTTACTGATTTTCCTGAAAAGTTTGCCGAACGTCGCCGCCTTTGGCTGGTGCGCGATGGTACGCCGGTGAAACCGCCGCTCGAAGTCCATCTCACCAACCACTGGCTGCACAAGGGCGGCATCGTGCTCCAATTCGAGGGTGTCGACTCCATCTCCGCCGCCGAATTGCTGAAGGGGCTCTACGTAGCCATTCCAAGCGTCGAGCGCGCGCCATTGGCTGAGGGTGAAGCCTACATAAGCGACCTGGTGGGTTGCACACTCGTAGATGTGGCGCACACCGAGCCGCGGGTGGTTGGACCCATTGAAGAGGTTGACCGCTCAGCCGGCCCGGTTGCTCTGCTCGTCGTCGGCGGGGCGAACGGCGAGATTCTCATCCCTTTTGCACGGGATTACTTGCGCCGCATCGACCTTGAGAACCGGCGCGTTGAAATGGAGTTGCCCGAGGGGCTGGTTGAGTTGAACGGCCCTGGGAGCTAATTTCGGACAGAAGATTTCCGAGCGACTGTGCCGGCCATCGCGTCTATCGGCAGAGTCACGGCCGCGGCCGGCGATATATGCTTGAAGGCGAAGCGGCGCGAGTGTTTTTTGCCGCAAGGAATGTTGAGCGGGTCCAGCCTCCAATCGAGCCTGGAATAGAATCCACTAATCGGATCAGGAAACGAATCAGGAGCAGGCAGGCACACATGAAAGTAATGCGACCCGCGGCAGTAATTGCCTCCACACTCCTCGCCTCGCTACTGATATTGGTACAGGCCGGCTGCGGCGACTTCTGGCAGCCCCCGGGCGGCGGTTCAAGCGGCGGGGGCACCGCGACCACCACAACGCTCACCACATCGGGGTCGTCTGTTACTGCGGGCAACAGCGTTACCCTTACCGCTTCAGTCTCTCCAACCGCGGCCACCGGCACAGTTAATTTCCTGAGCAGCGGCAGTTCTATCGGCACCGGAACGCTCACCTCGGGCACGGCAACCGCAAGCCCAACTTTTGCCACCGCGGGAACTTATTCCGTGACTGCCAACTACGAGGGCGACAGCACATACGCATCCAGCTCGTCGAGCGCGGTTTCCATCACGGTGACGGCTGCTGCTGCTGCAGGCTCATTGAAATCGGGCCTATTCAATTCAGGAAGCGCAACCCGCAAAATCAACCTTGTGCTCGATCCCGCAAACACGTGGACTGTGGACGCCAACATCCATCTGCATAGTATTGCGGGAGTCGTGCTGAACAACGGAACAGTCGAGAACATCGATAGCGGTGGCCATTGCGTTTACTACTTAGACAAGGCCTACATTGCGGCGGGCGTGAAGAGCGAATCGAGTGACTCCGGTTCGCCGGGAGTGTACGAGCTCTCGGGTGGTGGGTACCTGGCGCCGGAGGGGACCAAGGATTTGGACTGCGATTGACGCGCGGGCCCACGAATCACGCCTTGCGATTCACGACGCTCACTCTTCACCAAGCGGCTTCCAAACTCCGTTGTCCTTCACCGCCATTTGAATCGGCCGCGGCGCGCCCTTTGGCGGCAGGGTGACTTCGATCCACAACTCCTGCCCGTGCTTGAGCGGCAGCGGACTTGAGGCGTTGTCTGACATGAAGAAGTCCGTGGCCGATTGCAGATGCATCTGGTCGCACGGCAAATCGTTTGTGGCCCAAACCTGCTCGCCCACACCGGGATCAGTGTCGCCCACAACGCGCTCCGCAACCATGCGATTGTTTTCAACTTTAAGCGTGGCATTGAAGTTTACAGCCGCTCCGCGCACCACGTAGGGACCCGGCTTGACCGCCCCGTTGATGTCGCGCGGAAACTGGGCGTGGGTGGCCGAGGGCAGAGTGCTGCCGCACCCATCCACTTGAAGCTGTGCGCTCAGGTAACGGCCGCGCAACGGCATCTCCGGGTCGTAGGCAACCGCCCGCGTCCACACTCGAGGGCAGTTCTCGCGTTCGTAAAGATATTTGCCCGCAATCGAAACCACCAACGCAAGCTGAAAAGCCAGCAACGCAATCGCCGCCAAGCTTATTTTGATCCGCCCGATCTTCATTGCGCGCCTCCATCGTTAAACGGGGGTGCGCTAACACCGCCGCCTTTCCCGATCCCTGCCGTAATCCGTCTCCGCAGTTTTTCGAGCGCCCATCCGCCGGCAAGAAAGAGCACGCCCAGTCCGATCAACCCCAGAGATCGGCCCAGCTTGTCTAAGATGTCGCTGAAGTAGAACCACGCCACCACAATCGCAAAGCCCACAATGCCGAAATTTACCAGCAGGCGCGAGCCCAGCCGCACTCCCCACCAGCACAAAAACACTGCAAACCCCGCCACCAGCAGGTGCGCCGCAAGGTTGGGAATGGCATTGTACTGAGTGTGCGTGTACCCATTGCCGTATTTATAGCTGTATTGGTTGAGGTGGTAGCACCACGGCAAGGCAATGGTGAACGCGACGGCCGCCGCGACTGGAATGAGCCCTTTGTGCCCGTGGAACGCAGCCACCGCGAGCGGCACCGCGGCGATTGCGATCCATGTCCAAACGCACAGGTCGAACGGCAGAAACGTCTGGTCACTCGAGAACGAGTTCCAGCTTTCGAGCATCAGGATCACGCCCGTGATGGATGCGACCGCCGACGCCGCAAACAAAATGCCCTGCACAACCTTGCGCTGCGAGCCTACAAAAAAAGTAAGGTAGAGCACAGCCCACACAAACAACATGCGCCCCGCGTAAGCTGTTACCCCGATGTGCCTGTCAGCGTAGTATCCGAACTCAGAAAGCATCCATGCGGGCACCAGCAAAAGCGCCAGCGTTTGCTGCGCCTGGTCGCGGAGCAGCGCCCATCCGGCGAGCACTGCCAGCGCCCACATCAGCACCGCGGCCGGCCAGTGCTCGTCCATGTTGAAGATCTGCCCGGTGAGCGCAATGGCTGCGCCGGTGGCCACGGTGCCCACCGCATGCAGCGCTGTGCCCAGCCCATAATACTTATCGCGCGTGAGGCCGCCGGCCACGTGGAAGACCGCAACCATGGCCAGCACCAGCGCGAATCGCCCTCCGCGCCCCAACTCGTCCCAGTGCGCTGAGACAAACAACACCACGCCGCAGGCTAGCAGAATCGCGCCCAGAATGAGCGCCGTTATGCCCTGCCAACTGATGCGCGTGACGGCGCTCTCACTCTTTGCGCCGGCCTCATTTGCATAGGGAGTTCTTTCTTCCAGCGCCAGCTCGTGATGTCGGATGCGCGCAGCCGTGGCGGCGTCAAGCAAGCCTGCTGCTTCCCACCGTTTCAATTGCGATTCAATTTCGTGCATGGTCTACCGCCCTCTCCGGTACGGCGCCTTCAGTCGGCGAGGCACGTGCCGCAGCCCTGGCCCCGCTCAAAGCAACGCAAAGTCAGTGTTGATCATTGCCAATCATTATAGGAACGTTGGCGGAGGGGAAACCCGCGGCGCCGCAGAAAAGGATTTCATGCAGCATCAATCGAACCCAGTCAAATTGCTCTAAAATGCCTGAAGTGAGCCGACAGGTTGGATCTCCGTCAGGAAATCTCCCGGCGATCTGAATCGGATCTGTCCCTCAATCATCTTCTTCTTGTGACGTCCCAGCGCGCAGCGCTCTTCTCGTCTGCGCCCCTCAGCAACCCAATAAACCGCCGGCAAGGCACCGAGGTTTTATGTACAACGCCAAATCATATGCGGCTTCAAGCGCCGAATCTCCCCTTGAGTCCCTCACCATCGCGCGCCGCGATCCCACCGATTCCGACGTTCAAATCGAGATTCTTTTTTGCGGCGTATGCCACAGCGACCTGCACCAGGTGCGCAATGAGTGGAGCGGAATGATGCCCACTGTTTATCCCTGCGTGCCTGGCCACGAGATTGTGGGGCGCGTAACCAGCGTTGGCTCGGCCGTAACTAAATTCAAGGCCGGCGACCTGGCCGCGGTTGGATGCATGGTTGACTCTGACCGCACCTGCCCCGAGTGCAAGGCAGGACTTGAGCAGTTCTGCAACAACTTCACTCTCACCTACAACTTTCCTGACAAGCATCTTGGCGGAGTGACTTACGGCGGATATTCCGACTCGATCGTCGTCGACGAGCACTTTGTGCTGCGTGTTCCCGCGAACCTTGACCTCGCCGGAGCGGCGCCGCTGCTGTGCGCGGGAATTACCACTTACTCGCCAATGCATCACTGGGGCGTAACTAAAGGTAAAAAGGTAGGCGTGGTTGGCCTCGGCGGCCTGGGCCACATGGGCGTGAAGTTTGCGCATGCGCTGGGCGCGCATACCGTGGTGTTCACCACGTCGCCTTCAAAGAAAGACGACGCTCTGCGCCTCGGCGCCGACGAAGTGGTGATTTCAAAAGACGCGAACGAAATGGCGAAGCATGCCGGCAGTTTCGACTTCATCCTCGACGCCGTTGCAGCACAGCACGACATCAACACCTACATCAATTTGCTGGCTCGCGATGGCAATCTCACTCTCGTAGGCGCGCCCCCGCAACCGCTGTCCGTGGATGTGATGGGCCTGCTCTTTCGCCGCCGCAGCTTTTCAGGCTCGCTCATCGGCGGCATTGCTGAAACCCAGCAGATGCTCGATTTCTGCGGTGAAAACAACATTACCTCCGACGTCGAGGTTATCCCGATACAAAAGATCAACGAGGCCTACGAGCGCCTGCTCAAGTCGGATGTGAAGTACCGCTTCTCAATTGACATGGCTTCGCTGAAGGCGGAGTAAGAATCGGGTGCCCCAGGTCCCTCGCACTTGGGGACCTGGGAGAGCAGCCACTCCAACCATCGAACCCTTGTTCAAGAGATTCACCAGGAGCAATAAATGCAAAAGCGCAAATTAGGCAAGAACAATCTTGAAGTCTCAGCCCTGGGACTCGGATGCATGGGACTGAGCTTTGGCTATGGCCCTGCGACTGAGAAGACGCAGGCGATCGCGTTAATTCGCGCGGCATACGAGCGTGGCGTTACGTTCTTCGACAGCGCAGAAGCCTATGGCCCGTACCTGAATGAAGAGGTAGTCGGGGAGGCGCTGGAGCCTTTCCGCAATGAAGTTGTCATTGCAACCAAATTCGGTTTTAAAGATGGTGTTCCGACCAAGGGACTCGACAGTCGGCCGGAGCGCATCCGCGAACATACCGACGCGGCCTTGAAAAGGCTACGGACCGATGCGATCGATCTTCTCTATCAACACCGCGTCGATCCCAATGTGCCGATCGAAGATGTGGCAGGCACGGTGAAGGAATTGATCGCAGCAGGAAAGGTGAAGCATTTCGGAATGTCTGAGGCGGGTGTTGACAGCATTCGTCGCGCCCACGCAGTTCAGCCGGTCACGGCGCTGCAAAGCGAGTACTCGCTGTGGTGGCGCGAGCCGGAGAAGGAGATCATTCCCACACTTGAAGAGCTTGGTATCGGGTTCGTCCCTTTCAGTCCTCTGGGAAAGGGTTTCCTGACCGGCGCAATAAACGAAAAGACTCAGTTTGATTCGACGGACTTCCGCAACGTGGTGCCGCGCTTTACAGAAGAAAACCGCAAGGCCAATCAGAAGCTGGTCGATGTGCTTTCAGGCATCGCGAAAGCCAAAGGTGGAACCAATGCCCAGATCGCGCTGGCCTGGTTGTTGGCCCAGAAGCCATGGATTGTGCCCATCCCCGGCACCACGAAACTGCATCGGCTCGAAGAGAATCTTGGCGCAGCAGCTGTGGAATTGAACGCGGCTGACTTGGGCGAGATCGAAGCCGCTGTCTCGGGCATTGCGGTTCAGGGCAATCGTTACCCGGCGCAGATGCAGGCCCTCGTGCAGCGCTAGAAAACGGTGCCCATCCTGGCGACCTTTTGTTTTTGTCGCCAGGGTGGATGTGACCAATAATAGTTACAGCAAGGAGTTACTAACATGGAAATCAAACGCGCCGGCTCGCAACCATCCGGCAAAGGCCCCGCAGACTGGTTCACCGGCACAGTCCGTGTCGATCCACTTTTTGCGGCACCCGATCCGGCTCGCGTGGTTGGCGCGCACGTTACGTTTGAGCCCGGTGCGCGCACCGCGTGGCATACGCACCCGCTCGGGCAAACGCTCATTGTCACTTCAGGCGCGGGCCGCGTGCAGCGCTGGGATGGCCCCATCGAAGAGATTCATCCCGGCGATGTTGTCTGGTTTGCACCGCAGGAAAAACACTGGCACGGCGCTGCGCCGTCTACGGCCATGACGCACATCGCAATCCAGGAAAAGCTCGACGGCAAGACTGTGGATTGGATGGAGCACGTTAGCGACGAGCAGTACGGTGGGTGAGCGCGGGTGACGAGATTTCGCACCCCTTCCGCGATGAAGCTGCGGAAAGGATGGGGCACCCAAATTGGTACAAGTTCAAGCGGTCAACGACCTAGTCCCTGCCTTTATCAAATGCCCGCGTACCATGAATAGCCGGCCTCCGGATCTATTGAGCCCAGCCCCTTGCCGATGTTCTTCACGGAATCGACGGCCGTGATGTGGATAACGAATTTCAGGCTCTTGTAGCCGAGCTGGCGAGGCAAGCGCAGGCGCAGAGGGCCGCCGAACCCCACTGGCAGATCGCCGTCATTCATTCCCATGGTCAGCAGCGTCTGCGGGTGCATCGCTTCATCAACGTCGATGGTCTCCCACAGGTACGGTTCGACCGCGCGGTAGTAGATGTACCTCACGCCGGGTTTGAGTCCGGCCTCGTTCAGTACGTTTGAAAGCGGCGTGCCGATCCACTCGGCGATGTGCGACCAGCCTTCTTCGCAGGAGACCTCGGTGATCTGGCTGTGAACGGGCATCGTCTTCAGGTCGGCGAGCGAGAGCGTCATGGGGTGCTCAACCAAACCGTCGATGGTGAGCCGCCAATCCACAAAGTTCCGCGCCTGCATTCTCTTAAACGCATCGGTTGGAGGCGCAATCTCATTGGCGAAGGGCTTCTCACAAATCATGCTGCGCGGAAACTCGCGCGCCATGGCGTGCCGCGCAAACAGCCGCTCGGCGCCATAGGTGAGCGTTTCACCGGCCCCGTACACGCCTTTGCAATCGGGCGGCACCAGCCCATACTTGCGCGAGAGCTTTGCCGCAACGCCAAGCCCCGTGGCCCCGGCTGCTGTAGCCAGTCCTGTTGTAATCAGCCTTCGCCGCGAAATCAGGCTCATCGATCCTCCTCTGCTGCCGAACCGCCGCCGATAGTCATTGCCCGCATCCGCCGCCAGAATCCCGATATCGCAATCATCGCGACGTGCACAATCATGAATGCGATCAGTGACCAGGTGAGAAAGAAGTGCAATGTGCGCGCCGTCTGTTTGCCGCCCGCTATCAATGCTATTGCCGGGAAGGCACCGACGAATGAGGGTGACATGGCGAGCCCGGTCAAAATGATGGCAGGGAAGAGCATGAATATCACCACCAGGTACGTTACGCGCTGCAGCACGTTGTAGCTTTTTTCTTCACGCTTGTCAGGCGGCGCCCGGCGCAGATACTTTGCCATGCGTGACAATACTGCGCTCCAGTTTCGCTCGCCGCGCACGGGAATGATGTTGCGCCGGAAATGTCCGCTTACCAAGCCCCATACGCCATACACCAGAGCCGTGAGCACCAGCACCCATGCCGCCTCAAAGTGCAGGTAGCGGCTCCATCCGTTCTGGTCGGGCCACTGGTAGTTGTAGCCCGTGGGCACCGTATCGCGCGATGCAGGGATGGGCAGAGTGAACGCCGGCTTCATGTTCACGTTGCCCACTTCGCCCCAGTAAAAACGAGGGTGCGAGATCACGATCTCAAGGCCCGAGACGACCAGCGCGAGGAATGCCACCACCGTAAGCCAGTGGGTGACGCGCACGATGACCCGATGACGGACAGCCGTTTTTTGGCGAACTGGGGAAAGGGTTGGCACGGCCAGAGAATACCACGAACCGAGGGTCAAAGGCACAAAGTTCCAGTACCGCCAGCGCCTGCAGCACTCGCCGCCAGTTATCATCACTTGGTATGCGTTTCGACATCGTCACCATCTTTCCGGGCTTCTTCGCAAGCATCTTTGAGCACGGCATTGTGCGCCGCGCCCAGGCTGAGGGATTGGTGACGATCGAAAGCCACGACCTGCGTGAGTTTACTCACGACCGTCACCGCACTGTGGATGACCGG
>Ga0302278_10002428_pt1 | contig 21526 bp, 19 predicted proteins | sample III_Bog_N3_2_FD_194543 | JGI IMG/M metagenome (GOLD analysis project Ga0302278, IMG submission 194543) | Peat permafrost microbial communities from Stordalen Mire near Abisko, Sweden - III_Bog_N3_2 | ecosystem: Environmental > Terrestrial > Soil > Wetlands > Peat | place: Sweden: Abisko...
AATTGCCCGATTTGAAGGCGTTGACACCCTGATTCAGGTTGTCGCGCGCCTTGAGTTTACTGATACAGCCCGTACCCGAAAGAACGGTTACGAGAAGCGCAGCCAGAGTGGCAAGCTTCGCGCAGTTGAGCCGAAAGTGGCGCGTCCGGTTAACCAGCATTACTTGCCTTCCTCCACCTTAGGAGTCATCAAGCCCACCTTGTCGATACCGGCTGAGTGCGCGATGTCGATCGCGGTGGCAACGGTCTGGAACTCAAGATCGGGATCGCCCTTCACAAACACGACCTTTTCGGCGCGCGTCTTGAAGATATCGACCAGACGGTCTTCCAGCTTTGCCCAGGTAGTATCTTCCTGATTGATCTTGAGACCCTTGTCTTTGTCGATCACGATGACAACCGTGCGGTCGTCGGCCAGATTCTGCTGCTGATTGGGTGGCGGCGGCTGAGGCGCGAGGGCGTCCAGTCCGTGCGGTGCTACCGGCGAAATCGCCATGAAGATGATCAGCAGCACGAGCAAAATATCAATCATGGGCGTAACGTTGATATTGGCCTGTGCCCCCCCACTACCACCGCCAACTGCCATTGCCATAAAAATCGCTCCTTAGGATTTTATCCTTGGTAATTCTGTCTACAAACGCCGCCGGCTTGCGCTCGCGGCAGGGAAACCGGTGCGGGACTGATTAAAGTCCTCCGCCACCCTTCCTCACCAACTTATCCAGTCTCGCGTTATCGAGAGTCTGTTCCGTCAGCAAACCCACTTCGTCCACGCTTCCGGCGCGAAGGTTGTCGACAACGTCTTCGACTGTCGAATACTTGGCGCGCGCATCGGCGTTAATGTACACCATTTTGCTGGCGCGGTTCTGGAGCAGATCCCGGACGGCGGGAGCAATATTGGTGATCTCGATCTTCTGCAGGCCAGGGCTCAGGAAAGTCTGGCCGTCGCGGGTGATCGCGACGATCACGGCGTCTTCCTTATCTGCATCCGCCATGACCACGGGGTTCCGCGTCAGAGCCTTATCGACAGGGATACTCTTCGAGAGCAGAGGCGTGATGACCATGAAGATGATCAGCACCACGAGCATCACGTCGACCATCGGCGTGACGTTGATTTCGGATACGGGCGGTGGCGCCTTTTTTAATTGCATTTCGTATTCTCCTCGGAACACCCGCGGCGGAAGATGTGATTCCGCCGCGGAAGCCCCAAATCAACTCGCTGGTTCGTCTTACGATGACTTACTTGCGGGCGCCGGCACGTGCCTGCGAACGCTTCAGGAAGTAATCGATCAATTCTGAGCTGGAGTTGCCCATCTCGACGTCGAATGCGTCAACCCGGCCCGTGAAGTAGTTGAACGCCCAAACGGCGGGCACGGCGACGAGCAGACCGAGAGCGGTGGTCACCAGAGCTTCCGAGATACCACCGGCGATTGCGCCGATGCCGGGAGTCTTCTGCGTGGCCATCGTCTGGAACGCGTCGATGATGCCTACGACGGTACCGAACAGACCGACGAACGGCGCGGTGGAACCGATGGTAGCCAGAGCGCTGACGCCACGCTTCAGTTCGGCGTGAACGATCGCTTCGGCGCGTTCGAGAGCGCGGCGGGAGGCATCGATCTCTTCACCCGAGATCTCCGAACTTCCCTGATGCGCCTGGAATTCCTGCAACCCGGCAACGACCACCTTGGCGAGGTGGCTCTTCTTGAAGCGGTCCGCAATCTTGATTGCTTCATCCAGCTTGCCTTCGCGCAAGGCACCTGCCACGGCCGGAGCGAAAGACCGGCTCTGTTTGCGGGCCGCGCCAAACGCCATGTACCTGTCGATCATGACGCCGATGGACCACGCCGACATGAAGAACAGGATAATGACAACGGCTTTCGCCGGCTTACCCATATTGGTCCAAAGGTGGACGAGATCGAACTGAGGGGCGCCTTCCTGCAACAGCATAAGCGCCGCTACCTGCACTTGTAAAAGCATTGTCTTTTCTCCTGCGAGTTGATTTTAAAAACTAACGAGCTTTGTAAAAACGCTTATTGCCTTGACGGAGGAAACCGAGTTTAGGTTATCGGTGCCCGCGTTACTGGCTCAACGTAAAATTCACGTCGATTGTTGTCAACACTTCCACGGGTTCGCCGTTGAGAAGGGTTGGCTTGTACTGCCACTGCTGCACGGCCTGCATCGCCGACTGTACGAGCAAAGGTGGACCGCTGATTAACTTGAGATTTTGAATGGTTCCGTCCTTGGCGATCGTGGCCTCAAACTTAACCGTTCCCTGAACGCGGGCAGCCTTGGCCAGCGGAGGATAGGTAGGCCGGGTCTGGCGCAGGATATTAGCGGCCTGGACCTGACCACCGACGCGGATCGCGGCGGGAGGAGCCGGCTTCGGCTTCGGAGGCGGTGGAGGCGGCGGAGGAGCGGCCGGGAGACCGCCAATGATGCCGCCTAACAGACCACCCGCCGAACCACCGGGGACGCCACCAGGAACGCCACCGACGACACCGGCCGTCATAACGTCCGCATCCTCAACAATCATCTTCACGTCTTTGGGAACGCTCTTGGGCGCCACCAGCTGATTCATCTGCATCTGGCGGACAACCTTCACAACCTTTACCGCCTGCGGGGGCGGAGGAGGCGGTGGAGGAGGCGGTGGCGGCGGAGCGGTCAGAAACGTCGAGAGCTGCGCGGGTCCCATCGTCTCGAAATAGATCAGCGGAAGAACGATAAAAAAGACGACGATGCCAGCCTGAATGACAAACGATAGCAGGATTGTGTAAGGCTTCTTTGTCGTGCCGACGCCGTCAACAAAAGTCTGTTCAAACATGTTTCCCTCTCTCGAATACGGGAGCCCTTGCGCCCCTGCACTCGCTCTCAAAACTTTCTATACCGATTAACGGCATAGTCTACCACCCGTCGGACGCCAGCCGATTTATCGGGACGCCTTGACCGAAGGCTTGCCCGCCGCAGTACGCGGCGCGGTTACTACGGGCGCTGCAGGCGCGGCTTTCTTCCGCTTATCCGCCCAGTCGTGCCAGAAGAGCACAATCGGGCTGGCCACAAACACCGACGAATATGTGCCAATAATAATACCGATTACAAGGGCCAGAGAAAACCCGTGGAGTACCGGCCCGCCAAACAGGAACAACGCGAGCACGGCGATAAACGTCAGCCCGGAAGTCATCACGGTCCGGCTCAGCGTTTGATTCACGCTCCTGTTGATTACATCGACTAACCTTTCCCTCCGGTTGAGGCTCAGGTTTTCGCGAATACGATCGAAGATGACGATCGTGTCGTTCATGGAATAGCCCACCAGCGTCAGCAGCGCAGCAATCACTGTAAGCGTGATCTCCTTGTCCATGATGGAGAAGATCCCGATCGTGATGATGGTGTCGTGAAGTACCGCGAGCACCGCGCCCACGCCATAAATCCATTCAAACCGGAACCAGATATATACCAACATTCCGGCTAATGCAAGCAGCGTGGCTTCGATGGCCTGATGGCTAAGGTCCGCACCTACCTTTGGACCGACGAACTCGATGTTGCGAGCCGCAGTATATGGTGCGGGATAGCACTCCTGATTCAACACCCCCAGCACCTGCGGGGTCAAGCCTGTGACGGCTTTCAAATCGTCAATCTTTGTAAGCAACCCGCCGTGCTGATCGCGGTAAGCGAGTATCGACGCGGACAACTGGTTGATCTGATCGTCGGATAGCTGAACTCCGGCCTTTTGCAGCGGGTCGCGGAGACGCCCGGCCAGTTGCCCTGTCGTGGCGTTGTTGATATCGAGCTTGCCGTTACCGGGCTGGCCAAACGTGGCCGCGAGGGTATCGACGACTATCTGCCTGTTCTTCGCAAGCGTTGCTTCGTCCGCGCCATCGGTTCCGATCTCGATTTCGTTGGAACCGTTCTCGAATGTCTGCACGCTCGGGGGGCTGGGGAGGGCCTTAGTCAGCACTGACCTGACCTGCTGTACGATTTGGTCGATCGGCTTATCGCTCGTGAACTTGGCGGTCATCAGCATGCCGCCCTTAAACTCAATGCCAAGCCGCGGCCCGCCTCTGACGGCGAGACTAATCAGGCCCGCAACGCTCAGAATCAGCGATGCGTAGATGAAGGGCCACTTGTAGCGTAAAAAATCGAAATTTGTTTGTTTAAATAATTCCATCGATCACTGCCTGCCCGGCGTCCCGGGCCGACCCGTGCCATAAGTTGTATGACACCGGCAATTCTTATCTTGTTCCCTGAAATCCGCGTACAAACATATCAGATGCACTTATATGCTGAGAACGGTTACCTGCCGGCGGCGTGAGAGTTCCCAGTCGAAGATCGTCCGGGACACCCAGACCGCTGTAAACACGTTGGCGCAAAGGCCGATGACCAAAGTCACAGCAAAGCCCTTGACGGGCCCCGTTCCGAACAGGAACAGGAACAGACACGACACGATCGTGGTCACGTGAGTGTCAACAATCGTCCACCATGCCTTGCCAAAGCCCGCATCCACAGCCGCCGGAATAGTCTTGCCCGACCGCAGCTCCTCGCGAATGCGTTCGAAAATCAGCACATTCGAATCGACCGCCATGCCGACCGTCAGGATGATACCGGCGATACCGGGTAGCGTCAACGTGGCGCCGAAGTAGCACAACACCGCAATCAGAATGACGGTGTTGAGCAGAAGAGCCAACACGGCGTTGATGCCGGCCTTTTTGTAGTAGATCAGCATGATGAAGATCACGGCGATCAGGCCGGCGATACCCGACAAAATACCTTCGCGGATGGAATCGGCCCCAAGCGACGGACCTACAGTTCGCTCCTGCTCGTAGTGAATGCCCGCGGGCAGTGCGCCTGTACGCAGCACCAGAGCCAGGTCCGAAGCTTCTTCCTGCGATGCCAGACCGTTGATCCGGCCCTGATCCGAAATGGCGCTCTGGATGGTAGCGACACTGCGAATCTGGTTGTCGAGGACGACAGCGAGTCTGTTGCCGATGTTCGCCTGCGTAAAGCGCTCAAAGCGGCGGCCGCCATCCTGCGAAAGATTGAAGCTCGTTTCCCAACGGCCAGGCGCATCGGGATCCGTACCGAAGCGCGCGTTGCGCATGTCCTGACCGGTGATGACCGGGCTGCGCTTCAACAGGTACCAGCCACCGCCGCTTCCGGGCGAAACCCATTCGACGAGTTCGCTGTCGAGCGGCAGAATGCCGCCTTTGCCGGCCAGAGCCTCTTCTTTGGTCTTCCACGGACCTTCGTTGATCACGGAGACGATCTTTAGCTGCGCCGCCTGTCCGATGATGCTTTTGACGTGGGCGGGATCGTCTTCACCCGGCAGTTCCACGAGTATTTCGGAACGCGTGACGGGGTCGCCATAGGGCTGAATGGTCGGCTCGACCAGACCCAGTGCGTCGACGCGCTTCTTGATGGTCTCGACTGACTGTTCCACAGTGTTCCGCTTCAGTTCGATCAGCGAAGTGGGCTTCATGTTCATCCGGTAATCGGTCGCGCTCACCGGCGTGAGGGTCCATTCGGGATACTTTTCCGCGATGAGGTTGCGGAACGCCTGGGTCTTGGTCGCGTCGATTCCGTGGATGTTGATCTGAATCGAGTCGGTGGTTTCAAGACTCTGCGGGTCGTTGCGGTCGAAGCCGCCAACGACGATGTTCTGAGTCCGCGTCTCGTCGCGCAGAGCTTCGATCACCTGATCGGCCTGCGTTTTGGCGGCGTCCTGCACCTGAACCTGCAGTACGAGGTGGCTGCCACCACTCAGATCGAGACCGAGGTGAATATTGTGTTGGAGATTCGCTTTGAGCTGATCGACAGACCGGGGAAATCCGATGATGCCGAAAATGCAGATGAGCACGGTCGCCACAATCACAACCGTTTTGATCATCAAGTTCCGTTGCATTGATATTTGCCTTATAGAGTGCGGAATTACTTCGAACTTTCTGCCGGGACCAGCGAACTGACAGCGGAGCGGGAGATCTGGAGTTTCAGGTTGTCCGGTTTGACTCTTATTATTATAGTGTCATTTTCGACAGCCGTAACGGTGCCCACAATACCACCCGAGGTGACCACCTGGTCGCCGGACTTGAGATTGGCGAGCATTTCGGCCTGCCGCTTCTTCTGCCGCTGCATGGGCATGAAGAGCAGAAAGTAGAAAACGATCGCGATCAGAATGTAGGGCGCGAACAGGGCTATCGAGTTCGAGGGTGAGGTTTGTAAGAGTAGAGAGAAAAGCACGTGTGGTTTACTGGGCCTGCCCCTGTCCGGCTTCGCTATCTGAGACGACGGGCTGGTCCGCGCGGGCGGACCTGTCGCGCACGTCCTTCAGATATTGTGGAAATTGACCCAATAGGATAGACTGCCTGATCTCCCCCATGATGTCAAGGTAACGGCGCAGATTGTGGCGCGTCGCGAGGGAAGCAAACAGTATTTCCCCGGCCTGAAAGAGGTGCCGGAGATACGCGCGCGAGTAATTCCGGCAGGTGTAGCAGGAGCAGGCAGGGTCGAGCGGACCCGGATCGGCGCGGTAGCGGGCGTGTTTGATGATGACCTTGCCTTCGGACGTGAAGAGCCAGCCGTTGCGGGCATTGCGCGTGGGCAGCACGCAATCCATCATATCGATGCCGCGCGCCACGTATTCCGGCAGTTCGTGGGGCATGCCAACGCCCATTGCGTAACGCGGCCGGTCTTTCGGGAGCAGGGGTTCGCTCGCCTCCACCATCGCCATGCTGAGCGGGCGGGGCTCGCCAACGGAGAGCCCGCCGACCGCGTAGCCGTCCGCATCCAGTTCCAGAAGTTCTTCGACGCACTGACGACGCAGATCGGCAAATGTAGAACCCTGCACGATGGGAAACAGCGCGTGGCGGGTGGGCGAGTCCGCAATCCGTTCGCGGTAATGGGCGAACGCGCGCTTCGCCCAGCGCACGGTGCGCTCCATCGACGAACGTGCGGATTCGTGGCTTACCGGGTAGGCAGGGCACTCGTCGAGCACCATCATGATGTCGCTGCCGAGAGCCAGCTGGACGTCCACGGTGGAGGCGGGCGTGAACTTGTGGGTGTCGCCGTTCAGGTGGGACTGAAAAGTGACGCCCTCTTCGGCGATCTTGCGCAGATCGGAAAGGCTGAAGACCTGAAAGCCTCCGGAATCGGTCAGGATGGCGTTCGGCCAGGACATGAAGCGGTGCAGGCCGCCCAGTTCGCGGATCAGCTCATGGCCGGGGCGTAGGAAGAGATGATAAGTGTTTCCGAGGATGATGGGCGCGCGCAGTTCTTCGGCCAGATCCCGCTGCGTGAGGCCTTTGACGGTGGCCTGCGTGCCCACGGGCATGAACACGGGGGTGGGAATGTCCCCGTGTTCCGTGTGGAGAATGCCGGCGCGGGCGCGGGTTTCCGGACATTCGGCAAGTAATTCGAACTCGATCTGACGAGACAAACTTAAAGGTAGGACAGGCCGTTCGGCCTGTCCACTATTAAATCTAATGAACGGAGTGCTTGCCCGGGCCGGTCACCTGAGCGGTGGCGGTGCCGGAAAGCGTAACAGTCTGGGGTGAGCCGGATGCGTTATCCGTAATCGAAAGCGAAGCGGTCCGGACGCCGGTGGAATGCGGCCGGAAGCTGACCGAGATTTTGCAGGTGCCACCCGCCGCGATCAGACCGAAGCAGGCGCTGTTGCCCTCGAAATCGCCGGGATCGGTGCCCGTCAGGTTGACCGATGTGATCGACAATGCTCCGGTACCCGAATTGGTCAGCGTAATCGTCTGAGTGGCGCTCGCAGTTCCCACCGCCTGGCTGGCGAAGGTCAGCGAAGCAGCGCTGAGGGTTACGGCCGGAGTTCCGGTATTCGCGCCCGTGCCTGTCAGCGTTACCGATTGCGGCGAACCGGTGGCGTTATCGGTGACAGAGAGAGTCGCGGTGCGCGCGCCGGTGGTTGTCGGCTTGAATTCCACCGTAACGGTACAGTTGGCATTGGCGGCGAGGGAGCGGCCACAGGTGGTTTGGCCAGTGAAATCGCCCGGATCGGCACCCCGGAAGTCGATGGAATCAAGCGTCAGGGTGTTGGTTCCGGTGTTGGCGATGGTGACGGTCTGGCTGGCGCTCGCCGTGCCGAGATTCTGGGAAGCGAAGGTCAGCGACGTCGGGCTGAACGTAACCGCGGGCGCTCCGGTGGAAACTCCGGTACCCGAAAGCGGCACGGTTTGCGGCGATCCGGTCGCGTTATCGGCGATCGAGATGGTGGCGGTGCGCAGACCCGTTGCAGTCGGCTTAAACACCACGGAAATCGAGCAGTTCGCGCCCGCAGCAACGCTGGCGCCGCAGGTGTTGGTCTGGCTGTAATCGCCGGGGCTGGCACCCGCAAGCGAAATGGCTATGCTGCCAAGGGCCGCAGTGCCGTTGTTCGCTAAAGTCACCGATTTGGCCGTCGTGGCCGTCCCGACGCTCTCGTTGCCGAAAGCCAAGGCCACAGGGCTGAGCGAAACCGTCGAGGTGCCCACGCTTACGGAGACCGGGGCCGAATTGCTGGGCGAGAACGTGGTATCGCCGGCGTATTCCGCCGTCAGAGCGTAGTTGCCGGAGGGCAGAGTCGAAATTGTGGTATTCACGGCACCGGCAGTCAGAGTGTATGTTGCTACGGCCTTGCTGGTTGCGCTCGAAATCAGTGTAACGGTTCCGGTCGGAACGGGCGTCGCCGAGGCCGTTACGCCAGCCGGCTTGACCGTGATGGCTACAGCAGCCGTCGAACCTGCCGCCAATGTGTTCGGGGTGATCGAAAGGGTAGTGTGCGTTGTCTCGCAGGCTGCGGCATACGTCTTAAACGTGTCGTTGGAAGAGTACCAGCCGTTCACGCCGATCGAAGGAGTCTGGTGGAAAAACCAGCTCACAGAGGCCAATTCCTGTACGTGATACGTGTACGCGTTCGACATGACGATCGGAATGTCGGTGCCGCTGAGCGGGTCGCCGACTTCGAGATTGCTCTGGCATCCGGTCACCTGGCCGACATTGCCCCAGGCGGGGGTCGGATTCGTTCCCAGCGGATCGTCGATCCACTCGCCCAGCTCATGCGAGATGGCGGCCACGTCTTTGGTGCTGCCGAAATTTCCTGTGGTGTCGAAATCGGCCAGCGCGTACATCTGTACCGCGTTGCTGTAGTTGGGGTTATTGAATGCCGAGTGATAGCCGAGAATGCAGCAGGTGGAAGCCGTTGTATCGTACAGGCCGACGTTATAGGTCTGGAAGACCACCATGTCGGAGGGCAGAACGCCCAATCCGGCGAGCTGTTTAAAGACCGTTCCAAGCAGGTAATTGTCCAGCCAGTTAATCTCCACCTGACCGAGCCTGCCGCAGCCCGCTTTCGAAGTGCTGCCGTTGGCGGCCGGGACGGTGATCCTGATCGGGCTGAGCAGGGTCGGGGTCAGCAGCAGGTGGTAGTTCGGGTTGGTACCGGTCGCGCTGGTGTACTGATAGAAGTTCGCCCGCTGGAAGGAATCCTCATACTGCGTGTTGCCAACATTCGTGCCGCCCGGAGAGTACTGGTAGTTATTGAAAATCGGCGACTGCAGCAGGAGCGACGCTGCGCTGCCCTGAGTAGAACACACGGGATCGGTGACGGACGAATCGAAGGTGGTGCCATCCGAAAAAGTCAGGACTAACGGCACAACGGAGACTCCAATGGTTGTGGTTTGGTTCGTCAGAGCCGTCACCGGACTCTGGCCGACCATCTGGTAGGTATAGCCGGCGGTTGTTCCCGTCCATGTGGGCACGGTGGCGGGCGTTACGGTTGCAGGATTGGTGTCGGCGCTGGGATGAAACGCGCGCGTCACGTATTTGCGCGAAGTCTGTGCGAATGCGGAGACACAGAGCAGGAGCACGAGGAAAAGAGCAAGAAGACGAGACTTCATTTTAGGAAAGCTCCGAAAGAAAATATAAAGATTGGTACGGCAATGGGCGCAACTTCTACGAGTGTACGTGAAGTGGTGCGCGCCAGTTGCCGTTTGTTTCAGAGCTGAAGAAAATTTCACAAAACGAACGAAACCCCGGTTGCGTGGGCAACCGGGGTGGGCAGTTCGTTTTGTAAAAGCGGGAATCAGCGGCGCGGGCGAGGGTTCGGCGCGATGAATACGGCCCCCGTGGTTGATCCGGTTCCGGATAAAGCCACAGTCTGCGGTGATCCGGTTGCGCTGTCGGCGATGCTCACGGAAGCTGTGCGTGCACCGGTGGCCGTTGGCTTGAAGGTAACGGAAATCGTGCAACTGGCGGCGGCCGCAATGGTGGCCGTACAGGTGGTCGTATCGCTGAAATCCGCCGCATTTGTGCCGGTGATGGTGATCGCGACTCCGGTGAGCGAAACTGTGCCGGCGTTCTTAACCGTTACGGTTTGCGCGGCAGAGGACGACGCGATCTTCGTGGTTGCAAACGTCAGCGAAGCGGGCGTGAGGGTGACTGCGGACGCGCCTGTTCCGGAAAGCGTGACCGATTGAGGGGATCCGGTTGCGTTATCGGCGATGCTGACGGATGCGCTGCGGGCACCCGCCGCCGTCGGCTTGAACGTTACTGTGATGGTGCAGTTGGCGTTGACGGCGAGCGTCGTGCCGCAGGTGGTTGTGTCGCTGAAATCGCCGGGGTTCGTGCCGGTGAGCGAGATCGCGAGGGAACTCAGCGAGGCCGTTCCCGTGTTCGTGACAGTAATAGCCTGGGCGGGGGAACTGCTGCCGAGAATTGTACTGGCGAAAGTCAGCGACGAGGTGGAGAGCGTGACCTTAGGCGCGGGCGCGGCGGCAGCGGTACCTGTGAGAGCGACCGTTTGTGGCGATCCCGTTACGTTGTCGGCAATGCTTACCGACGCGGTACGGGTTCCGGCGGCGGTCGGCTTGAACGTCACGGTGATGGCACAGCTGGCTCCGACTGCGAGAGTGGCTGCGCACGTGGTGGTGTCGCTGAAATCGGCCGAATTGGCGCCGGTAATCGAGATCGCAATCGATGTGATCGCGACCGCGCCTGTGTTCTTGACCGTGATGGCTTGCGTGGCGCTGCTGCTACCCACCGTGGTGCTGGCGAAAGTCAGCGACGCAGGAGTAATAGTGACCGGTGCGACGGCGGTGCCGGAGAGCGCAACGGACTGCGGGGAGCCGGTGGCGTTATCCGCAACGCTCACGGTAGCCGTGCGGCTACCCGTGGCGGTGGGTTTGAAGGTAACCGAAATCGTGCAACTCGCGGCGGCGGCAAGTGAAGCTCCGCAAGTGGTGGTGTCGCTGTAATCGCCGGGGCTGGCGCCTTTCAGGGAGACCGCAACACCGGTAAGGGGAGCGGTACCGGTGTTCTTCAGCGTGATGGATTGGGCGGTGCTGGAACTTCCCACGTTCTGGCTCGCAAAGGTCAGAGATGTGGGCGTCAACGACACGGCTGGAGTGCCTACGGTCAGCGTTACCGCTGTGGACGTGCTGGCTTCGAAAGTTGCGTCGCCCGCGTAGTTCGCGGTTACCGTATAGCTGCCGGCAGGCAGCGTGGTGCTCGAAGTGTTGATCGCACCGGCGGTAAGCGTGTAGGTTCCGAGGACCGTGTTCGTTCCGCCCTGAACCAGAGTCACGGTACCGGTAGGAGTTCCGGCAAAGCCCGAACCCGCGGCAACTGTAATGGCGATTGTGGCCGACGACCCCGGCTGGAATGAGGTCGGACTGAGCGACAGGGTAGTCGTCGATGTCGCGCAGGCGGTAGCGGCGCTCTTGAATGTGTTGTTCGAGGAGTACCAGCCGTTCACGCTGGTTGACGGCGAAATACGGAAGAACCACGGCACGAACGCCAGTTCCTGCATATGGTACGTGAAGCCATTGGGCATCGCCATGGTGATGTCGGTGCCGCTCAGCGGATCGCCCACTTCCAGGGTGTACTGGCAGCCGGTGACCTGGCCGACATTGCCCCATCCCGGCACCGAATTCGTGCCCATCGGGTCATTCATCCATTCCGCGATCTCATGTGAAAGAGGAGAAGCGTCCGCTGTGACTCCGAAATCGCCCGACGAATCGAAATCGCCCACGGCGTAGGTATCCGTGGTGTTGCTGAAATAGGTGTTGTAGTAAGCGGAGTGATAACCCAGCACACAGCAACTGGCCGAAGTGCCCTGGTACATTACGACGTTATTCAGCAGAAAGATCACAAAGGTGGAGGGCGTTACGCCCGCCGCGCTCAGCACGGGAAATATTGTGCCCTGAATATAGGCATCGAACCACGTCAGGTTGACCTCGCCCAGCTTGCCGCAGGATGCCGTAGCTACGGTACCGTCGGCCGCGGGCACAGAGACCGCGATCTTCGAGTAAGCCGTTTCGGACAGCAGCGTGTGATAGTTCGGATTGATACCGGTGGTGGGATTTGTGTACTTCCAGAAATTGGCGCGCTGGAAAAAATCGGGATAAGTTGTACTGCCGAAACTGGTGCCGCCCACCGTGTAAGTTGTGTTCGCGAAGATCGGCGAGGCCTGCAGAAGTGAAAGCGCACTGCCTGCCGTGTTGCAGGCGTTGGTAACGGTAGGATCGAAGGTAACGGTAGACGTTCCGCTGGGGATGGAAATAACGAGCGGCACAATCAAGGTGGGAACGGTGGTGGTTTGATTGGTCTGAGCGACGGTCGGGTTGGCGCCGATCATCTGGTATGTGTAGGTGCCCTGCGTGTTGGACCAGAAGGGCACCGTCGCATACGTTGTGGCCGCTTTAGCTGCCTCCGGATTAGCCAATGGCCGGGTAACATACTTAACCGGCCGCCTGGCCACAGACTGTTCCGTCTTTACCGCTGCGGACTCTTCATTTGTTGTTTGCGCAAAACCCACACTCGCTGCCGCGGCGCACACGACGCACGCTGTGGCGAAACTCAAAAATCTCACTCTTCCTCCGAATTAGATGCTCTTGGTGTCTGTAGTTCAGGATACTGAAAATAGTGACACTATTCGACTGGTTATGGCCTATTCCTGGAGAAAGCGGGTCTAGTACTGGTTCACGGTTTGCGCGCGTTCGGGTCGAATCGACGATGAGGATGAGGTACATCCGCAACGTGTCACGCGACGCCCCCGTGCGCTCGGCGACGTCGCCCAGGTTCATTCCGCTTCCCGAACGGTCTTCAGATACGTGCGGATGGCGGGCCCCATGATGGCTTCGAAAACATTCATGATGTAGCGCGCACCCTTTGCACGCCATTCGAGCGAAGCTTCAGTTGTGGCGGCCAGAGCGCCCAGTGCTTTGTCGGAAGTCGCCACGGCTGCGACGATGCGGTCGAAGGCGGCCTGCACGTCGGGATGCTGGAAATCGCCGGGGTGCCCGAGCGCGAGCGAAAGGTCGGTAGGGCCGATGAAGATCACGTCGATATCGGGCACCTGAACGATTTCCGGCAGGTTGTCGATGGCCGCAGGCGTTTCGATCTGCACGATAACCATGGTCTCGGCATTGCACTTCGCGACGTGCGCCGGATAGCTGAAGGGCAGCAGTTGTCCGTAATTGGCGGCGCGCGCACCTGCCAGTCCACGCGTTCCGAGCGGAGCGTATTTGGCGGCGCGGGCCGCTGCTTCGGCTTCGGCCGCGGTATTCACCATGGGAACCTGAATGCCCTGGATGCCGGTGTCCAGGTGACGGCCGATCATCCACGGCTGGTTCGAAGGCACGCGCGCGATCGAAGTGGCGCCGGTGAGTTCGCAGACGCGCGCAAGGTTTTCACACTCGCGCTCGGCGATGGGCGCGTGCTCACCATCAAACATCAGAAAGTCGTAGCCCAGATAACTGAGGATTTCAGCCAGCCCAGGATCGGGATGCCGGACGTAGGTGCCGACGATGGTACCACCGGCTTTAAGTTTGGCTTTTGCTTGATTCGGATACACGGGTCCGAACCATCATATGTTGTCGCCAAACAACGTGCCCCGCCCAAGCAGCCACTGCGGATCGAGACGCCGCTTTACGGCCTTCATGGCGTCGATTTGGGCAGCCGTATACTGCAGCGGGAGCAGCTTCGCTTTGCTCTTGCCGAGTCCATGCTCGGCGGAAACGGTTCCGCCCAGTGCCACAGCCTTCGCGGCGAATTCCCTCATGAGTCGCGCCGCAGTGTCGGCATGGGCCTGCGTGGCGGGAAGCATGTTGATGTGAACGTGGGCGTCGCCGATGTGTCCGTAGGCAACAGACTGGCGCGGAAGTTCGGCGGCGAGGCGCTCCTTGTAATACGCGAGCATTTCGCGGTTGTGCGCGATGGGCACTGCGTAATCGGTGCCCATTTTCATGAAGCCGCGTTTGGTGACGGTTTCGATGACGAGTTCCGGCAGAGAGTGGCGAAAGCGGCGGAAACGCTCGCGGTCTCTGGCGGATGCCGAGAACCACGACGCTTCAAGCAGCGCGCCCGCCTGTTCCAGCCGGCCGTCCCAGCCTTCGATATCTTCGCCCTCGATGAGCAGCGCGGCTTCGGCTTCGGCGGGAATTTCGGGGTAGCGCGCGAGGAGCAGGTCGAGCGCGCTGCGGCCCACGTATTCGAGCATCCGGAGCTCGCCGGTTTCGCGCCAGGTATCGACGGCGTCGAGCGCCTTTTCATCCGACGGGAAGAAGACCGCACCGCCGAACAGTTCACTGGGAATGGGCAGGAGCCTGAGTTCCGCACTGAGAACTACGCCGAGCGTTCCTTCAGAGCCGCAGAGCAGATCGATCCAGTCCATTCCCGGCTGTAGACGATAGCCCGCGGTGCTCTTCGTTGTATTCGGGAGCGGGATCGCGGGAACTTCGAAATCGACTTTGTCGGCGCGCCGGTATTCGTGGATGCTTCCGTCCATCAGTGCCACGCGCAGGGAGAGAACATGCCGCCGCGTGCTCCCGAAGCGAAAGCTGCGCGAGCCACTGGCATTCGTCGCGATGGTTCCACCCACCGAGGCCGTGATTTCGGTGGGATCGGGCGCGTAGAACTGTCCGGTGGGCGCGGCGGCGTCGCGCAGTTCGAGCAGCGTAATGGCCGCTCCGGCGCGCGCGTTTCCTTCGAGAATTTCGAGCGCACGGAACTTTTCGAGCGAGAGAACCCAGCCGCCCTTCGCGACGCGTCCACCGGTAAGACCAGAGCCCGCACCGATGACCGTAACAGGAGCGCCTTGTGTCGAAGCTTCTTTTAATACGCCGGTCAGTTCCGCTTCAGTGGCAGGCATGCACAACCGGTCCGCATAGCCCGTGAAGCCGGATGCGTCCTTGAGGTATTCGGGATTCAACCTGCCATTGTTACATCGAAGTCCAGGCCAGCGCGCCGACCAGGGCCACCAGTTGCAAGACGGCTATCGCCTGGATCATCCGGTCCCGTGCCCGCGAACGAAGTTCATCGAACAGGCGATCGGGTTCGTATGGCTCTACTCCCATGGCGAGGAGAAAATCTCTGTCAGTGTTGCGAATCAAAATCCCGGCCCTCGCTTCTTTATCTGCCTGGGAAGGCTGCGTCGGCTGCGCTTCCGCGCCTGGCTGCGGCTGCAGTTTTTCACTGTTGGAGTTCATTTTCGATTGCTGCGGCCCTCCGCTGCCCACATCCAGGTTGGCCTGGGTGAGCGCAGCCTGCACGTTCGCGCCTTTGTGAACCTCATCATTGGGATTGACGATGACGATGTCGTCCGGTGAAGGTCCCGACAATACTTCGGTGACCGCGCCATGATCGGGGCCGATCGAAATTGATTGCAGATGGATGGCCCTGTCCACCGTTTCCACAATGGGCGCATCGCCGGGAACCAGAGTCGGCGGATTCAGGCGGCGATTCTGAAGATTGACATTGACGAACATACCGGGCCGCAGCGTTCCTTCCGGATTTGCCACCTGCACCTCAGTTACCAGAGTTTGCGTGGTTGGGTCGAGCGCGCCCGCGGCAAGCGTGAGACGCCCGATGAACTGGCGTGTGCCGCCCACATTTACACCGGGAGCATTTGACTGCGCGACGTTGATGTAGATGCGGAGGCGACCGAGCTGAGCCACGTGGAATGGGGCGTGGAGCCGATGGTAATCAATGCGCCCACGTCGTTGTTGCGCAACGTGATGCCGTCGAAGGGCGCGGTCACGCCTGGAAGGATGGCAACTCGATGAGGCGCCGCAGGGGGACTAAACATTTTGATCGGCGGCGCGTTCGGCCTGCTGCGGCGCTCCGACGTTCGACAACTCCGCCTGAACGTTGTCATGCTGAGTGTCGTTATCCTGACGCACCGTCCCGTCGTACGTCAACCGAAATTCAATCGTTGCAGGCGATTCGCACGAACACGACGTGGCGGGATATTGCGGGCGAGAAGGTCCAGGAGTTCGTGTAGATTTCGTCAGAACTTCGGGGCGTAGTAGCCTTTGCGGGCCCGAACCACGAGGTCCTTACGAGTCTTCACTTTCACCGTGACCGGGTGGTAGAGGCCATCGGCCTTCAGCGGTTCTGGGCGATAGAAGATGTTGTACTGGTGCCGGAGTTCGTTGGCGATGTTTTCGAACGACTGGTCCAGATCCTCCACTTTGAACGGGAAGAAAGACTGGCCGCCGGTTTCGTCCGTGAGATAGCGAAGCACGTTGTCGCCGTCGAGCGCGTCGCGCTTTGTGTTGGTGGAAATGGCGTAAATCACGACGTCGGCTTTCTGGGCCATCTCAAGTGCCTGATCCCGCGAGTAGCGGCTTGAGGTGTCTTCCCCGTCGCTGATGACGATCATGGCGCGGCGGAATTTGTCGCGCGGCTGGTCCATCATGAGCTTTTCTTTGGAGGCGAAGTAGATGGCGTCATAGAGTGAGGTTCCCCCGCCCGGCCGCATGCCTTTGATGCCCGCTTCGAGCTTCCTGAGATCGCCGGTCAGATCGGTAACGAGTTCCGCCGCGCTGTCGAAGCTCACGAGCAGCATGCGGTCCTCTTTCGGGCGCATGACGCTCTGCATAAAGCGGATGGCTGCTTCCTGCTCGAACTTGAACTCTTCGCGGATGCTGTTGCTGGTGTCCACAAGCACCGCCAGTCGCAGGGGCAGATCCGATTCCGCCGTGAACTGCTGGATGGTCTGAGGCTTCTTGCTTTCGACAATCGAGAAGTCCGACTGCCCGAGGTCGGTAACGAAGCGGCCCTTCTTATCGGTCACTGTGAAAAGAATATTAACGCGGGTGACATCGAGCGTGATCTTCGTCTGCTGCTCTTCCTGTTCGGTCGCGACGGGAGCCGGGGCGGGCAGCGCAGGTGCTTTCTGCTGGGCCCAAACGACGACGCCCAGGCACAGCGCGGTGCAGAACAGGATTGCTTTCATATATGAGGTTCATTCTATCGTCCCGAACCGAAGTGTGCGGGACTTCGCGTTTGCAGCGGTTCAGCGGCACGCTCTTCGGTTGAATCCTTCGTTGCGGATCAGCGATCTATGTCCACGTATGGCAAATTCAAAGAAAGTTGCCCTGGTCACCGGGGCGAATAAGGGCTTGGGTTTTGAAATGGCGCGGCAACTCGGGCAGGCGGGAGTAACAGTTGTGCTGGCCGCACGTGACGGACAGCTGGGCGAGACCGCCGCGCAGAAGCTGCGTAACGAGGGGATTGACGCGCTCTCCGTAAAGCTGGATGTGACGAATGGCGACGACCGCGCCGCCGCGGCTGAATTTCTGGAACAGAGATTCGGAAAACTGGATATTCTGGTCAATAATGCGGGGATTTCAGCCGAAGATCTCGGAACCGGGAGGCCCAGCACGACTAGTCAGGATGTGATTCACCGCACGTTCGAAACGAATTTCTTCGCACCGGTGGAACTGACGCGGGTGCTGCTTCCCCTGCTCAAGAAGAGCACCGCGGGGCGCATCGTGAATATGTCGAGCATCCTGGGTTCGCAGACGCTGCACGCGGATCCGAAGAGCCCGATTTACGATTTCAAGTCTCTCTCGTACGATGCCTCCAAGGCCGCGCTGAATTCATTTACAATCCACCTCGCTCATGAATTGAAAGACACCAATATCAAAGTAAATTCGGCGCACCCAGGCTGGGTCAAGACGGACATGGGGACCGACGCGGCGCCGATGGAGATTCCCGAAGGTGCAAAGACGGGCGTCGAATTAGCGTTGCTCGGCGATAACGGGCCAACAGGCGGATTCATTCACCTGGGTCAGACCTTACCCTGGTAGAGGTTGCGATAACCCGAGCAGTACCTCCCACTGTCTTCGTGTGTAGCAGGCGTTTTCGCCCAGTACCGCATTGGCAAAAGCGCCTGTCCTACCTTTTTTCGTTGCAGTTCGCGACTTATGCGGCATTGGCGCTACGAATAGCGCAGCAGCGCCTTAAAGCCGTAGTCCATGTGCTGCTGGATATGGCAGTGAAATAACGTCAGGCCTGGTTGATCCGCCGTGAAATCCACGCTGGCGCGCCCGTAAGTCGGTACCACCACAGTGTCCTTGATTACGCCAGACGTAGCTTTGCCATAGATCTCGGCAATCTCCAACTGGTGCCGGTGAAGGTGCAGTGGATGGGCATCGTCCGTGCGGTTGTGAAACGTCAGCCGATAGCGCGTGCCCTGCTTCAGCAGAAACTCCTGTTCGTGCGGATACGATTTGCCGTTGACCGTGAAGCTGTTGAATTTACCCGACCCGCGCGGCACTTTTTCGAAAGACATATCCAGGCGCTCGGAAGGGGCCGGTTGCGAGGGTGGCTTGCCGAAGATCGTGTAGTCCCAGGATGACTTCGGCGGCGTGGTCCACTGCGGCGTTCGATGCTGATTGGCGTATTCGACCACAATTCCGAGGCCGCCTTCGCGGACGGGATCCTCCGGCGCGCCCAGTATCCAGACGCCAGGCTGGTTCATCTCCACCCAGGCGTCGATGCGTTCGCCGGGACCCAGCATCAGCACATCCACAGCCGCCGGAACCGGCACGGGATTACCGTCGAGCGCGACCACATTGAACTTGTGGCCGGGCAGCGCCAGATGCCGGTTCTCGATGGCGCTGGCATTGAGAAAGTGGAACATCACGCGCTCGCCGGGTTTCACACGGATGGGCTCGCCGGCACCCAGCGCCTTATCGTTGATGGAAAAGATATCGGCGGCGACTTCCAGCCCCGCCGGTCGCGTATCCAGCACCGTCGGCTTTTCCGGTTGCGCCAGGGCCGGATCGAGGTCGTCGTTGTCCATCAGCGTATTTGTAAAGTAAGGCTCCCAGTCGCGCAGCGCCAGGTAGTGCTCTTGATCGTACCGGCCGGCGTTGCTTGCGCCTTCAACAACCAGAAACCCGAACATTCCGGTGTAACTGCCGCGATGGAGGTCCTCCATCGACATGGTATGAGTGTGATACCAGCGCGTACCGGCGGGGGTGGGAGTGAACTTGTAGCTGCGGGTGCCGTGCGGAGGTACGACCGGGGTGCCTTCTTCTTCGGACCCATCGACATCGGAGGGGATCAGCAATCCGTGGAAATGGACCGTCTCCGGGACATCCGTAATGTTGACGACGTTGACCGTAACCGGCACGCCTTCTTTCATGCGCAGAAGCGGCCCGGGCGACGTCCCGTTGTATCCGATGGTGCTGAGAATCCGGTTGGGGGCGAGTTCGACGGTTACCGGACCGATCTGGAGCGTGAATTCAGTTTTTGCAACGTCTTGCGGCCCGGTCGGCGCGAGGAAGGACTGCATCTGCATTTCCTGTGCTGCCAGGGGGATGCCCGCAGCCAGACCGGCAAGCTTAAGAAAATCGCGTCGTTGCATGGTATGCGAGGGAACTAACTTCGACCATGGTATCGCCTCTCCCACGCGTTACGGCCCAAACTCCGCCGCATGGTCGGTAACCCAATCACGATATGTCCTGGCCGGTCTCCCGGTGAGATCCGCGACTGTCGGGGTAACAAATGCCGGCTGCCCCATTCCGGCTGCCCAGGCATTCAGCAGCATACCGATAACCGGGGGTGGCATCAGGGCAGCGAGTTCGCGCCGCGACTCATCCGCGGAGATCTGTTCCAGGCGCAGCGGACGCCCAATGGTTTCCCCGACGATTTCCACCTGCTCGGACTGGCTCAGCGACTGAGGCCCGGTAAGCACATAATCTCCTCCGCCATGACCCTCCTCGCAGAGAGCGAGCGCCGCTACCGCCGCGATATCCCGCTCATGGATCGGCGCAGTGGCCGCTTCCGCATAGGGCCAGCGCACGATGTTGCCGGCGCGAATCGCCGCAGCCCACCAAAGCCACGTATTCAACGCGAACATTCCGGGTCTGAGGAAGGTCGACTGGATTCCCGATGCCTCAATCAGGCGCTCGATCTCGACTTTCACAGCCGCAAAAGGATTGGCCATCGGATCTCCCGGTCGCCAGCCGGGCTGTTGGAAGAACGGGTGCGGGGTTCGGTGTGGAGCGGATAGGAAGACGATTCGCGGCGTGCGCCCCAAAATTCTTTCCATGACGGGAACAACAGTTTTCGGAGACGCAACCCACACCAGGAACACCGCATCCACGTCGTCCAGAGCCCGGTCGAGACTGTCGGGGATCGTGAGGTCCCCGCGCACGAGTTCCACCTCCGGCGGCAAAATGGCTGATTCCGGGTTGCGGGCCAGAGCGCGCATTTTCACATTTGCGGGGAGCAATTGACCAATCACAGCCCGCCCTACGTTTCCTGTGCCTCCGATGACTAAGATTCGCTTCATAAGGACAGTGTCCGGAGTAATCCACGTTAACAGACTGCCCCGATCTTACGCTCCGGACATTAGTTATTTTCCGGCGCAAAAGTCGGTTTTCCGCGCTTCAGACCGCTCCGTTGCCGTCGCGGCTCAGAATGAGATCCCGCGTTATCAACAACGGCTACCGAGCCACGCGCGCGAGCAAGTGGCGCTTAGGCCAGATTTGGCATTTTTGCGCCGCAAAGTAATTAGGCATGCGTTCCCGTCAGCGAGTACAATTCCCTGAGGAGGAAAACGTGAAAATCAAGTTCCGCAGGATTGGATTGCTGACAGCCGCAGCCGCGGTTCTCATGGCGCAGAATTCCGGTGTTACCCGCACCATTGTCCAGACGAAGGACATTTCCGTTCCGGGCCGAGAAGCGGTCATCGCGCGTGTCGAAATCGCGCCGGGCGGCATGGCTGCGCGACATACACACCCCGGCGAAGAGATCAGCTACGTGATGGAAGGCGAGGGCGAGATCCTGATCGAAGGGCAGCCTGTCCTGAAGATAAAGACGGGCGACGGCTTCGTGGTTCCGATGGGCGCAAAGCACGAGGCGCGCAACACGGGCAAAGCTCCCTTGCGCCTGGCGGCAGTCTACGTGGTCGAAAAGGGTAAACCGCTCGCCACGCCTGCGCCGTAACCAGTTGGCGTACTAACGTTCGCGCGAGCGACGCGTCGTACTGATAACTATGCGGATCAAAACAGCTTTGGGCGTAATGGGCCTGTGCGCTGCGGTAGCGCAGGCGCAGTCTTTCGATGTCGCTTCGATTAAGCCCCATCCGGCAAGTGGTGACAACCGAATCCTGGTCCGTATGGGCGGAGGCCCCGGCACGCCGGATCCAGGCAGGCTGAACTACGAAAACGTTACGTTGAAGAACGTATTGACCAAGGCGTTCGACGTGAAGAGCTATCAGCTTAGGCGTCGCCCATCAATAAACT
>Ga0302278_10002430_pt1 | contig 21519 bp, 18 predicted proteins | sample III_Bog_N3_2_FD_194543 | JGI IMG/M metagenome (GOLD analysis project Ga0302278, IMG submission 194543) | Peat permafrost microbial communities from Stordalen Mire near Abisko, Sweden - III_Bog_N3_2 | ecosystem: Environmental > Terrestrial > Soil > Wetlands > Peat | place: Sweden: Abisko...
AAGCCTGCTGCGCCGCCGGCTGTGGCGCTTCCGGCAGGTCAGTCGCCGAGACTGAGGCGGAGGCAAGCGATTGCGCTGCGCCAATCCCGCAGAACATGATCACGGCGAGATGGGCGGTTACGAACCACTTGTTTGTCTGGCGTCGTTTTGCAAAGGGAATTGGCCCCAATATCCGGCGAAGATAGCGCATGGCAGATACCTCGTCTGTGGAGTACGCCAGTCGACGCCGGGCCTGTGGCGAAACCCGTAAGCGTGAAGAAAGCCCAATTTCGATGCGCCGGCTGGCTGAAGTTCAAGCGCACGCGCCGACGGTCGATCGGACGCGATGAAATAGTTGAGGCTAGAGGCTTAGTGGAGAGCCGGAGGTCGTTCCGCGGAGGCTGATGGAATCCCGGGTTTTACTTGGCAAGGGCCATAGTCCTTGCTTAGCGACTCCACCCGAAAGGTCTCATCACCCGTACTGTCTTTGGTCTTCTTGATTTTGTCGCCATGTATCTTCACGAGATCACCTACCTTGGCTGCGGCTGTAATCCCGGACAGAGTGTAGGTCTTGATGGGATCCCCCTGCGTCTGAACCTGGATGCCGTTGGGTCCAGCGAAGACGCAGCCTTTGACGGTGTGGTGGTTGTGGTGGACGTCGATGAGGACGACAGTTGTGATCGCAGCGGCCGCCACAAGCGCGATCCCAGCTACCTCAGCGCCGGTATGGCTGGGGGCCGGTGCAGCAGGTTCCTCGCAGCTTTGGGGACTGGTCGCTCCGCATAGCAAGTAGGTAGTGAGAGCGATCATCGCAACAATTCCGTTTCGTCTTTTCACGTTGATCTCCGTTCTGTCTAGCTTGGAGCGGTCACGTTTGGACAGGATCGGGTCTGGGTCACAGACTGATGTGAATCGAGTCAGAATTTCCTGACAACGGAAGACGATCGCAAGGTGGCCAGTGGTTTCATCACCTTCGGCGGCTCATTTGAATGCGCGGCACTAGCCGCCGGATATGCCGGGGGAACGAAACCGGACAGTGTCTGTGCCGCTCCGCCAACCGTCTACCTGTCACCTGGCTAGAATGAAACCAATGACCGCTGCCGAGAGTCGCCGCCTGCACTGCCTCGCGTTGCCCCTCCTCCTCATTGCGGGTGCGCATCCGGGCTGCGCCGACGAACTCCCCAGCGCCCCCTCTCCTCAGATTTCCACTCAGGTGAGAACGGCCACCCTCGCCGGTACCATCACCGATAGCAACGGCGGCGCCATCGTCGGCGCCCGCATCACCCTCACGCCCAACGTCCTGCAGGCCCCCGATGCTCTCACCGCTCTTTCCACCGACGCCGGACGCTTCTCCTTCGGCAACGTCCCCCCTGGCCCCTTCACGCTGTCCATTGCTGCCAGCGGCTTCGCACCTCGCCAAACCTCAGGCGAGCTTCGCGCGGGCGAGACCCGCGAACTCGCAACCATTGCCTTGCGCGCCGGCTTCACCACCAGCATTTCGGTCACAGCCACGCAAACTGAGATCGCCCAGGCCCAAGTCAGACAGGAAGAGAAGCAGCGCATCTTCGGTGTCATTCCCAACTTTTATGTCAGCTATGTCTCCAACGCCGCTCCTCTGAGCCGTCGGCAGAAACTTGACCTTGGCCTCCGGACCATGGTCGATCCTGTCTCATTCGTCTTCGCTGGAGTCACAGCCGGCGTCGAGCAGGCCGACAACACCTACGCCTGGGGACAGGGTGCTCAGGGCTACGCCAAACGCTACGCCGCTTCCTACGGAACCTTCATGACCGGCAATCTATTCGGGAATGCGATCTTTCCCATCGTCTTCAAGCAAGACCCACGCTACTTCTATAAAGGCACCGGCAGCATCCACTCCCGACTCCTCTACGCCCTCGCCAATGCTGTGATCTGCAAGAGTGACAATCAACGCTGGCAGCCCAACTACTCCGGCATACTCGGCAGCCTAGCAGCCAGCGGCCTCTCAAATCTCTACTACCCGGCAGTCAATCGCGGTGGCCTGGGCCTCACCTTCGAGGGCGTCGCCATCGGCACCGGTCTAACCGCCTTCAGCATCGTCATGCAGGAGTTCGTTATCCGCAAACTCACCCCCCACATTCCCGCGCTCGCCCCATCCACCCCGTAGCACCTGCTTATCATCTCCTAATGGAGGGTGTATATTCCTATAACCTGGGTCAATATGCAACTCTGAACGACTCATACTCTAATTAAGTCAACGAGGTTCCATGCGATATGTTGCCTTTACCATGATGATGCTTTCCTTGTTCGGATCTAAAGGCTGCTGAGGCGAAGCAGTGTGACTCAAAGAGACTGGACCATGGTGTCCCGGAGTCGGTTGGATCGGGGAACGGTTCGATTGCGTGCGGTGACTCTGCACCCAGAATAGGATCATTCAGGTGGCAAGATCCTTGCCTTTTGCAATCGGGTTTCTGGCGATGCTTGCAGGCGTCAGCGCGGCTTCCGCACAGCCGACCGACTCCACGCGGGCGACGGCGATTGCGCAGGTCACCATTGGCCAGTCCGTCGCGCCGCTCTATGGCCCTTGGAAGTTTCACGTGGGCGACTCGCCCCTTGATCCGGCGACTCATGCCTCGCTCTGGGCGGAGCCGGGCTTCGACGACTCGAAGTGGGAGACGGTGACCCTCGCGCCACCCGGCAGTGCGGTAGGCGCGAGCAACGGAATTACCGAAGATGTCCCCGGCTGGACCGCCCGAGGACACGCGCGATACTGGGGCTATGCATGGTACCGCATTGCGATTCATCTTGAGAGGCGGCCAAGCGAGAAGCTGGCGCTAGCTGGTCCGTCCGACGTGGATGATGCGTACCAGGTGTTCTGGAACGGGATGCCAATCGGCAGCTTCGGCGATTTCGCAACCAGCTGGCCGATCACTTACTACAATCAGCCGATGATGTTTGAGGTGCCGCAGGACGAGAGCGTTTCGAGCGCCTCGCCGACGGTGCTCGCGTTCCGGGTCTGGATGGAGCCCAACACGCTGGTGACCTCGGTCGATGCCGGAGGCTTCCGCTCCGCGCCCCTGGTCGGCAGTGCCGATATGGTGTCAGCCGTATACCACCTTCGCCGGGTCGGCGTGCTGCGCAAGTACACATCCTTCGTCGTCGATGCGTTTCTCTATGGGTTGCTCGCGCTGGTGGCCTTTAGCCTGATCCTGTTCGATCGCTCGGACAGGGTCTATCTCTGGATGGGAGCGGTCTTCCTCATCACTGCGACTTACTCTGGCCTGGGTGCCTTCGACATCTGGACACAACACATCAGCATCCTGGAAGACTTGCTAATCACTCAGTGCTTTCTCGGTCCACTGGCCTACGCGGGCTGGGCCATGGTGTGGTGGGTTTGGTTCGGGCAACAGCCGCCAACATGGTTGCCGCGAGCCATCGCCAGCCTAGCCGTAACGTACATGATCTCGAATGCAATTGCCCTGGAAATCTTCTTCTTCATCCCGCATCCGGTTGCCGCCGTGTTCGAGGTCGTCGCCCTCATCGTTCGTCTGCTCTTCTTTGTGCTACTGCTCTGGATTGTCATCCAGGGCATTCGCCGTCAAGGGTTGGAGGGTTGGCTGGTGCTGCCCGCGATCGTGCTGCTGGGGATTGGCTTGTCGCAGTCTGAGCTCGCCTTCCTGCACGTCCGGCTCAACTGGTTTCCGCTAGGCATATGGGTCACACTCGCGCTGATTGCGAACCTGCTGCTGGTAGCGACCCTGGCCCTGTTGTTGCTGCGCCGTTTGCTGCTCTCGGTCCGCCGCCAACGACTGATTGAAATCGATGCAAGGCGGGCGCAGCTTCAGTCGGACTTCGTGGCCGCTGTTTCGCACGAATTCCGGTCCCCGCTGACGACCCTGCGTACAATTACGGACCTGCTGGTGGGAAACCGCATTCCAGACGAGGCGCGGCGTCAGCAGAGCTACGTTTTCCTCGATCGGGAGACGACGCGGTTGCAGCGGCTGGTCGAAGACCTGCTTGACTTTCAGCTTATGGAATCGAGCCGGAAACAGTACCGCATCGAAACGCTTGACGCTTTCCAACTGGTACGCTCCACGGTGGCTGAGTTTAGGGAACTGGCAGTTGAAAACGGCTTCGAGGTAGAACAGGACCTGAGCCAGACCTCGGCCCTGGTCCATGCCGACGAGGAGGCGTTCCGGCGCGCACTGCGCAACTTACTCGACAATGCAATGAAGTACTCGCCTGTTTGCCGCACGGTTTGGGTGAATGGCGCAGTAGTGGGGAGTCAGGTGCTGATCTCGGTGCGCGACCAGGGGATGGGGATCGACTTGACCGAGCAGAGCGCCATCTTCCAGAAGTTTGTCCGAGGCGACGCCGCTAAGAAGACCAGCATTAGAGGCACGGGTATCGGGCTCGCGATGGTGCAACAGATATCCCAAGCGCTAGGCGGCGAGATTCGTCTACGCAGCGAAGTGGCAGTCGGCAGCACGTTTACGCTGGTGCTACCGTTGGCCCACGATTGAGAGGAACGTATGGCCAGGATTCTCGTCATTGAAGATGAACCCGGGATCGCATTTGCCTTGGAGAGCGATCTGCAAACCGAGGGCTACTCGGTCGCTGTGGTCGCCGACGGCGCGGAAGGAGTTCGCAGCGCGCTGACGGGAGTCTTCGACCTGATCCTGCTCGACGTCATGCTGCCGACTAAGGATGGCTTTGACATCTGTCGCGAGTTGCGCCACAGAGGCGTGAAGACTCCCATCATTCTGCTGACTGCCAAGGCGCATGAGGCGGAGAAGGTATTGGGGCTGGACGTAGGCGCAGATGATTACGTGACCAAGCCCTTCAGCCCCCACGAACTCCGAGCGCGCATCCGCGCCCTGCTTCGCCGCACAGGTACGGAAGCTGGCCAGGACGGCGCCGCCAGCGACAGCGTCTACAGGTTTGGCTCCTGTGAGTTGGACATGACGCGCTTCGAGTTACGTCGTGACGGCCGCAGCATAGACGCCACAACCACAGAGCTGAAGCTGCTCGCCGCATTCATCCGCAACCGGAGCCGGGTTATGACTCGCGACCGTCTGCTCGACGAAGTGTGGGGTGCATCGATCTCGGTGACGGACCGCGTCATCGACAACCACATCGTCTCGCTGCGCAAGAAGATCGAAGACGAGGCCACTGTGCCGCGTTTCCTGATTAGCGTGAGGGGCGTCGGCTACCGATTCGAGGGCTGACTATTGTCTGTCTGCAAAGCCTGACCTAATTCTTATGAACTTCGGATTGGATTCGGATTTTACGAACACAGGGCTGCTCCATGCTGCGGGTATTGCACTGGAGGTCACCTGTGAAGAGAGCCCCAACAAAACCGCCATGGGTCGAATCACGGATGGAGCACATCGTCCACGCAGGCGTCGTGGTCAGCGGGCTGCTTCTGAGTGGAGGCGCGATCATGTCCCTCATTTATCTTTTACTGACACTATGCTTTGTAGTTGTTGCCCGTTCGCCGGCGGTCTCCGAGTCCGGCACTACGCCGACTGAAGCTGGAGAGAGGCTAGACGCCTTGCCAAAACTCCAGAGGCAGGTGTTTTCATAGATTTGCAGCGAGGTGCGGTTGCGGAATCTCGACGTTCTCGTTGGGCGTTACGTAACGGTGACCATATCCAGAGTCCCCTTGTGCCGCACCATGCTGTAGTACCAGACGTCCTGTCGCTCATCCCGCAGAGCTTCCATAGCTCTATGAAACGTCGGATGGATGCTCGGATGGGGGTAATGTGCGATACAGGTACGCTGAATTCCTAACCCTACCTCGATGGTAGTTCACGGATGGCTGCAGCAGATGCGCGAAACTTTTCGCTCAATCCGCCGACCGAGAAGCATTTTCTTTAACGTACTCGACGATCTGGGCGTGTGTGCCGAACCACGCGCCGAGCTCTTTTGCGCGGTCTATGACTTCCTTCAATATCCAAATACGCGATCGTACGCCGATGATGTGCGGGTGCATCGTCAACTGGAAAATGCCATGCTCCTCGCAGGCAAGCTTGAGGTCATCGAGGAAAATATCAACGACATTTCGTGGCGGCGTGTAAGGCCGAAGCGCTGAAAATCTATCCATCCCAAAATAAACCGCGTCATCGCGTGCCCACTGTACCGGCAGTTCGACAACACCCGTGGGTCTACCGTCGAGCAACAACTCGTAGCAATCATCGTCCGCCATCAATGAACTATCGTAGAGAAGACCCATCTCCGTGGCGATACGCAGGGTGTCCTCGGAAAAATCCCATGAAGCCGTCCGGAGACCGCGAGGCCGCGATCCGGTGATCTTTTCCAGCACATCGGCAGATCGCATCATCAAATCGCGCTCCGCATCGCACGTCAGTTTCGTATTCAATTCATGAATCCAGCCGTGCAGCCCTACCTCGTGTCCGTTGAGGACGGCAAGTGCCTGCTGCTCCGGGTGGAGCAGCGCGGATACGGCGGGAACAAAGAATGAAGCTGGGACGTTGGCCTTCTCCAGAATTTCTGTGATCCGGACAATACCTCGACGAGCGCCATACTCACCGACGCTGAGCTTGTTGATCGACTTGCCGCCGTTTCTGAGCTCATTGGTTTCATGGTCGCTGTCAAACGAGAGGGCAACGGCAAACTGGGCGGCGCCAGGCCACACTCTGGGGACGAGCGCAGGGCCAGCGCTGACACGCCTCGCAAGCTTACGCCAAACACTTTCGTGCCATTCCCAGGGGTTCTGGGAGCCGATATCTGTTACGGCCATGTCAGCAGGTTCCTCATTTCGGCTAGGGTCCGAGACGTTTGAATATAGTTTTCCGCGCGGCTAACAGCGCCGACAAACTGATCGCAGCACATACGGTTGGATAAAAGCCCGGTCCTGCGGCTGAACCTGTGGTTTTCACGAGCCATGTCGATATGAAAGGCGCAAACCCGCCAAAGATCATGACACCACTGTTATAGCCCATCGATAGGGCGGTATAACGCACATTCGTCGGGAAGAGTCCAGAAAGCATGGAAGGCGCCGCGCCATTCATCATGCCGTAAAGTGCGCCGGCTACCAAGCTAACCAGCGCTACCGATGTGAACGTCCTGGCGGACGCTATATACATGAAAAACGGGATACTCAAAATCAAATATCCAATGGCCGCGGCTAGAAAGATCGGTGCTGGCCCGATTTTGTCGGATAGAATTCCGCTGACGGGGATGAGAAACAGATTAGCTAACACGGCCACAGTAACGGCCTTCAATGCCACGCTCGCGGATAAATGAAGGGACTGCGCCGCATAGGTTGCCATGAAGGTTATAAAAACATAGCTCGCCACAGTCCACATGGTCGTTATCCCGAAACAGGTAATAAGCTCGCGTCGATATTCCGTGAGAACCACCTTCAACGGAGAGGCGACTAGGCCGCTAGCGGCTTCAGTATGTCTGAATGCTGGTGTTTCCGCGACTCGCGCCCTGAGATAGTAACCCAAAGGGGCCATCACAAAACCCAGCAGAAAGGGTAATCGCCAGCCCCAACTATTCAAGGCGCTTTTCGACATCCAGCTATTCAATGCGAGCGCGCTGCAGATTGCCATTAACTGCGCGGCTGCTGTGCTGGTCTGCTGCAAGCTTCCAAAAAAGCCGCGCCGCCCGGAAGGCGCATATTCCACCATAAAAGTTGTTGCGCCCCCCCACTCGCCTCCGGTGGAGAAGCCTTGTAACAACCGGAACAGAACAAGCAGGATCGGCGACCAAATACCAGCGCGAGCATACGTAGGAACAAGGCCAGTCAGTCCAGTGGCGAGCGCCATTAGAATGATCGTCAGAGAAAGCGCGGTCTTGCGTCCTCGCCGATCACCGTAGCTTCCTAAGACGATTGCGCCGATTGGCCGCGTAAGAAAACCGGTGCCGTACGTCGCAAAACTGGCCAAAAGTGAAGTGATCGGATCATGAGATGGAAAAACGGCTTGTCCGATTTGGATGGCGAAGAAACCAAAAACGACAAAATCGTACAACTCAAAGAGATTGCCGGCGAAGCAGGCGATGATTGCCCGTCGCCGCAATATTTTCGGTTGCTCCTCATCTCTCGCTTCGCTGTGCATCAGCCTCACATCTGGAATTGAAAACCATCCACTACAAATGCCTGGCCGGTTATGAAGCAAGGATCCGACGTAGCAAGAAACATTACCAGTTGCGCCACATCGTCTGTACATCCAATTCGTTTGAGAGCAATGCCATTCTCTGCAATCTCGGCCCCTCGAGCATTGATCACCTCATTCTTGGGGACCTCGGTGGCGATTAAACCTGGACAGACGGCGTTGATGTGAATCTGTGGACCAAGTTCCTTTGCGAGCGCCCGGACCATCCCCAGTATTCCCGCCTTTGCCGCAGCGTATGCGAATCGGCTGACGGCAGCGGTAACGCCCCCGGAATAGGCGTTGAGCGATGACATGCAGACAATGCGTCCCTCGCCCGTGGCACGCATAAGCGGCACTGTCGGCTGAATGTAGTTAAAGCAACTCTTGAGATTGATGGCGATTGTACGATCGAACTCGTCTTCGGTGATCTCCAATATGCCTTTTGGCATCGACCTTCCTGCATTGTTGAGCAGGAAATCGACTCTTCCCAGTTTTGCGTGGACCTCGCTGACAATTTCCTTCGCCCGCGAATGATCCGCGACATCAGCCTCAAGACAGATCGCTCGTCCGCCGTGACGCTCGATTTCCTGTCTGACCTCTTCCATTTCTGGAACCAGAAGGTCGACCAAGGCAATGGAAAAATCTTTTTCAGCCAGACGAAGGGCGCACCTCCGCCCTATGCCGCGGGCACCTCCAGTTACTAAGGCAATCCTGGGAGGCGTACCTTTGCCTGTCGGCCTCATAAATGTCCACCACTAGGGGTTTTCACGCGTATTCTGTGTTTATACCACTGCACTCAAGGCTTCAACAAACACCGAAGATTGGGGAAGCTGACCACGGCTTCAGCCTCTATTGTCTGTGCCTTCAACCGTCAACGACCACCGTTCACAGCGATGATTTCTCCAGAAATGAATGACGCATAATCGGAAGCAATCAGGAGCACCGCATTCGCAATATCAACAGGTTGGCCTAGCCGGCGCAACGCGATCGAGTGAATGAGAGCGTGTTGTCCTGCATCGCCAAGCTCGCTCCACTGCCGGCGTGTCGCTGCATTGGTGAGGATGAAGCCGGGAGCGATGCAATTGACGCGTATGCCGAACGGGCCCAGTTCGTGCGCCAATTGTCGTGTCAGGCCCAAAACTGCATGCTTAGCCGCACAATAGGCCTGTACCCCTGTGAGCGAGGCGCGCTCCGATGCGCCAGAACCTATATTGACGATCACGCCGCGGCCAGCCTTTTTCATACCAGATACCACCGCCCGGCTCAGATTGAAGCACGTCGTCAAGTTTGCGTTGATGATGCTTTGCCAATCCGCGTCGCTCACCGACTCGATCGAGGTGGAAGTCTGACCGGCGACGCCGCCAGCATTGCTAACAAGGATATTGACCGGACCGCCGGCGGTTGCTTCGGTGTTCCTGATCCAGGTTTCAACCGCAGCTGCCTCACCCAGATCAACGGACGTCTTCTCGATGCCATCGGGCAAGGACGGCCAAGTGGGAAGAGCACTGCGATCGGCGCAGAAAACGCGAGCACCGGACGCGGCGAAGGCGTTGGCGATCGCATACCCAATGGGGGACGCGGCGCCACCAATGGCAACCGTTAGACCTGTAAAATCGAGCTCCATTTACGTTCTCCTATCGTATCCCGCAGAGACTTGGTGGCACACTTGCGGCCAAATTCCACTTGGAGTGTCCGACTTTTCTTGAACCAGTTGTCCTGATAGGAATTGGATCAAGAGGAGTTCGTATGGAGTGCACTTGATGCTGACGCAAGCCGTCGCCTAATCTGGTGAGCATCGTGAGGCTTGCAGGCGATCCCACTGTTCCGTCTTCCGCCCCTGGTGAGGGTGGGTTCCCGAGAGGCTTCACCAGCAGTGCGCGCGACTGGGCGGTGTGGGATTCGAGATATCAACAACAACAGACAGAGACAGAGTAAGACGAGTATCTACAGGTACCTAGGAGCAACCTACCTTATATGAAGAAATACACTACTTATACGTCTTAGTGCCGAGGAATCAGTAACATATAAAAGTAGCAATCTACTCTAACTGCGAATTCACTGGAGTTCGAGTATATGCATCGCCATCGGTATCAGGCCTGTCGGGGTTCTGAATCGAGACATCCGGGTCGGATAGTGGTGATTAGCCACGTAATTTGACATACACATCCCGCGTCAGCGTCAGCCAGAAAGAACTTCTGCCCTTACTGATCACACGCTCGATCGCCCGTCGGCCGGCGAGGTTGAAAACCGCCGTGGCGAGCCAAGCCCCGGGCCTTCAACTCGCTTTTGAGGCGGAGTCGCTACGAAGGGAAGTCTTGCAGTCCTCCCAAGCCATGGCACAGGCCGTCATCGCCAGCCACCGATGCCTATTAAGTCTGACGAACGGTCCCCTCATTCGCCGGATGACTGCTAACCCATTGAGAGGCGAGACCTCGCGCCCCAAGGTCCGAATGAATGAATGAATCCCAAATCAGCAATCTCCTTGACCGCCCGCCTCATATTGGCGTTTGTCTTGGGACGTCTCGCTGATACCTGACTGAATACTGAACCGATCCGCGCCGCATGTCGCTCGACAAACTTGAGGGTCGCGGGACGTAGGGGTGAGTGATAGAGCGTGACCCGCATCGCTAAGACCAATTGTGGATCACTGACACCGTAGCTTTCGGAGCGAATACCTTGCTCGAGGAGAGCCACGATTTGATAACTTGCTAGCGAGTAAATTCTTGGATGGTCAGCGAGCAGAGTGAGGACACTCTCCCACTGTAAAACGGCCAGGGAACCCGTGTTCAGTCCTCCGACGACGGTAGACCACAGGTCGGGTTGCCAAACGTTGCGTCCAACAAGCTCATTGGCGAGGCCGATACCCCAATCGGAGTTCAACCGTAGTGCCTCGCTGACGATGCGCAGAAGCGTGCGGCGCTTTGATTCTCCGATTTCATCCAACATTTTCAACAGCCGGACCGCGGCACGATCTGGCGATAGTTCTACAAGCTCTTTCTCCGTGAATGTCGCTTCCTCGGCCTGGATTTCGGTTTCTTTGGTGTCCACCGACTCAACGGGGCGCGGAGAAAGCTCGGGGCGTCTTTGCTCAAGTGCAAGAATCTCGTCTTGGAGACGACCAAAGCTGGGATCGTACTCGCGGAGCTTCATAAATATCTGATGAAGCACGTAGTCGCGCATTTCAGGCTGGTATCTCTTCGGGTAGTGTTCCTTGATCTCTTCGATCACGGAGGTCTTAAGGCCGTCCGAACTGCTCTGGAGCGAGCCGTCCAAGACACGGAGGAACTCACGTTCGTAGGCTGGATTCCGAAAGACCAGTTTTTCAACGAGCCAAGTCACCTTTCTATCCGGCGACCATGAGGGGAGAACTCCCAGCCCCCAAATGGCGGTTCGTTTCAGGGTGAGACAGTCTGCGTTCCACCAAGAAACGACACAGGCTTCAGCTTGATCGGAGTCGTTGGCAACGAACCAATCGAAGCAGGCAAGAGCGATCTTGATGAGGATCGCCAGCCCACTGTTGTCCAGAGACTTTTCAGTATTTATCTCGTCCGCCGAGCGGCGATGAGACAAGGTTGCCAATGAACTGTGCGAGCATGCCGCGCAAGCTTTGTCTAGTCGGTACTGAATCCAAACTTTGCGCGAATGCCTGCTAGGTTTCTGGTTTCGGTACATCCAAATCGATCGAAGACATGAAAGCAATCATGTGAATACATCTTCCCAGGCTTGAGATATACGACCTGCCGGGTAGCAATCGTCGTAGCCGTCATTCGCTTACCCCAACGAGCAATCTCCTCAAAGAGCCCTCGGTTAGGGGGCAACCCCAACTTCTGAACCATCCGACTGCAACTGAACCGAATAGTGTTCACGCCGCTACCGTGGCTAGCCCTGTCCTCGTCCACAATCTTGAGAAAGGCAACGAACTTGGAATGATCGGCCATCGCCGGTAATCCCAATTCGGGGGCACAGCGAAATTCGACGGCAACACTGAGCGTGTAGCCCTCACGAGTAACTTCTTTTTCTGTTTTGCGAAGGGTCTCTACTTCATTGGTAGCCGCGAATAAGCCAAGGTTGAGAAGATTGGTCTCGAGTCGAAGCCGATGCTCATCAACGAGTCTGGGTATCAGCGTAAGGGAACCAATCTTGTCTTTTCGTCGACCCAATTTGACCTCCCACTAATTCATGTTCTTCTCGTTCTCAGCCCGAGCCTCGGCATGAATGGACAGATACGTCCCAGCGACTAGATTCTCGATGCGGGATCGGCACGTTAATCCCTACTATAGTAGGGATTCATAAGTAAGACTAATCCGACTATAGTGGGGATGGCAAGCGATATTTGCGTCCTACTCGGAAAGAGAATTCGGAAGTTGCGCAAGGCACGTGGGTGGCGGCAACTCGACTTGGCAGAGCAAGCTGGGATCAACGAGAATTACGTTTCGGATCTTGAACTGGGCAATAAAGAAATCTGCCTTCGAACGCTCAAAGCTGTTGCGTTGGCGTTCGAATTGACGATTGGCGAGCTAATGAAAGACATTGAGTAGGATTCTCGGCCCGAACCCAACGGCGCCACTCACCTAATGTCGATGTCGGATGGCCTTATGCTTTCTGTGCTTCTGAAGTGAGAAATGGATAGCCATGAAGGTGAAGCATTCACATTGGTTTGCAGCGGCCGTGGAGGTGCGCCGAGCTATCGTGTTGTTGTCGGATGGAGCCTTCAAGCTGTATATGCATCTGTGCCTACAAGCAAATCCGAAGAATGGTTCTCTGACCGCAAGTTATGTCGAGTTGGCTGGAATGCTGGCAAAGAGTGAGCGATCAATCGCCACCTACTTTAATGAACTCCGACGGCACAACGTTTGCGAAGTCCGTCTAGCCGCAAATCAACATCAACGAAACATAATTGAGATTTGCGACGAATTCTGGCCCTACCCCAAGTCCGAAAGCCAACCGCAATCTGAAGAGTTCGAGCAGTATTTCGTGCAGATCAGATGGCTCCTCGCTCCTCGAGCCTGTGTGAAATGTGCCTTCAATGCGTCGGACCGCGAATTCGCGGCCACCCTCTTGGCCAGCGATATCTCTCTTCAACAGATCGAGCGTGCCATCGCGCTGGGCTGTTCGCGAAAGTACTTAAGTCTCTTGAAGGGAAACGACCGCCAGCTAATTGTCAGCTTCTCCTATTTCCGCGACGTTATCTATGAGGCAGGCGATGAGAAAACGCCCGCAGTCTATTTGGATCACGTGAAGTTGTCGACGCTGAAACGCCTGGAAACCCACTGGATACAAAGCGGAAAAATTGCTGATGCAAATGTTGCACCGGCGGCTCGGCGAAAAAAACAAAGTAAGACGAAATGATGCTCTTAATTTCCCATTGCAGCAATCTGAAGGAACCGGGCGTCACCCTTTCCTTCTCACTTCTCCTACATACCGAAACCATAAGCTCAATTGGAAAAAGTAAAAGTTACTGTCATTTACAGATTCAAAAAGAACCAAAACTGACGCAGAAGGCCGTCTGCTCTCAGTAAAAGTATTAATTAGTTCCTAGCTACATCCGCTCGTGCTCCCACAGCTCATGCAGCGATAGCACGAACCGGACCGCGTCATGATGGCTCCGCATGTGGCGCACGAAGGCGAGTCGCCCATCTCATACATCTCCTTCATCCGGTCGGAGGGATGAACCGATGCCCCGCCGCTCGCTCCATACAGACCGCGGTCCTCTATGTTGTCGGTGATCCGTTGCCCCATATCCGCAAGTCCGGAGTGGGCAGCGAGGTCGCGGGCCGTCGGCTCTGGCGCAATGCCCTGCTGCGGCGGCGTGCGGCCTCCGAAGTCATTGCGCGCGTTCTCCTGCATCGTGCGAGCGCGATCGTACGGGCTGCTGAACTGGTTGCTTGCACCATTATTGAAGATGTCCTGGTCGGACAACGGAACATGCCCGGATTGCCCGCGCGCCTCGCGCTGCAGAATCGTCTGTGGGCTGGCATCCGCCGCGAGCGAAGCCAGCGCGGAGGGAACGGTAAGATGCTGGCCGCGCGCCACCGGAGCCTGCGGCAGAAGATCGCCTTCGGGAATAGAAGCTGCGGCCGTCCGATCCGGCGCTTCGGTTGAAATGCGGACCTCTTTCGACCCACTCTCGCTGGCTTCCGGCACCGCAAAATTGACCGTGCCGCCCGGCTCGGTCACCGTGCCCTCTACCGGCACGCTGGCGTGCGGCGTCAGTCCCGCGAAGAGATCGAGCTGCTGTCCCGAGAGAAAGCGCATCTGGATCCAGCGGAAGATGTAATCCATGATTGACTTCGCGTAGCCGATCTCCGGGTTGCCCGTCCAGCCTGAAGGCTCGAACCGCGTGTGCGCGAACTTCTCGCACAACACCCGCAGCGGCACCCCGTGCTGCAGGGAGATCGAAACCGCCGTCGCGAACGAGTCCATCAGTCCGGAGACTGTTGAACCTTCCTTGGCCATGCGGATAAAGATCTCGCCCGGGAAACCATTCGGATACAGCCCGACGGTGATGTAGCCTTCGTGTCCGCCCAGCCCGAACTTGTGCGTAACCGAAGCGCGCTCCGCCGGTAACCGGTGGCGTACCGCGCGCGGCGGCGCCTGGGAATCCAGCGCATCGGCGTTTTGCGTCGATGCTTCTGTCATCGAGCGCATCTGCGCTTCGAGCGCGGCAATCTGCTGCTGCGCAACCACGGTAGCCGACGCGGCAGCCGCAGCTGCCAGTGCCTGCGCGGCCTCCGGCGAGATACCCGTGGACACAGGTGCGACGACCTCGGCAGCAGCAATCGGCGCCGCGGCCATAGCCTTCGTCCCCTTCCTGTCCGCGTCGGTCTGCGCAGTCACGTTCAGCGGCTGCGTTCCTTTCGAGTTGTCGCGATAAATCGCAACCGCCTTGATGCCCTGACGCCACGCTTCCAGATACGCCTCGGCAATGTCCTCCACCGAGCAATCCTGCGGCAGATTCACCGTCTTCGAAATCGCGCCCGACAGGAACGGCTGCGTCGCCGCCATCATCTTGATGTGGCCCATGTAGTGGATCGACCGAGTCCCCTTCGCCGGCTTGAAGCTGCAATCGAACACCGCTAGGTGTTCCGGCTTGATCCCCGGCGCGCCCTCAATCGTCCCGGTCGCGTCGATGTAGCTGACGATCGCGTTGACCTCCGCCTCGTTGTAGCCCAGCTTGATCAGCGCCGACGGCACCGTCGAATTGACGATCTTGATCATGCCGCCGCCCACCAGCTTCTTGAACTTCACCAGCGCCAGGTCAGGCTCAACGCCCGTGGTATCGCAGTCCATCATGAAGCCGATCGTCCCGGTAGGCGCCAGCACGGTTACCTGCGAGTTGCGGAAGCCGTGGCGTTCGCCATGTGCCAGCGCTCCATCCCAAGCGTGGCGCGATGCGGCGATCAACTGGTCGAGCTGCGGCACGTGGAACGGCTCCGCTGTGGTGCGCGGGCTCACTACGCTCGGCTTGCCAATATTATTTACTTCCGCGCGATGCATGCGGATCACATCCAGGAACGGCTCGCGGTTGACATAAAACCCAGGGCAAGCGCCACCCGTAATCTCCGCGCGCTGCGTCAACGGCGTGGCCGCACCCAGCGGTGCGCACGTTTCCGCAATCCGCGCCGACTGCCAATAAGCATCTCCGCACAGGATCGAGGTCAGCGTCGCGGCGAAATCGCGTCCGGCGTCCGAATCGTACGGCAGGCCGAACGCCATCAGCAGCGCGCCCAGATTCGCATACCCCAGCCCCAGCGGCCGGTAGTCGTGCGAGTTCTTCGCAATCTGCTCGGTCGGATAGCCCGCCGCGTCCACGATGATCTCCATCGCCGTCGTCAAAATCGCAATCGCGTAACGATATGCAGCAATATCGAACTGTCCGCCCGGCGTCAGGAACTTCAGCAGGTTGAAGCTCGCCAGGTTGCACGCCGAGTCGTCCAGGAACATGTACTCGCTGCAAGGATTGGACGCATTGATCCGCGCCGTGTTCTTGCTGGTGTGCCAGCGGTTGATGGTGGTGTCGTACTGCATGCCCGGATCGCCGCACTGCCACGTCGCTTCGGCAATCTTGTGCATCAGGTCGCGCGCGCGATACTCCTTCACTGGCTCGCGGCCCTTCACCGTCCGGGTGGTGAAGGTTCCATCCGATTCAACCGCATGCATAAACTCATCCGTCACGCGTACCGAATTGTTCGCGTTCTGGAAGAAGATCGAGCTGTACGCCTCGCTGTCCGGCCCCGAACCGTCATAGCCCGCCTGCACCAGGTGCCACGCCTTCTTCTCTTCCTTCACCTTGCACTCGACAAAGTCCTCAATGTCTGGATGGTCGATGTTCAGAATCACCATCTTCGCCGCACGACGCGTCTTGCCGCCACTCTTGATCACGCCCGCAAACGCATCGAATCCGCGCATGAAGCTCAGCGGCCCGCTCGCCGTGCCGCCGCCGCTCAGCGTCTCCATAGAGCCGCGAATCGAACTCAAATTCGACCCCGCGCCCGAACCCCACTTGAACAGCATGCCCTCAGTCTTCGCCAGCGTCAGAATCGAGTCCAGCGAATCGTTCACTGAATTGATGAAGCACGCCGAGCACTGCGGCTTGGAGTAGCCCGTCACCGAAAACTCAATCTGTCCCGTCGCCGGGTTCCAGTGCCAGTTCTGCGCGTCCGAATTCGGCTCCAGCCGGTCGCATCCCACGTTGAACCATACCGGCGAGTTGAACGCTACCTTCTGGTTCAGCAGCAGATGGCTCAGCTCCGCAAAGAAGGTCGCAGCATCCGCCGGCGTCGCAAAGTATCCGCCCGCAATCCCCCAGTCCCGAATCGACTCCGCCACGCGCGTAATCAGTGCGCGCACCCCAGACTCGCGCTCCGGCGTCCCCACCTGCCCATGCAGGTACTTCGACGCCACAATGTTGGTCGCCGTCATTGACCAGTCCGCCGGAACCTCCACATTCTTCTGCTCGAAGATCGTCCGCCCCTTGTAGTCCTGGATGACAGCATCCCGCAGCTCCCAGGTAATCTCGTCAAACGGAGAAATCCCCGGCCGCGTAAAGTGGCGCGAAAAGGCGAGGCCCGCATTACGGCCAGAGGCAGGGCGTGCGTTGGTGCTGCCTTGGGCATCCGTCTGGGTCGCGGAAACATTGTTCGCGGCGGTCTGAATTGGGTTCATCGGGGGGAGTATCTCCTTCTTCTTCTCTATATATATCTGATACTGCTGCTTTCGAGCTCTGCAATCCTGCCTAAGTCTTTGCGTTCCCTGCTTCTAGAGCAATAACAGTTCCGGGGGACGGCGCGTACTGGCCGGTTTTGCAAAGGCCATTCCCTGCCGGCTCAATTCCTCAGCCGTTCCACTTCAACCTGCGCTTTTAAGGGGCCTGCCTACCGCCGGTACCGAATCGAGCGCTCAGGCTCGACCGAAGGTGTGTTCAAGGCGGAATGCCGACCGGAATTGCCTGTACGTTTCGTTTCGACTCTTTTATTACGCAGTCGTGAAAGTACCGCCCTCTGTGGGGTGTGTCAAGTATAAAGCACAACATATTGTGTTGCCAATGCAAATACCCCCGTTACGAGCGGGTTACACCCACTCCCAAAATCAAAGCTGCCAAAATCCCCGGAAAACGCTGTGGAATTCTTCGCAAGGTCGCAATGCCAGCGGGTTTCGATACTCCTCCGAAACCGCCTAAAATCCCGCCCCGCCCGCAATCCTCCGCAAGGCAGTCCTGCAACCTTCGTGGTACGACGTTTGCTGCGCGCTAATCTGCATTCCCACCATAGATTGAGCCTATGCCTCACCCCCGCCCCGCACAAGACGCACCAGCAGTGCATCTCCTGTGGAACCCCGTGCGAAAGTGGAAAACCCCTCACCAATTCCTCGATCCCTCCGGATTAGCGATACCCGCCTTCCTACGAATCGAGCCCATTGATTCTATGGGCTTTAGGCCGATGCAGACGCCTTCACTCTTTCGTTGATCATGTTTACCACCCGCCGCGCGCTCACCGCCGCGCCCTCCTGCCAGGCGACGATGTGGCTGGTGGTGTCGCCGGCGAAGTAGAACGGGCCGTCCGGCTGGGTCACTACATCGTACCCGGAGGGCCCGCCGTAGCCCGAGATCCACGAGCCCTCGTTCCACTTCACGTGCTTCCAGCCGCAGAACATGGGCTTCTGGAGCTCCTTGCCATAGCCCGAATGCAGCTTCTCGACCGAAGCTCGCGACAGGGCGAACTTCTGCTCCAGCGTCATGTCGGCAAAACCGGGAAGCATCATTTCATCCGTGTAGCCCGCGACGACGATGCCGGTCGGACTGAAAAGCTTTGCGCTGGGATACCAGACCGGGCTGAGTCCCTGCGACACAAACGACAGCCCGCCGTAAATGTTGAAGTCCGTCTCCCAGAAGCGCCGGCTCTCCCATGCGATCTTCATCGAGCTCATCATCGTCGAGCCTTCGATGGCCTGCTTGTAGGGCGTGGAGAAGTCGTTCGGAATTCGCTTCAGGATGGAGAACGGCAGCGTGGTGATGCAGTAGGCCGCTTCGATCTGTTTGGTCGCGCCCTTCTGCGTGTAGGTGATCCTCGCGCCGGCCGCTGTCTTGCGCACCTCCGTCACGGGCGAGCCGAGCTGCACGACCTGGCCAAGTTCTCGCGCGAACGCATACGGAATGCGATCGATGCCGCCCACCGGCTGGAACATGGTCGCCTGCCAGTCCTGCACCTCTTCGTAGAGCATCCCGGTCCAGAAGCTCTCGTCGAGTAGCAGGTGCAGGTCCTGCGGCTCCTCGATGACGGCGGCCTGGGGTCCGGCCCCGGGGTATATCTTCATTCCGGCGCGGTCCGACCCCACATACGTGCCGCCAGCATCGAGCGGGCCGTACTGGGTCAGGAAGACCTGCATCCGCTCGCGATCGTCTTTCGTGAGTTCCTGGTCGAGCGCGCCCTGCGCAATGCATTTGGAGAGCAGCTCGCTAACCCGCCCGCGCGTATCGTTGATCGCCTTGCGCTGCGGCACCGGCTTGCCGCCGTTGGCATGGTCGTTCTGCAGCAGCGTGGAGCGCGACGTGTTTACCTCGACCTCCAGCGCCACGCCCAGCTCGCGACAGTAGTTCAGCATGGCCAGGTGCGTGCTCGGAATGCGCGCGCAACCCAGGTTCTGGTAGTTTCCCTCTTCCCAGTCGATAGTCTGCGTGGTGCCGTCGATGAACTCGATCGCTGTCCCTTTTCGCCCGGTCCAGTTACGTCCGCCGGGCCGCTCGCGTGCCTCCAGCACCGTGACCTCGTATCCCAGCTTCTTCAACTCATACGCGGAGACCAGGCCTCCAATCCCAGCGCCGAGAATGACCACCTTCGTGCCCCTTCCGACACCCGCTTCGCCGCGGATCGGGCCCGGCTGCTCGCCGCGCATCGGCATCAGACCCAGAGACTGCATGGTCGCAAATGCAGCGGCGTAGCCACCCGCCTGGCCGACCCGCATAAGAAAGTCGCGTCGCGTAAAACCCATTGAGGTTTCCTCCCGGCTGAGGTTTAAGGTGATATCGCATTGTGGCACGATTTCGCCGGGCCGGACCCGCGGCGGTGTGGAATTCGTGGGAAAGAAAAATCAGAGCGGGAGGAGCTAATTCGCTGAGGGCATCTCCACGCTGTCGATGACGAGAACCTTTACCGGGCCCTTTGTGGATTCCAACTTCAGCCCAAGCTGCTCCTGCACGGCCGTGAAGATGGAAGGGCCGGTCGGTGGCGGCGCGCTGCTCTCCGGGCCGCTGCCGGCGCCGAGGTCAGGCGTCCACTTCAGCCGGATGTCGTACTTGCCCTCGATGCCGGTCTTGTCGATGACGACTCGGCCCAGCTCGCTGGACGCTTCCTGCGTCATAACTTGCGCGATGTCCGCTAGAGTGGCGCTGTTGGCCTGGAGCATACCGTTGCCCCCCGCTGTCCCGCTATGGAGCGGATCCTTCGCCTTCGTCAGCGTTGGGCCATTCTTCGGATTCGCGACCACCAGAGCGTAGACCGGAAGCTCACGCGTCTCCCAGTGCGTCTTCAATTGAAACCGGTCGGCAAGGAGCTGCTGGAACATGGACTGCATCTGCTGGTTGCGCTGTTCCGGGGGAAGCGCTTTAAGTTGAGCAACGGTCGCGTCGTCCATCTTCGCCTCGATATCGAACCGCTCCGAGTCCAACCACTTTGGCCCGCCCAGAATGCGCGGCTCCGGGAGTCCGAAGGCCTGATATTGCATGAGGTTCTTCAGTTGCACGTTGATTGAGGTAAAGGTCATCCCCTTCCACCCGCTGTGGGACCCGGTGCTGCCAGACTTGTCCACCTTGACCGTCGCCACTGCGAACACGGGCGGCGCGGCCGTCTGAGCGAATGCAGGGATAGCAAGCAGCGTAGCCGCGAGGCAGAGCCTGCCGATGAAAGTTCGTTGCGCGTTACCACTCCGCTCGATCATGATTGCTGAACCCCCGCGCCTTCTGTGCATCCCGCTGCCAGCAACTATACGTTGTCTACACGCGACTTCGGTAGACTAGTTGCATGGCGACGGCGGTCGAGGCAGTCACGACGCTACTGACTGTGGGCGGGTTGGTCTACATGCTGCTGGCGTTGTGGGGTGCGCGCGACTTCGAGCATTCCTGGCGCCGGATTGTCCGTGCCAGTGCGAGCGGGGCCGGATACGCGCCGGATGTGAGCATCCTTAAGCCGCTGAAGGGCGTCGATGCACGCATGTACGCCGGCTTTGTTAGCCACTGCGCCCAGGAATACGCGGGCAAGTTCGAGATCCTATTCGGCGTCAGTAGCATGGACGACCCGGCCGCCGAGCAGATCGAACACCTGCGCGCGGAGTTCCCTGCCTGCGCCATCCGGCTGATCGTGTGCCCGGAGCGGCTGGGCACGTCGGGCAAAGTCAGCAACCTGATCCAGATGCTGCGCCAGGCCAGCTACGACTACATCCTTATTAACGATAGCGACATTCGCGTCTCGCCCAACTACCTGACGCGCGTGATGAGCTGCTTTGGCACCCCGGCCGGTATCGAAGCCCCGAAGGTCGGTATGGTCACCGTTCCGTACCTGGGCCGCACCGCTGCCGAAGGTCAGGGGCTGACCCTGTGGGCGCGGCTGGAGGCTCTGGGCATTTCGACCGACTTCCTCCCCGGTGTACTGACAGCGCGCAAGATCGAGGGCGGCATTCATTTCGGCCTCGGCTCGACACTGGCTGTCTCACGCACGGCGCTGGCGGGAGCCGGCGGGCTCGAGCCGTTGGTGGACTACCTGGCCGACGACTACGAGATCGGCGTGCGCATCGCCCGCGCCGGCTACCGCGTGGAGCTATGCGGCGAGACGGTGGAGACAACTGTGCCCGCGTACGACTTCCGCGGCTTCTGGGACCATCAACTGCGCTGGGCGCGGTCTACCCGAGACTCGCGCCGCTGGGGCTATGTGGGGCTCGGCATCACCTACTG
>Ga0302278_10002436_pt1 | contig 21496 bp, 16 predicted proteins | sample III_Bog_N3_2_FD_194543 | JGI IMG/M metagenome (GOLD analysis project Ga0302278, IMG submission 194543) | Peat permafrost microbial communities from Stordalen Mire near Abisko, Sweden - III_Bog_N3_2 | ecosystem: Environmental > Terrestrial > Soil > Wetlands > Peat | place: Sweden: Abisko...
GTGTGTAGCGGACTTGCACCCCCAAGTGAGTGCGCCCGGCCGGGCGCACCAAGAAAAAAAGAAGGGTGCGCGATGCGCACCCTTCCAGCAAGCAATACCGTCGCAGTTAGAAGTTGAAGCGAGCCTGTATATCGATGGTTCTCGATCCGAGCGCCCCCCCCGCCTGACCGAGGTTCGAAATCCCTATATTGTTCGAGATTTTTGTCGGGTCGATGTTCAAAAGGTTAAAGACGTTGAGCATATTGGCCTTGAATTCGATTTTCGCGTTTTCGCCCAGAACTTTCATGTTGGGCAAACCGAAGCTCTTGGCGATGGTGAAATCGGCATCCCTGTATCCGGGACCGGGAAAAGTGTTGCGATCAAGTCCCGGCGGAGGGATGAAGTTGGTTGTCGCCTGTCCAGGATTATCCGTGATGGCATCGGCGAAATTCGGGACTTCAAAGTAGGCATTGGAGAATTGGTCATTGTTCGTGCCAGTGTTGGCGGCGCCTGGAGTGGGGAAGTTACTTCCCGTCTTAAAAGCATTGTTGCTGGTGTTGCTGCCGGCTCCTCCAAGGTAGTGGGGACGCAGGTTGGTGTATCCATAGCCGCAGTTATAGCAGTAGATCTGGTGTGGCTCTTGAAAGATCGGAGTCCAACCGAATCCGGAGTGAAGGGTCATGATGCCGCTGAGCGACCACCCACCGACGACCTTCTCTGCCCAGTTCAGGTTGCCGTGAAAGATAACCGGCTGCCAGACGCCAAACACCTTCAAGGATTTGTTGATGTCAAAATCCGACCGGCCCATGGAGAATGCGGGATTATACAGATAGGCGTCCCGCGAGTATGGTCCCGAATCCGTATCCATGCTGTGAGCCCATGTGAACTGCGCTTCGGCGGAGAAGGTATGGGAAAACTGGTGCTTCAGTCCGGCGAGCATCATGTTGTTGTTCGATTTTCCGCTGCTGCCAAAGGTGCCGACGCCGCTGATAAGAGGATTCTGCGGAGCGCCCTGAATATCGGCGAGAGCGGTGGCGTCATAGTCGTACAGAAGATGACGACCGACGCTGCCCGTATAGCCGACATTTGCGATCAGTGAATGGCCCAGATCGTACTCAATTTCCAGCGAGTAGTGTTCGGTGTACTCGGTGGGCATGCGTCCGGGCAATCCGTTCAGGCCAGCGCCGCCTGCTGTGGGCAGACCGGCGGAATTGAACGTCGTAATGGTGTTGGGGTTTGCCGGGTACCCGAAGATGTTGGATGGGCTGCTGGATACCGCGTAGACGATATTGGGGTTGATGTTTGTGGGGCCTCCGCTGCCGCCTGGGACACCGTTCTGTCCGGGCGGGTTGTAATCGTAAGCGTTGGTGTTTGCGATCTGATTCTGGTTATAGTTCAAACCGAAACCGCCGCGAACAACCAGCTTGCTCTTGAACCCATCCGGACTCCAGTTGAAGCCGAACTGCGGTCCGAAGTTGGCCTTTTGCGCTTTCCAGGCGGGAATACCGGTGCGTATGGTTATCCCTGTCAAAAGGCTGCTGCCGCTGCCGAAAGAAAGCACGCCCTGGTTGTTGTCCTTATCGGTGAGCGGTCCGAAGTAGGAGTAGCGCAGTCCGGCGCTCAGGGTCAGGCTGGGAAAGACCTTCCAGTCATCCTGGAAGAAGATGCCAAGCAGGTTTTCGCGGTTGTCGTTGCGGTAGCCTCCGGGAATGCCCGTGGTTGCTTGAAAACCGCCGCCTTCCGCATCCGGGGCGTCGTTCATGAAGTCCCAGAGATTGTAGAACGAGTAATTCGGGGTTCCGAGCGGAGCGTTCAAATAGTAGAGCTGGGTAAAATCGAACCCGAACTTCATCGTTTGCGCGCGCAGAACCTTGGTTGCAACGTCTTTGTAGCCATAAGTCCATTGGTCAAGATGTTGAGGGGAGCCCACGCCCAAACTGCCGATGTTTATACTCCCGATCTCGCTGACATAATCCTGGGGCAAGCCAAAGGGGGCCTGAGGATTGCTGGCAAGTTCGTTGTAACGCCACCCGGCGGCATTGGCGCGAGCTTCATTCAGGAAGGTCGGCGCGAAGGTATGATTCCAGATAACCGAGAAGGCATCGTTCACCTGGGAGTGATTGAAGAGGTCATAGCCCAGACCGCCGTTGTAGTTTGTCTTGGTAGATGGCACCCAGTAAATTGCAAAGCTGGCGTGATCTTTCCCGGTTACGTCAGCATCGAGACGCCCGTTGTACTGCTTGAAGTCGCTACTGGTGGGATTACTGGTACTGTAGTCGGCGATATCGGCGACGGACGAGAGACCACCGCCGACGCCGGGTGTGTTGTTGTCGACGTAGGTGAGGTCCTGCTTGCCCAGGCCGGTGGTGAGCGGCGAACCGATGTTCAACCCCCCCGAAACGGTCGCGCAATTTGGGCCCGAAGTTTGTCCCGAAGGTGCAAGTCCGATCGTGGCGCAGGTTGCCGAGGAAATCACTGTACCGAGAACGCCCGCTCCTTTGAAACCCAAATAAGTCGAAGCAATACTGCCCGAGGGAGCCAACGGCGCCAGCGCCGAGGGGTTGTAGTACCATCCTGTGCCCGTTGCAGGGGTGTTCTGGTTTTGTCCCTCGTAGTTGAAGAATGCAAAGATCTTGTTCTTCCAAATCGGCCCGCCCACGCTACCGCCGAGTTGGTTGTAACGGTCGGAGTCCCTGAGCAGGCCACGCTCCGCGGGGGTGAGCTTGTTGCCCTTCGAGTCGACTGCCTTGACCGATGCAGAGCCGTTCCAACGCTGGTACGCATTCAATCCAGGGCGAACCACCTGGACAAAAACGCTGCCGTGCAGGTTGTTGGTGCCGCTCTTCGAGGTGATTTCAGTAATCGCGCCGGAGAAGCGTCCATTTTCAGCGTCATATCCATTGGTGACGATTTTGACGTTGCCGATCGAATCCTGACTGGGAGTAAGGACGGTCGATCCGCCCCAAACGGCGCTCACCGTGCTGATACCGTCCACAGTGTAGCCGTTGCTTTGAAATTGCTGACCATTGGTGTTCGCTGAGGCGCCATTTTCCGTGGCAAAAATACTGCTCGAACCTCCCAGGTTGCCGCCGCCGCCGTGGCTGGCGCCGGACTGAGTTCCGGGCGCCGCAAAACCGCCGCCGCCGGCACTCTGCGCTCCATCGGACAGCACACCGGGCGCCAACTGAATGAGACCCGTCGCGTCGCGCTGGAAAGTCGGCATATGCTGGATTTCATTTTCCGAAATGGTTCGCCCGTTGTCCGCGGTTTCCGTATCGATGGTCGGCGCGAGAGAGGCATTCACGGTCACCGTCTCCGTATCGGAGCCAATTTCCAGTACAAGGTTCAATGCGTTTGGCTGTTCGGGAATCAACTGCAAGTCGTCGAGAGCCTTTTTCTTGAAACCGTCTCTGGTGACAACCATGGTGAAGCGATCGGCGGGAAGAGCGTTGAAGTTGAAGATGCCTTCGCTGTTGCTGGTTCGAACCACGGACTCGTTGGTTGACTTGTTTGTGAGCGTGAGAGTTGCTCCGGGAACCAATGCGCCTGTTGGGTCCGCGACGGTTCCCTGGATGGATGTCCGGTATTGCGCGTGAGCCGGAATACCCAGGACGAGCAGCAGCAGCGCCGCTGCCCACCAGCAGATCATTGCGGGGAGGGGCGATCCACTGCGCCATCTCTGGCATGGAACACGGACTAAATCAGTTGGTTGCATCGTAGTCTCCTGAATAAGGCAATTGCGTTCAAGTGGTGGACGTGTCGGTCTTTCGAGAGCGCGGCGGGAAAGATCGGGGGCATTGCACAATCGATTACGCGGAGCGAAATACTTCTACCACCAGCAAGATTTGGTTGCCAACTCTATTACGAGCTGGGCGCCCGCGCTCCCGTTCTCGGCGTGGTGTATGCTGGTCACCGTGCCTTGCGGTTCCAAATCCAAAGTGGGAAGATCTTACTCGCGATCAATCGAGTATTGTTGTGCAAAATGGAACACGTTGGTCCGCGCAATTCTGTCTTCTTGTTCTTCTTGTACCTCTGCGCCGCCGCGCTGAGCCGTAATGCCAGCCGCTTCTGTATGCTTACACCCATGTTGTTTGCCTCGCGTCAAAAGGCACGCAAGCAACGCACGGAACCAATTGTTGGCGATTCCGATGCTTCGGTTCGAGGGGAGGGAGCATGAACCGCCTGCGCCGCGAGGTTGCAGTCTTTTTCGCCTGCTCCCGCTCCGTGCAGGTTCTGCTCGCGGCCAACATGATCTACGGTCTCGTCCTGCCTGTCATCGAGATCTTTGTCGCTGCCTTTGTCATGCGGAATTCGCACGCCGTCGGCAAAGTCGTCACATATCAACTGTCGGTTTACGTAGCCACCCCAGTGGCATTTTTTCTGAACGGCATCCATCTGGGCCGGGTCGGCGTGAAACATCTGTATGCTGCCAGCATGCTGCTTTCCGGCGTTTCCATGATTATGTTGATGCGAACCGGCATCCTGACACCGCTCGGCATAGCTGCCTCGGGCCTTGCCACCGGCCTCTTCTGGGCCAACCGCGGATTCCTGGCGTTGGCTACTACCGACGACAGCAACCGTAATTACTACTACGGTGTTGAGACGTTCACCGCTACCCTGGCCGCTGTCGTGGTCCCGGCGATGGTGGGCTGGTTCATCGGCGGCGCAACCCTCTATGGCTGGGCCGGTGGAACCGCCAACCACGCCTACCGATGCATTGCGATAGCCGTGCTCTTCCTAACCTTTCTTTCAGCCGGGCTGCTTGAACGCGGTATCTTCCGCAATCCACCCCACACCAGCTTCGTCTTTTTCCGCTTTCACCCCTTATGGCGCAAGATGCTGCAGCTGGCGGCTCTCAAGGGCCTGGCACAGGGATACATCCTTACTGCCCCCGCAATGCTTATCATGCTTCTGGTCGGACGGGAGGCAACACTTGGCCTGGTTCAGGCGATCGGTGGAGTCTTCTGTGCCTGCGTGTTGTATACGGTCGGCCGGATGTCGGCCCCTCACCATCGCAGGATCATTTTTGCCGCCGGACTTGTGCTGTTCTTCCTCGGCGCGGTTGCCAATGCTTTGTTCTTTGACGCGGCGGGCGTTCTGGTTTTTGTCGGCTGCCTGCTGTTGGCCAAGCCGCTTCTTGACCTTGCCTATAATCCGATCGAATTTGAGGTGGTGGATGTGGTTTCACGTCTGGAAAAGCGCAGCGAGTATGAATATTTCTTCAACCACGAATTCGGACTGTTTGCAGGGCGCTTCCTTGGTTGCGCCCTGTTCCTGGCTATCGTGCAATGGGGTTCAGCGGTTGCAGCTCTCAAATATGCGTTGCCCATCGTTGCTCTCTTTCAGTTATTTTCAATACGGGTTGTCGGCAACATTTCTCGCGGCCACAAGATTGCGGACGCCGCTCTCGGCCCTGACTTCACAGATCGGCCAAAGACTCTTGAGATCAATGTTCCCGGCTTAACGAAAGTAGAGGGCACCCGTCGATGAACAGATCATGCCGAATCCAGACGATGTGCGCATCGTTGCTCCTTTTGATTCAAACTCTGCACTGCCAGGAGAAGCCTTTCCCGTTCGTCACCATCCTCGATGCGCCGACGATTGCCGGGCGCTCCGTAAATCTCGATGCAAAGGGAAAGCTCTTGCCCTGGCCGATGCCGGACAACACAGGCTATTCCTACTCCGCCTATTTCGTCAGCCAGTGGACGATTCTGTGGGATCAATACAATCGACAGCGGCTTCCGTATTACTATTGCTGTTTCGATTTTGATCGCACCACATTCGAATTGGCGCCCGATCTGCATTGGGCTAACTCAACAGGCTATCTGCGAGCCATGATGGAAGGCTTCATCGAGCGCCTCTATCCTTATACTGGCGATGACCGCACGCTCACTTTCCTCCGCTCATTTGTCGATTACGAGTTGGAGCACGGTCTGACCCCGGAGGGTTACGCCTGGTCCGAAGTACCTTATGCTTCGGCCAATCCGGGCGCGGCGCTCTACAGCGGTTGGAGCAACCTGGGCGAGGATTACATCGAGCCCCCTGTCGTCGGGGAAGACGGATATGGCTATCTGAAGTTATATGAAATGACCGGTGATACAAAATATCTGCGCGCGGCAATCCGATGTGCGGAGGCCCTGGTGAAGAACTACGCGCCGGGGGACGATAAGAAATCTCCATGGCCGGTGCGATGCTTCGCGAGGGATGGCAAAGCCCTTGGTGGACCCATGGGACCTTACTCGGCGAATGTCATTGAGCCCATCATGTTGTTTGACGAACTCATCCGTCTGGGCCAGGGAAATGTTTCCGATTACAAGCGGGTGCGGGCAGCAGCATGGGACTGGTTCCAGAAGTATCCCCTCGCGAACAATGTCTGGGTCGGTTACTTCGAAGACACAGTACCTAGCATGGAGAACATGAATCAGGTGATCCCGCTGGAGTTTGCACGCTATGTCTTGCTCAATCCCGACAAAGATCCGCAATGGCGCGAGCATTCCCGTAAGTTGATTGAATGGGTAAAGACGACCCCCAAGTGGCCAAAGTACGTTGTCCACGGAGCCACCGTCACGACCGAGCAGGGGGATGGGAAGAGTTTCTGCTGCAACGAGCCCAATCAATGTTGTGACAGCCATACGGCACGGCTTGCCGCGGTGGAGGCGCTCTACTACGCGAAGACCGGCGACGAGGCCTATCGGGAAGAAGCCTATCACTCCTATAACTGGGTGACTTATTTCCAGGGATTATCCTCGGCGGCACATAGCCCGTTCGCAGGGCAATGGTGGTTTACCGACCAATATGCCGACGGCCCGCGCCGGATGATGGACGCTTTTTGGGCGGTACCTGAGTGGGCGCCCGCGGATGAGTCGCATTTGCTGGGCTCAAGCTCGATTGTCACCAAGATTCACTATGGCAAGGGTGCGGTGACTTATTCCACATTCGACGCCGCAAGCTCGGACGTACTTCGTCTGGATTTCGTCCCGGAGTTCGTATGCGCGGGCGGCAGGCCTCTGACTCGAAGAAAGAGTCTGGAGCTGCCGGGCTTCATCTTCGACGATGTAACGCGAGTTTTGCGAATCCGGCATGAGGACGCGCGAGACATCGACGTGCAGGGCACAGGAGGTAGCGCTCCTGCAAATACGATCACGTTCGACGATCCGCACTTGAGCGGTGGAACCATTCTCAGTGGCGAATACCCATCGGGCGCGATCGATTGGGGTCCAGGCCAATGGCAGATTAACGTCCCCCAAGGCGGGTTTGGAACATTCAACCTGGTTCTATCGGATCGTAACGCGACTCAGTCCGAATTCCGTTTCTACTGGCCTCGTATCTTCGTGGGAATTGACGCCTACAACAACGGACCATCGCAAGCAACCGTGACGATCCGCTGTCCTGAATTTCGCGAAGTTACGATTACCATCAAGCCGGGAGAATTACGCCGTCTTCGGACAGGATGGCAAGATCCAAGTTCGCGAGTCTTCTTCGATTTCAGCAAAAGCGAAGGTCTGCAGTTCGATAATCTCGAATACCGGCCAGATTGAATGACCGCGCCCGCAGCGACCGCGAGCCGCGAGTTTGGTTTTGAGCTCCAGCATCATCGTAAGGAGTTTTCAGCGGGCACAATTACTCCTGAAAATTGTGGCGCGACCCGATGCACCGCTAGCCGAGTTTCTCGGGCGTTGTTGCATGGATCGGGCAAAGGTCGAGCTTTCCCTTTTCCTGGCCAGTCTACGCCGCAATATTTAGACGGCGGACGGAGTCCGGGCTTCCCGCGTCGAGCATGCGGTTGAGGACGGCCACGCCGACAGCCGCTTCAGCCTGCTGAGCAGAGAAGCTGCGCGCCCGTAGGCGTGGGCCGATTAGGGTTTTATATCGGCCCATCGCGGTTTCAACCAAAGCGCGTTGTCCGTAGTCGGTCTCTTCTTGCCAGCCCAACCTTCATCGAGCTGCAATCGAAAGAATGTGCTGGTCTCGCTGCGATGGGTTATGCATGGCCTCGACGCCGAAGGGCTGCATCGTACTCCGCCCAATTCCTTACCCGATACTTCATCTTTGGAATGTGGTGGCGGCGCGGGGCGTTGTACTTGTTCGGCATGAAGGGGCAGCCTTTCAACAACTTCTCTCCGCGTAGCCGATTCCAAGCCTATCCGTGCAACAACGCCTTCGGTATAGATGCAGCCGGTTTCCATGTCTGACCCTCTCAAGACCTATTGTGCGCCGGAGAGGCATAATTATATGCAGACGCATTCGCTCTGGAGCGAAACCAGGGTCGGTGTGAGCCAGTGAATTCAGTGCCGGGCTGCCGCTCCCTGACGATCGCGTCGACTTGAGGGTCGTGGTTTCGGGATACGGCTACCCTGGTTTCGCTATAGGAGATCCGCCGGAAACAACAGGCCGCTACTCCCCCGTTCCACGTCAGGAGCTGTCTAAGGACTGTTCCGAGGTGGGCGATAAGCTGCAAGAACCCGTCCCTCAGGGGCTAAACAGGCTGCGGAAACACTCTGGAGCTCGGTCGAAAATGGTGAAAAGTGCCCGTCCGTGGCTAAAGCCGGCGTTCATTCTGCTGGCGTTATGCGGCGGTTGAAACCCCCGCCTCCTTCCGACGGGAGTTTTTCCGCAGCCTGTAAAGCCCTCTCATGTTTTCAGCTACTTGCGGCACGACTGAAGTCGTGCCCTTTCAAAGCAACAGGAGTTCTTATACAGGTTCTCAGTGTGCTCAAGTTAGCCAAGTCCCTTTGGCAAACCCCACAAATCCGCCAATCCGAGAGAACGGCGCAAGAACCAGGAAGCGCTTCAATCTAACTCAAGCTAGGATTGAATCAGCTTCATGGCGAATCTCTCAGTCCCATCCGCCAATCCGAAAAAGAATGCTGCCACGACGGCTTCCATCGTTCTGGCGTTTGCCAGCGTCTACTTTTTCTGGGGCTCTACCTATACTGCGATTCGGATCGGGTCGGCGGAGATGCCTGCCTTCCTCCTCGCCGGCACGCGCTTCTCGATTGCCGGTGTAATCCTCCTCGGATGGTGCCGCTGGCGCGGGTTGCGCCTCATCTGGCCGTGGAAAACCATGCTGCGCCTGGGCCTGATAGGCCTTTTGCTTCTCGGCGGCGGCAACGTGGGCCTTGTCTATGCGGAGAAAACCGTTCCCAGCGGACTCGCCTCGCTGGTTCTGGCCGTTATCCCCCTCTATGTTGCGTTGTTTGAGATGTTTTTGCCTGGCGGCGAACCGCTGCCCGCTCGCGGCTGGCTGGGCATGGCCCTGGGTTTTGCCGGTTTGGGCGCACTGGTATGGCCGTCAATGCGCAGTGGCCTGGCCGGAGACCGCACCTTGCTCGTGGCGCTCGGCGTGCTGCTGGCCGGCGGGTTCTCGTGGACAGTCGGCAGCATCTTGTCCCGGCGGTCTAAGTTGCCAGCGAACAGCTTTGTAGCAGCGGCATGGCAGATGATCGCAGCCGGCGCCTTCAGCACCATGATTGGCAGCGCTCTTGGGCAGTGGCCCCAATTCCACCTGAACCGCGCCGCCGCCGGATCGCTGGCCTGGCTCATCACTGGCGGCTCGCTCCTCGGCTATACCGGTTTTATCTACTTGCTGGAGCACGTCCCCGTCGCCAAGGTCTCGTCCTACGCCTACGTCAATCCGGTTGTCGCCGTGCTGTTGGGGATCTTCATTCTTCACGAGCGGCCCGTCCCCGCCGAGTTTGCAGGCATGGCCGGCATCGTGATCGCCGTCTTCCTGCTGACGACGGCACAGGTCAAAGCTAAAGGGAATTCGCTGCCTGTTGAGGAGTTGGAGCAGATGCCGTTGGAGTAAGAACCTGCTCAATAACTTGGTGCGGGGTGAGAGGTTTTCAAGAGTTTGCATTCCCTCGGCGGCTAAAGCCGGGCCAAGAAATGGCTTTTAAAGTACGGGATGAATCCCGTACCCTTCAATCCACAAAGTTTCGAGACAGGCACTAGGACAGGGGAACTCAAACCTCTATTTGATCAGCATTCCCCACACAACAGAGGCCACCCCGACGATGGAAGCGCCTATGCCCAGGTACCAATAAATTCGGCTGCGGGTGAGCAGAGTGACGGAACTGACCACCAGCCCAATCTCCAACAGCGCCTCGCCGAAGTCAAAGAAATTGGCCCGAATCTCGGCCTGCTTTACTTCTGCCTCGAGCGCCAGGGCCTCTTTCTGCTCTTCTTTCAAATCGTCGGCCCACTTCCCCTGGTGTTCGGACCACTCCTTGGCAGTTTTCTTGGCGGCGTCCTTGTCGGCGACGGCTAGCTCGTCGAGCAGTTTGGTGGCCAGGTCCGTATCGTAGGCGCGATTCTTCTTGGCCTGGTATTCGTTCCACGTGTCGCTGGCTTTCGCTTGCCTGAGCACGGCTTCGGTGTGGGTGCGATGGCCAAGAACGGTGGTGACGGCCACCAGAACGGCCAGTACGCTCATGGTGAAGGCGACTGGGCGCAGTGACGATTCGCCGCCGTGCTCCTGCTGTTCCTGCAATTCCTGGGCTTCGTTAGCTTCCATTGGGTCGATCTCCTGGGGATGGGTCTGTTTGGGGAACTACTTTCGCTTCCAGCGTACACCGTCTTTCGAATCTTCGATGACCACGCCTTTTTCCGCCAGCTCGTTGCGGATCTGGTCGGCGCGAGCGAAATTGCGCTGTTTCTTGGCGAGAGTACGCTCGGCCACCAGGGCGTCGATGGCCTCGTCTGTAAGCGATTGGCGGGCAAGGAGTTCGGGGGCAACGTCATCTAGCCTCCCGGCTTCCGCAGCCCACTCCAGCGCGCGGCGCGTCGGCTCGGCATCGCGATCTTCAATCACATCGAAGACGGCATCGAAGCTGTCCAGCACGGCGAGAATCGCCTCGCGGTCATCGGCCAGAAGCTGGCTTTGGTCAATGGCTGTATTGGCAGCGCGGATGAGGTCGAAGATTGGGGCCCGTGCTTCCGCGGTATTCAAATCGTTCGTCAGGGCGGCTAAATAGCCTGTTTGCGCTGTTTTGGCGGCTTCCTGGATTGCGGGGTTGGCGCCCGGCTGCAAACTGGCCTGCTTGAGCCGCTGCGAAAACGTGCGCAGACGCTCGATCGCGTTGGTGGCCTCGATCAGGCCGTCGAAAGTGAAGTTGAGCTGGTGGCGATATGGAACGGAAACCAGCGCCAGGCGGATGGCCGAAGCTTTGTAGCCCTTGAGCAGCAGGTCGCGCAGGGTAAAGAAATTGCCTTCGCTCTTCGACATCTTGCGCCCGTCCACCAGCAGGAAGCGGACATGCATCCAATGCCGTGCAAAGGGCTTATGCGTCACAGACTCGCTCTGGGCAATCTCGTTTTCGTGGTGCGGGAACATCAGGTCTTCGCCCCCGGCGTGCAGGTCGAAGCTGTCGCCCAGGTACTCCATCGCCATCGCCGAGCACTCGATGTGCCAGCCCGGCCGTCCCCGGCCGATCGCGGTATCCCACGATGTTTCGCCAGGTTTAGCGGCTTTCCAGAGGGCAAAGTCGCGGGCGGAGTCCTTTTCGTACTCGTCCAGGTCCACCCGTGCGCCGTCTTCCATGCCGGACAGGTCCTTTTTACTCAGCTTGCCGTACTCGGGGAAGGCAGACAGGCGGAAGTACCAGGACCCGTCCTCCGTCTGGTAAGCGGCCCCGATGGCAGCAAGATTCTGAACCAGCGCGACCATGCGCGGAATGTGCTCCGTGGCGCGCGCAATGGTTTCGGGCCGCTGGATGCCAAGGGATTCGAGATCTTCGAAGAATGCCTGCTCGAAGCGAGCGGTGTACTTGCCGATCGGGATGCCCATGGCGGCGGCATTGTGGATGATCTTGTCGTCCACGTCCGTAATGTTCATGACGTGGCGCACCTTGGTTCCGGTCAGCAGCAAGACCCGCCGCAGAATGTCTATCTGCAAGAAAGTACGGAAGTTACCGATGTGGCCGTAGTCGTAAACCGTGGGCCCGCAAGCGTACATGCGCAGCGCCTGCCCGTCCATGGGGACGAGCGGGTCGATTTCTCCAGTAAGTGTGTTGAAGAGGCGAACGGTCATAGGTTGAATCGAGAACGGCTTGCTCATAAAGGCTAGTGGAATAGCGGGTTTCGGCCTTTCCGATTGTAGCAAGTGTAGCGGTCTACTGGGCGGTGCGGGCCGAGCCGGCGTCAGCAGCCGAGCGCCATCGATGGGTCGGCGGAGAGATCGGGTTGGGCGAATTCTCCAGTGAGAAGGCGAGGCCACGCCGCGGCCGCGATCATTGCCGCGTTGTCGGTGGATAGAGCAAGAGTAGGAAATGAAATGCCGAGCCCCCGTCGAGCGGCTTCCGCGGAAAAGCGGGCGCGGAGTTCGCGGTTGGCAGCAACGCCTCCCGTGACGAGGATGCGGCGGGCGCCAAGGGATTCGGCGGCGGCGAATGTCTTCTTCATGAGGTCCCCGGCCACGGCATGCTGGAAGCTGGCGATAAGGTCGAGGGTGGGCTGGGAACAGGTGGCGAGCGCGTCTTCAATGGTAGGACGCGGGGGGGCGTCCGGTCTTGTCATGAGCGCTTCGCGACGAGTTTCCGCTTCGGGTCGCAGGTTGTGCAGTTCCACGTAACGGAGCACAGCGGTCTTGATTCCTGAGAAAGAGAAAAGGAAATGGGGGTCGAGGTTGGCGATAGGGGCTGTTTTGGCGGCTTTGGTGCGAGGGGCGCGGCCGGCCAGATGGAGCTTGGTCTTGATTTGCGAGAAGGCAAAAGGGACAGCATGCGGGTTGCCGTACTGGGCAAGGGCGTCGATCCAGGGGCCTCCCGGATAGCCGAGGCCGAGAAGTTTGGCGACTTTGTCGTAGGCTTCGCCGGCCGCATCATCGAGAGTACGGCCGACCAGGGTGTAATGCCAGGTGCCGGCGGCAGGGCGGGCCAGATAGAGGTGCGTGTGCCCACCGGAGACGACCAGGGCGAGAGCGGGATCATCGTCGCTGGGTGCCCCAGGTCTCGCTTCTGAGACCTGGGATTTCGCGGATTCAACCTCACGTTCATTCAACAACACTGCGTGGATGTGGCCTTCCAAATGGTTGACGGCGATGAGGGGCAGGCCGGTGGCGAAGGCGAGGGCTTTGGCATATGTAATTCCCACCAGCAGTGCGCCTGCTAGTCCAGGACCGGAAGTGACGGCGATGGCGTCGAGGCCGGTAAGGGTGATGTCGGCCTGGGCGAGGGCCGCGCGGACTACAGGGACAATGGCGCGGAGATGCTCGCGGCTGGCCAGTTCCGGGACGACTCCGCCATAGCGCGCGTGGGTGGCAATTTGAGAAGCAACCACAGAAGATAGAGTATGCGAGCCGCGCTGGACGACGGCCGCGGCGGTCTCGTCGCAGGACGATTCGATGGCGAGGATCAGGCCGCGGCTGGGCATGGTTTTAGTTTAGACGGGAGGGTTGAATCAAAGCTGACCGTGAGCGGCTTTGCGTTCGTGCCCTTTTTCGGCATTCGAGAAGCGGATAAGAGCATTACTATCAAATGCTTACCAGATACAACCGAAGCGCATTTTGTTGCCTTAACGGTAAACAGCAACCCCATGGAAACCCATGTTTTTGGGATAAAACAGCCTGTTTGTCCGGTGATTTTGAACGAAATAGGAACACTTTACGTAGAGATCTAGACCAATTTCACGCTCATGCCGATAGGAAGAGCAGGAGGATGCGGCATGAACTCCTTTCCAAATGCGGAAGTTCCAATCAGCCACGAAGACCGGGCAGAGATCCTGGCCATCTTCATTGGGTTGATGCAGGAGCGCGATGGAGCCTTGTTTTGCGATGCCGAGAACCCGAGACTGCCGCTGTTCGATCCGCCCAGCAGTCTCAAAGACCTTCGATCGCAGTGGGGACTTCAGTAGGAACAACAGCTCTTGCCGATCCCAGGTGGATGATGGCCGAATCTTTTGACACCGGCCTTCAACGCAGCCCCTTCGCGGCCCATCACGCAAGTGACTTACTCAAGCCACAGCAAATGAAATACGATTCTCCTTCCTTTTGAAGGAGGCTTCATGCGCCGCTCTGCCTTTCTTGTTCCTTGCCTTGCACTCGCTCTTCTGGCCGCGACCGGGGCTGGAGCTCAATCCGTCTCGGTCTACCAGACCACTCCGGACCTCCTTGAGGCTCTTTCCGAGCGCGCTACGCTGCACTTTTCACCCAAGGCCGCTCCGGGCGAAACGGCTCCGCTGATCACCGTGGACGACGCTCAGCGCTTCCAGGAAATAGACGGCTTTGGCGCTTCGCTCACTGACTCGGCTGCGTGGCTCTTCGCCAAGAAGCTCCCACCGGCACAGGCCGACGCGACATTCAAATCGCTCTTCAGCCGCAAGGACGGCATCGGCCTGAGCATTCTGCGCCAGCCTGTCGGTTCCTCTGACCTGGCTGTGACGTTCTACTCCTTCGACGACCTGTGCCAGCAGACCGCCAAAGCCTGCACGACTCCTGCCGGACAGGCCGACCCCAACCTGAACCACTTTTCCCTCACGCACGACCAGGAATACATCCTGCCGCTGCTCAAAAAAGCAATCTCTTTCAATCCGGCAATGCACGTGATGCTCACGCCGTGGAGCCCGCCAGGCTGGATGAAAACCTCAGGAACGATGCTGGGTGCAAGCGCGGACGGCAAGGAGAAATCGAGCCTGCGGCCGGAGTTCTACCCAGCCTTCGCCAACTACCTGGTGAAGACCATCGAGGGCTATCAGGCTGCCGGCGTACCCGTTTGGGCGATCAGCGTGCAGAATGAGCCGCTTTATGCTCCGCCTACTTACAGCGGGATGCAGATGCTGCCCATGGAGCAGGCGGCGTTCTTCGGCAACGCCCTCGGGCCGGCCCTAGCCGCGGCACACCTGACTCCCAAAGTCATGGCCTACGACCACAACTGGGACCGGCCTGACTATCCGGAAATCGTGCTGAAAGATCCGAAGGCTGGAGCATTGGCTGCGGGAACAGCATGGCACCACTACGGCGGCGATCCGTCCGTGATGACCAGGAATCACGAGGAGTTCCCGCAAAAAGACCAGTGGGTGACCGAATCCAGCGGCGGAACCTGGCAGAAAGGCAATATCTTCGCGGAAGAGGCAGCCGAACTGATCGCCGTAACCCGCAACTGGTCCAGGGGCTATGTGCTCTGGGCGCTGGCCACCGACCAGAAACACGGCCCCGTTGTGGGCGGCTGCGACACATGCCGGGGGCTGGTCACCATCGACCTGGCCGATCCGGAAAAGCCGGTCGTGAAGCCCGAGCTGGATTACTACGTGCTCGGCCAGGCGAGCAAGTTCCTGCAGTCGGGTGCAGTCCGCATCGTGTCCGACGAACCGGCCGGTACAAAGTTGAAGGACGTTGCCTTCCGCAATACGAACGGGACAGTCGTGCTGTATACGCTGAATGCTGGAACCGCCAGCCAGGACTTGCGGATCGGCTTCCATGGAAAGACAGTGGCCACCACCCTGCCTGGGGGCGCGGTGGCCACGTTTGTCTGGAAGCCATGAACGGGAGAAAACTCTACGAACAGAGGGCCTATGGGGTTCGTGGTTTCCCACCCTTTCGCCAAATTACAAGAAGCAGGTTCTTCGACTCCGCTGCGCTTCGCTCAGAATGACAACAAGGATGGGGCACGGAGGGAATCCTGGGAATCCGGAACCGCCGCGGTGATCCAGGTTGCAATTAGTCCGGCTTGGGGGCGGAAACCGCGGCAGGTGGACGTGGGCCGTCGTCGTCCGGAATGACGAACGGCTCGGGACCGAGATGGCCGCGATGGCAGGTGCCGCAGGTTACGGGCGCTTCGGAATTCGGGACTTTGGACACGTAATTCACGTTGATATCTTCGGTCATCTTGTACATCAGGCGGGCGGTTGCCTTCTCCTCTTTTGAGTCGTCGGCGAAGTTGAGCCGCGGACGCCCATTGGGACCAATGTCCTTGGGGTCAGGTGTGTGGCATGTGCTGCAATGGGCGCCCAGTGAGCCTTCCCACTTCTCCATGATTTCGTGTACCTGCTGCCCGGTCAGATCCTTGGGAAGAACCTTGAGGTTAGTTGGCGCGGGATAGGTCCGCGGCGGTCGTGGCGGCGGGCTGCCGGCGGGCGGTTGCTGCGGCGAGGAGGCTTGCGGAGCCTGGGCAACGGTCGTTAGAGCGAAGATGGCTGCTGTCAGCAGGGCAGTTGCCGCCGCGGACAGGGATAGGGAAGATCGTTTCAAACCGGAAGTCTCCTGAGGTGTCGAGATTTTTTCCTGATAGATGGAATGCTACGAAAGCAAGGTTAAGTTTTTCTGAAGGCCAGCTCGGCGGGATTGCCTGCTCAGAGTAATAGACGCAAGAATACGCACCAGGCGAGGGCATTTCCTCAACTATTGGAGTGAGACGAGCGTCGTTCGAAGAGGTTTCCACACTCGTGGCGGAAATGCCGTCTGGTTCAGGATTAGCGCATTTTTCTGGGGCCTGAAACGCAAGGGTGGCCCGGTAGCACGAAGCGCATGGGCCAGTCCACCGCGTCATGAATGCCAATGCGGACAGTGACCAGCGCATCAGCCACCGGGGCGCCGTCATCCCGCACCTGAAGGGGCGAATGCGGGTCAACCAGGTCGAGGCCATTGTGGCTCAATCGAGTGAGCCCGAGGGCCTGGCAGAGTCGGCTGGGGCCGGAAGTAAGCTCTCTGACAGGAGCGCCTGGAGGCAAGCCTCGATTGATGGCCATTTGGCTGGCGCCCGCCAGCGGTTCAAGCGCACGCAGGAGCAGGCAACCCGCCTTGCCCTCGACTTCGCAGGAAATATTCGCGCAGAAATAACGGCCATAGATCGTGTAAACATAGGCGTGACCGGCGGGGCCAAAAAGGACGCGGTTACGTGGAGTGGGGCCGCGATGGGCGTGAGCGGCCGGGTCGGGCGGGTCGTTGTGCGGGCCCAGGTAGGCTTCGACTTCGACGATCCGCCCTGCCAGCACGCCGGCGTCCGTTCGATGCGCGAGAATCTTGCCCAGCAGGCGCGGGGCTACATGCTCCGGCGGAGCCTCAAAGAAAGCGCGGGAGAGCAAGCGGCCAGGAAGGCGAGGTGTTCCCATGTGCGACTAGACAAGCCTCCGGAGTTGCTTCAGAAGCCGTTGTGCTGCCAGATGATCGTTGTCCCTATTAGCCCGCTCAAAGTGCTTTTGTGCCATCTTGACTGATTTCCTGACCCCGTTGCCCTCCAGGTATGCAATTCCGAGGTAGAAATTCGCATCGTCTCGATCGCATTCCGACATATTCTTCCCCCGGATCGCTCTTCGAAAATAACGAACTGCCGCTTGATAATCGGTCCGGACGCCCTTGCCCCAATAGGAATGGACGCCGAGCTGGATGAGGACGCTGTCGTCGTGAGAAGCATCCACCTTCCTGAACCAGCTCACAGCCTGCCGAAGATTCCCGTTTTCGCGGTACGTGACTGCAATATTATTCGGCGCGGAACCGGTGTCGCCGCCACGGAAAGCTCTTTTGAGCCAGAGCAGAGCTTCGGGTACGCTCTTCTCCACGCCGTTATTGCCGCCGAGAATGACACCAAGATTATTCTGCGCACTGCCGCAACCGTGCTCTGCGGAGCGGCGATACCACTCAACAGCCTTCCGGTTGGAGACCCGCACTAGGATCCTCCCGCGCCGGTCTTTGCACCCATCGTCGTAATTCGTGGCGACTCCGAACTCCGCCTCGGCATCACCCCATTTTGCCTTGGATAGCATGTTCTTCCATTCAACAGCCGACATTTTCAACGCGTAATTTGGAAACCCGCGATACAAACTTGGCAATCTCCATGGGGACGCGGGGTCAACGACCGAGTAAATCCGAAGTGCTGTCCGTTCAGCCTTCGCAGCTATCCCTTTTCCCATCTTCGCTTCCTGGCCTTCCCTACTTATGCGCCTTTTTCCATTCCTTGATCAGCGCCAGAACTGCTTCGGCGTGGCCTTCGGGCGTTACTTTGGGAAAGATGTGCAGCAGAGTCTGGTCCGGGCCAATCACAAACGTGGTGCGCTCAATGCCAAACACTTTCTTGCCATACATGTTCTTTTCCTTCATTACGCCAAACTGATTGCAGACTTTCTCGTCTACATCAGCAAGGAGTGTGTAGGGCAGGTCGTATTTGGCGCGGAACTTGGCCTGGGCCTTGGGCGTGTCCCGAGATATTCCGAGCACCACGGCGCCGGCCGCCTGCAAGCTCTTGAAGGTGTCGCGGAAGCCGCAGGCCTCAATGGTGCAGCCAGGAGTATCCGCTCTAGGGTAAAAGAAGAGTACAACAGGCTTGCCGGCATAGTCGGATAGGCTTGTTGTCTTGTCCTCGCCGGTTTGCAAAGTAAAGTCGGCGACTTTCTGGTTGAGTTCCATGGGGAGATTCCTCGTAGATTAGATGGAGGGCCCGAAGTGGCCATCAGGTTCGATTATTCCCGAGGTGGGCGGCACATGTCATTGCGCAATGAAAATGCTTCTTCTAAATCAACGAACCTCGGTGCCCCATCCAAACCCACGAAGCTGGGTGCCCCATCCCTTCGGCAGGCTCAGGGCAGGCTCTTGACGCGCTTTTGCGGCAAGGGTGGGATACTCCTGCTGCTTCTCTCGGCGGCCTTGCCTGCAATTGCGCAATATCCAGGACAGGTGGCGAAGAACAGCAAAGACAGCCCCGAGCTGCGCTCCATCGCTGTGCTTGAGTTTACCGGAGACGAGGGAAATCCCAAGGCAAGCCGGCTGGTTCCCGTGGCTGTGCTGGATGCCGGGCAACTGCAGGACGGCGGGATCTACCTGGCCCGGCCCGAGCCGCTGGCGGTTGTTCCCGAGGTGGAATACGAACTGCAGGAGGACGGCAAGCCGATTGGCCTGTTCGACATCCATAATGCGGGCCAGCAACTGGGCTCGTGGGTGGGCTTTGGCGCGTGGAAGCCGATTCCGGCCGCTCCGCGCAAGCCGTCCGCAAAGGATCTGGCAAAGACGAAGCTCGATGACGATGCGCCGGGCGACGATCACCCGGTGCTGCACCGCAAGCATCATTCCGGCGAAGCGCCAGCTGCAGGCTCTGGCAGCGGCGGTGGTTCCACGAGCGCCGGTGACTCGAGCGGCCAGTCCCAGCCCAGTGACCCGGATCGGCCCACGCTGCACAAGAAGACCTCCGGCGACAGTACGGACAGCGCTAGCCCGGCTGCGGGAAGTGCGGGTTCTAGCCCGAATACAAGTTCCAGCGCAAGCGCAGGCTCCAGTCCGGGCACAAGCACAACGGGCACAGGCACAACGGGCGCCAGCCCAAACACCGATTCAGATCCCGATCGGCCCACGCTGCACAGGAAACCTTCAGGCGGCGACAGCGCTGGCAGCGGATCGCAAACCAGCAGCTCTCCGTCCGATGACCCCGACCGGCCAGTGCTGAAGAAACCCAAGAAGAGCCCTCCGCCAGATGTGGAGAACGTTGAATCGGTGGCTGACGAGACCGATCCCGACCGGCCGCGGTTGAAGCGCGGCAAGTCCAGCGGCCCCGACGTTGAAGTGGCTCCCAGCCTGATGGGTTTTCCGCCGGATCTGCAGCAGACGGTAGCCGTTTCCGACGCCAAGAGCCGCCCGGCTCATCCGTGGGACTATGCCTGGTCGAACCCCGACGATGAAGCCAAGATGAGAGCGTCGCTTGAGGACATGGCTCGGGACGCGTTGGGGCTGAATGCGCTTCCGCCGCCAGCCAAGTCCGCAACTAGACACACTCCGGCAACGGCAAGGAAGAGTACCAAACCTGCTCCGCCGCCTCCAGCACCGCTTGAGGGCGAGCAGTTTCGCGTGTTCGAGCTGGCATACGGCTCCGGCGCAACCCTGGTTCTGAGCGCCCATACGGAGGGTCCCCCAGCGCAGCGGAAGTTTGTGACCCTGGTGGCGCAGCCTGACCTTTATGGCAACGTCCTGATGCTGCTGAAGAACGTCACCGATGGCGCCCACTTGGACGAAAAGCCGCGCATGCGCCTGATCGACGCGGTAGATGCCATGGCCGACAACCGCGGCGAGCTCCTTTTTGAGCTTCGCGGCGCCACGCAGCGCCAGTTCGCCCTGTACCGGGTTCTCCGGGGCCAGGCGGAGAAGCTGTTCGTGACCGGCGGCGGCGAGTTTGGGACGGCGAGCAACGAGTAGACCGGGGAGCAGGCAAGCGCGATCTCCCCCAATTGTGATCAATACAGATCACTTTTGGGCGGGAATCGTATCATTTCGGCAACAACGATGCGCTGGCGCGGCTAGCTTGTGGACTACTTCCTATACAATCGGACTAGAGTGGGCATACCGCCACTCCACAAGGATCTTCCCCAAGTATGGCATCAGTTCTAATCGCCCCACCCGCCCCCGCCGTCACCCCCGAAGGTATAACCCTACCGATTCCAGAGACACAGGAGTCCACGCCTGCCGCGGTGGGAGCCCACGCTGTCCCCGCACGGCAAGAGGTGCGCATGGGACGCGCCGCATCCATTGGAGCGGGCATCAACTGGTTGACGCTTGGAGTGATTGTGGCGTTTCACGTGGGCGCGTTGGCAGCGCTGTTCTTTTTCACCTGGCAGCGCCTGGCTGTAATGCTTGTGCTCTATGTGGTGGCTATCAACGTCGGTATCGGCATGTGCTACCACCGTTTGTTGACGCATCGCGGCTACCAGGTCCCCAAGTGGCTGGAGTATCTGATGGCGATTTGCGCCACACTGGCGCTTGAGGGCGGACCGATCTTCTGGGTGGCGACGCATCGCGTGCATCACCAGCACAGCGACCAGGACGGCGACCCGCACACCCCCCGCGAGGGCGGATGGTGGGCGCATACGGGCTGGCTTCTCTGGGGCAACACACTGCACATGCAGACCGAGGTTCTGGGCCGCTACACTCCCGACCTCGCTAAGGACCGCTTCATGGTCTGGCTGAGTAAGTGGCACTGGATTCCCCTCGTCCTGAGCGGCGTGGTGCTGTTCGGCTTCGGCTGGCTCGCGGGCGGTCCCGTCAATGCGGTTGGAATGCTCCTATGGGGCGCATTCATGCGCGTAACGCTCGGCCTGCACGCCACATGGTTTGTGAACTCCGCCACGCACCTGTGGGGCAGCCGGCGCTTTGAAACCCGCGACGACTCGCGCAACAACTGGTGGGTTGCCCTGGTGAGCGGCGGCGAAGGCTGGCACAACAACCACCATGCGCACCCTGTCTCCGCCAAGCACGGCCAGGCCTGGTACGAAGTCGATCCGAATTACTGGGGCATCTGGCTGCTTTCCAAGGTCGGGCTGGCCAGCAAGATCAAACTCGCCAAATTCGACCGCAAGAATCCCAAACCGGCCGGAGTGTAGGGTCTTTCTTTAGCATTCAAGCGATCACGTCACAGAATTGACAGACGGAGCTTCCGCGCGGAAGTTGGCTTGAATTCACTTGCAAATGATTTAAGGGTTGCGAGGTGTCTCTATCCGCGGTGTTAGAGGAGCCTGCCTACAATCTGGGTAGACCGACATTCAACGCGTGCAGGATCTTCTTTTGGGGATCATTGGGGCGTTGTTGCATGGATCGGGCAAAGGTGATTTC
>Ga0302278_10002437_pt1 | contig 21494 bp, 18 predicted proteins | sample III_Bog_N3_2_FD_194543 | JGI IMG/M metagenome (GOLD analysis project Ga0302278, IMG submission 194543) | Peat permafrost microbial communities from Stordalen Mire near Abisko, Sweden - III_Bog_N3_2 | ecosystem: Environmental > Terrestrial > Soil > Wetlands > Peat | place: Sweden: Abisko...
AGACGGCGGCGCGCTGGGAGGCGCTGCACACGTTCAACCCGGCGGCCATTGTGCGTGGCGGGAAGGTCGATGTGCTTTATCGCGCAGAAGACGATTCGGGAAGCATGGAGATTGGGGGACATACCTCGCGGCTGGGCCTGGCGGAGAGCGAAGACGGGGTCCATTTCACACGGCGTACCGATCCGGTTTTCTTTCCCGCGGTGGACACGGAGGAATCGCGGGAATGGCCGGGCGGCGTGGAAGATCCGCGCATTGTGGAGTCGCCGGAAGGTACTTATGTTCTGACCTACACCCAGTGGAATCGGAAGACGTATTCGGTGGGCATTGCCACTTCGCCCGACCTTACCCATTGGAGCAAGCATGGGCCCGCGTTTTTCAGCGCGGCGGGCGGGAAGTATGCGCATCTGCAGTACAAATCGGCGGGAATTGTGACCGAGCTCGATACGGCCAAGGGACGGCTGATTGCGGCGAAGATTGAAGGGAAATACTGGATGTACTGGGGGGAGGGTTCGATCCGGCTGGCTACTTCGACGGACTTGATTCATTGGACGCCGGTGGAAGATGCGCAGGGGGCTCCGATTGAGCTGCTGCGGCCGCGTTCGGGGCACTTCGACAGTACTTTTCCGGAGACGGGGCCTCCGCCGATTGAGACGAGTGCGGGGATTGTTGTGCTCTATAACGGGAAGAACGCGGAGGCCGGGGGCGATCCGGAGTTGGGCGCATATGCCTATGCGGCGGGCGAAGCGCTGTTCGATGCGAAGAACCCGGCGCACCTGTTGGGGCAGCTGGATCATCCTGTGCTGAAGCCGGAACTGCCCTACGAAAAGACCGGGCAGTATATTGCGGGGACTACGTTTGCGGAGGGGCTGGTTTCCTTCCATGAACGGTGGTTTCTTTACTATGGGTGCGCCGATTCGCTGGTGGCTGTTGTGACCGCGCCGGAGAAGTAGCCGGCCCATCCTTTAGAGTGTTGTGCATGAAGAATTCGCGATATGTTCTATCGATGGCTGTGCTGGCGCTTGGTGCGGCGGCGCTTTGCGGGGCATGCGGACACACAGGGCCGACGGATGGACTGACTGCTGCGGAACCCGGCGGCGAGGCTTCGGCAACGCCTCAACTTGTGTTGCTGGACACGGATATCGGGGACGACATTGACGACGCTTTTGCGCTGGCGCTGGTGCTGAGGAGCCCGGAGCTGAAGTTGTTGGGGATTATGACGGCGTATGGGGATACAGAACTGCGGGCAAGGCTGGTGGGCCGGTATCTTGCGGCTACTACGGCTTGTTCCGGCTTAATACCTGTAATTCCAGGGGCGCCCACGCCACAATCGAACATATTCACGCAAGCCGCATATGCGAGAGGAGACTCGGCCGAAAATGCCGCCATTCCTTGCCCGCTTAACCAGTCAATCGATAAGAAGAAAGAAGCAGTTTGGGCAGAGCAGCGAAGGCATCATGACGCGGCCGGATTCCTGCTCGACCAGATCAAGGCCCATCCGGGGGAGATCACGCTGATCGCGATTGGACCGCTGTTCAATGTTCAGGCGGCGATTGCCAAGGATCCCGAGACATTTCGCAAGCTGAAGCGCGTGGTGCTGATGGGCGGCAGTATTCATCGGGGATATGACAGCGCCCTGAATGTGAACCTTCCGGCGGCGATGCGGACGCCGAGTTCGGAGTGGAATATCAACCGTGACCCGGCTGGTTTACGGGTGCTGCTTGCGTCTGGGGTTCCGGTTTTCGTAATGCCGCTGGATTCGACGCAGATCCACCTGCAGGCGCCGGATCGGGAGAAGATTTTTGCGCACGGTTCCGCGCTGACGGACCAGTTAACGCTTCTTTATCACCAATGGATGGGAGGGAGCGAGGGGCATTGGGAAACACCGACGCTGTTTGACCCGGTTGCAGTGGCGTATGCCATTCGTCCTGACTTGTGCCCGGCCACGCCGATGCGACTGGAAGTGGACGACAAAGGGTTTACGCGGTCAGTGGACGGAAGTCCCAACGCGCAGGTTTGCCTAAAATCGGACGAAAAGGGGTTTCTGGAGCTTCTTCTGGGACGGGTTACGAACGATACCGGGCACTAGAGAAACTGTGGTGCAAGTGGAGCGCCGCCGCCAGGCCTGGGTTGCAAGACCTTAGTTTGAACGTCAGTTTTTGGTAGGAGTCGCTTGATTTCTTCGCTGTTGTTGAATTAATGTGGTAACCAATGACGGATCGAAGCTACCTGGGCGAATTCGAACTGATGATTTTGCTCGCCGTGATTCATTTGGGCGAGGAAGCGTACGGCGTGCCTATTTCGCGGGAGCTGGAGGCGCAGCGCGGGCGGGACGTGTCAGTGGGCAGCGTGTACGCGGCGCTGGAGCGGATGGAAGGCAAGGGGCTGGTGTCGTCGAGCGTGGGCGATCCAACACCGGAGCGGGGCGGGAAGGCGAAGCGATTCTTTCGGATTACCAAGGAAGGCCTGCGGCAGGTGCATGAGACGCGCAGAGTGCTGACGCGGCTGTGGCGGAGCTTGCCGGAACTTAAGGGGGAAAGCTGATGGATGCGAACAGCGGTGGGGCCGGACCTTCGACTCTGCTTTCCCACCCATCGTGCGATGAAACTCCACCTCGGCGACGAAGACCTATCGCCGTGCCCAGAGGGCGCCCACTCGGCCTGCCCGATGGATGGGGCACCCAGTTTCATCACGTTCAAAATTGTGGATCGCGGTGTCTAAGGTAGGAGAGCGACCCCGAGTTTTCCCCAAAGCTTAAATCAGGAGCGCAGATGAGACGTAGAGAGCCACCCTTGCTGGCGACGTGGATGCTGGAGCACTTGACTCCTGCTGGTGGCGACGAGGCACTGGGCGGCGATCTGCTTGAGGAATTTCGGCGCGGCCGCTCCGATGAATGGTATTGGTGGCAGGTACTGTCAGCGTGCTCAGTTTCTTGGTTGAACAGCTTGCGGGCGCGTGGATCTCTGTTGGTGTTCGCGCTTTTGTGGTCGATACTGGCGCCCGCATGGAATGTGCTTTGCGACCGGATTGCGGACAGCGCGATCGTCAACAAACTGTGGCAATTTGTTGGAGGGTTTTGGATATTTCCTGCGCTTGCAGGCTGGATTGTTCTGCACTCCGCCTTTGTTTGGGGCGGGATGCTGATTTTCACCGCGGCGCATGGCAGTTTTCGCAAGAGGCTTGACGGTGAAATGCTGCGCCGTGGGTTTAAGCTGGCACCGCTGGTTCTGCTGCCGCTCTATGGCGTTATGGCTCTGATTGTGGGGTTATATTGGTACTCCCACTTTGCGCAAGCGAGCCTGGCGGCGACACCCCTGGTAGAGATTGCTGACTTCAGGGTGCTTGCCGATGTGATCCGAATCCCGTATCTGATTGCGCTGGTGGCGGCGCTGTGGGGGGCTATTCCGCAGGCCCAGAGTCGGTCGGCGGAGATTGAGGGCGAATCGATTCCGCCGGAAACCGAGGCACATTCCGACACATTGGCGTTGCTGCAGACGGTGGGGCCGATTGCCTTGAGCCGGTTCTTCGGCTTCATGGTGGCCGCCGGTCTGATGAACGCGATGATCGGGGCATTCCTGCTTTGCCGGCTGCCGGAAAGCCATGATCCCAGCCTGGTTTCGGTGCTGATTCGGGCCGGCTGCTATGTTGCGGTGGGTGTGGTTTGCGGCGTGGCGGGGACGTGGCTGTATTGGCGGAGTCCCGCTAGCCCACTTCGCGAAAGCGCTCCGATGCCGTTTACGCTGTTTGCCCTGGTTTGCTCCGCGGGATGGGTGTGGGTCCCGGCGATGGCGATTCTTTCCGATCAAGTTTCGCCAGGGATGGCATTTCTCGCGATGATCGGTGCCTTCGTGCTGGCTGCCGGATTGCGAGGCGCCACTTATTATGTGTTTGCTCCGGCACCAGAAGCTGCTGCACCGGTTGGCATGGACGAGGGCGACCTGTTTGCGGAATCGCTGTATCGGCCGCCATGGGATGCGCATGGTTACGTGATTGCGATTTCGCTGTATGCGGCGGGCGCGGCACTGGTGACGCATTCGCCGTACACAGCAGCCGTGTTGCTTGCGCTGAGCGCGGGACTGTTTGCGTGGAAGAAGACCGTCCGGGTGCGCCCGCCCGGTGGGGATGGCCGCGAGGTTCGCAAGGCTGCACTGCGGCTCGCTTGCATGGTGATTCCTGCCGTGTTGGTGACGGCGTGGACGCTGTTGGATGGCGTAGCGCATCGGAATGAAAAGGAGCAGGCAAGCGCGGTGTTTGCCGCGAGCAGGACCGCTGATGCTGAAGACGGAAATAGAAAGTCCGGACGCCAAGGGTCATTGAATGCAGGGAAAGGGTACGAGAGCATTATTCTGTGGCCGGTGCCGGAGAAAAAGCAGATTGTCGCACCCATTCCGACGCCGTCGAACCTGCTGGCGCCCGGGAGCAAGAAGCCACTGGTGATCCGGTTTGACGGGCCGTACTGGTATTTTCAGCCGCCGGAGAAAGCGCCGAGCAAGGAGGCGCACGAGGCGCAGGGAAGCCCGCTGGCGATTGATATTCAAGCGGAGAACTTCATTTCGCTAACGATGGAAGCGCATCAGAGGCTGGGGAGTTCGATTCCTCTGGCTCGGTGCAAGGAGATTCAAGTAGAGGTTCTGAATCGAGACAACCGGAGAGGGCTTGTTTCCGTAGGTGTGCTGCTGACGGATTCAGCTTCACGAGGAAGGCAGACGATTTACCTGGGACAGCAGCCGGTGGTTTCGAGCCAGGCGGAACACTTCGCGATCAAGACTTCGCCGGTGAGCGAGGTGCTGCGGTTTGCTGTGCCGGAGTCGGCAAAGATTCGGAAGTTCGACGAGATTAATGTGATGTTTTTTCCGGATGGAGCGAATTTCGGGAAGGGTCCGAAGATGGCGATTGGGGAGTTTGAGTTGGAGCCGCGGTGAGTTCGCTCCGCGAAGAGATCAGTCGCCGGTTTGGATGTTGACGAGCACTTCGGCGCCCTGGCTGTTGGGGGAGATGGTGGTGGTTTGCGGGGCGCGCCAGTGGTCAATGTGGCTGATGCGATGGACGCAGCCGATGGTGCAGTTGGGGGCGCAGCTTTTGGCAGTGAGGAATTCGCGCTTGACGTCGGCGGTGGTGTATTCGGCGATGGGAACGCCGGGATAGCCGCGCTGCTGGCTGCAGTAGTGGACAAGGCCGTCCTCGCAGATGTAGAGGTAGCGGGAGCCGGCGCGGCAGCGCCAGTCATTGGGACGACCTTGCGCGATGGCTTCCTGAAACTTGTCGAATTGCGCGTAGTTGGTCTTTTTCCGGTTGGTTATGGCGAAGTAGACCTTGGATTCATCTTCCTGAAGGGGCTTGAGTTGGCCGCTGCCGTCGTGGATGATGCCGATGGTGGATTCGAAGCCTAATTCCAGCGCTCGTTTGCTGATGACGAGGGCGTCGTTGGGATCTTTGAAGCCGCCTCCGACGACGGAGTTGATGTTGACGTGGAACTCGGCGTGATCGGCTAACATTTGTAGCTTTTTGTCGAGGACCTTGAGGCTCTTTTTGGAGACTTCATCGGGGACCAGGTTGTCGATGCTGATTTGCATGTGGTCGAGGCCGGCCTGGTTAAGTCGTTCAATTCGTTCGATATTGAGGAGATAGCCGTTGGTGATCATGCCGGCGATGGCGCCGGTATGCCTCATGCGGCGGATGATGTCGTCCAGATGAGGGTGAGTGAGGGGCTCGCCGCCGGAGATGCCGATCATAGCGGTGCCGAGGCGGCCGAGATGATCGATGCGACGGAGCATTTCGTCAAGGGGAACGGGCTCGGAAACCTTGTCGTACTCATTGCAGTAGCCGCAGCTTAAGTTGCAGAAACGAGCGGGGATAATCTGCGCGAGGACGGGATGGCCGGTGGAGGAGAGAGCGCGGACGACCATGGCGTACTCGCGGGCCTTGCGGGCCATGGCAATGCGGCGGCCGCGTATTGTCGATCTCCGGGGAGTTGCCATTCCTTCTATTGAAACACAGAAAGGCAGGGGTCAGGGATCAGGGGGCAGGGATCAGTTTTCCGGGGCGAAATGTCTGCTTGGAGAGGTGCGCTACATAGGGCAAAAGGCTGCCTGGAAGGTTGCAAATGACGTGAAATGGCTGCTTGCGTGGTTGCGATTCTTTGAGACATGAACCTACGGGGCAGCCTTTTCAGATGTTTTGATTGCTGAGAATTGAACTAATCGAGGGTTTGGGTTGCGGAGAATTAGCCACTTTTTTGAAAACGCGCATCATTGCGCTGGGTTTCCGCGATAAGTGGCTTGTTTGGTTGGGGTTGCCCGTGATCATTCTACACGACATTTGCTGTGGGAGTGGGACCGATGAGCTAGGGAAGAGGATGCGCAGGAATGGGGCACCCTCGGTGTCTTTGGTGCCCGGCAGAAACGGAAAGGGCGCCCATCCGGGCACCCTTGTGGAGTGGGCTGGAGGCTAGTAGGGGGCGACCTGGTGGTTTGGGGACTGGAGGTCTTCCTGGACCTGATCCAGCTTTTTTTGCAGGTCTTCCATCTGCTCGGGGGTGACCTGAAATGTGTTCGAGTTGAACTCTTTGCCGAACTGATCCATTTGCTTCTGCAGATCCTGCAACGGACTGGGGTCGAAGGTGAATTGCGGCAGGTTGAACTGGTGGTTGAACTCGTCCATTTGCCAGCTCAGTTGCTCAGCATCTTTGCTTAGCTGCTCGGGGTCCTGGGGGGCGAGCTGAAATTGGGCGAGGGCGGCGGCCTGGTCGCGAAGGGCTTTGGCGGCTGCCGATGCGGCGACCGGGTCCTGCGGGCCGAAGAGCTGCATTACTTCGGGGTCGATTTGGGCGATCATGGAGGAGCCGTCAGGGGAAGGGGGGTCGGCGAAGAGGTCTTGAGGCTGGAGTTGGCCGGTCTTGTGGTGGGAATCGACCTGGAGGGTGAGGATGAGCTGCTTGTTGAGGCGCAGGACGGTGACTTGGACGGTCTTGCCCTCGTTGGCGTGGAGGGCGCGGTCCCAGCTTGAGAGGTTGGTGATGGGGTCTGCACCGACCTTGAGTATGACGTCTTTGGGCTTGAGGCCGGCGGCGGCAGCCTCGCTTTTGCGGGCGACCTGCTTGACCATGAGGCCGGTGGGGATGCCGAGGTAATCCGCCATTTGCGAGGCGAGGGGCTCGACGAGTGCGCCGACGTTGAGCGAGCTGCCGAAGATGGACAGGCGCATGGAGCCGGGGACTCCGGGGTCGCCTGCCCCGTTGAGAAGGCCCTTGCCTCCGGAAGGCTGAGCGAAGTTGTCGTCGTTCTTGCCGAGCTTGGTCCAGATGCCACGCTCCATGATGCGGCGGTCGACGAGCTGGACGGCGAGGGTTTGGATGTTGCCATCGCGGCTGATTTCGAGACTGACTTTGCGGCCTGCGGGGATTTCGCGCAACATGCGGTGAAGCTGCTCGGCGCCCTCGACGTCCTGGCCGTTGAGCTGGATGACGACATCGTTGACGCGGAGGCCGATTTGGCCGGCGGGCGCATCGTGATCGATGAGGGTGATGATGGCGCCGCGAACTTCCTTGAGCTTGAGGACCTGTGCCTGGGCCTGGTCGACATCGGCGAGGTCTACGCCGAGGTAGCCCTGGGAGGTTGATGAGTGAAGGAGGAGCGGACTGGGATCGTGGAACAGGATCATGATCCCACTGCCCTGTGCGTTTGCCCCAGGTGGCGCGACGGCAAGGGCAACGCCGGCCAGCGCGAGGGGTCCCAGATTACGGATGGTGCGATACGGCCTCAAAAGGTGCTTCATTTGTTTCTCTCCCGCAGTTCTTGTCTTTTCCCGCCCCCCGGCGCTAACTCTTAAGACGGTTCGATCACCGCAAGGGTTGGGTAGCTTTACTGAATCTCCGACACGCGGCTCAATACCTGTCTCGAGACGGTGCGAATTTGGGGATTATGGTCCGAATTGGCAACAGAATGCAATACCTGGCGCACGCTGGCGTCGGCTTCGACGGGCTCAAGGATGTTGATGGCGGCGGTGCGGATGCGCGGATCGGCATCGTTGAGCAGGGCTTCAAGGACGGCATCGCGGACGCGCACATCCTGAGCGACGTAGGGCTCAAGGCCCTGGAGGGCTTTCTCGCGGACGCCTTCGTTTTTGTCGTAGCGGAGGGCGACCATGAGGGCGTCGCGGATGCCGGCGGCTTTGCAACCGTGTCCGGCGCGGCACTCGGCGGCCATGAGGCCGATGGAGTCGTCGCGGACGTCTGGGGAGGGTGAGTTTTCAGACGCCAGCATGAGGAGATCGCTGATGGCCGGGTCGTCGATGGAGCCTTCTACCTGGCGGGGGACGACCTGGTTGTAGTGGACTTCAACGACGTCGCTGTTGGGTTGACGGACGATGCTGGAGATGCTGGCGATTTCAGTGGGGGCCGGGGTGGGCGTTTCGACTTTGCTTTCCGCAGTGACGGCGGAAGCGGCGCGGGCGGCGCGATTCTGGGCGAACTCGTATCCGCCGAGGGTGCCTGCGCCGGCTCCCGCGATGAGCAAGAGGCAGGCGGCTACGGGAGCGGCCTGGAGGCTGGCAAAGTTGTTGATCATGCGCTGGCCGAGCCACTCATACCAGCGCTTGGGAGGGAGAGCGTCGAGCGCTTCTTCTAGGCGCTGGCGGGAGCGGGCGACAAGGTTGGCAGGCGGCTCGACCATGGGATGCGCGGCGGCCAGCAGTTTGAGGGCCAGCAATTCTTCGCGCTCCGAATGACATTCCGGGCAGCCGGTCATATGGCGCTCCAGTTCATGGATCTGCTCGTCAGACAGCTCTCCATAGGCTGCCGAGACTATTCGTTCGTGGGCGATTTCGCAATTCATAGGTACGTCCTTCCAGCCTCGAATGAGTGATGCATGCGGCCCCTGAAATCAGCATCCCGTTTTGGGATTGCAAAAGGCCTGATTTAACGCAACTCCGCCAATTGGGTTCTTAACTTCTTGGTGGCGCGGAAGAGGGTGTTCTTGGCGGTTTCTTCCGTGGTGTTCAGCATTTCTCCGATGGTGCGCAGGCGAAGACCCTGGTAGTGCTTGAGCTCGAAGACCATTCTTTCGCGCGGGGTGAGCTTGTCGAGCGCGGTTTGAATCTTCTGGCCGAGGAATTTGCGGTCGAGTTCCTTGGCGGGATTGGAGAAGGAGCGGTCGTCAGAAACGGAGGCCAGCAGGTCGATTTCGTCGCCGGAGTGGTCCATGACGACGGCGTGATCTTCGCGGCGGGTTTTTTTGCGACGGAGCTGGTCGAGACAGAGGTTGGTGACGATGCGGTAGATCCAGGTATAGAAGGAGCACTCAAAGCGGAAGTTGCCGATATAGCGGTAGGCCTTGAGGAAGGCTTCCTGGTAGATGTCTTCCGCATCGTGCTCGGAACCGGTGAGATGGAGGGCGAGACGGAGGACCTGGTGCTCGTATTGGCGGACCAAGGCGTCAAAGGCGGCGCGGGAGCCGGACTGCGCTTCACGGATGAGCTCCATCTCCGGAGCGCGGGCCTGGGCGCGATCCTGAGCGGTTTTCGGCGAGTCCATTGCGGTGGATACAGCCATACCTGGGAACGATTGTACCTGTTCTTTGGATGGCCAGGCCGCGAGGGCCGGAACCGCGATCGGGGAAGAGGGATAGATCACCGCATCCGCTGCCATCGAATCGTTCTCCCGAAGATGAGTTGTCCGCAATTGAACAGACGGGTGGGAGGGGGTTTGGTGAGCGGGTTGGGGAGGAGCGGTGCGAAGGGGGTTTGATGTTTAGCGAGTCTGCAAGTCAGCGAGGCTAGCGTTGCGGGTAGTGGCGCGGTTTCCGGATTGGCGGTGACTGGAACGCTGCTTGAAGCAAGAATCGATCGCCATATAAGCTGGTTCAATGCTTGCATCCTGGTTGCCAAAGGCCCTCTTTTGGCTCGTTTTCGGTTTGATAATAGCTCTCTTTAAAAGAATGGCCCCGCCGCGATTCCGAGCGGTGGAGCGTCCCTATACTGATTCGCAGGAGCCTGAGCCACTTCCAACGGGGGCCATCGGAAGCGCGATGTGCGCAGAGGGAGTGGGGTTGGCGCTCCTTTTCTTTGTGCTCAGAGATTTAAATCATTGGTGGGCATCGCTCGATGGCTCATCACTCCTGACCCAGTATGCAATGCCCGTTATCTGGTGCTTTTTCCCTGGTTTTGCCGCGGTGGCAATCCCGTGGCCGCTCACGGTCTGGTATCTGCGTAAGGTAGGTCGGTGGGAAGAGGCTGACGCCATCGAAGATGACTCCGACAGCAAGGGCGGGGGCGATCAATTTCGGATAATGAAGTGGTTGTGCATCGGCGTGGTGCTTCCAATCGCATTATTCACTCTGCCTGCAATTCCCATCCATCTTTCTATCAGTGACTCCGAAGTTAGAATCGGCCACTATGGATCACTTCATTCGGAGTCGTTCCCTCTGAAAGACGCACGACGGTTGACTGTAGTTGACGGATACAGGCTGAAAGATGGAAGTTTTCACCCCGCAAAGGACGTCCTCATCGATTTTGCCGGTGGTCGTCGCTTAAGGGCCAACGCGGTTGGAGACGGTGGGACGAATGTTCGGACCGATGTCATGCAACTCCTGATTGAAAAGTCCGGCCTAACGCCAGAACACGCACTTACTGCGGATGACGTTTCCCCTCTGCAATGAAGAATCGCTGTTTCTGGCGCGTCCTGCGGAATTCGCGCGCAACGTCGACGATCCGGAAGTTGACGTGTTCGTCAGCGGTCAATCCCAGAGGGCAACCGCAGGTCTTTCGACTCCGCTGCGCTTTGGATGGACACAGGCTAATTCGCCGCGCACCTACGGGGCGCGAGGCCGATTTTGCCTTGGTACCCAGGACTGCGCTTCGCTTGTCCTGGGCTATTATCCTGCGGCCCCTCCGGGGCGCCTTTTGCTGCGGACTGTTCAACCCAGCCTTAACTTGCATCGCGAGTCATGATGCTCCTGATGAACGGGAGAGTCGAGGCTTGTACTCTCCCGCCTTGCGCCAGAAAAAAGGCGCAAAACGGGGCACGGTGCTGTTGTGCCTGGTCGGCGTGGGTTCATCGGTTATAGAAAATTGCGCCGCTGCCGTTTGGCGAGGGTGGGTGCTGGGAGGTGTGGAGACGGTAGACTGGGAAGCGATGACTGGAAACCTTTTTGACGATGGAAATGCGGGCGGCGCTGGTGGGGCTGCGGAGTGGTTCACGGCACATTGCGATGGGGGCTCGCGGGGGAATCCCGGGCCTTCAGGATATGGCGCGGTGATTGAGGATGCGCAGGGACGGACCGTGGCGCGGCTGAGCGAGTTTGTGGGGCGGCAGACGAACAACTATGCCGAGTACTCTGGACTGCTGGCGGTGCTGAAGTGGGCGCTGGAGAACGGGAAGAAGCGGCTGCGGGTGGTATCGGATTCCGAGCTGATGGTGAAGCAGATGAAAGGGCAGTACAAGGTGGCTAGCCCAGTGCTGCGGCCGTTGTGGGAGGAAGCGAAACGGCTGGCGGGGCGGCTGGAGCGGTTCGAGATGCGGCATACGCTGCGGGGCGGGAATAAAGAGGCCGACCGGCTGGCGAATGAGGCTATGGATCGGGGGACGGGGAAAAGCAGTTGTCAGTTGTCAGTTGTCAGTGGTCAGTCGTTTGGCGGTGTTGGCGGGGTTAGCGGAGCTAGCAAGCCGGCACTAACGGTCGCGCCCGCTCCCGCACCGGCAAAGCGGGTGGTGCTGGAGGGTTATGTGAAGGGCGGGGTGGTGCATTTGCTGGAGGGGGAATTGCCGGATGGGGTGTTTGTCAAGGTGATTCGGGAATAGCCGTTGTTGTTCAGGAACGGACCCGGCTTCTGCAGTCTTAGTGGTGCGGAGAGTGCTTTTGCAGCCAGGCGTGGGTCGCGGAAAGGTCTTGCGCCGACAGGGATGGCGCGGACTGCTTCAGCATCTCGACATACCAGTCGATTTCCGCCGGCAACGCGGGGTAACCGACGTTGTGGCCCGCCTCTCCATCCTGGTTGGAATTGACGATCAGTTCGCCGTTCTCGTCGGTAATGACGATGAACGGAAAGCCAGGCTCGCGGGTGGCGCCGAGGGCGGAGCGCAACGCTTCACCGCCTGGGGTATTGGCATGTTTGGGATCACCCTGGCGCTCGCCTACGTCGATGTGCTGGACCACAAACGCCTTTTCGGTGATGCGCTTCATCTGCGGGTCTTGGAGAAAACCTTCATAGAGTTTGCAGGGACCGCACCAGGAGGCGGAAAAGACCAGCAAAACATTCTTGTGCTCGGACTTCGCCTCGGCCTTTGCATCGGCGAGCAAGGAGTCGGCGCTATCTGTCTGCGCTTGAAGGATGGGTACGACAAGGACGGCTGCGAGGGAAAGCAGTGCGGTAAGAGAGAGTATTCTGCGCGATGCCAACGGTGGAGCTCCTTTGGGATGAGGCGATGGTAGCACGATTTTCAGGCCTGAACGGCGAGACCTGGGGACACCCGGCGAACGGCAGGGGCGGAACAGGCTGCGGAAAAAGGCCTGATTGTTGGTTGCAGCGTCTCAAGAACATTCCGCACGGGCTAAAGCCCTCCTCATTTTATGGGCCTTATCGGCACGACTAAAGTCATGCCCTGATACAAAGCCTGTCGAAAATGAGCTTTTCCGCAGCCTGTAAAGCCCAAATTCATATTGCGGGCTTTTCGGCACGCGACCCCGACCCAGAGGGTACCCCCGGTCGCCCCCGGATACAGAGCAACTGGATCGTGGGGGCGCTAGCGGAGCTTGGCGAATTCGGAGCGGTGGCGGCTGTAGAGGAAGTAAATGACCAGTCCGATGGCGAGCCAGATGATGAAGCGGAACCAGGTGATGATGGGGAGTCCGGCCATCAGGAGGAAGCAGAAGATGACGCTGAGGACGGGGATGACGGGGCCGAAAGGGACGGTGAAGCCGCGGCGGCGGTTGGGTTCGCGATAGCGGAGGACGATGACGCCGATGGAGACGAGGACAAAAGCGAAGAGGGTTCCGATGTTGGAGAGATCGGCGAGGGTGCCGATGTCGAAGAGGCCGGAAGGGATGGCGACGACGATGCCGGCGACCCAGGTGGAGAAGGCTGGAGTGCGGAAGACGGGGTGGACGGAGCTGAAGATTTTGGGAAGCAGGCCATCGCGGGACATGGAGAACCAGACGCGGGATTGGCCGAGCTGGTAGACGAGGATGGACGAGAGCATTCCCATGATGGCGCCGGTAAGGACGATCAGACGGATCCAATGGAGGGAATGTCCGCCGGGTAGGATGGAGAGCTTCTTGAGGGCGTTGACGACCGGGGCGGCGTCGCCGACCATGGATTGCCAGGGGACCAGTCCTGTCAAACAAACGGCTACGGCGACGTAGAGCACGGTACAGACGAGGAGCGTGGCGATGATGCCGATGGGCAGGTCGCGCTGCGGGTTGCGGCACTCCTCGGCCGCGGTGGAAACCGAGTCGAAGCCGATGTAGGTAAAGAAGATGATGGATCCGCCGGTGAGCACGCCGCCCCAGCCGTTGGGCATAAAGGGATGCCAATTGGACGGATGGATGAAGCCGATGACCGCGATGACGAAGATGACGATGGCGATGAGCTTGATGGTCACCATGGCGTTGTTGGTGCTGGCGGACTCGCGAATGCCGCGGACGAGGATGACGGTGAGGACGAGGACGATGAGGAAGGCCGGGATGTTGAAGCCGAAATGCCATCCGGGGTGATAGATCCAGTTGCCGGCGAGGTCCTGGAGCCCCTCGGGCAAGTAGGCGGGCGAGATCCAGGTGGCGGCGGGATGGAGGCCGAACCAGTCGAGGAGGTCGACGACATGGGCGGCAAACCCGACGCTGACGGTCATGTTGGAGCCGGCGTATTCGAGGATGAGGTCCCAGCCGATGATCCAGGCGATGAGCTCGCCCATGGTGGCGTAGGTATAGGTGTAGGCCGAGCCGGCGATGGGAATCATGGAGGCGAGCTCGGCGTAGCAGAGGCCGGTGAGGGCGCAGACGATGGCGACCAGGATGAGGGAAAGCGCGATGGCGGGGCCGGCGCCGGGACGGCCAGCGAGGGCGGTGTGGGTGATGATGTAGTCGGCCAGCGGGGTGTTGACGAAGCTGGAGGTATCGAACTGCTCGCCGGAGATGGCGGTGCCGATGACGGTAAAAATGCCGGAGCCGATGACTGCCCCGATGCCAAGCGCTGTCAGCGACCACGGGCCGAGGGTCTTCCGGAGCCTGTGCTCGGGTTCTTCCGATTCCCGGATCAGCTTATCGATCGACTTGCGGGCAAGCAGTTGGCTGGGCAGCGCAGTTCTCCTCAATCCGTGAGGTGGGGCCTGTCAATGCTGTGCATACTGCAGGCTCCGGACCGGTCTTCGCCGGGCCGGAACCTTTTTCAAAGCTGGGAGGGGCGACCTAGCGCTTGGAGACGCCGCGTGCTGCCTTCTTGAGCTTCTTCTTGTTTTCGCCGCGAGGGCCGGTGCGCTTCGCCTTGGGGGCGGCCTTTTTGCGGGCGGTGCGCTTCAGCTTCTTGCGTTCCAGTTTGTCTTCAATCTTGGTGGTGTCTGCCACGTATAACCTCTTTTCGCTCAAATCTGTTCAGGGTTTCCCGCACATCGGCCCGATGATCGGCCCGCAGTTCTACAGGGAGTAAAGTCTATGTTAACAGGGAATTGACTTGGGGCCAATGCAGGGGGCTTACAGGGCGGTGAATTGGTTCGGCGCTATTCCGGCGCAATTATCGATTTCCAAGGTACAATGGAAGGTAGACCAGAAATTGACCCCGCCTGCTCGGCTCCGGCCGCCGTATTGCTTCTGACGAGCCCCGCACTACACGCACCAATCACCGCGTTGACCGGAGTTCGTTATGCGTTCTGACCAGATACACCGCGCACTTGCGCAGGGAATGAACCGTTTTGAAGTGTGCCAGCTTGTGGCGAAGGGTGTGAAAGCCACGCACAAGACAGGCTCACGCTTTGAAGATTCAATAAACGATGTGCTGCAATATCTAGGGACGCACGACTCGAAGATTGAGAATCGGCATCCGGCGGCTCCGCAGGTGAGCGTGAAGAGTTTGAAGCCGGCGGCGTAAAAAGCAGTGGACAGTGAGTAGTGCACAGTGAACAGCTAAAAGCCCGAGATTGCTGGAGTTGGATGCAAGGGCGGACCTTAAGTAGGCGGATTTGAGGGAAACGCAAAAGAGGGACGGCGGTTTGCCGTCCCTCTTTTGTTGATTCCAATCCGGGTGCTAAGAAGTTAGCTTAGACAACCTGAACGTTCTCTGCCTGCCAGCCCTTGGGGCCCTTGGTGACGTTGAACTGAACGCGCTGTCCCTCTTGCAAGGAACGGAAGCCGTTGGACTGAATTGCGGTGTGATGAACGAAGACGTCCTCGCCGTTTTCGCGGCTCAAAAATCCAAAACCCTTGGCGTCGTTAAACCACTTGACTGTGCCTGTTTCCATTGTGAAGCTCCTTCGATACTGATTTACCGCGAACGCAATGTGGAAGTTTGCGAGTAGGCGGTAACCGGAACAGGCAAAAACTTCAGATCGAATTCTACGATTCAATTGAGTATAGCACGGAATTGGCAAATAGCGTGATCTGGTTTGACTTGGGACGTGAGGGGTGGCGGCATTTGCCGCGTTTTGACAAGCGGAGGAATGGTGACGTACCGTTGCGGCGCGGTGGACAGCGGGAACGCGCTGTTAGCGAACGCGTAAGGCAAAGGAGAGCAATGGGATGAAATTGAAACGTGTGGCGGCATTGGCAATGCTCATGATGGGATTGGGCGCATCCGCGTTTGCGGCTGCGATCGACGGACAATGGACAGCAACATTCGACACGCAGATTGGCGAACAGCACTATACGTACACATTCAAGGCCGATGGGGAGAAGCTGACGGGCACGGCCAAGAACGATCGTGGATCGACCGAGATCACGGCCGGGACGATCAAGGGCGATGACGTCTCGTTCACCGAGAACCTGGATTTCAATGGCAACCCGCTGGTGATTACGTACACGGGGAAGATTTCCGGGGACGAGATCAAATTCACGCGGAAGGTGGGAGACTTTGCGACGGAGGAGGTTGTTGCGAAACGGGCGAAGTGAGGCGGGCGGCGATACGGGGATGCCAATGCGGGCCTGAAGAGACGCAGAAAAAGTGCGGGATCCTGGTCTCAGGTTTGAAGACCTTCCTGCAGGGGCTAAAGCCCAGCTAATCTGGGAGCGATAGCGGCACGACTGAAGTCGTGCCCTGACACTTATTGCGACTCCGGGTGAGTTCTTCAACAGCCTGTACCTCCCGGGGCTCCTTCCGGAAATCGCGACCTACAGGTGTAGTTCTAGAGCTTCTTGAGGTTGGCGAATTTTTCCATCAGCTTTTTCATGCCGTGGCGATTAAACATGACGGTGAGCTTGGCGTCTTCGCCTTCGCCTTCGCGCATGAGGATGGTGCCTTCGCCGTACTTGGAGTGGACGACGCGCTGGCCTTTTTTCAGGTTGGCTGCGCCGGTGGGCGGGGGGATTTCCATGGTGGGTCGGGCGAGACTCCCTGGTCTCAAAGGCGAGACCAGGGGCACCCGATCGGATTTGCCTGCACCGGCCTTGCCGCCGAAGAAGCGGGCTATGTTGTCGATGGACTGCGGATCTTGCTGCTCCTGCGGCTCGCCGCTCTCAGCGGACGGGGCGGAATTCTGGGTTGATGCGGAGGTTTTTGGCTTCGCAGTCATCCAGGAGGCGACAAAAGGCTTAGATGGGGAAGTGCCAGCCCGCGACGTTTTGCTTCCGGTTGCGCTGGTGCGCGCTTCCTGGCTTTCGTCCTCATAGTTGTAGTGCTGGTCGGCGAATTCACCCGCCTGCGCGGCACCGCGTTTGGCGCCGAAGCGGGAGCCGGGGTAGGTATTGGGGTAGCCGGGAGTGGACCACGCGGCGGATTGAATCATGCCTCGGGTGCCGAGATTTTCTACGAGCTGGGAGGGAACTTCTTCGAGGAAGCGGGAGGGAACGCTCATCTCCGGTGCGTCGTTGCCGTAGCGGCGGCGGTAGTGCGCGCGGGTGAGGATGAGAGTGTTCATGGCGCGGGTCATGCCGACGTAGCAGAGGCGGCGCTCCTCTTCGAGCTCGTCGGGGCTGTTGAGGGTGCGCGAGTGGGGGAAAAGGCCCTCTTCAAGGCCGGCGAGGAAGACGAGCGGGAATTCGAGGCCCTTGGCGGCGTGGAGGGTCATGAGGGTGACGCGGGCTTCGGGGTCGAACTGATCGGAGTCGGATGCGAGGGCGGCGTGGTCAAGGAAATCGGCCAGGGTTTCACCGCGGACTTCGGCGTCGTGGGCGGCGTTGGCCAGTTCCTTGAGGTTTTCAATGCGGCTGAAGGCTTCGGGGGAGCCTTCGGTTTCGAGGACCTTGATGTAGCCGGTGCGGTCGATGATGAAACGGATTAGCTCGGGGAGGGTGGCGGCGTCTCCGGGAGAGCGGAAGGGCGAGGTTGTGTCTCGATAGGTCTCAGGGCTCATAAGAGACCCATCTCTTAATCCTGTAACCCACTCAGAGGGAGGTGCAGCAGGGACCTCAAGGTCGCCCTCGGTCAGGTCATCGAGGAAACTCTCCAACTCTTGCGTTGACTTCTGCCCAAAACCCCATGCTTCGGGTTTGTCGAACTTCCACATCTCTGGTTTGTCGCCCAGGAACTTGTGAATACAATCGCTGCCGACCTGTTTAAAGCTTCCATCATTGTTCTTAAGAATGAATGTGTTGTTTCTTCTTCTCGGCGTGTTGCAATACTCGCAATGCTCCGGATCTTGCAGATAATTGCTCGGGATTGCATCTGAGCCAAACTGTTTATTACTGTGGTCGCCCTTGATGTTGTGGATGATGCCGATCAACTCCCAACCGCCGATTCGCAATGGGTCGAAATGGATCGCGATTCTTAGTGGCTCTTTGTTCTTGTCCACTGCTCTCGGTCCGCTCACTCCTATATCAAAGGCCTTCTCCTCCAGAATTCGCAGGCGAAGCTTGAGTCTCTTATATGCATCTTCGCTGATCTCCCAAGTCTTCCCCGCAAGTGAAATCTGAACCTTCGGCTGGGGAGGAAGGGCATTTCGGATGACAGTGGGCTTCGATTCCAGCCAATCCTGCTTAGCAGGAATCTTGGGCATTTTCAGAAAGGGGCGCTTGGGCTCTTCGGCGAAGGGGTTGAAATCTGCGGCGTTGAGGAGCGGGAGCTGATCCTGGTTGCCGCCGAAGTCGAAGGAGGTTGCGGAGTAGACCTCAGGGGCTAAAGTCCCGGACGATTCCTGATTAGCGATGTCCGGGCTAAGGCCCGGACCTACCGAGTCCGGACCTACCGCTTCTGCTACGCCGAATTCGAAGCCGGTGTCGGCGTCTTCCGCATCCGCAGCAGCGATATCGGCGGAGAGCTTGCCGGCGAAGTCGGGGTCCATCATGGCCTGGGCGTCAAGGATGAGCTCGCGGAAGGAATCGAGAGCCATGAGGGCGCGGGTGGGAATGAGTTTGTTTTTGAGCGCCCCGGCCAAGGCATCCCAGGTGGACTGACCGGTTTCAAGGGCCAGGCGCTCCAGGGTTTCGAGGGTGGTTTTGCCGATTCCGCGAACGGGCGTGTTGATGACCCGCTGAAGGGCCATGGAGTCGTGGGGGTTGCGGACCAGGCGGAGATAGGCGAGCAGGTCTTTGATCTCGGCACGCTCGTAAAAGCTGAAGCCGCCGACCATGGTGTAGCGGATGTTGTAGCGGCGCAGGGCTTCCTCAACCAGGCGGGACTGGGAGTTGGTGCGGTAAAGGACGGCGCAGTGGGCCTCGTCGCCCGCGCTGCCGGCTTCACGGAGGAATTTCTGAATGCGGTCGGCGATGAAGAGGGCTTCATTTTCGCCGTCGGGAGCCTCGTAGTAGCCGATCAGCGAGCCGCCCTGGCGGTCGGTCCAGAGCTTTTTGCCCTTGCGGCGCAGGTTGTTGGCGACGACTGCGCCGGCAGCTTCAAGAATGATTTGCGTGGAGCGGTAGTTCTGCTCCAGGCGAATGATTTTAGCGTTGGGGAACTCCTTCTCGAAGTCGAGAATGTTCTTGATGTCCGCGCCGCGCCAGGAGTAGATGCTCTGGTCTTCGTCGCCTACCGCGCAGACGTTTTGGGCAGTGCCGGCGAGGAGCTTCATGAGCTCGTATTGGGGGCGGTTGGTGTCCTGGTACTCGTCGACGAGGAGATAGCGGTAGCGGCGCTGGTAGCGTTCGCGGACTTCGGGGGAGACTTTGAGGAGGCGGACGGCCTCGAGGAGGAGATCGTCGAAGTCGAGGGCGTTGTTTTTACGCAGCTCGGCTTTGTAGCTCTGATAGATGTGGGCGATGCGCTCGCTGTTGGGATCTTTGCTGGCGAGGTAGTACTCCTGGGGGTCGACCATGTGGTTTTTGGCCCAGGAGATGCGGCCGAGGACGGTGCGCGGGGTGAGCTGCTTGGTGTCAAGACCCATGCGGCGCATGACCTGCTTGACGATGGCCTGCTGGTCGTTCTCGTCGTAAATGGCGAAGGAGCGGGTCAAGCCTTCGCCATTGACCTTGAGGGCCTCGATGTCGCGCCGCAGCATGCGCACGCACATGGAGTGGAAGGTGGCAATCAGGGGCTTGGCGAGGGAGGAATGGCCGAGCAGCTTGTCGACGCGGGCAGCCATTTCAGTAGCGGCCTTGTTGGTGAAGGTGACGGCGAGGATGGAGTCAGGGGCGACGCCTTTTTCCTGGATGAGCCAGGCGATGCGGCTGGTGATGACGCGGGTTTTGCCTGAGCCCGCGCCAGCCAGGATGAGCAGGGGGCCTTCAGTGGCCTCGACGGCGGCTCGCTGTTCGGGATTCAAGTTGTCAGTGAGCGGGTGCAAGGCGGCGTCCGGCGGGAAGGTTCCTGTTTCCAGTGTAATGGTTTTGGGGCCAGGAGATATTCTGAGGGCACTATGACATTGAACAGCAAGGCCGTGCGCCGGGTGGCGGTTTACTGCGGGTCCGCAAACGGGAACGATCCAGCATTTCTGGTCGAGGCACAGGCGCTTGGGACGGCGATTGCCGCAGCGGGAATCGGGTTGGTATACGGCGGGGCCAGCGTGGGGCTGATGGGGGCGGTGGCGGATGCGGCGCTGGCGGGCGGAGCTGAGGTGATTGGCGTGCTGCCGGATGTGCTGGCTGGGAAAGAGATTGCACACGCAGGGCTCACGCGGCTGGAGCTGGTCTCCACCATGCACGAGCGGAAGGCGCGCATGGCGGAACTGGCGGATGCGTTCCTGGTGCTGCCGGGCGGATACGGCACGCTGGAAGAGTTGCTGGAGGTGGTGACCTGGGCGCAGTTGCGGCTGCATGCCAAGCCGATAGTTCTCATCAATACAGTCGGGTATTGGGATGGGTTGCTGGGGTTCCTGGATACGGCGCTGGCGGCGGGGTTTTTGAAGCCGAAGAATCGGGCGTTGATGCTGGTGGCGGGGAGTGCGTTGGAGGCGGTTCGGATGGTTGTTGGCCAGTTCGCCTTCCCAGTCCAATCATCGGTCTTCATGCCAGAGGTGGAAATATAGCAGTTGGAATTCTAACTGCGGTCAACAATCATTTGAGCCGTATTCTTCCAGGCTCGATGAATTCGAACAATGCATCATACCGTCTTGCTCGCGCATTGATCTGCTGCGCTGGTGCTGGGTCGCCGTCCTTGCGCTCATACAGCCCCCTGCGCTCAATCTCCTGGCTGATCTCCTGCGTTGTGGCGGTGCGCGACTCCTTTTCAGAAAGAACAATCCTCATCGCCTCATGCAATCGCAAATGCGATCCGAAGAAAACCGCAGGGGAGACGTTGAAATGCTCACTGAGTTTTGCGATGTGTTCGCGGTTGAGTTGGCGCTTGCCGGAGAGAATTAGCGAGACTGTGCTTTCGCTGCCAAGCTCCGCTGCAATATCACGCTGCGAGAGCGCATTCCGATCGAGCAAAAACTTCAGGACATCTACAGGCTCTGCCTCCGGAATCGGAAAACGCTCCGCCTCGTAGCGCTCGACTAGGAGAGTCATTAACTCGATGGCCTCTTCTTCTTCGGGGGTGGGGTTGGCCTTTGCAGTCAGTTCGAAGAGCGCGTCGGTGTATTCCGCAAGTTCCGCGTCGTTGTGGATCAGCCGGGGGGCGCCACGACGAATCATCTCGGCTGGATTTGCTAGCACTGTGCTCATCGTTTTGCCCCCTTGTCCCAGTTCGCGCGGCTGTCGTATTGCTGATGCGTCAGAAAAGAGCGAATGTAGATGTGCCCCTCAGTGATCTGGCCTTCCTTCTCCCGAGCGTAATGAATGATCGTGACCAACCGGTACCGGTTCCGACGGATGTTGAAGATCACGTATCCATCCACATCATCGGCATCTTTGAAAACCTGCCGGACTTCCACGAAGTTTTGCCATCTTACGTCTTTGGCTATCCCGAACCAAGCCGCAATCTCTCTTGCCGCGTCAGGGTACTCTTCTTCGGCCTCACTCAGGTGTTTGCGTGTAACGACGTGCATGGCG
>Ga0302278_10002448_pt1 | contig 21455 bp, 20 predicted proteins | sample III_Bog_N3_2_FD_194543 | JGI IMG/M metagenome (GOLD analysis project Ga0302278, IMG submission 194543) | Peat permafrost microbial communities from Stordalen Mire near Abisko, Sweden - III_Bog_N3_2 | ecosystem: Environmental > Terrestrial > Soil > Wetlands > Peat | place: Sweden: Abisko...
GCAGATTGCTTAGACGAACGTTGCCGCGCTGCACCGGCAACGCATCCTTGATCCGTTCATACTGCGCTTCCGTAAGCTCCATTCACAGACATTAACACAGATTTAGAATAGTGTGAACACGCCCTAGCTAAGCCGAGATATTTGCCCCATTTGGGGCAGTAGTTTGCCTCCGCCGGCTTACCCCTACTTCGCCTGCTGCGCATTCCGTGAATCGCGAATAAAATCATGCGCCGTTAAGATCGCCGTCTGCTGCTCCACCAGCAACTGGCGAACCGGCAGCGGCAGCTCCTGGTTCAGCGCGTCCTTGTAGGCATCTTTCACCTCGTCCTCGGCCTCTTCCGCTGTCTCCAGCAACGTGGCATCCCCGCCTCCCAGGTCAGCCTTCAGATCCGCCCATGCCCGGTACAGCGCGCCGGTCACCGTTCCCGTCTCGTGGATATCGGGCACGCCCTGTCGATGTAGTTCGCCCTCCAGATCGCCACGGAAGCTCGCACGCCTCAGCGATTCAGCCAGAAAAAATCTCTTCAGCGCCTCGTCCTGCAGATGGTCGGCGATCTCTGCCATCCCAACCTGCCCATCTTCCAGCGCATTGACCACCAGCTTCAGTGCGCCGATCAACTCACGGTTCTTGTCTATTGCTGTTGGCATCGAAAGAGCCCCCTGAAATCCTAAGTAGCATCTGTGCTGCAAGCAAAAAAACGGGCTGGCGGGTCCGCCGGTTGACAGCGATTCTCCTGCACCGGCGGCAAGCGGGAGAAATCGCGAAATCCCGTGCCCAGCCAGCCGTGGAGCGGTATTATCTGTCCCTGTTGTGTGTGGACAACAGCTGCCTGAGATGGCCCTCTCAAGCAGGTGGTACTGCAGCAATAGATGCCCCCGCCACGCAAAGGTTTGTATCCTGAGTCCACCCGTCTGTCTTTTCTCTCCGCCCCCTTGCACTCTGGGATAATCGACATAGCTCTGGCGGTCCCGGCCCTCGTTTATCCGCGCCACGATGTGCGCTCATAGGCGTGTATCCGGGCGCAAACGGGTCGTGCTACGCCATGAAATCACTTCGTCTGGTCTCGACTCCAACCCGCAATCGGCGCCTCAACGAGATCCTCGGTCTCGTCCTACTGGTCGCCGCAGTCATGCTCCTGCTCGCGCTCGCCTCCTACGCGCCCATGGACCCGTCGGCGGATACCGTCGGCGGACTCGCCCCTTCCGTCCACTCCGGCGCCGGGCTGGCCGCACGCCTCGGCGCGCACAACTGGACCGGCCTCGTCGGTGCCTGGATCGCCGACCTCCTGCTCCAGGCCATCGGCATCGCTGCATTCTTCCTGCCCATTGTGCTCGGCCGCGTCGGCTACTGCTGGCTTCGCCAGCGTCCTGCCGGTTCTGCCATGGCCCGCACGCTCGGCCTCGGCCTCTGGATCGTCTTCGCTCCTGCCGCCATCGGCCTCATCCCGCGAACCCTGCTCTGGCGTCACGCCCTCCCCATCGAAGGCGTCACCGGCCGTCTGCTGGCTGACTCCATGGTCCACTACCTCAACCTGCCCGGCGCCGCCATCGTCCTCACGCTTATGGTCGCGCTCTCTCTCTACCTGGCCACCACCTTCACCTTCCATACCGCCACCGAGTGGATCGAGAGCCACTTCTCCTTCGCCCGCCGCCTCCACGAGCGCCTCCAGGAGTGGAAGGTCCGCCGTGCCTTCCAGCGCGCCGAGAAGCTTGCCCTCGACCAGCAGGACCGCCCCATCGCACCCGCCGCCGGCATCTTCACCAGCCGCCGCCAGCAGTCGCTCGAACAGGCAGGTCAGCAGCTCGAGCGCGACGCCGCCGATCCCGACTCCCGCACCACCCTCCTCGGCGGCCTCTTCGGCTGGTGGGCACGCCGTCGCGGCAACAAGTCAGCCCCCATCGCCGCGGACGAGACCACCCCGCAGCAGCCCGCAGAAGCGCCCGTCTCCGTCTGGCAATCCATGCCCCGCACCAACGTGGACGCTCCTCCCATCACGCCCCTCAGCGCCGCCGCTGCCGCTGCCGCTCCCTTTGCGGAGGCCCTCGCCGCAGCCGCGGCCCCCGTCCGCGACGCCGACGCCAACCCGCGACTCGACCTCCTGGAGCTCCCGCCCGCTCGCACCCCGCAACCCCGCGCCACCGCAACCCCGGCTCCGCGGCCTATGGCAACACCGCTGCCGGAGAACGCGCCCGCCACCCCCGCCCCCCAAACCATCTCCTTCGGCAAGCGCGCCGACGCCGACATCAAGCCCGTTGTCATCACGCCCAAATCCATCCGCGGTTACAAGCTGCCGCCCTCCACGCTCCTCTACCGGTCGGACGAGACCCCCATCGTCCGTGAGCAGGCGCTCCGCGACGAGGCCCGCACCCTGGTGGAGAAATGCGCCGAGTTCGGCGTCGATGGCCAGGTCACCCAGATCAACCCCGGCCCCGTCGTCACCACCTTCGAGTTCCGCCCAGACGCCGGCGTCAAATACTCCCGCGTCACCGGCCTCGCCGACGACCTCTGCCTGGCCATGGCCGCCGAGTCCATCCTCATCGAGCGCATGGCCGGCAAATCCACCGTCGGCATCCAGGTCCCCAACCACGGCCGCGAGACCATCTGGCTCCGCGACGTCGTCGAGTGCGAGTCCTTCGCGCAATCCAAGGGCCGGCTCGCCGTCGCCATGGGCAAGGACATCAACGGCCGCATCGTCACCGCCGACCTCGCCTCCATGCCGCATGTACTCATCGCCGGGTCCACCGGCTCAGGCAAATCCGTCGCCATCAACGCCATGATCATGTCCATCCTGTTCAAGTCCACCCCCGAACAGGTCCGCATGATCCTGGTCGACCCCAAACGCGTCGAGCTCGGCATGTACGAGGGCATCCCCCACCTCTTCACGCCCATCATCACAGAGGCCAAACTCGCCGCCAACGCCCTCCGCAACGCAGTCCGCGAAATGGAGCGCCGCCTCAAGCTACTAGCGGCAAATCATGTAAGAAACATCGACCAGTTCAACAAGCTCTTCGACCACGGCTCCGACTATCTCTTCGACGACAAGGACCAGGAGCCGCTGCCGTACATCGTCATCATCATCGACGAGCTCGCCGACCTGATGATGCTCGACCGCGCCAACGTCGAAGAGTCCATCACCCGCCTTGCCCAGATGGCCCGCGCCGTCGGCATCCACCTCGTCCTCGCCACCCAGCGCCCCTCGGTCGACGTCATCACCGGCCTCATCAAGGCCAACGTCCCCACCCGCATGAGCTTCCGCCTCGCCACCAAGGTCGACTCGCGCACCATCATCGACAGCAACGGCGCCGAATCGCTCCTCGGCAAGGGCGACATGCTCTACCTTCCCCCCGGCACCAGCCGCGTCCAGCGCCTCCACGCCCCCTTCGTCACCGAAAAAGAGATCTCCGCCGTAACCGAATTCTGGAAAGCACAAGGCGAAGCCGAGTACGTCCACGGCTTCCTCGAAGGCCCCAAGGACGAAGCCGGCAAGGAGATGGACGGCAACGGCGAAACCAGCCAGGAAGACGACGACCTCTTCGACGACGCCGTCCGCCTGGTCTTCGAGTTCGGCAAGGCCAGCACCTCGCTGCTGCAACGCCGCCTCCGCATCGGCTACGGCCGCGCCGCCCACCTCATCGACATGATGGAGCGCGACGGCCTGGTCGGCCCCGCCGACGGCAGCAAACCCCGCGAAATCCTCAAATCCCCCGACTTCTACAAAGAAGTAGACGCCGCCCTGCGCTAGAGCTTCGTCAACTGATAAGCAATGCTGCCGCGAGCAAGCGCAAGAGGTCAGAGACCGGCAATTTTAGGGTGCGAACACCCAATGTTGATTGAATTCAGGAAGCATGTCGTTAAATGCCTTTGCAGTGCCGCTGTGCTTGACGAAGCGACGGGGTGCGTTTGGGTTGGCGGACGTGGCACCGGCGGGCGTAATGTCGAAGAGCTTGCCATCCTCCTCAACAACCGAATGAGCGGCTAGGAGGTAGCCTTCGTTCCCGTCCGTGGCCTCTATCAACCATCCGCGAACGGCACTCCGGCCCGGCTGACATTCAGCGTAGCGATCTACGTTCTTGTGACACTGCTTTGCGACAGGTCTCCAATCACCGATTGCGACCGATACAAAGGGTACAGGCTTGGCTTTCTTGAGAAGCTTATGTAGCGCCGCAAAGTATCCGTCGTTTTCAGGTTCAGGCGTCATCGAATCCCTTCCTTCTAATTCTGAGCACGTCGGCGACCACTCCACCATAGAAAGCGTTCAGCGCCTCATTTGAAAGTCGGTCTAGGTTTAGGGCACATAGTCGTCTGGTCAGGTGCGAGATAATCTTTCGATTCTGAGACTCGCTCAAGAGATTGCAATATGCCCGAAAGGGAATCTCGCGTCTGTGAGAATTGCAACGTCGGCAAGCCAGAACAATGTTGATCGCCCAGTCTGTGCCCCCCGCAATGATCGCTACAAGGTGATCCTTCGTCGGACGAAGAGTCTCTTTAAAGAGAGCATCGCAATAGATACACCGATTCCGTTGAAGAGAGCGAATTTCCTCTATCTCTTTGGCAGAGTGCTTGCCCCCCGCTGCGGCGAGATTAGTTTTGCGCTGCCCCGAACGCTCCGCACGCACAAGCCCATCGTCGGCAGAAAAGGAATCACAAATAGACATGCGCCAGACTGGGCATCCACAATCGCAGACTACGTTGTTTCGGTACTCTAGCTCTCTATCGACATAGGCTAACCGGCGAAGCTGTATCGCGGTCGCCTTGCTCCCGCACTTCGCGCAAACTGCCTTTTCTAAAAAGAGCCGCTTGAATGTTGCCCGATGATGCGCTGGGAAATCAGTTCCGTCCGGCACAGACCAGACGTTCAAAATCTGACTGCGTTCCGAGTCGTACGAGCCGGACACGAGAAGAACGCCCGCGATGATTCCCACACTCGCCAGTTTGCCAATCGACCAGAAGTCCGGATCGTTCGCTTGCAGCCAATCCGATGCTGATTGTACGTCCGAAAATCCGGTCTCCGATGATCCCGCCACGGTGTATGCAGTAAAATGGTCGCCCCGCAGCCTACTAATTTTCGCTCCGCAGTGGTGGGTGAGGCATGCACCAACCCTTGTCCAGCCAGCGATTTGAAATTCGGTCATATTCAATCCGTCCGTCTACCTCCGCACAGAATAGAACATGGCTTGCAAGGGTTGGGTTGGCGGCCCGCCATAAAACCGGCCCCATCCACGCTGCCGCAGGCCAGAGCGAAGCCCGCAGGGCGCAGCGGAAATTGCCTTCTTTCAAGTCACCACAAATCTACCCCGCACCACCGCTACCGCACACCCGCCCGCTCCCGTTCCTTCACCACCGGCCGCGCCGCCGCCGCCACATACTGCTCGTCGAGCGCCCGCCGCAGCAGCGTCTTGATCACCGCCTGCCGGCTGATGTTCAGCTCCTTCGCCTCGCGGTCCAACTCTGCCAGCATGGTTCCCGTAAAGTCAACATTGACGCGCTGCACCAGCGGCGGCATCATCTTGAAATCATTCGTAAAGAAGCGCGAAATGTCCTGGCCCTTGTCCGCCATCCGCGCAATCGCCTCCGCCGAAACTGGCTTCTTTGTCTTACGCGTGCTCTTCATATAATTTGCGCTCCTCTCGCGTCGCCTTCCACAACGTCACCAGATGATAAAACTCGCCCTCCTCGTCCTCTCGCACCTCGAAGATGAGAGTATAGAGCCGTTGCCCTACCCATCCGACCGCACGGTATTGCTCCGGAATCTCCGAGCATCTGCTTTGTCCATACGGTCGCTGAAACATCTCCAGCGCCTCCTCAAACCCGATGCCGCGCTTCGGATTTTTCCGCAATCTCGCGCTCTTCAACCGATCAAAATGAAACCGCACCGTTCCTAGCTTCTTTCGTATAACAGTTATACCATTTTATTGTCGGCGACCCACCGCCATCCTTTACCGCCCCACATTCCGCGACGACTTGATCGCCACCGCCCCCAGCGCGCAGATCGCCGCGATCAGTGCAATCCACAGCACCTCCGGATGCCGCTCCGTAAACGTCTTCGCCTCTTCCGGCCGCGCCCGGAACCCCGCATTCATCGCCTCCGGCCCCAACCCCACCGCCAACGCCTTCGCCGACACCGCAAACAGCCGCTGATAGTCATACACCGGAGCCCCCAGCCGCGCATCGCCATAGAACAGCGCCAGCGCACTCCCTGCGGCCGGCGCATCGAAGCACACCTTCCGCTCCCGCATCTCCAGCCTTACCGCCGCAATCGGCAGCGGCTGGTCGTCGCCATTCTCAATCGCCACCTCCACCTTCGCCGCCCGCTCCAGGTTCGCCCCCAGAATCGCCGCCACGCCCAGCTCCTCCGACCGAATCTCCCGTCCCGCCTCCGTCGCATGCACGCGTGTAACGGTTCCGGTTACAATCTCCGGCAGTGGCGCGCGCTCATCTTCCTCCGTCCCGTTCTTCCCGGCCTCCGTCGTCGCTGTCACCTTCACATCGCGGCTAAAGTTTCCCTTGAACCCAGCCGCCGGCACCACCTCTACCCGCTCCACCGGAACTCGCGCCGGCACCGTAAACTCCGCCTTGCTCTCGCGGCCCACCGTCGTTACCGTCGTCGTCTCCGCCACCGTCGTATACAGCACCTGCGCCTCGCGGCCCGGCGGAACCTCCGCGCCCAGCACCATCCCCGGCACAAACCCGCCCGACGGAGCAGCCCCGCCCGGAGCAGCCGCCACACTCATCACCACATGCAGGTAGCGGAACGTCGACTCTTCCAGCGGCAGCGTCGTGTCCCGCGAGAGCCGCTGCGACGCCAGGTCGAACAGCGTATACGTACCCAGCGCCGTCGCCTTCGCGCCCCCCCCCAGCGCATCCATTCCGGTCACCGTCGCCGTCGCAATAAAGTCGTGTACCTCCGGATCCAGATCCAGCGTCACTCCCGTATACGCCCGCGCCGGCATCTCCAGGTCGAACACAATCTTCCCGCCTGCCGCGCCGCCCAGATTCAGCAGCCGCGCCGCCTGCGTCTCCTCCGTCACCGCCTCGCTCAGCGTCATCGCGTACGGAATCTCCCGCGCGCCCGTATCGCCCACAGGAAAGATCCGCACGTCCGCCAACGCCGGAGCCGCATGCTGAAACGCCGCCGCATCCAGCACCGCGCACGTCTGCCCGTGCCCAGCGCCCGCACTCGTGGCTGTCAGCGCGCGCTCATACTGCATATACTCCGGCCGCGCCACTGGCGGCTCGTTCGCCGCCGCCGCCTGCCACAACAGAACCCCCAGCAACGCGGCAGCTCTCATCGCACACCCGCGGAATCCGCACTCTTCTCCGTGCCGCGCAGATTCAGCCAGTCTTTCTGATACGCAAAGCTGATCGCCAGCAGCAGCGCGCCCAATCCCATCAGGCTGGCCACGCGATACCCCTGGCTCAGGTTCCACAGATCATGCAGAAACGTCTTGAAGATGGTCACCATCAGCAAAATCAGACCCTGCCAGCGCAGAAACCCACTCCGCTTCCAGAAGCCCGCCGCCAGCAGCGCCGCGCCATACAGCATCAGGAACCCGGAGATCGCCAGCGCCTGCTGCAGTCCCGCCTCCGCGCTCCACACATTCGGCGCCGGGGCAAACAACGCGCTCACCTCGCGCACGCCCGTCAGCACGGCAATCGCGTTGAACGCAATCACCCCAGTCGCCGCGCAGCTCTTCCAGAACTCCTCGTCCGCCCGTTCGTCCGCCACACGCAGGCACACGGCAACCAATCCCGCAAATATTCCCAGCGCCACCAACGCCGTCACAAAGTCCGCCGAACGAAACGCCAGATGCACCGGCCCGGACTGGTCCCCCGCTCCAATCCAAGACGCACCCACCTCGCGCAGCGTCATCATCGCAGCCGTCACCCCAATCATCCCCACTGCGGCCATCGCCACTCCGCCCCACACCGCGCGGCGTTCTTCGTCCTCCCCTGCCCGCAGCGCCAGCCACGCCGCAGCCGCAAACACCGCAATCCCCGCCAGCGCCGTGCCTGTCGTATGGTTCAGCAGCGGCTGGTCATACTCTCCCAACGCCCCCACCAGGTGCACGCACACCCCGCAGAACCCCAGCGCCAATGAGCCCAGCGCAAGCCAGCGCAGCGTTGTCGCGGCATACTCGCCCGCCTCATCCTCCGCGCGCAGCCGTGTCGCCACCCACAGCAGCGCCAGTCCTTCCACCAGCCAGCTCACCGTAATCCAGTGCCCGCTCGCCTTCAGCGGAATCGCAATCGTCAAAAACACCACCGCCAGCGACAGATGAATCGCGGCCGCCAGCGCCGTCTGCGGCAGCCGCATCAGCGCCAGGTACGCCGCGGCCAGCACCACCATCCACCACGGCAGCCACCCATGGTGCCCTGCATCCTCCAGCATCCGGTAGCCCGCCAGCGCCACAAACACCGCATTCCCCAGCGGCAGCAAAATCTCGCCCAGCACCGTGCTTGGCCGTCCTGTCCCCTGCTCCCCGCTCCCTGTTCCCTCGCTCACCGCCGCGCTCGCAAACACCGCGCCAAACAGCGCCGCAAACACCGCCGTCACTCCCAGCGGCTGGGCCACGTCGTACCACTGCGAATACCACCCGGCAAAGAACGCCACCGTCAGCGGAAACGCACCCAGCAGCAGCCGATACCATCCCCGCAGCCGCACCAGCGCCACCATCGCCACGTCAATCGCCAAGATGTAACTGAAAAGGAATATCTCGTGGTTCTCGCCCGTCGACAGCAGCAGCGGCGTCGCAAATCCGCCAGCCAGCGCATAAGCGGCCAGCAGCTCCGCATCCTGCGCCCACGCCATATAGGCGTTCCACGCCGTCACCAGCACCATCAGCACCAGCGCCACCGGCCCGGGAATCAGTCCGAACAAATGGAACGCCGCCCACAGCGTCAGGTACAGTACGCCCGATCCCACCGCCTTCAGCGAGTAGCTGAACGCCGCAAATCCCTTCGTGCGGAACCGCTCCGACCACACCACCAGCCCCGTACCCGCAATCAATCCGGCCAGCACCCGCCCCATCGGCCCAATCCATCCGCGGTCCACCGCCAGCTTCAGAAAGTACGCGGCCCCAATCAGCAGCAGCACAATCGCAATCCGGTTGAAGATCTGCGACCCCAACTGGCTCTCAAATGAGTCCCGCGATTCCTGCGCAGCCGCCGCAAACGGCTGCGGCCTGCTGGAGGCCCACGCCTCAGAAACCAGCCGCAGTGGACTCGGACCCTCCACCCCTGTCTCTCCCGCAGGCATTGGCGGAGGAGGCGGAGCAACATAGGTCGCCGCAATCTCCGCGGCCGCCACACTCGCCGCGGGCTCCCCGGCCCTCCCAGCTTGACGCCGCAGCGCAGCCAGCTCCGTCTCCAGCCGCCCCACTCGCTCCGTCAGCGCCGCCAGCTCCAGCGCCTGACCATCCCCATTCAGCCGTCCCGATTCGTCCTGGCTCGCCATGGCCCCTACTTTATAGGACGGTGCTGAAAAATACAGGATTTGGTATCAACAGTGTCATTCTGACCGCAGCGAAGAATCCCCGCATTGTGCCTGCGCAGCCTCGGCTTCCCGGTGCAAACTGGCACGCCACCCCTCTGTTTGATACTCTTCTCCGCACACCATGCCAGAGCACGCCAGCCCCGCCAGCATCCTCATCATCGACGACGACGCCATGAGCCGCGATCTCCTCTGCGTCCTCCTGCAGGCTGAGGGTTACACCGTCGCCGCCGCGGATTGCGGCGAATCCGCTCTCACGCATCTCCGCAGTGCCGCCACGCCTCCCACCCTCATCCTCTCCGACCTGCAAATGCCCGGCATCTCCGGCCCCGCGCTCGCTGCGGAACTTCGCAACGCCTGCGGCCCCGCCACGCTGCTGCTCGCCATCAGTGGCAGCCAGCCTCCCGCCGCCGCCGTCGCCGGCTTCGACAGCTTCCTGCTCAAACCCTTCAAGACCTCCACTATCGCCGCAGCCCTGGCCGCTGCAAATAGCGGCGCTCCCGCCTCTTCCTCTTCGCCGTCGCCAGCATCCAATGTCAGTATGGACGGTCCGAAAGCAGGCACAACCACCTCTACCACAGCCACCCTCGACGACACCTCTGCAACACCCATACTCAACGACACCATCTACCAGCAACTCGCCCGGGCCATGCCGGCAGCCCAGTTGCTCGAGATGTACGCCCTGTGCGTCGACGACGCGCGCTCCCGCATCGCCCGCATGCGTACCCTCGCCGCGCAGCACGACTCCGCCCGTTTCGTCCGCGAGGCCCACGCCATCAAGGGAAGTTGTGGCATGCTCGGCGCTACCCAGATGCACACCATGGCGACCGTCCTCGAGCGCGAGGGTCTCGAATCCGTGGACCCCGCCGACCCACATGAGGTTTACTCTTTAGATGAGCTATCGGCTGCGTGCGACCGCCTGGAGCGTATTCTGGGGTCACGCGTCTAGGGCGAACAGCCCCAGCCGAATTGTGCGAGGTCAGCCTCAATGATGCAGCAAGCACCCAAGAAATCCTCCGCCCCAGCCCCCGGCGCTCCCAACATCCGCATCGTCGTCGCAGACGACCATCCCGTCGTCCGCTTCGGCGTCCGCAACATGCTGCAGAACGAGCCCGGCTTTGAAGTCGTCGGCGAGGCTGAGGACGGCGACGACGCCATCACCCAGACCCTCGACCTCGAGCCCGATATCCTCCTGCTCGATGTCGCCATGCCGCGCCTCCCTGGCCTCGAAGCCATGCGCGCCATCATGACCAAGTCGCCGCGCGTCAAGATCGTCCTGCTCACCAGCACCATCTCCGTCCAGCAGATCATCGAGGCCCTCCAGATCGGAGCCCGCGGCATCGTCCTCAAGGACGCCGTCGCCGGCGACCTCTCCCACGCTCTCCGAGCCGTCCTCAGCGGCGACTACTGGATCGGAGGCCAGCGCGTCGCCAACCTCCTCAAGGCCCTGCAGGAACTCCAGGCCAAGGCAGCCGCCGTCCCCGAGCGCAAGACCTACGGCCTCACCCCGCGCGAACTCGAAGTCGTCACCTGCATCGTCGAAGGCTGCTCCAACCGCGACATCGCCAAACAGTTCGTCATCTCGGAAGAGACCGTCAAGCGCCACCTCTCCAACGTCTTCGATAAGACCGGCGTCTCCACCCGCCTCGAGCTCGCCCTCTTCGCCATCGCCCACAAACTCGTCGAACTGTAAATCCTGTGAGGGTGCTCTAGAGCAAAGTTCTCATAGATGGTGCCGATCATCTTCACAGGGCCGAAGGCCCGACACATACCAGCCTAGGCCGAAGGCCTAGGTTAGTAGCCTCCCGAAATCCGAGGGCTGTAGGCCCGACACATCCTCCACTCCAGATACCTACTTGGCCTTCTTCACTAGAATCGCAATATCGAACTGGGCCGGGTCGATGGGCAGGTTATACGTCACCTTCGTCAGGTAGCGCTGGCCCACCATGTCGCCATTCTTGTAACTGGTAATGGTCATCGGCGTCGGGATCCCCTGGTAGACGTGGTAGTCGTCGTACTCCTCCACATACTCGTCGAAGTCCTTGAACTGCGGGTTGCGGTACTGGAAGGTGCGGCGCACCGGCAGGTGGCTGGAGGAGTCCAGCTCCAGCGTAACGGCATCATTCTGCGCCGTCAGGATGGTGACCTTGTCCGCCAGGCGGCGCTCCACCATGGCGGTGCCCTCGGCCAGGATCATCACACCGGGAGCGTGGATCCAGTTCTGTACGACCTCTTCCAGGGAGTGGTCGCGGCGCCGGTAGTACTCCTCCACCTGGTCGGCGGGCAGGTCGGTCTTGCCCTTGTAGGTCACCTCGTAGCCGTGGCCGGCGGTCCATATCTGCACCACGTCGATCTTCTTGCCGGGCATGATCATGCCGCGCGGAGTCAGAAATCCGACCCGCGAGGCCCATGGCTGGCCGGATGCGGCCAGGCGCTCCGTCTGCTGGTATTCGATGATGTAGGGATTGGGCTCGCCGTGGAAGAAGGCGGAGCCGTGGCCTTCCGTCTGCATGCTGCTGCGGTTCAGCCAGGCGGTGCCGCCCAGGGCCTCCACCATCTGCTCCAGCAGGGCGCGGCCGCGCTCTTCCGACGTGCCGGCTGTGGCGGGCGGGGCGGCGCTCTGCAGGTCCGCAGCCTGGGCACACAAAAGCTGGGGCGCGATCAGGATTGCGGCAAGGAGAATGGCGAGGGCAAACTTCATGCGGGATCTATTTCTTCCGGAACGGCTACGGGTGCTCGTCTCGTTGGACGCACGGGCGGACTCAATGGCTGCGTCCCTCCGCAATTTGGTGCAGCAGCATGGCCGCTTGCCATTCCGAGCGACCGCTTGTCATTCTGAGCGCAGCGAAGAATCCCCGCATTTTGCCCTTGCCGTTGCCGTTGCCCTTGCCGTTGCCCCTGCCCTTGCCCCTGCCCTTGCCCCTGCCATTGCCCTTGCCCTTGCCCTTGCTCGTCATTCTGAGCGCAGCTCAGAATCTCCGTAGTTGCCTTTGCTTCGGCCCCTAAGACCATCCAGCCTACGCAAACTCCCGGCCGACAGCAGGCAGCGACCCTTCCAGCGCATACGCGGTGCATGCCTTGCACACGTGCGCCGGGGTGGATCCGTAGGTCTGCACGCTCAGGCTCAGCTTGTGCTGGTCCTCGGCGCGGCTCAGCGGAGTCCACTGGTGCTGGCAGGAGAGGAGTGGCACCAGCCGCTCATACAGGCGACCGACGGCCTTCTCCGCCGTGTCCCGCTCAGAGTCCGTTTCGCCGGCGCTGCTGCGGATGTGCTCGCCCATCTGAAAGAACGCCAGTGGAGACATGTCCGCCAGCACAAATCTCCGGCTGATATTGAAGGTGATGCCCTGGAACTGCAGGGTGCCAATAAATCCGAGCGCCCGTCGCGTGGCACGGTCCAGGTCGGTGACGGCGCGTACCAGTTTGTCCAGTTGCTGGCTCAGCTCATCGCTCATGTATCCACAATAGACCCGATGCCCGCGCGCCCGCACGTCATCTTTGGTAACTTGTGCGCGCCTTGGATTAGCAGCAGGCTTTAGCCTGCTGAAACCAGCGCCCAATCCGACGGGGGTTCAACCCCGGGCCGTCCTCTCCCCACTCCCCAAAAAAATGGGTGGGGTATAGTCCAAGCAAGCATCGAGCAGCACTTTTGCGGGCAAAGGGACGAGCGGCCACTCCATGGGGCAGAACGGTACGGTAGGTGCAGACAGGGGATTCAGGCTGGCCATCAATATGGCCGGGGCGATCTCGGCAGGTGCGTATACGGCTGGGGTCCTCGACTTCATGACGGAGGCGCTCGACGCCTGGACGGCGGCCAAGGCGCAGGGCGCCGAGGTGCCGCAGCACGAGGTGGTGATTGAGGGCTTCTCCGGCGCGTCTGCGGGAGGGCTGTGCGCCGCTCTGTCGGCGCTGCTGCTGCAGGAAAAGTTCGATCACGTGGCGGACTCGACCCAGCGCGGCACCAACAATCGCTTCTACGAGGCATGGGTCAACAAGACCGACATCCGCGAGCTGCTGACCACGCGCGACCTGGAGCGCGAGGGCCCGCTGGTATCGCTGCTGGATTCCACCCTGCTGGATGAACTGGCGGCCTACGGGCTGGAGCGCGGGCCGGAGCCGGACGAGCCGCGGCCGTACGTCTCGCCGGACCTCACTGTCTTTCTTTCGCTCACCAATCTGCGCGGCGTGCTGTACTCGCTGAATGGCCTGTCGCCCGGCGGCGTGGAGGAAACGACATCGTTCTTCGGCGACAGGATACGGTTCCAGACGGTGCGCAAGCAGTCGCAGCGACCGCTGGATAAGGCCGCGTATCCGGTGGACCTGGTCACTCCGAGCGCGGACCTGAGCCTGCTGGGCAATGCGGCGATCGCCACTGGCGCGTTCCCCATGTTTCTGGCGCCGCGCGTGCTCCAGCGGCGCCACTCCGACTACACGCCACCGCTGTGGGAGACGCATGAGCCAGGAGTGAAGGACGATGGGATTCCGATTGAGCCGTCCTTTCCGCCGGGCATGGCGGACCCGTTTGCCACGCTCAACGTCGACGGCGGAGTCACCAACAACGATCCCTACAACTACGCGTACGACTACCTGGCGTCGCTGGACCCGCCGCGCGCCAACCATCAACTCCAGCGCGACCCCTGCCTGGCCAACCGCGCGGTGGTCAGCATCGCGCCCTTTCCCACCATGGCAAGCTACGCAGTGGACTACGATCCCCAGGCCAATGCCGGCGTGCTGCGCGTGATGGCGCGGCTCTTCCAGGCGCTGGTGTCGCAGTCGCGCTTCTATGGCGAAAGCCTGAGCCACCTGATGCGCGGCACCACCTTCAGCCACTTTATGGTGGCCCCCAGCGACCACGAACTGGTGGAGGAGCTAAAGCACGAGGCCACCCACCACAAGCCGATTCCCAAGGCGCTGCAGTGCGCCACACTGGCGGCATTTGGCGGCTTCTTCGAGCGCGGATTTCGCGCGCACGACTACGAGCTGGGACGCCGCAACTGCCAGAAGTTTCTCCTCGATCACTTCATCTTTCCCGCGGAGAACGTGGTAATGAAGGAGGCACTCGCGGGAATGGACGACGCAGTGCGCGCGCGGGTTGTGGCGGAGTACCGCAGGGAGACCCCGAAGGGCCCAGACGGCATGCCGATGGAGTATGCGGCAGAGGCGTGTGCGGCCTCGCAGCACGTGTGGCTGCCGGTGATTCCGCTGTGCACCCCGGAGCTGCGCAGGCCGATTGCGCCGGTGCCGCGCTACAAGATGAAGCAGAGCGACCTGGACGAGGTGGTGCGGCTGGTGGCCGTGCGCGTGGAGGCGGTGATGCAGCGCGCGATCCGCCAGATCCCACGCCGGCTGCTGCGCTGGTCGCTGCGGCCGGGGCCGTGGTTCCTCTCGCGCCTGGGACGCGGCGCGCTCAAGCAGCTCCTGATCAAGCAGTTGGGAGACTCCTACACGCCGCAGGACTGAACCGAGGGCGAGCACCCGCAATTGCTAAGCGCTGAAAGCGCGCAACATACCGGCCTAGGCAGTATCGACCTATAGCCGAAATCCAAATCCCGAAAAACCTGGGAACCTGCCGGGTGCCCCATTCATGACAGTCCCATCGTCATGGGTGGGGTGTACCGCCGGGTGCCCCATTCATGACAAGTCCCACCGTCATGGGTGGGGTGTACCGCCGGGTGCCCCATTCATGACAGTCCCACCGTCATGGGTGGGGTTTACCGCGTCCCTCAATATTGGCATCGAACGTCTGCATATCATCAGGAAATGTGCTCGAGAAGCCGGGTGCCCCATTCATGACAGTCCCACCGTCATGGGTGGGGTTTACCGCGCCCCTCAATGTTGGCATCGAACGTCTGCGGGAAATTTGCTCTAGGGAGACTCTGAACAAGTCTCCGATTTGAAAGGACGTGGCGTTAGCCACGTCGCAAGCCTAGGCCGAACGGGGTCCCCGGCCAGCTTGCTGGCTGGGGCAGAGAGGCCTAGGTACAAGGGCCCAAAATCCGAGGGCTGAAAGCCCGACACAACCTTCGCGCACAACCCCCCGGGATCGATCATCTCTCCGCCTCAATCAAATCCCTGCGCTGACCAGAAAATAATCCCGGCGGCCGGCTGTGGATTAACCGCGCAAGCCGAAATTCGGGCTAAACTGGAGCACCCCACGAACATTGGAGGCCACTCCATGTACGAGTCCTTCGGCTTTACCCGCTCTCCATTGGGTGACCAGAGCATCCAGCTCTTCATCCCGGACAACACGGTCGATCCTGCGCAGTACACCGGCGGCGATGTCAGCCATATTGCGACGGTCAGCATCGTTGGCGACTTCCAGCACCTGGTGACCGCGGGCGCGGTGGACTGGGACGCGGCCTCCGCGATACCGATGGTCCGGCAGAACCACGCCAACGGATATCTGTATGTCTATTCGTTCCACCCACCGCTTCCCGATGGTTGGTATCAGTATCAATATCTCGTCAGCTTCGAGAACTCGACGGTGCGCCTCGTGGGCGATCCGTGCACCAAGTATGGCGGCGATTCGCAGGACAGGTCGGCGTTTGTGGTGGGCGGCGCGCCGGTGGCGCCGGAGGGAATCAAGACCCGCCTGCCAACCGAAGACCTGATCCTGTACGAGCTGATGATCGACGACTTTACCAAGGAGTACCGCGGCACCAAGGCGCCCATCGACGCCGTGGTGGACAAGCTGGACCTGGTGCAGGCGCTCAACGGGAACGCAATCGAGTTTATGCCGTGGATCGCGTGGCCGGACGATGCCACCTTCAGCTGGGGCTACAACCCCGCATATTTCTTCTCTGTGGAGTCGGCGTACGTGACCGATCCCGGCAATCCGCTGGACCGGCTGTCGCGCGTTGCCGACCTGGTGACGGCGTGCCACAAGCGGAAGCTGCATGTGCTGCTGGATATCGTGCTGCAGCATGCCTACCAGGGATCGAACACCAATGGCTTTCCCTACTACTGGCTCTGGCAGACGCCCACAAACTCGCCGTTTGTCGGGCAGTTTGTGCCCGCCGGAGACTATGGGATGCTGCCGCTGGCGTACGGCAATGCCTGCACCCAGCAGTTTGTAACCGACGTGTGCGAGTACTGGCTGAGCCGCTTCAAGCTGGATGGATTTCGCTTCGATCAGGTGTCCGGCTATAACAACCCGCAGCTTCCCACCAAGGGTGCTCAGCAGTTGATGGCCGACTTGAAGACATTCGCCGGCAACCAGGGGATCGCGAACGTTTCCCTCATTCTGGAAGACACGTGGGACTTCGGCGTGATCGCCGATTCGAACCAGATCCAACCCACGGGCGCGTGGTTCGACATGTTCCGATCATATCCGTTCGATGTCTTCAACGGCTACGCAGTGAAGGGTGGCATTACCGCGAACTACATGCGTGTGCTGAATGCCGCGTACCAGTTCAACGCGCCCATCTGCCCGACCATCTACCTGGAGAATCACGACCACGCGACCATTACCTACGAGCTGGGCTCGCGGAACCGCTGGTTCAAGGCGCAGCCGTACATGATTGCATTGGCAACCTGCTCTGGCGCGGTGCTGCTGCACAACGGACAGGAATGGGGGCAGTCGGAGGATATCTGGGAGAATGACAGCGGCGCGCCGAAGGCCTTCCAAAGAGTGCAGTCGCGGCCGCTGACCTGGGCCCAGCGGGACGACGCAGTGGGCAAGAGCCTGGTTGGCCTGTACAGCACCCTGATGGCGCTGCGCGCGGCGCATCCGGCGCTGCACTCGCCCAACTTCTACCCAAATTTTTACGACCAGACGTGGACACAGTTCTCGCCGGATGGCTATGGCATCAACGAGGCCATGCAGGTTGCGATCTATCACCGGTGGTCAGGCGCGGACCTGTACATGGTGGTGCTCAATTTTTCCGACTCGCAGCAGTCGGTCAATGTTCCGCTGCCGCAGAACGGCGCCTGGGTGGACCTGCTCAACGGCAGTGCGGCGGTCCATGCCTCGAACTACCAGCTGCCGAACTTTGCGGTGCAGTCGAACTGGGGCGCTATCCTGCACTTTGCAGGCTGAGCGCCGCGTTGCTCCTCCGCTCCCCGGTACCGGCCACCTGCCCCCGCGTTTATACTCAGTCCTGCAATGAGCGACCACTCCCCCACGCCCCCAACACCGCCGCAGACCACCATGGACATCGTCGAGATCATGTCCATCCTCCCCCACCGCTACCCGCTTCTGCTCATCGACCGCATCGTCGAAATGGAGCGCAAGCACCGCATCGTCGCCATCAAGAACGTCACCATCAACGAGCCCCACTTCGCCGGCCACTTCCCGGACTTCCCCATCATGCCCGGCGTGCTCATCGTGGAAGCCATCGCGCAGGCCGGCGGCGCGCTGCTGCTCACCGAGATCCCAGACCGCGACAACAACCTCATGGTCTTCACCGGCATCGACAACGCCCGCTTCCGCAAGCCCGTCGTCCCCGGCGACCAGCTCCGCATCGAGGTCACCGTCCTCAACTGGCGCCCCACCGTCGTCAAGCTCCACGGCACCGCCACCGTCGACGGCAAACTCGCCTGCGAAGCCACCATCATGTGCGCCCTCACCCGCCGCACCATGAAGAAACCCGCACCACAGGAGTAGTTGAAATTCCTGCGGTCGTCTGCTGTCATGAAAAGGGTTAGAGTCGTCATGGATAGTTTTAAGCTTGTCATGGAAAGTTTTAGAGTTGTCATTCTGAGCGGTACGCGAAGAATCCCCGCATTTCGCCCCGGCCGGCACTTCTCCCTCGCGCCGTCGCCGGCCTTGCAGGAACCCGTCCGATGAGCAACATCCATCCCACCGCCATCGTCGCCCCCAGCGCGCAGGTTCCCGCCTCCTGCACCATCGGCCCCTTCTGCACCATCGGCCCCAACGTCGTCCTCGGAGAGAACTGCCGCCTCATCTCCCACGTCGTCCTCGTCGGAGATGAAGCGGGCCACCTCACCCTCGGCGCCAACTGCGTCGTCTATCCCTTCGCCTGCCTCGGCATCGCCCCGCAAGACCTCAAGTACGCCGGCGAACCCACCCGCTGCACCATCGGCGCCAACAACACTATCCGCGAGTCCGTCACCATCTCCCGCGGCACTGTCGGCGGAGGTGGCGAGACCACCCTCGGCGACGGCTGTCTCATCATGGCCTACGTCCACATCGGGCACGACTCCCACATCGGCAACGGCTGCATCCTGGCAAATGCCGCAACCCTGGCAGGCCATGTCACGGTGGAGGACTTCGCCGTCGTCGGCGCCCTCTGCCCCGTCCACCAGTTCTGCCGCATCGGCAAGTACTCCTACATCGGCGGCGGCACCACCATCACCCAGGACGTGCTGCCCTACTCGCTCACCTCCATCGAGCGCAACAACCACGCCTACGGTCTGAATAAAGTGGGGTTAGAGCGCCGCGGCTTCACCCCGGCCCAGCTCAAGGCTCTCCGCCAGGCCTACCGCCTGCTCCAGCACAGCAAGCTCAATACCACCGACGCCCTCGCCGCCATCCGCGCCTCCCTCAGCGAATCCCCCGCCGGCGATCCCCACGCCGACGACATCGCCCAACACGTCCGCTACCTCGCCGACTTCATCGCCAACAGCCCCCGCGGCATCATCAAATAGATGGTTCGTTGAATCCGCAACGCGCGAAAAGTGCAACCATCGCATTCCGAAATGCCTATAGCACAGAGTGCTATAATCAAGCCGTGACGCAAGTGACGATTCGCGTATTCAAGACCAAGCTGTTTGCGCGGTTCTCTCGCAAGAATTTGATCTCCGATCTTGACCTGTGGAAGGCCGTCAATGAGTTGGCCTCAGGGTCAATCGATGCAGACTTGGGCTCTGGGGTATTCAAGCAGAGGATTGCCAGACGAGGCGGTGGTAAATCGGGAGGCTTTCGCACGATCGTTCTCTTCCGCCATAAGTCCGTCGCATTCTTCGTCTATGGATTTGCAAAGAAGGATTTGGCCAATATCGATTCAACTCAGTTATTGCAGTTCAGAAAACTGGCCGATTTCCTGTACTCCCAGGACGAGGCTGCACTGGAGAACGCGATCACAGAAGGCAACCTTATCGAGGTGCGCGATGGCAAAGAGACAATACACTAGCAAAATAGCGGCAGCGGTGCATGAGACAGCGCAGGACTTCTACTCCAGCGGTCTCATGGACAAGAAGACCATGAAGGAGTTCGACGAGCTTTGCCTCACCCCCGTCAAACCCCTCACCCCGCGCCAGATCGCCAGCATCCGCGCTCGCGAAGAGGTCAGCCAGGCCGTCTTCGCCCGTCATCTTGGCGTCTCCCTCTCCCTCATCTCGCAGTGGGAGCGCGGAGAAAAGAAGCCCTCCGGCGCATCCCTCAAGCTCCTTACCCTCGTCGATAAGAAAGGCCTCGACTGGGTCGCCTGACTCCCCACGCCAATCCTGCGCGCGCCGTCGGCGCCGCAATGCCCGGCACAGCCTATCATTCCCATAGGTGACCACTCAGCCCATCGCAAGACGCAACACCCCGCCGCGCAAGCGTCCCATCCTCCTCTTCGTGCGCCGGCTCACCGCCTGCCTCGTCGCGTTGTGGTTGCTCGCCGCGCTCACCCTCGTCGCCGCCCGCTGGATCGACCCGCCCACCACAGCCGTCCACGTCGAGCGCCGCCTGCAGGCCTGGATCCACGGCCAGCCATATCACGAGCGCTTCACCTTCGTCCCGCTCAGCCAGATCTCGCCCGACTTCCAGCACGCCGTCATCGCCGCGGAGGACGGCCGCTTCTACCAGCACCACGGCTTCGACTGGCAGGCCATCCAAACCGCCGCCAAAGACGACATGGAGGGTGAACGCATGCGCGGCGGCTCCACCCTCACCCAGCAGCTCGTCAAAAACCTCTTCTTCGGCACCGGCCGCTCGTTCCTCCGCAAGGGCGCGGAGACCACCCTCGTCCCGGTGGCGGAGCTCGTCCTCGGCAAGCGCCGCATCCTCGAGCTCTACCTCAACCTGGTCGAGTGGGGCCCCGGAATCTACGGCGCCGAAGCCGCCTCCCGCAACTACTACCACACGCCCGCCCGAAGACTCGGCCGCGACCCCTCCGCGCGCCTCGCCGCCATCCTCCCCGCCCCACTCAAACGCCACCCCGACCGCATGAACAGCTACAGCGCCATCATCCTCACCCGCATGCGCCAAATGGGCTGGTAACCGCCAGCGCAACCGCTGCAGAGCGACTCCTACTGCTTGTCATCTCTCATCGCTTCTCATCCTTATCGCTTCTCATCCCGAGCGCTTCTCATCCCGAGCGCTTCTCATCCCGAGCGCTTCTCATCCCTATCGCTTCTCATCTCTTATCGCTTCTCATCCTTATCGCTTCTCATCCCTATCGCTTCTCATCCCTATCGCTTCTCATCCCTATCGCTTCTCATCCCGAGCGCTTCTCATCCTTATCGCTTGTCATTCTGAGCGCAGCGAAGAATCCCCGCATTTCGCCCGTGCCCCATCCAAACTCCGCTCGGCTGAAATAAGGATCGTCATTCTGGAGCATTAGCTCCAGAATCTCCGTAGGTGATTATCCAGTTAGCTCAGGCGGTCACTCGTCGGGAACTCTGAGAGCGCGACACTTAATGTCAGGCGGTCATGATCTTCAGCGCTGAAAGCGCGCCACATAACAGCCTAGGCCGAAGGCCTAGGGAGACTCTCCGATTTGAAAGGACGTGGCTTTAGCCACGTCGCAAGCGGTCTAAAATCAATCGGGCTTTAGCCCCTGAGGCAACTCCGGGGACTTGTTCAGACCTTCCCTAGGTGGCGTCCCAGAAAGAACCCGAGGGCGAAAGCCCGACACAAGGCGGGACCACAAACTCAGGCTTCTCTGTTCTGCTGGCTGCACTCCATTCCGGCACCCATTTCACTGTTGTGCCGCCACCCTCTGCAAAGTTATGCCGTCGCACGATATGACGTTATGCCGCCACTCGATTGGGTAGCCAAGTATCATCCGCGCCGAA
>Ga0302278_10002450_pt1 | contig 21447 bp, 11 predicted proteins | sample III_Bog_N3_2_FD_194543 | JGI IMG/M metagenome (GOLD analysis project Ga0302278, IMG submission 194543) | Peat permafrost microbial communities from Stordalen Mire near Abisko, Sweden - III_Bog_N3_2 | ecosystem: Environmental > Terrestrial > Soil > Wetlands > Peat | place: Sweden: Abisko...
TCCAACAATGACCAGCCACAGAACGCTCTATGCGGGCTGAATCGCAGAGACTTCGTCGCGCGGCGGATCGGCCTCGGAATCCGGGCGAATCTGAAGTGAATGGTGGTCGATTGAGATTGCTTAGCTGAGGCCGCTCATGACCAGCATTCTGGATTCGGTCATTTCTTCTATGGCGGACCTGATGCCTTCGCGGCCTAATCCGCTGTCTTTTACGCCGCCGTAGGGCATGGGGTCGAGACGCCAGGCGGGGGTGTCGCCGACGATTAATGCGCCTACTTCAAGCTCCCTGTATGCCGTGAGGATGCGACCGGCATCGCGGGTTAGAAGGCCGGCTTGGAGACCGTATCTGGAGTGATTGACGTCGGCGAGGGCCTGCTCGAAATCCTCATAGGGCTCGACGATTACGACGGGGCCGAAGACTTCTTCGTCGCGTACCTTCATGCCGGGCTTGGTGCCGGTGAGGATGACGGGGGTGATGACGGAGCCGTTGCGCTCGCCGCCCGCGATAAGCTTCGCGCCGCCTTCGACCGCTTCGCGCACCCAGGTCTCGACGCGCTCGGCATCGGCCAGGCGAATGAGCGGGCCGACTTCCGTGGCTTCCTGCGAGGGATCGCCGGCGACGAGTTGCGCGGTGCACTCGACGAGCTTCCAGAGGAAAGTTTGAAAGACGCTGCGCTGGACGAAGATGCGCTGGACGGAGATGCAGGACTGGCCGGCGTAGCCAAAGGCGGCGTGGGCGGTGCGGGTGGCGGCGTCGTCGAGGTCGTGCCAGTCGTTGTGAACGATGAGGGCGGCGTTGCCTCCAAGCTCAAGCAGGACGCGCTTGCGGCCGGAGTGGGCTTTGAGCTCCCATCCAACTTTGGCGGAGCCGGTGAAGGAGACGAGCTTGATGCGGTCTTCCTTTTCGGCAAGCCACGCGGTGTCTGCATTTGAAAGCGGGAGGACGGCGAGTGCTTCGGGAGGCCAGCCGGCTTTGAGGATGACTTCGCCGAGCGCGAGGGCGGTGAAGGGGGTTTGCGGCGCGGGCTTGAGGAGGATGGGGCAGCCGGCGGCGATGGCGGGGGCGAGTTTGTGGGCAACAAGGTTGAGGGGGAAATTGAACGGGGTGATGGCGAGGATGGGTCCGACGGGGAAACGCTGGACGAGTCCCCAGCGGCCTTCGTTGCCCTCAGTCAGGTCAAGCGGCAGGGACTCGCCACCGAGGCGGGCGGCTTCCTCAGCAGAGGTTTTGAAGGTGAGGATGGCGCGATCAACTTCGGCACGGGCGAGGCGAATGGGCTTGCCAGCTTCAGCGAGGATGAGTTGGGCGAAGCGCTCCTTTTGTTCGAGGAGGGCGGCGGCAATGTCTTCGAGGATTTCGCGACGCTTCCAGCGAGGCAGGGCGCGGGTGCGGCGGAGGCTGGCCACGGCATGGTTGACGGCCTGGCGGGCGTCGGCGCGGGTGGCGATGGAGACGCGGCCGACGAGGCCCTGATCCCATGGGGAACGGACTTCAAGGGCTTCGCCGTCGATCCATTCCTTACCGCAGAGGAGAAAGCCGGTTTGTTCGCCGGGGCGCATCTTCATATTGCTGCTCCTGAGATTGCTTGCCTGCTTTGATGGTACGCGCGTGGGGCGGCGCGGAAGATGAATTTGGGATGCGCGATTGGTGGTTTGGACCGGGCTGGTCCGTGATAGAAGGGAGCATGCGCATGGTTCCTGTTTTGGTACTCGTATTTGTTTCTATGGCTGCGGCGGGGCAGAGTGGCGCGCCGGTGGCTGCTGCTGTGGCCGGGCCGCCTTCGATCAGCGTGAAGACGGCGGGGATGAAGCATATGGATGGGCTGATCCCGATGGATTGGGACGGCAAAGAGGGCAAGCTTTATCTGGAGATTCCGAAGCTGGCGGCGGATGGGCGGAGCGAGGAGTTTTTGCTGGTGAATTCGCTGCCGTTTGGAACGGGATCGAACGATCTGGGGTTGGATCGCGGGCAGCTTTCTGAGGCGCGCGTGGTGCGGTTTGAGCGCAGCGGGCCGAAGGTGCTGCTGGTGCAGGCGAATTTGGCGTTTCGCGCGCTGACTAGCGATGCGGATGAGCAGCTGGCGGTAAGGCAGTCGTTTCCTGAGTCGGTGCTTTGGGGGTTTACTGCGGTGGCGGACGGATCTGCAGACTTGGATGGCGCTGTGCTGGTGGATGCGACGGAGTTCTTTCTGCATGACGGGCATGGGATTTCAGAGACGCTGGCGGGGTTGAAGCAGGGGTCGTATCACGTGGATGGGAGCCGGTCTGCGATTGCGCTGGAGGATACGAAGGGGTTTCCGAAGAACACTGAAGTCGAGGCGGAGCTGACGTTTGCTACGGAGGGGGAGCCGGGGAATTATGTTGGCGATGTGACGCCTGATCCGCATTCGATGACGGTGCGAGAGCGGACTTCGTTTATTGAGTTGCCGGGGGCGGGGTTTGTGCCGAGGCGTTTCAATCCACGGGCTGGATATTTTGAAAGCGGATTTCGGGATTACACCACGCCGTTGGGCGAGGCTCTGGATCAGCTTTTTATTACGCGGCATCGGCTGACGAAGAAGGATCCCAATTGCGCGACGGCATGCGAGGCGGTGGCGCCGATTCAGTATTACGTGGACCGCGGTGCGCCGGAGCCGATTCGAAGTGCGCTGGTGGATGGAGCGCGGTGGTGGGACGAGGCGTTTCAGGCGGCGGGGTGGGCGAAGGGGACGTTTCGCGTGGACCTGCTTCCAGCGGGCGCGGACCCGATGGATGTGCGCTACAACATCATTCAGTGGGTGCATCGTTATACGCGTGGGTGGAGCTATGGGGATGCGATTACGGACCCGCGGACGGGCGAGATTATCAAGGGGAATGTGACGCTGGGGTCGCTGCGCGGGCGGCAGGATTATTTGATTGCGGAGGCGCTGCTGTCGCCTTACAAGGGAGCGCGGCCCAGCGGCGATGACCCCATGCTGCAGATGGTGCTCAAGCGGATTCGGCAGCTGGCGGCGCATGAGACGGGGCACACGCTGGGGTTGTCGCATAACTTTGCTGCGAGCAGCGTGAAGCCGGGGGACAGCGTGATGGATTATCCCAGCCCGTATGCGACGGTGGGCGCGGATGGGCACATCGATTTGTCGCACGCGTACGCCGTGAACATCGGCGATTGGGACAAGGTGGCTATCAACTATGGGTATCGGCAGTTTGCTGCGGGGATCACAGGCGATGCGGAGCAGGCCGCGCTGAACAAGATTCTGACTGACGCGGACCAGGCGGGGCAGGTGTACATTACCGATGCGGACGCGCGGCCACTGAGCGGCGCGCATCCACGGGCGCACCTTTGGGACAACGGACCGGATGCGGCGGACGAGCTGGAACGAGTGTTGCAGGTGCGGGCGGCGGCGCTGAAGAATTTCGGCGAAGAAGCTATCAAGCCGGGTGTGCCGATGGCGCAGTTGGAGCAGACGCTGGTGCCGCTTTATCTGTTGCATCGGTACCAGACGGAGGCCGCGGCGAAGCTGATCGGGGGCCTCGATTACCGCTACAATTTACGCGGCGACGGGCAGTCTGGGCCGGCCATTGTGGATGCGGCGGTGCAGAAGAAGGCGCTGGCGGCGGTGTTGAAGACGCTGTCTCCTGAGACGCTGACCTTGCCGGAGCGGATTTTGAAACTGCTGCCGCCGGTGCCTCCGGGGTATCCGCGCACGCGTGAGTCGTTCCCGTCGCATACGGGGTTGACGTTCGATCCGGTGGCTGCGGCTGAGTCGGCTGCAGACCTTACGCTCGGCGTATTGCTTGATCCGGCGCGGGCGAGCCGGCTGATTGAATATCACATGCGTGCGCCGGGTTCGCTTTCATTGCGCGGAGTGCTTGAGGCGGTGTCCGCAGCGGTGGCGGAGCGGCCGGAGGGTGGTCACACGATGTCGTCCGAGGTGGAACGGGCGGTTGAGTTCCGCGCGCTTGAGGTGATGCTGGCGCTGGCGGTGAATCCGGCGGCGTCGAGCCAGGCGCGGGCCATTGCGCGGTCGCATGTAGAGGATATGTTGAAGCAGCTCACGTCGGCTGCGCCCCTTGAGGATACGGCGGAGGCCATCCATCGAGCGGCGCTCATCGACCGCATCAAGCGCTTTGACGAGGACCCGGCAAAGTATGTTCCTGCGCCGCCAGTCGCCGCGCCGCCGGGCATGCCGATTGGGGATGACGAGGATTTTTAGCGTGGGATAGAAACCGGTTGAGGGTTCAATTCAGGAAGAAGAAGTTGCCATGAGATTCTGCGGACTCCCATCCATCGAGCAAAAACATTCGATGGATGGGGCACAGTTTCATTTCTTGAGTACTTCTTCGATGTAGGCCAGGGCACGTGGGTCCTGCGATTGACCGAGCCAGAAGAATGCCTCTTTGCGAACTGTGAGATTTGAGTTTGTGTCGGCCACGCGAATGAGCTGTGGAATGCTTTCATCTTGGGGCAACTGGCTCAGAGCAAACACAGCTTTCTTTTTCACTTCGGTTTCGGGATCGTTCTGGATGGCATCTTTGAGTGCAGCGGTCGCCCGTTTCCCTGCTTTTTGCGCGACCCAGAAGAGGGCTTGTCCGCGGACTCCTGCCTCAGAGTCGAACTTGGCCATGTGAAGCAGTTCGTCCTCGGCGGCGGGATCGGAGTTCTGAGAGAAATCGAATGTAAGTTTCTCACGGAATTTCGCGTCGTCCGCGCTCTTGTTCTCGAGCGATTTGAGCGCCACAAAACCGTCGTGCCCGCGCTGAACGCCGAGCCAGAATGGGGCCTGCTCGCGGGTGTGTTCCGACTCCGATGAAGAGGCGATGTGTTCGAGCGCGTGCGTGGCTTCCGGCGTGGCGTGAAAGCTGATTGCTACCAGCGCTCCTTCAATTACATTTTTATGTTCGGGTGTCTGCGTTGTGAGGCCGGCGAGGAACGCGATGCTTTCTTCCGGCTTGACCCCCGTGACCCAATCAAAGCTGATGCCCCCGGCATTGAGGTGGCAACCGGCCGCAATCGGCCTGATCTTGACGAGTTCTCCTTTGTCGAAGCGCAGAATGATATAGACGTTTGGCGATGCAGGCCCCTTGCTGCTGCTGTGCACGCCACGTTCGTCTTCAAGGCGATATTCTCCGCAGCAGTCATTGTCAGACTGCGTCGCATCCGACCAATCGGAACATGCGGTGAGATGCGTGCCTGGCAGAGCCGGCACCTCATACCCTAGCCAGAGTTGGTCGCTGGAGTGACGTATACGATCCACAGTGGCAGAGAGGTTTTGCTCGACGGGTTCGGATTTGAATTGTGTGTCGGTGACCTTGGGCTGCTGGGCGGGAAGGGCCGCAGCGAATGTCAGAGCCAGGAATGCTGTGATCAAGTTTTTCATTGTCGCCTCCTATGAATGGGGAAATTGAAAGTTGTACTCTCCCGCCCTTGCGACAGAGTTACAAGAAGCAGGTCCTTCGACTCCGCTACGCTTCGCTCAGGATGACAGCAAGAACGGGGCAAGCTCCTCCTATTTGTTGAGCAGTTCCATCATGTAGTCGGTCGCTTCTTTGTTGTGCATCAGGGCAAGCTTGCTCACGATGTCTTTTTTCGCCGCAAGGTCTTTCTCGCTGCGGGCCAGGGCGACAAGGTCGTGCGCGTCGCCGGCCACAAACAGACCATCGAGTGCGGCCTTCTTCGATTCCTCATCATTGCTTTTTGAATAGAGAGCGAGGAGCGCGGGGGCGGCTGCGGATCCTCCTGAAGCGCCCAGGTTGCGGATGGCTTTGCGCCTGAGATCGGGATCCTGCTCGCTGGATGCGATTGCGCCCAACGCCTCCTCACCTTTACTGCCCGCGGCAACATAGGCATTGATGATGGCGGATTTCACTTCCTTGTTCGAGGTCGCGTTGTAGATTCCAGAAAGCTGCGAAACTGCGCCCATTGCGCCGAGCTCGGAAACCGCGTGGCGCGCCAATTGTGGATCGGACTCGTGTTGAGCTATCTGCAGCAACTTCTCTTGATCGTTCATGACAAGGTAGGAATCGATGACGGCTTTTTTCACGGAGGGATCGTTGGATTTGCTGTAGATGCTTTCAAGAGTGGACGCGGATTTGGAACCCTCTGCGGCGGCGAGAAGACGGATTGCCTTGATTTGCAGCTTTGGATCTTTTTCTCCGTGAACGATTTGACTCAACAACTGCTGCGCCTGCGGTGATTGATCCTCAGCGAGAACAAAGAGGGCGCGCTCCTTGAGGCGTTCGGTGCTCTGTCCTTCAAGAATTTGCTGAAGGATTGGAAGCGCATTGGAGTTATTGCCCTCCGTGAGTGAGGTGAGAGCGAGCAGCTTGAGCTCTTCGTCCTGCTCGGCCTGGGGCTGAATGGGATTGCCGCTTTTGCCTCGAATCTCGATTTCGAGAGCGCTGCACTCCTTCAACCAATTGCTTTGCGGAAAGTTCTGCCGCAGAGAGGCGCAGGCTTCGAGAGCCTCGGAGGAGCGACCTTCCTTGTGCTTGACGTACGCCTTCCAGTAGAGGGCCGCGTCCGCTCTTCGACCGTGGAGATTGAAGACCTGGTTGAGAAGCGACTCGGCATCCTGCCATCGCGATTCATCAATGGCCTTGGTGGCATCGGAGTAGAGTTGGTTCTCTTGCGTGTCTTCCGCAGGGGCTGCGGCATTCGAGAGCAGTTCGGTGGATCGCGCAGCCTGCGGCGCAGAGAGAGCGAGAGCTCCAAACATTCCTGCAATAAAAACGAATCGATGAATTGTCATTTAGATCGATGCTCCTTTTGGTAATGACTCAGCCTGATTTTCCTGAGTTGAATTCCTTTGACGGAGGACTCTGACTTGAAACAAGAGTGAATCCGTATTCATTTCGTGCTCAATGCGTTCAATGTCGGCACTGTTCAATTTGTCCGGCGAATTGGCCACTTCAAGCAGCACGCGCTCGAGATGGTCAAGCGTGGAAGACATCATGGGATCGCTTCCGTTCGCGAGCGCCTGCCGGTAGAGACGGTTGTCTGGAAGGAGTTGCCGGGCTTCGGCCTCGATGGAGTCGGCCTGGAGCGAGTCGGCGGGATCGTGACTTTGTGCACCGGCATGACTAAGTTCGACAAGCAGGCGCTCCGATCTGTCGAGGTGGTCGTCGAGGATGAAGAGAACGACGCGCTGCTTTGCCTGGGCTGGATTGGCCGCTTCGGTTGGAACCCTCCGTGCACGCTGCCACAGCGATCCCGCAACGAATGCGGCGACAAGAGCGAACAGACACGCTCCGGCGAAAACCAGGCGAGGCCATGAAAAGTAAGAAGGCTTGCTCTTGGTGGGGTAGGCCGGCAATGGCGCTGCGATGGACTGCCAGACGCGCCTTCCGTATCCCGGCATTTGCGCAGGCGGATGGGGCGCGCGGACCGCGAGAACATTGGAGATTTCTTCGTATGCCTGTTCGCATCGGCTGCAAATGCGGAGGTGTGTTTCCGCCGCGATACGGTTTGCGTCGTCGGCGAAGTAGTGTTCGACGAGTTGTTCTTCAGTTAAGTGCTTCATGATTTCACCCCAGGACGGCGCCCCAAAAGTGGAGCTCCCCAAAGCGGCGCCAAGGCCTTGCGCATTTTTTGTACCGCTCGAAAGACCGACTGCTTTGCGTTGTTTGGCGTGACGCCGAGTGCGGTCGCGATTTCGTCGGTCGAGCGGCCTTCGAGATGCCTGAGCACAAACGCGACGCGCTCATCTTCTGTCATCTTTTCCATTGCAGCGTGCCTTCGGTGCTCGATCTCTCTATCGAGCAAGAGTCTTTCGGGACCGGCTGTGGCGTCAGGGAGTTGAATGCCGGAGACCTGCTCATCAAACTCTTCGGTAATGGGCACGGCGGCTTCCTTCTTACGCTTCTCTAAAAGCTGGAGCGCGCAGTTGACGGTGATGCGATAGATCCAGGTACGAAAGTCGGAGCGGGCATCGAACTCGGTGAGGCTGCGGTAGCTGCGCAGCAAGGCTTCCTGCACCACTTCCTGCGCGTCCGGCTCACTCTCGGTAATGCGAAATGCGACGCGAAACATAGTATCCCCGTGACGCTCGGCGAGGTCGCCGTAAGCATCCTTGTTTCCGGCCAGTACCGCCCGGATCAGCGCCTGGTCGTTCTTTGCCATGCCCGTATTAGATCGGAGGAGGGCCATGTGGTTAGGAACTATTTAATTTGCTTTTCAGGCTGTGCGGTTTGAAGCGGATCAGGTTGGTGGCGGGGAGCTGATTGGATGGAAGGACAGGTCGATGCTGCTGGGCTATACTCGCTTCGGACAAAGATGGAGGCGGTGCTGTGCGGCGATTGATCCTGCTGGCGTTGTTGGCGGTGTTGGCTGTGCGCGCCAATGCTGCCGATCATGCGAGCCGCGTTACGGTGGACGAGTTGCAGCAGGCGCTGGCGGCATCGGAGAATGCGCATCGGGCGGATGGCGAGGTTGCGGAGCAGTTGGCGGGGATGGAGCTGACGGAACGGCTGAGCGCGGCCAGGCTGGCGCGGCTGAAGGCAGATTTACCCGGCGTAAAAGCGCAGCAGGCGCTGGTGGCGCTGGCGGACATGTCGGTTTTTCTGGACCCGCCGGATGCGGAGATTCCTGCAAAGCCGAGGCCGGATGCGGCGGCGCTGCGGCAGATGCTGGTGTCGTTGGTGAATTACGTGAACACGACGGTGCGCCAGTTGCCGAACTTTATGGCGACGCGCGATACGACTCGCTTTGAAGACAGGCCGCTGCAGGATGTTCAAGGGCCGGTGGGAATGACGACGTTGATCTATCTGCCGTTGCATGTGGTGGGCAGGTCGAATGTGCTGGTGGCTTACCGTGATGGCCACGAGGTGCTGGAGAAGGTGGCGGAGAAGAGCAAGAGAGGCGAATCGCAGGAGCGAGGACTGTTTACCGAGGGAGTCTTTGGGCCGATCCTGAGCACGGTGGTGGGCGATGCGCTGAAAGGCCAGATTACGTGGAGTCGCTGGGAAGAGGGAGCGAGTGGCACGGAGGCGGTGTTTCATTATTCGGTGCCGAAGGAAAAATCGCATTACTCGGTGGGGTTTTGCTGTGTTGCGGGTGGCGTAACCACGGAGACGCATGAGTTACCGGGCTCATATTCGCTGGATAGCCCGGAGCCAACCGACCTGCATTCGTTTGCTGAAATTGCGGCCTATCATGGTGAATTTGCATTCGACCCGGCGAGTGGGGCGATTCTGCGGATCACGCTGGAAGCGGATATGCCGCCGCACGAAGTTGTGTCAAAGAACGGCATGATGGTTGAATACGGCGCGGTAGATATTGCGGGGAAGAGCTACATTTGCCCGCTGCGGGGTGTGTCGATGTTGATGGCGCACTCGACCAAGCCTCCGTTGGGGATGCAGCGTCTGCCGGAGAGTTATGTGAGCCCGACGAAGACGTTTTTGAATGATGCTGTGTTTGAGCAATATCGCCGGTTCGGTTCGGAGACGCGCATTGTGAGTGGGGGCGGCGGGGAAGCGGGCGGGAGTGCGCCTGGTGCTGTGGCCGCAGATTCGACAAGTCCGCAATCTGCGCCGGAAGCGACCACGGAGGCTGCTGAGATGAGCGCGCCTGCTGCAGCGGCGGCTGTTGCAGCGCCAACGCCTGTACCTGCGATTGCACCGGCGGTGCCGGAAGAGCCGGAGATCAGTGTTGGGGCGGCGAGCGACTTAGAGGGCACCAACCAGGCGGGCCAGCCGATGAACGCTGCGCTTGACCAGGCGCCCGGCTATACGCTGAAGGTCACTTCGCGGCTGGTGGATGTAGGTGTTGTGGCCGTGGACAAAAAGGGCCATCCTGTGACGGATCTGAAGGCGGAAGACTTTGAGGTTTACGACAATGGAGTGAAGCAGGAGATACGATTCTTCGGCGCGTTCGATGCTTCTGCACCAGCCGCTGACCATGCTGGGGTAGCTGCTGGCGATGTCACGTTTTCAAACCGCGCTGCCGAGGCGAATGCCGGTTCACGGGCAAGCGGAGGAACTCAAAGCGGCGCAACGATTCTGCTGATGGATGAGAGCCACATGGCGTGGACGGACCTGAACAACGCCCGTGCGCAAATGCTCGAGTTTCTGGCATCCGCGCCCGCAGGCGAGCGGATTGGCCTGTACACAATGAGCAGTCTGGGGTTCGGTGTGCTGGTGGATGTGACAACGGATCACGCAGCGCTCACGGCCACGCTGAAGAAGTGGATGCCCACGGCGCAGTCCGTTGCGCAGGCGCAAAACGAAGAGACGCGCAACCGCCAGCAGTTCAGTGAAGTTCGCAATGTCTCAGACCTGAGCTCAGTGAACGGCAATCAAGCGGAGTTGCCGGATGGACTTTCCCCTGTGGATCCTCAGTTGCTCAACATGGGCAGCAACCCGGCGCGTGCGTCGCTGATTATTCTGGTCGGCGTGGCGCGGCGATTGGCCGCTGTTCCCGGGCACAAGAACCTGATCTGGTTCTCCAGCGACAACGTCTTCGCCGAGTGGCGGGATCAGCAAGTAGCCATCGACCGGAACACCGGCTCTCTGGACAGCTTTGCCTTGCGCGCGCAGGAAGCCATGAACGACGCGCACGTGGCTGTATATCCCTTCGATGTTTCGCAACTCGAGTCCTCTTCGATTACGGCTGACACTCAACATCGCAACGTGGAGCTTACCCCGACGAATCCGCTGGCTGGGAGTATGCCGGTTGACTCCACAGGAGGACGCAACAAGGCCGAGATGCTGCAGGATATTCACCCCATTCAAGGGCCTGTGCGCCAGGTTGCGGAGGCAACCGGAGGACGCACAATCCGGCGCTCAAGCGATCTGGCGGTTGCGCTTTCCGAGATTGTTGAAGACGGTCATGCGATCTACCAGTTGAGTTTTTCTCCGGATCAACCGGCGGACGGCAAATACCACGCGATCACGGTGAGGTTCAGTGGCAAACTGCATGGACTGACTCTGCACTATCGCACCGGGTACCTCTACACCAAGGAGCCGGTGACACTGAAGGAGCGCTTTCAGCAGGCGGTTTGGCAACCTGCGGATGCAAATGAAGTGACAGTCACTACCGAAGTCCATCGTATGGAGCAGGGCGCGAATATGAAGATCGTGATCGCGGCCGGGGACCTGGATTTGGAGAAGCAGGCGGACCGATGGATGGACAGGCTGGATGTATTTTTTGTAAAGCGGGACGATGCGGGCGTCCGCGCGCAAGTTGAGCAACAAACGCTTGGGCTGCGGCTCAAGGAGCCGACTTACCGGCAGGTGCTGTCCACGGGCATTCCATACGAACACGAGGTCAAGTTGAACAAGGGTGTGGCATCGGTGCGCATTGTTGTGGTGGACAAGAATTCGGGCCGCATGGGTTCGGTCACCATTCCTGTCTCGGCTATTGGTTCCGACGGGCAGTAGCTTGAATATCCAGTTGGATGTTTGGAGTTCTCATTTGATTTACTGAATGCCGCCGTCTGTCTTTTCAGGAGTGATGAATACGGTGGCTTCTCCCGGATTGGTCCGCGCAATGCATACCTGGTTTCTGCCGCGGCGTTTGGCAGCATAGAGAGCGCGATCCGCTTCATCGAGGAAGCTCGTCTTTTGGAGGGAGCGTTGATCGAGGGTGGCAACGCCAATGCTGGTGGTGATGGGCCGATGTTCCCAGGCGGCCGATGCCACCGCTGTGCAGAGGCGCTTCGCGATTTGGACAGCTTCAACTGCGCCGGTGTCAGGAAGAATGACGAGAAATTCCTCGCCGCCATAGCGGGCGAGCATATCCGCCTTGCGAGTGCCTTCCTTCATGATGGCTGCGATTCTGCGCAATGCATCGTCGCCCTGCACGTGCCCGAAGGAGTCGTTGAAGCTTTTGAAGTTGTCCAAGTCGAGCATCAAGAGGCAGAGCTGGGAATGAGAACGTGCGCTACGCGCGAGTTCTCTCTCCAGACAGTTTTCAAGGGCTCTGCGGTTCATGAGGCCGGTGAGCGCATCAGTAAGAGAGAGTGTGCGCAGTTTTTCATTCAGGACCTGCAACTCCTCATGGACTCTTTGCACTTCCAGCTCGGCCTCCCGCTCCCTTGTGACGTCAAGAGACATGCAGGCGAGAGAGCGGCTTCCGCCTGTATCCACGAGCGGATACTTGAAAACTTTCCAGGAGACAACACGGCCGTTGGGCCCAAGGGTCGTGTCGTCAAAATACATTGCAGTGTTTTTTCCCAACACCTGGAGATCGACGGCGCGGAATTTCTCTGCTGTTTCCTGCGGCAATATCTCGAAATCGGTTTTGCCGATCCAATCTTCCGGCGCGACGCCAAACGGATCAGTCAGGGCGCGGTTGCAATAGATCATGCGACCCATCTCGTCTTTCATGAAGGCCGCAACCGGACTTGCATCGAGGAAGGCACGGAATCGGGAGTCGCTGATTTCAAGGTTGTGCGCCAGGCGATACAGTTCCTCGAAAGCCGAGCGCAATTCACTTGTCTGCGCCTTCAGTTGGAAATGGGCGGCGATGTGTCGAGCAACCGTGGCCAGCGTCTGCTGCTGCATTGCGGTCAACTGGCGGGGCGCGAAGTCGTAGATGCAGAGAGTGCCCAGTGCAGAACCGTTGTTCGCGATCAGTGGGTAACCGGCATAGGAGCGCACGTACGGCTCGCCGGCCACACACGGACTGTCACAAAAGCGTGGATCCTCACGCAGATCGGGCACCATCAACAGGCCGGATTGGCTCATGGTATGTGAAAAAAACGATGGGTCTAAAGGCACTTCAGTAACGCTTTGCTGGATGTATCCCTTGAATTGCGCGCCGTCTTCATCGAGCAGACCGATAGCAACTTCCCGCACCTCGCAGAGGTCAGCGGCAAGTGCGAGCAGATTCTTGAAGTCTTCCAATGAGTTCCAGTCGAGCATATTGTGCGTAAACGACATTATCGTTGCTTGCGGCACATTTTGACTCGTTCACTACGACGAATTATTCCTCGTCTTCTTTCATCGGCATATTGAAAGAAGGACATGACTTTAACGGCAGGCTGGATTTCGGGCAGAGGAGATCACGAAGAAGTTCACGCTCGCCGGTTCGAGAGGGAGAACACCTGCATTGGCATGAGCGGGTTTGAGCGGTTCGACGGAGCCATCTGACTCCGCCTTCAGTTCGACTCCATTCAGGAGAACTTTTTCGCCTGTCAATTCCGGCGCGGTCAGGGTATAGCGTTCCGTGTCGAGCGGAAGCGCAATGGATTGTGCGTGGGCGCTATCTGTGTTCAAGGCGAGCACGGTCACGCTGCCTTTACCAGTTTTCGCACATTGCGCGTAGATTCGCACTGCCTGGTCTTTTGGTGTCGCGGGATCAAGCACTACCGTGCCCATGGTGCGGTTCCACAGCAGCGCGGCCCAGTAATTCGGCTTCGGCTCGTATGTGTCTTCGTGCAGCAGGCTGTAGTCGCTGGCCGCGAGGGTGTTGTGCATTACCACTTGCACGCCCTTCTGCGCCAGCGTGCCGAGTTGATTGAGATAGCGGAACGTATCCACAAACTGAGCTCCCATCGGGTCACCGCCGCAGGCTGCTTCCGCCGTTTCGTTCAGCCACATGGTCCTGCCGGAAAGATACTTGTCTCGCAAGGCCGCATAGAAGGCTTCTACGGTATCGGTTCGGTCGAGCCATTCGGCAGTGAGCTCCTGCTCGGGTTTCAGACTGCCTCCACAGCGGCGCGAAACCGCACCATAGAAGTGGTACGACATGGCGTCGTAAGCCGGCCCTGTCGCCTTCATCAGGTCTTCGCTGGGAAGGATGTTCATGATCATGCCGCCGGGCCCGCCGCCGGCAATGGTAATGCCTTCCATGACGCCGCCGGGCCCGAGGAAGATGGTTTTGGGCGACTGTTTGCGGAGGAACGGCTCGAAGGCCTTTACGTCCTTTGCAAATGTGGCGGCGTCGTAGCCTGCTGGAGCTCCGCCGGCACCGGGAAACGTTGGTTCATTCATGAACTTGGTTGCCGCAATGCTGCCGCCGGTTCTTTTCGTGTAGTCGTAGAGCGCCTTTGCCTGTTCGGGTGACCACACGCCGCTTGCGTCTCGCGCTCCGGGGCTAACTGCGACCGAGCTGACAATCTCTGCATCCACAGCGTGCGAAAAGTCCACAACGCCCTTCCATTCGGCGCGTGTCAGCACGCCGCGAAAGCCCTTCGGCGGATCCTTCAATGCCGGTAGATCGTCATCCTGGAAATATGTGCTGTTGGCCCACGATCCGCTTACCCGCATGTACGCAGGGCCAAGCGCGGCTGCGAGCTTGCGCAGCTTGGGATTGCTGAGGTTGATGGGGGAACGGCACTCGAACAGGGCGTCGCTGATGCCCACCTGCTGATTGGCGTCGGCGGCCGGCTTTGGCTGCGCAGGGGCTGGCGCAGCGGCAACAGATTTATAGGGTTTCCAGAAGCGTCCGCCGGTGACTTCGACCATCTCAACGTTGTAGGAGACGAAGCGAGCATCCACGGTGCCAATCTTGGACATGGCTGCGGGGTCGATCACGACGGAAGACTGACCCAATGCTGATGCAGAGATTGCGACGGCGCAGGCCGCCGCAATGAGAGTCCCTGAGGAGGAGAAGCAATGTCTTGTTGATGCCATGGCGCGCCCTGCCCTTCCATGCGATTGGTGGTCGCAAGTTTGTTCGGGCATTACTCTAATTCATCGCAAGGACGCTTGGCGCGAGGCGAGGCGCGCGGATTCGGATTTAGAAGCGAAACAGGTAGCTCGCTTTCACAAAGAGCTGACGGCCATCGTTCAGATATCCAGGGCCGCGGGCGAGTATGGGCTGGTTGGGATTGCAGCGTTCCGGTGAGCCGAGTGGATTCGCGGTGCACACGGTGTGATTGTAATTCTGCAGGTCGTTGTTCCAGCCCACGTAGATAACGGTGCCGGGATGCGGCAGCCAGGTGAGCAGGCCCTGCGTCTGCACCTGCTTGGTGCGCTGCAGTGAAGTCTTCGCAGGGTTGGCGAGCGTGGTGTCGTACTCCACAATGACGCGAGCAGACCATGCGCGCGTGAACTGGTAGTTGAGCTTGGTTCTGAAGGTCTGCGTCTCATACACAGGTTGCCCGTCGCTTACGGCGTGATCGCGATCGAGCAGGTAGGTATTGTCGTCAGTCAAATGGCGCATGGGATTCACGCTGATGAGTGCTTGCACGGATTCCTCATTCAGCAGAAAGGGGATTGCGCCCGCCACAGGGTTGTAGTTGACGTTGCCGCTGCGGAGCGCCTGGATGTTGTAGTTGAGGATGCCCCACGGCTGCCCGCGACTGACAAAGCCGCCGAAGTTCTCAGTGAAGTTTTCACTCGACTGCATGGGATAGCCATCCTGCGGTCCCACGGTATCTGAGTTCTGGCCGACGAGGGGGGCGACGACAATGTTGCGCGTGAGCAGCAGGAACGGATCGAAGGTGGAGTAGTGGTAGACGCGGTTGTTGGCGTGGTCGAAGGCGATGTTTTGATTGGTTTCAAAGCCGCGGCTTTGCACAATGCTCTTCTTGGGGAACCACTGGTAAGTGGCGTGGATGTGATCGCTGCGTATGTTCGAGGTTTGGAAAAATCCTGGCAGGCTGACGAAACCCTTGCTGATGTCCTGATACTCGTTGAACATGTTGAAGGCGTGGCCGTTGCGTTGTGTCTGCCAGTCAGTGGCGGGGCCGGCGTTGTATCCGGGAGGAAATACTTGAGCCATGCTGGTGGGTTTGCTCATCTCGGTTGAGCTTTCGACGGTTTGACCGAGCGTGGTCCAGTGGTCATTGATGCGCCAGGTGAAGTCCGCGCCGCCAACGCGGTTCCATCCGCCGCCAAACTCCTCGTCGGTATACATGAGGCCCAGGTTGGAGCCTTTGCCCAGGTCCTGCGACACGCGGCCCACATAAAAGCTGGCCTTGTTGCCGTAGAGGGGATCGCTGGCTGGAACCGTCTGGCCGGGCTCTCGGTCGTTGATGGCCAGCAATCCCATATTGGTATGGCCCAGCTTTCCCGTAACGCGCAGACCCACGTCGGGCCGGATGATGTTGCGGGTGTAGAGCAGCGTCATGGGCGTGGCGAAGTAACTTGCATTCTCAAGGAAGAACGGGCGCAGCTCGGGGAAGTAGACGGGGTAGCGCTGGTTGACGGTGAACTGAGGCTGATCGCTCTCGACGTCGCTGAAGTCGGGATTCACGGTGCCGTCAAAGACAATGGCGTCGCGCCAAACGGCCTTCACTTCGCCTCCCGCAGTAGCCTCGGCATTGCGGGTACTGAAGTAGGGATTGTTGGGGTCGAGCGTTTGGAGCGTGTGCTCGTTCTGCGCAAGCGCATAGGGGTTGATTTGCACATTGCGCGAGCCGGTGACGCCTTCAATTCCGTGCAGCACGCCTTCCTGGCTGAGCATTCCGGTCACGTTGGCGGAGACGCGCGGCCACCAGTCGTTCTCACTGTTGCGCGGCAGGTTGCGCCAGAAGACGACGCCCCAATCGTGACCCGCGGGCGGAAAGCGCAGGCTGCGGAAGGGAAGCGCGATCAGCGCCATCCAGCCCTTGCTGGTGATCTTGCCGTCGGAGTCCCACACCTGGTCGTAGCTATAGTCGGGGCCGTTGACTTCAGTCCATGCGGCATCGGCCTGCACGCCGGCGGGGTTCACCTGGAACTCGACGCCGCGCTGGCGGTCCTGAAACGGGTCAAGCACCACGCTGACGTAGTCGTCCTTGAGGATGTTTTCGCGCCGGGCGAGATGGGAACGAATGAGTTCGGGATGGCGATCAAAACAGATGAAGACAACGTAGAGGGCGGTATTGGTGCGGGCCATCCACACTTCAGTATTCTCGGTTCCGGGAGCGCCGTCGGTGGGCTGGTTTTGAATGAAATTGGTCAGGTGCGTCAGCTTGTCTTTCAGCTCAGGCCGCGGCTCCATGCCGGCAAAGTCGGCCAGTGTCAGCGGGTGGTCGATCAAGGGCACCTTGGCATCGGCGGGTGGCTGCGACTTGGGCGGCGTCTGCGGAGTTGCGGTTGGCTTTGACTGATTCTGCTGCTGATTCGCAGCCTGCGGTGCAAGCGGTTGTGCAAGGGCGATCAGCAGTCCGAGACCACATGCTACAGCGAGATACTTCCCCAAGAGACTTCCTCCGGTACATGGAACTTATGAATGCGCACATCCGGTTGTCAGCTATCCAATAGACGCAGTTGAGACGCCGCGGTAGGCCGCGGTAAGGAGAAACGCACGGTCTTTGTCAGCATTCCTAAGGCCATTTCGCTGGTGGATTCGCCGCACAAAACGAAGGACTTAGAAGAAGGGCTGCAATGGTCTCAGGCCCTGAAAGTGACCGGTGTGTTCGAAATCGGACACGAGGTTCGGATCTCAACGGCATCCTGGCACCGTGATCGATGAGAGGTTCCAGGCTTCTGCCTGCATTGCCGGTCATCCGGTCAACAGATGGCAATACGCAATCTCGGCGGACAGGGTTCCCGGGGCACCGCCGTTCAGCCGGAAATTGAGCCGAAGAGCATGGCTCTGTCCGGTCGGCTCAAGATTTGGGTCAGTCAGCCGTTTTCTACGCGCGCTTTGATGTCGGCGTACGCCAGCTCAATGAGCTTGCGGAGCGATGCGGTGTCGATGGCTGTTCCAGGGCGCAGCTTCACGTGACGCATGCGCTTGCCTGTGCCTTGCAGCAGGCGCGCGGGATCGGGCAGCCCTGCGCCGTGAAAGAATCCAACGTTTACGTGGGAAGTGAACACGTTCACATAGCCGAAGGGAGCGTCGCCCAGGCAGGCTACCGGACAGCCATCATGCACCAGTTCGCGGACTTCGTCTCCGCATTTGCGCATCACCTCAAACCACTGACGCGCGAAATCTCCCAATGCGCCGGGATGGTCATTCAACCACGCATCGACGGCGGGATCGTGCTCGACGGCACCATTGAATCGCAGTATTTCTGTATTCATCTTCAGTCAATTTTCCTGATGAGTATATATATGTCTCAAAGCAGGTCGGTTTGTCGAGTGGGCAGGCGCACTCAGCGGGTAGGAGAAACCGGAGCTGGCGGCCGATCGTGAGCAGGCTGATCCAAAGCAGGGGAAGCGTCAAGGGTGGGAGTTTCGCCGAATAGATCACCCATGACCGGGATCAACAGCTCGAAGTCTTCGAGGGGCAGCGGAGTTCCAAACAGGAAGCCCTGGAATGCATGACAGCCAAGCTGGGTGAGGCAATCGAGCTGGCCTTCGGTTTCAACGCCTTCGGCGATGACCGATCTGTTCATCACTTGGCCCAGGGAGATGACCGATTGGGCGATGGCGCGGCTGCTCAGGTCCTCGACGATATCGCGGACGAAAGAGCGGTCGATCTTGAGCTGGTCGAGCGGCAGGCGTTTGAGATACGAGAGCGATGAATAGCCGGTGCCGAAGTCGTCGAGCGATAGCCCAATGCCAACAGCCTTGATCTCGGTCATCTTGGCGATGACGCTCTCAATGTTGTCTACGAGCATGCTCTCGGTGAGCTCGAGCTTGAGGCGGGTTGGATCGGCTCCTGCCTGGTCCAGCGCGGAAAGGACGCGGCTCACAAAGTCGGGCTCCCGCAACTGGCGCGCGCTGATGTTGACGGCCACGGTGAGGTGCTGGGTTCTCTGGTGCTTTGCCCAGGCCGCAATCTGCCGGCATGCGCTTTCAAGCACCCAGTCTCCCAGGGGCAGGATCAGCCCTGTTTCTTCGGCCAGGGTGATAAAGGCCCCGGGCCCGAGGAAGCCGCGACGCGGATGGTGCCAGCGGATTAAAGCCTCTGCGCCTACCAGGCGGCCGGCCTCCAGTTGAGGCTGGTAGAAAAGGGCAAACTGATCCCCTTTAATTGCCAGGCGGATATCGGCTTCGAGGGTGGCCCGGGCATTCATGGCATCACGTAAGGCCGGGTCAAAGAAATGCATGCTCTGGCCGCCACTCTCCTTGGCCTGATACATGGCAATGTCGGCCCGCTGCAGTACTTCGTCGATGCTGTCCGTGTGTTCTCCTATGACGGTGATCCCGATGCTCGAGGTGCTACTGCATTCGCGGCCGTTGAGACGGTAGGTCTGGCAGAGGATGGTAAGAATTTTTTCCGCTACCATTTTCGCCCGCGCCGCAGCCTCTTCAGGATGCTGGCTCAGCTCTCCAAGAATTACGACGAACTCATCTCCGCCCCATCGCGCCACGGTGTCGCCAACGCGGACACTGGCGCTAAGGCGCCTGGCGATTTCCTGTAAAAGCAGGTCGCCCGTTTTATGACCGAGGGTGTCGTTCAGCGCCTTGAAATTGTCGACGTCGATGAATAGCAATGCTCCCATCAGCTTGCTTTGCGTTCCCGCATTGAGCGTCTGGGTAAGTCTTTCTGCCAGCAGGCGGCGGTTGGGCAATTGGGTCAACGGATCGTAGAAAGCGAGCTTCTTGATCTGCTCTTCCGCCACTCTGACTTCGGTGACGCGGTCTTCAAGTTCGACGGTACGTTTCTTCACCTGGAATTCAAGTTCCCGGCTTCTTGCCAGCAGATGCCTCTCGCGAAGCCTGTCGACGGCAAGAAAGACAAGAATGCCCGCGATGACGCATAAGGAGGTGAACCACCAAGTCTTCCACCAGGGTGGAAGGATGTTGACCTGGATCCTGATGGGCGGCGAGTAGGAGTTCAGGCCCAGATTGCGCGCCATGGCGGTGAACGTGTATTTGCCGGGTGGGAGGCCGGAGATCACCGCAACGCCGTCCCGGCTTTCGATCCAGTCGGAATGGGAACCATCCATTCGATAGAGGAATGCCAACTGGCTGCGATTGCGCATGGCCGGCGACGATAAATGGAAACTTAGAGGGAGCTGCGACCAGGGTAACTCGATTGCCGCGGCTATGGGGACGTTTTCATCGCCGCGCCGGATGCTGGTGACCTCGGCGGTCAGGGGAACCGGATCGAAAGCGTGTTCCGGATGCAAGAGGTGCGCAATGCCGCCGCTGGTTCCAATCCACAACGAGCCATCGGCTGCCAAGGTCATCGCACCCTGATTTACGTCGTTCCAGATGAGCCCGCTTTCCTGCGTCAAGTGGCGCCAATCCTGCCCGTTCCAAACCAGGAGGCCGGCGTCGGTTCCGAGCCAGACCCAACCGCGGCGATCGGTAGCGATGGCCACCGGTGTTTCGGCCTGAAGCTCGGCGGGTAGTTTCAGTTGCCAGGACTCCCAGCCTTCCGATCCGAGTTTGATCCGCCATGTGCCGGTTTGCTCCCCGGTAATCCAGACGCCGCCATCGGCGGTACAGGCGAGGTCCAGCAAAATTCCGGCAGGTCGGCGGTCCCCATGAATTTCAGGGGCGGTCCAATGACCGTTTTCAAGCCGCAGCAATCGGTTGGTGGTCATGAACCAGAGTGCGCCGTCAGGGGATTGACAGCCCGCATTTACCTGGTGTTTTGTCCCCAAAAGCGGCAGCGCGGCGCTTTCCGGTTGGGGAACAGCCATGGTTTCTCCCGCTTCGCGCGTGAAGATACCCTCGTTGGTGGTAAAGAACACACGGCCTGCAGTGTCGCCCACGGAGCGGGTAATGAGAGCCGGAAGCAGCCCCGTCTGCGTTGTTTTGCCGGACCCTGGATCGATGACGAGAACCGAGGCGGACTTGGTTCCGCCCCAGAGCGTGCCGTCCCGGTTTGAGCCCAGGGTGTACAACGGGCCGAAGGGCCAGGGCCGCAACGAGTTCAAAGCTCGGGCGATGCCGGTGCGAAGGTCAATGACGGCGGGCCCTTTGTCGGTGCCCAGAATGACTTGATCACGGGAGGGAACGATGGTCCAGACATCCGCGGAGGGCAAGGTCGCAGTGTCATTCCAGCCCTCCCAGTTTTCGTACCCTGCCCAGTCGAACAGGCCGTCTCCGCGGGTCGCAATCCATGGGTCGCCCTCCGCGTCGATGACCATGCGCACCACATTGCCAGTCAGTGGCAGGCCGTTCGCCTTTCCAATGGTTCGCCACTGACCTCCGTCCCACCGTGCAATTCCATCTTGTAACGGACCCAGCACCCGGCCCTCCCGGTCCTCGATAAGCGGTCCATCACCATTCACACTGACAGCGATAGTTCCTGGAATGCTGCGATCGACGAAACGCTTCGCCTGGCGCGGAAGCACGGAAACATGATCTGGACCCCTGGCCCACAGGGTGCCGGCGTGATCGAGAAACACGCTCTCCCATCGAGCGCCGGCAAGACCCTGCTTCTCTCCCCATTCCTCGAAATTGCGGGGGGCGGGACGAATGCCCTCTGCTGTTTGCGGTTCAGTCCAGGAGCAAAGGCCTTTTCCGCAGCCGATCCAGATTTGAAGGCCCGCGGACGGATCATGAACCACGCTCACACTGGAGATCTGCGCCAGGTCGGTAGCGTTTGATACCTGACTGACAGAGAATACCGGTACAAACGAGAGCATGTGGTTCTGATCGTCGTGCTGCAGCCGGTAAAGGTGCTCTCCACTCACGACAAGCAGGTGGTGCGCATCTTCAACCACGATGTCGTTCCAGGAGGTCAGT
>Ga0302278_10002453_pt1 | contig 21424 bp, 11 predicted proteins | sample III_Bog_N3_2_FD_194543 | JGI IMG/M metagenome (GOLD analysis project Ga0302278, IMG submission 194543) | Peat permafrost microbial communities from Stordalen Mire near Abisko, Sweden - III_Bog_N3_2 | ecosystem: Environmental > Terrestrial > Soil > Wetlands > Peat | place: Sweden: Abisko...
TTGGGCCAATGCCGTACGGCCTGGCTTAAGCAACATTGTTTCGCTTTCGGGGCTGAATTCATATGGGGTTGAACTGGCGTTGCGCGCAGAAGGCACGATTACGAATTATAACTACAGCCAGGGCAACTTCACCTTCCCCCCCGGGCTCAACCATGTCACCGCCATCGCGGCAGGATATAACTTCGCGCTGGCGTTAAGAACCAACGGCACCGTTGCGCTCGCCTTCAACACGAGTGTTACCGCCAACCTCACCCCGGTCACGAATGTCCCGCCCTCGGTCAACAATGTCATTGCCATTGCCGCCGGCCATGACTATGCCATGGCTTTGAAAGCCGACGGCACGGTCGTGGCATGGGGCAGTGGTTCCGGCACCAACCTGCCGCCGGGAATGACCAACATCACTGCCATCGCCGCTGGCAACGCTTTTGAAAACTCCGGTCTGGCCACCCGTTCCGACGGTGCCGTTTTCGCCTGGGGTGACAACCTCTACGGCGAAACCCAGCCTCCCGCTGCGCTGACCAATCTGGTTGTCTCCGGCCTCGCCACGCCTCCCTACCACGGCTTGGCGTTGGTCAACAACGGCAGCCCGCAAATCGTCCAGCCGCCGGTTGGGCTGACTGCCGATGCGGGCCGCGACGTGACCTTGCAGGCCAGGGTGGCGGGGGCGGCACCTTTGAGTTATCAATGGCTGCTCAACGGCACGAATGTTCCCGGGGCAACCAACGCCAGCCTGTTCCTGCCGGCGATCCAACCGGCCAGCGCTGGCAATTATCAACTGTTCGCCAGCAATGCCTTCAATACCGCCCTCAGTGTGCCCGCGCCGGTCAATGTTATCACTAATTACACGCTGCAGTTTCTCAGTCAGGGCCCCAGCAGCCTGACCACCTATCAAGGAGCAACAATCGCCTTGGATGGTTTCACGGTGCTTGGCGATGGTCCGTTGCACTATCAATGGTTCTTTGCCCCGACCAATTCGGGGGGAAGGGGGGGCTACGTTTACGCCCCGGTTCCCGGGGCGACCAACGACACGCTGACCATGGATCCGGCGTTGGCCGGACAATCTGGCTCTTACTATCTTGCCGTAAGCAATCAATTCACCGGAATCTCCTACTCACCAGGGAACGCCGGCCTCACCAGCGCACCCGTGAACGTTCAGGTCTTGTTTGCCAAGGCGTGGGGTTACCTGCCCACGGATGCCCCCTTTGTCCTGACCAATGCCACCGCCATTGCCGTGGGGAATTATGGCAGTCTCCTCACCGTGCAGGGGGATTATTTTGCCCTCTCTTCCGCCGGCAAAATCTCCAGTTGGGCGGGCGGACCGGTGCTTTACGGCGAGACGAATTTTTCCGCGTTAAGCAATTCCATTGTCATGGCCATCGCCGCCGGGTATGGCGACACCCTGGCGTTGAAATCCGATGGCACCTTGTTCGCCCTGGGCGGTGCTGGACAAGTCAGCGGCCCCACCATTGTCCTGTCCAACATTCCATCCACGGCAGTCGGCATTACCGCCATCGCCTGCGGTGATTATCATGACCTTGCCCTGCGCTGGGATGGCACCGTGGTGGGTTGGGGACAAAACATCTACGGTCAGGCCACCAACTCGGTCACGAATGCGGTGGCCATCGCGGCCGGGGGTGACGACAGCATTGCCCTGCGCGCGGATGGTTCGGTGGTCACTTGGGGTATGTATGGCAGTCTCCCGCCTTATGGCCAATTTTTAGTACCGGCAACCGCCACCAACGTGGTCGCGGTGGCCGCAGGCGGCTCGCACTTCCTCGCCTTGCGGGCCAATGGCACCGTGGTGGGCTGGGGCAACAATAGTTATGGCGCGACCACGATCCCGGCCAGTTGGACCAACATCGTGGCCATTGCCGCCGGCTACACCCATAGCACCGCGTTGCGCAACGATGGCACCGTCCTGGCTATTGGCGGCTTTGAGGGCTTTGTTGCCACCAACTACCTGCCGTCCGATTTGTCCAATGTCGTCGCCATTGCCGCCAGCGGCAATCACAATCTGGCCCTGTTTGGCAACCGCGCACCGTCCTTCACGGTGCAGCCTTGGAACCGGACGGTTTTCAACACCACGACCAGCGTCTGGTTTTCCGCCAAGTGTTCCGGGGTGCAACCCATGCATTATCAGTGGCAGTTCAACGGCACCAACGTCCCGGGTGCCACCAATGACCAGTTGACCATCAACGCCTCGAACAGTCTCAGCTATCCCAGGGTGACCTACCCGCTCCAGTCTGGCTTCTACCGGCTCGTGGCCAGTAATGCTTATGGCGTGGTGGCCAGCAAGTACGCCCAACTGTCGGTCATCATCCCGCTCGCCACGGCGGTGAATGCCACCAACCAAAGCTGGACCACCAGTGGCAGCGCGCCTTGGTTTGGCGAAACCAACGTCACGCATGACGGCGTGGCGGCGGCGCAAAGTGGCAACGTGGGCATATTGCAGGACAGCATCCTGCAAACCACCGTCGCCACCAACGTTCCCGGCAACTACACCTTCTGGTGGAATGTCTCCTCTGAACCCGACCTCGACTATTTGGAATTCCGCATCAACGGCATGGTCCAAACCAGCATCTCGGGTCAGACGGGCTGGCAGCAAGTCAACATCCCCGTGGCCGCCGGCACCAACGTGCTGATGTGGCGTTATTCCGAACAGTCCGTCTATGCCAGTGGCCAAAACGCGGGCTGGCTGGATCAATTCGCTTTTGTGCCCGCGCCGGTGATTCTCTCCCAGCCAGCCAGCGTTACCAGCTATGCGGGTACCACGGCGGCCTTCAGCATTGTGATTAATAATTTGCAGGATCAGACATTCGGGTTTCAATGGCAGAAAAACGGGGTCAATTTGGTCAATGGTGGTAACGTATCCGGTGCCCAAAGTCCGCGTTTGACTTTGAGTAATGTTCAAGACGCCGCCGCCGCCAGCTATACCGTCATTGTCACCAATAGCGCCGGTGGCAGCGTCACCAGTTCCGCGGCCACTTTGACCGTCTTGGACACTCCGCCCACCATCGCCAGCCTGAGTGGCAGCCTCACCAATCTGGCGGGAACCACGGCCACTTTCAATGTGTCAGCGACGGGATCGTCACCCATGTACTTCCAATGGCTGAAGAACGGGATCAGCCTGCCCACAGGCATTGCCTCCACCCTCACCTTGACCAACGTGCAGGATGCCGATGCCGCGATTTACTCCGTCATCATCACCAATGCCTATGGCAGTGCGACCAGTGCCCCCATCCAACTCACGATCATCGACCGGGCTCCGGTGATAACCAGTCAGCCGGCCAATGCATGGGTGGTGAATGGCGGTTCGGCCAGCTTTGCGGTGAGCGCCGTCGGTACCACCCCCATGTCCTATCAGTGGCAATTCGACGGCACCAATCTCAGTCAGGCCACCAACGCGTCCTTGTTGCTAAGCAACGTCAGCAAGGCCAGTGTCGGCAACTATCAAGTGATCATCACCAACGCCTCAGGCTCGACCAACAGTGCCATGGCTAGCCTCGGCTTGGTGCATTCGCAGGTGGTGGCTTGGGGAGACAATACATACGGCCAGACCAATGTGCCAGCCATCCCCACCAACGTGGTGGCGATTGCCGGTGGCATGGAGCACAGTCTGGCGCTGCAAACCGACGGTAACGTGGTGGCTTGGGGTAACAACACATATGGCCAAGCCAGTGTGCCTGGATTGTCGAACGTGGTGGCGATTGCCGGCGGAGCCTATCTAAGTCTGGCATTGCACGCCAATGGCACCGTGTCGGCATGGGGACTCGATGGCTACGGAGAAACCGAGGTGCCGGCGGGATTGTCAAACGCGGTGGCGATTGCCGCTGGTTATTTCCACAGCCTGGCGTTGCGATCTAACGGCACCGTGGTGGCATGGGGATACGATGCCGACGGCGAGATCAACGTGCCCGCCAGTCTGACTAATGCGGTGGCGATTGCCGCCGGTTGGTATCACAATCTGGCGCTGCAAGCCAACGGCACCGTGGTCGCTTGGGGAGATGATACCTATGGCGAAACCGACGTGCCGGTCGGATTGTCGAACGTAGTGGCGATTGCCGCCGGGGCTGGTTTTAGTCTGGCGTTGCAAGCCAACGGCACCGTGGTCGCTTGGGGAGACGATGCCGACGGAGAAACCGACGTGCCTGGGCTGACCAATGCGATGGCGATTGCTGCTGGTGGCCTTCACGCTCTGGCATTACAAGCCAGCGGTACAGTCGTGGCTTGGGGCGAGGATGTAAATAGCCAAACCATTGTCCCCGCCGGTTTGACCAATGCCGTGGCGATTGCCGGAGGCGGCTATCACAGCCTGGCAATTATCAATGACGGCTCGCCGTGGATTCTCACCCAGCCGGTCAGCCAGACCGTTGCCAGCAATACCACCGTCCAGTTTGTGGTCACCGCCTTGAATGCGTCCACCCTGGCGTATCAATGGCAGAGGAATGGCGTCAACTTGAGCGACGGTGGCAACGTGTCCGGCTCCGCCACCGCCTCCCTGACCCTCAGCAACGTGCAGACCGCCGACATGGCCGTCTATACCGTGCTGATCACCAATGCCATTGACCAGATTACCAGCGCGCCTGCGACGCTGCTGGTCCTTGGCCCGCCCCAGATCACCCTGCAACCGGTGAGCCAGACCGTGAATGGCGGGGCCACCGTTCAATTCACCGTCGCCGCCTTGGGCAGTCCGTCGCCGGCCTATCAGTGGTGGTGGAATGGCACCAACTGGGCGGGCTTCGGTGCCAGCCTGACCTTGACCAACACGATGCGCGCCCAGGAGGGCACTTATTCGGTGCTGGTGACCAACGGGGTTGGCGGCGTGTTCAGCAGCAACGCGGTGCTGCGGGTGCTGGTGCCCCAACAGCTCGGCCAGCCCGTGCTGCGGCCCGATGGCACGCTGCAATTCACTTCATCCGATGTCGGGGGCGGCGCGCTTCCGTCTGCGGATCTGTCCGGCTTCGAGGCGCAAGCCAGCTCCAACCTGCTCACTTGGGTGACGCTGCCCAACGCCTTGATTCTCTCCAACGGCACACTCGTCCTGCAGGACCGTGCGCGGACCAATAATCCATCGCGGTTCTACCGCATCGTGGAGCACTGATCTGATTGAATTCAAAAGCCCCGTCGCTGCCGACGGGGCTTTTTTGTTGTCGAACCAGTATGAATCCCGCACCAACAAAACCGCCAAGCGCAGGCCCAAAGGCGATTCCCAAATCCAGGGTGCCAGTCACTTCAAATTCAGCGATGACGGCGCGATGCTGAAGATTCCATTCGTCATGGGCGCAATGCGGACGTCAGGCATTGTTGCCCTTGATGGCCGCCGCCAGGTGGCCCTCACGGCGCGTTGCATCAGCACTTTCTTCGACGTTTACTTAAAAGGGGCACCCGCTTCAGACCTCAGGCAGCAACTGGATTGTTCAGAGATTGAATACGCCCAATGAGCACATCGGGCGCACACTCAATGATCTGCCAATCGGATAGGTCCCAGCACCTTACGGCTGAATCACGCCGATTTCCGCGGCCGAGGTCCAGGCCCCGTCGTTGACTTCGGAAAGTGCCTTCAGCTTGATGAACTGGCCGGCTTGCGGCGCAAAGGTCACGCGCTTCAATTCCTTGGTGTTCTCAAACGTGCCCTTGGCCACCGGCTGGCCAAAATGCCCGGCGTCATTGCTAACATAAAACTCATAGTCCTTGATCGTGCCGTTTTCGCTATCGTCCTGGCGCGGCAGATAAGTGAAGCCCGAAATCGTGGCGGCCGGCGTCAACTCGATAATGATCTCATGCGGACAAACCGGGTTGGCATCCTGCCACTGGGTATGCCAGATCGTGTCCTTGTCGCCGTCCACGGCATTTGCGGCCTGGCCATTCTGGCCAGCGGTTTCTTCGCTATCCGCTTTGACCACTTTCAGGGTCACTTTTACGGCGGCAGCCGGGGCCGCCACTGGGGCGGGGGCAGCGGGCACCACCGCCTGGGGCACCGGAGTTACTGGAACCGCCGGAACCGCCGGAACCACCGGAGCGGCTGGTGCCTCCGGGGCTGCGGGCACAGCCGCCGTTGCGGGAGCGGGCGCGGCGGCGGGAGTCTGCGCGCTGGGGGCAGTCGGTTGGGGCATTTGGCAACAAGACTTGTGGCCGGTACAGCAGCAGCCAGCCAGCAAGGCAGAAGCCGCCAGCGCGATCATTCCCGAGGTTATGGTATTAGAATGTTTATTCATGAATGTATGGGTTGTCTTTAAAAGTAACCATCATCCAATAACATTTTGCCCCGCAAGGTTGCAACCGAAATCCAATGTTTGCAGGCCGCGTGCAGGGCTGGACTAAAGTCCACCAAATGGCAAACGCATGGACCATGCCGGGGTGGAACGGGCCAGTGGCCCGTCCTGCCGGGCTACCAGCCCGGCTGAGCGGAGAGGGGCGGACTGGGGGGAAACCGTCTCCGCTTGCGAAAAGAACACCTCACCCATTCCGTCCGGCGGGTCGCCGGACGGGACGGGCCAGTGGCCCGTACCACCCTTGTTTGCAAACGCCCCTGGACCAGCTGCCTGCACGCGGCGTTTTCGCAGGAATCAACCGCCCGCGCGCCACCCAAATTATTCCGTTCCCTCGCCTAGTTCCACGTTCCAGTACGCCAGATCCACAAAATGACGCCAGCTGTCATGGCGGTGCAGCGTGAAGCTGACCTGCACAAATGGCCGCCACTTGGGCCGCTTCGGTTTGCGCACCAGATACATTCCCGCCTCCAGCGGCGTGCGATTGGATTTGCGCGTATTGCAGGCGATGCACGAGCAGACAATATTTTCCCAGGTCGTCGGCCCGCCGTGGTCGCGGGGCACCACATGGTCCAGATTCAATTCGCTCCGGTCAAACACCTTGCCACAATACTGGCAGGTGTTCTTGTCCCGCTCAAAAATGTTGTGCCGGGTGAACTTCACTTCCTTCTTGGGCATCCGGTCGTAGAGAAACAACAAAATGATCTTCGGTACGCGGATGCGAAAGGAAATCGCATTCACCGATTCATCCTGGGGCGCATCGGCTGAAATATGCCGCCATTCCTGGAAATTGAACGTGCGAAACGAGCCGTCCGGGTTATCCATCACCACCTGGGCATGGCCTTGAAAGAGAAGCGTGAGCGCCCGGCGGGCGGAGCAGACATTGACTGCCTGCCAGAGCCGGTTCAACACAAGCACGTGCTGGTTCAGCGTGGTTTTCATGGCACGACTGCCGGGAAATTAGCAAAACTGCAACCGGCGGTCAACGGTGTAAACACGTTGTCACCCAATTGCCACAATGGCTGGTTTAACCCGAACTCCGAAGCCGTAACGATTCAATAAAAAAGAATTTCAACCACAGATGGACACAGATAAACACAGATGAAGAAATGTCAGAACGTCGTTCTGGCCCGGATTTTCGCCGGTCACTAAATGATGCGCTTTACGCGATGGGCTCGCGACAGGCCGGTTCGATTTCATGACCCACTTCGGAGTTCGGGTTAATGGATTGGTGGATTGACGGATTGTTTTACGGCGGACAAATTCAGGCTGTGCACCGCGATGCGCGCCTGTGCCAAAGCCGCCTGGGCGTCGGGACCGGCGGCTTCGAGATCGGTCAGCACCTTGGCCATGTCGGCCGCCAGTTGAATGGGGGGGGAATCCGGTTGGTGGCAGCGGAGGCAGACGGAGTTGGTACCCACCAGCATGGCGGTGGTGGCCGGTTCCGTGGCGTGGGCGGAATGGCAGACGGTGCAGCCCGGCAGGCGCGCGTTGTTGAAGGGGCGGCCATGGGGTGAGCTGGCGAACGCGCCGGCTTCGCCGGCATGGCACTTGGCGCAGGTTTTGGTGATGCGTTTCGGGTTGACGGTGGACAGCGGGTCGGCGACGGCGCGGGTATCGTGGACACTGTGGCAATCCACGCATTCGGCGGCCCGTTTGCGTCCGGCGGCGAGCCGCCGGCCATGCACGCTCGTTTGATATTGGGCGAATTGGTCCACCTGCTGGTGGGGCTCGTACCGGCTCATATACGCGGTGTTGCTGTGGCAACTGGCGCAAAATCCCGGGGTTCCCTGCCGGGTGACGCGGACCTTGAAGCCCCGGCTCGCGTTCATGGAGATGTTCTGGTTGGTTTCCGTGGCGTCGCCGCCGTGGCAGTCGGCACAACTGATGGCTTTCGCGTAGTGAATGTCATTGGTGAACTTGAGGCTCATGCCCTCCATCACCGTGTGGCACTCAAAGCAGGTGTCGCGGGCCGCGCAGGTCAGGCAGGCCAGGAGCGTGATTAGGGCAAAAAAGACACGCCCGGCCGGTTTGGAAACCGGCGATACAGCAGACTTGGAAGTCTGCGCTACGAGGTCGGCGGGCGCTGGTGTCGGCGCGGTCGCTTTGCGCGCGGATGCCCGGAAATCACCCGGACCATTTTCGTGCGTCCGCGGTTTTCCGCGAGGCGCGGAAAACCACACGCTGGGCGCGCGGCAGGTCCGTTCGATTTCATTGCCCACTGTGGAGTTCGGGGGCATGACCGCTTCGCGCCGGGTCGGGAGCCCGGCGCTCCCATGTTTCTGGCAGTTATTCGGCATTCGGTATTGGGTGCTTACTTCGGCTCCGGTCCCTGGGTGACTTGGACCAAATCATTGGTGCGGAGCCATTTGGCGAAGGCCAGGCGCACCTCTTTGGCGCTCAGTTTGGTGTAGATCTTTCCGGCCCGGACCGGTTCATCCAGGGGCAGTCCCAGTTCGGAGCGGGAAAGCCAGGCCCCGGCGATCTTGTCCACGCTGGATTCGGAGAGCGGGATGTCCCGCAATAACATGAGCTTGGCCTGGTGCAATTCCTGGGCGGTCACGTTCTTGGTTTGCATGTCGGACAGGTCGGCGAGAATCATCGTGCGGGCCTTGGTGACGTTGGGCGGGTCACAGGCATAGGCCACCTGGTAAACTCCGCGGGAGAGTCCCAGGGTGAAGGTGGAACTCACAAAATAGACCAGTCCATTTTTTTCGCGCAGGTCCCGGTACAGGCGCGTGGCATAAAAGCCGCCGCCCAGGACGTGGTTGCCGAGTTGAATGGCGTAGTAATCGGCGTTGGTGCGGGTGAGCAAGAGGGTTTCGCCCAGCGTCACCTTGTCCTGCACGCGGCTCGAATCCGGCACTTGGGTGACGGAAACGGCGTTCGTGGGCGCGGACGGGAAGAGGGTGTTGGGCTTCTCCCCGGCGGCCTGCCAGCGGCCGAAATATTTCTCCACGGTGGCCACGGCCGTTTCGACCGGGACGTTGCCGATCACGACGATGGTGGTGAGGTCGGGGCGGAAGGCGGCGGAATAATAGTCGCGGACGTCGCCGATGGTCAGCGCGTTCATGGACTCGGGGGTGGTTTCGCGCCGGGCGGGGTCGCCGGTGGGAAACAGGGCGCTCACGAACGCATGTCCGGCAATATGGTCGGGGCTTTGGAGTTCGCCGGCGACGCTGGCGACCAATTGGGGTTGGATGACCTTGAAATCCTCCTCGGGCAACGCAGGGGACAATTCGTTGTCCGCGAGCAGTTCCATGCCCCGGTCAAAGAGCTCGGGCAAGACTTGCAGGGAAAAATCCGCGCCGGCCGATTCGTTCGCCCCGATGTCGTCCAGCGCTTTCTGAAAGGCGATGCGGTCGAGTTTCTTGGTGCCATAGGAAAACAGTTCATCCAGCGCGCGGTCCACGCCGTCCTTGCCGGGGGCCATCTGGACCTTGGCATTGTTTTTGACGCGGCCCTGCACGCTGACGGTGCCGCTGACGGCTTGGGGCTGGATGATGAGCCGGAGGCCGTTGGCTAGATTGGTGCTGAATGGGGTCAGCGTGGAGACGGGCGCGGGCAGCTTATCCGTGAGTTTGGCGGCCCAGGCGGGCAGTTTGACGTTGGCATTCTTGGCGGAGGCGAAATTCTCATTGCCGCCAAAGCTCTTGGAGGAGGTCGGCTTGCCGGACGGTTGGGGCGTGAGAATGGCGCTGATGGCATGGTCGAAATCCAGATACTTTTTGGCGACGCGGTTCACCTCGGCCACCGTCACCTGGCGGAACGCGGCAATATCATCATCGGGCGAATTCCGGTTTTCGATGGCGACGGCCTGGGACCACGCGGAGGCCAGGCCTTCCACGGAATTCTTCTGCAATTCGGCGCTGATGATTTCGCGGCGCTTGGCGGCTTCCACAAAATCGGCGTCCACGCCGTTGGTGATTTCGGCGGTGAGGATTTGTTTGAGCTGCTCGAGTTGGTTGGTGGAATCCGCCCCGGCGGGGAATCCGGCCACGGCGTAGCCCAGGCCGGAATGCGGGAGGGTTTCGTAGGCGAACTGGGTGAACAGGGCCTTGCCTTGCGGCACCAGTTCATAGAGTTTGCCGCGCTGGCTGCTCAACACATCGGAGAGGATTTGCGCGGCGGCAAAGTCGGGATTGTCCGCGCCGGGAAAGCGGAATACCACGGCGGTCATGCCGTAGGGTTGATCGGTGTCGAGCTTCAGCAAATCCGGCTGCACGGGGGAGAAGTTGTATTCGGGCCGGGCGGGCAGGGGAGCGGAGGGGATGCCCCCGAAAATTTGCGTGGCCTGCGCCAGGGCCGCCGTGGGGTCCACGTTGCCGACGATCACGAGGATGGCGTTGTTCGGCACGTACCAGGTGTTGTGAAACCGGCGCAGATCGGCATCCGTGGTTTGGTCAAACGAGGGCCGGGTGCCGAGGGCGTCGTGGGCGTAGGGCGAACCTTTGAACATGGCGGCGAGCAGTTGTTCGTAGAAGACATATTCCGGGTTCGACAAATCCTGGGCGACTTCCTGTTCAATCGCGCCGCGCTCTTTTTCCCAAAGCTTTTCGTCGGGCAGCAAATCGCGCATGCGCGTGGCTTCGATGCGCAGGGCCACGTCCAGATTTTCGGCGGGCGTGGTGAAGAAATACTGGGTGACGGACTGCTGGGTGTCGGCGTTGTCATTGCCGCCCATGGCGGCGGAGGCGGCGGCGAGTTCATCGGCGGACAGGCCGGGGCTGCCGCGAAACATCATGTGTTCGGTGGCATGCGCGGTGCCGGGGAAGCCGGGCGGGCAGGCGTCGGAGCCCACGCGATAGTTGACCATGGTGGTGACGACCGGGGCCAGGGTGTTGCGCACAATAATGACCTGCATGCCGTTGGTCAGGGTGGCGCGCAATGGTTCTTCGGCCTGGCTGCTGATGGCCGGGAGCGTCAGGGTCAGGGTGGCCGCGAGCACGGCCCGCCACCGGGATGGAAACGAGGATTTTTTCGCCGTCATAGAGTTCATTTTGACCACGTTAAAACGCGGGCGTTCAAGTGTCGAGCCTGTTGGTGATGGGGATTGGGGCGGTTTCAGGTTGAAGGTTTCAGGTTTCAGGTTGTGGCAAGGCGGTGCGGTGATGCAGGGGCGTGTTTATCGCGGCTGCAAGTGTTCTAAGAAATATTACGGGGGTTGGTAACAAGTGTTCAGCCGGGACCCCGGATGGGGCTGATACAGGAGGAAACGGGGCCGTTGAGGGGAGAGGATGATTGTTAATCTTCGAAGAGGTGGAGGTCTTTTTGGTTTTGTCCCGGTGAAAAATGATGCGTTGGCGAGCCCGCGAAGCGCCTCAAGAACGGGGTGGATATTTGGCACCAATCCTGTGATATTGGCCGCCACATTGCCATGGAAACAACAATCATGATTCACGAATGGATGTGCCAGGTGCGCCTGCCCCCACAAGTTGGCGAGCTTAACTTGAACTCCGAAGTGGGCCACGAAATCGAAAGGAGCTGCCGCGCGCCCGGCGCGGTAGGGCGCGTCACTCCGTGCGCGCCGCGCCTGCAACCAGCGTGTGCAAATTTTGGCCGGCGTCGCTTTCTCAACCCGTTGCCGATGGCGGACTTTCTCATATTATTCATCCCAACTTTGGTATTCACCAAGGGAAACGATTTGATTTCATGAAATGGCGGCTTACGTTGCGGTTTCTGGTTGTCACGGGATGCCTGTGGTTGCTCGTGACCACCGTCCAGGCAGACTCCCTGGCGGAAAAGGCCCGCCTGCAAATTGGCAAAACCACGTCGTATGATCCCGCCTATCGCAAGCTGGCCTATCCGGGCGGGGATGTTCCCTTGGAGACGGGCGTGTGTTCCGATGTGGTGGTGCGGGCTTTTCGGGGACTGGGCATTGATTTGCAAAAGGAAGTCCACGAGGACATGGTGCAGGCCTTTGACCAGTATCCGCACAAATGGGGATTGAAGCAACCGGACCCGAACATTGATCATCGCCGGGTGCTCAACCTGATGACCTTTTTCCAGCGCAAGGGGTGGTCCGTGCCCCGCAGCAAACAGGCGGCGGACTTCCAGGCGGGCGATGTCGTCGCATGGAATCTGGGCGGCGGCGTCACTCATATCGGAATTGTTTCCGATCACCCTTCGGCCGCCGGCACGCCGCTGGTGATTCATAATATCGGACGGGGCGCGCAGGAAGAGGATGTGCTGTTTACCTATGAAATCATTGGCCATTATCGTCCGCTGAGGAAGTCATGAAAAGATTCGTTGTTGTGGGAGCGATTGTTTTGGGCGTCTTTTCGCTGGCGAATTTGATGCGCGCGCAGGACCTCAGCGCCGCGTACACGCTGCCGCAATTGCAGGCGCAAATCGCCGCCCAACTGGCCCAACCGCGCTTTGCCGGGGCGCTCTGGGGCGTGAAGGTCGTCGCGCTGGATTCCGGCCAGACGATTTTCGCGGAGCATGCGGACCGTTTGATGACCCCGGCTTCCAACACCAAGCTCTACACCGCCGCGCTCGGTTTGGATCAGTTGGGCGGCGATTACCGTTTTGAAACGCCGGTTTATGCATTCGGGAAAATTGGCCGCAACGGCACGTTGCGGGGCGATTTGTGCGTGGTGGGGCAGGGGGATCCGAGTTGGAATCAAAGGCGGCTGGGGACCAACTTTTGGGCCATCTTTGAGCCCTTTGTCCGCGTCATCATCCAGGCGGGCGTGCGGCGCGTGAACGGGGATTTGCTCGCCGACACCACTTTTTTCCACGGACCACCGACCGGCGCGGGTTGGCAGATTGACGACTTGCGCGCGGGTAATGTGGGGTTGCTTTCGGCGCTGTCGCTCAATGACAACCTGGCCCAGGTTCGCGTGGAACCGGGGGCGCAACCCGGCTGGCCCTGCCAAGTGACGCTCTTGCAGCCGGGCACGGGATTGGTGCTCAGCAATTTGACCACGACGGTCGCCCGGAATTTAACCCCGCACATCGAACTCTTTCCGGTGCCAGAGACGTCCGTCATCGACGTGCTGGGGCAACTCCCCGTGAACGCAGACCGCGGCGTGCTGGACGTGGCGGTGCCCCGGCCGGCGGATTGGTTTGCTGCCGGGTTGAAGCTGGCGCTGGCCAGATCGGGGGTTCTGGTGACCGGACGCGTTCGTGTTTTTTCCTGGCCGGAAACACCCGGGCGAGACGCCAGGGCCACTACCAAACTGGGGACGGTGAGTTCCCCGCCGTTGCGCGAGGTGGTGGCCGGTTTTATGAAGCCGTCGCAAAATCTGGAGACGGATTTGTTGCTGGCTGCGGTGGGCGAAAAGCTGCGCCCCGCCGATGCGCCGGCTTGGGAATCCTCGGCTGCCAGCGGGCTGATAGCCCTGACCAATTTCCTGGCCAAAGCCGGGGTGCCGGCGGCGGAAGTCTCCTTCAACGAGGGCTCCGGGTTGTCACGCGACAATCTCACCACGGCGAGCGCCACGGTCGCCTTGCTGCAATTCATGGCGAAGCATCGCGAGGCGGAGGCCTTTCTGGCCTCCCTGCCGGTGGCGGGCGTGGATGGCACGTTGAAGGGGCGTTTGCGGGGTCCGGCGACGGCGGGCAATGTCCGCGCCAAAACCGGCACCTTGCACTGGGCCAGCGCGTTATCGGGGTATGTGACCACGGCTGGCGGCGAGCGCTGGGCGTTTTGTTTCATGCTCAACCGGTTCACCCCCGCGCCGGGCCATCTGACGGGCGAGGAACTCGATTCGCTGGCCGTGCTGCTGGCGAAGTTTGCGGGTCACCCGGAAAAATTATAAATCAGTGTATATAAGCTTATTTTAAACAAGCTAAACCGATTTTGTCAAGGTGGTGGCAAAAAATTTCTTGCTGGAAACCAGCACCGTTTTCCGTCAAGCTGACACTAATTTATGGATGTAAAACTCCCCAAGCTGGGTGAAGGCGCCGATTCCGGCGTCGTCGTGGGTATTTTTGTGAAAGCCGGCGACACCGTCGCCAAGGATCAGCCCATTTTGGAGCTGGAGAACGAGAAGGCCGTGGCCTCCATTCCCTCGCCCGCCGCCGGGGTCGTGGAAAAGGTCCACGTCAAAAACGGCGACCGGGTGGGGGTCGGCCAGCGTCTGATCACTTTGTCCGGGGCCGGTGCCCCGGCCGCCCCGGTGGCGGAACCGGCCCGGCCGGCCGCCGCGCCCAAAGCCGCCGCCCGGCCCGCGCCCCCGGCAGCGCCAGCACCCGAGCCGGAGCCGGAGCCGGTGGAAAGCGAGCCCGTCACTGAAACGGAACATCCGCCCGTGGCCGCGCCCGTGGCTTCGCCCTCCTTGCGTCGCATGGCCCGGGAACTGGGCATTGATTTGAACAAGGTCCGGGGCAGTGAAGCCGGCGGGCGCATCGTGGCCGGCGACGTGCGGGCCTACCTCGCCAAATTGCAGAAAGCCGCCGCCAAGCCCGCCGCCCCCGCTGCTGCCGCTGCTGCCGCCGCCGGCAAAGCCGCGCCCGAGCGCGTTGATTTCTCGCAATGGGGGCCGATTCTTAAGAAGCCCGTCACGCCGTTGCGCAAAGTCATTGCCCGCCGCATGGGCGAAAGCTGGAGCGCGGTTGTCCGCGTCACGCAATTTGACGACATTGATTTCACGCGCCTCAACGAATTGCGCAAAAAGTTTGCGGCGGAATACGAGAAACAGGGCGTCAAGCTTACCTTCACCCCGTTTGTGCTGAAGGCCGTGGCCGCCACTTTGAAGCAGCATCCGATGTTCAACGCCAGTCTGGACGAGGCGGCGGATGAGATTATTCTCAAGGAATACATCCACCTCGGCATTGCCGTGGACACCGAACAAGGCCTGCTCGTGCCGGTGATTCGCGACGTGGACAAGAAGTCCCTGCTCGAACTGGCCCGGGAACTGGAGGCGCTCGCCGCCAAGGCGCGCGACCGCAAGGTGACCGCCGACGAGATGAAGGGCGGCACGTTCACCATTTCCAACCAGGGGGCCATCGGCGGCGGGCACTTCACGCCGGTCATCAATTTGCCCGAAGTCGCCATCCTCGGCCTGGGGCGCGGTGCGCTGAAGCCCGTCGTGCGCGACGGCCAGATTGTGGCCCGGTTGCTTACCCCCATCGCCTTGAGCTATGACCACCGCGTGATCGACGGCGGCAGCGCCGCGCGCTTCGCGGTGGATCTGGTGAAGGCGTTTGAAAACTTTGATGAGTCGGCGGTGGGCAAATTGACTTAATCATCCTCATCGTCATCCTCAAATTATTTTATGGACTCCATTAAAACGGAAATTGTCGTTGTTGGCGCCGGCCCCGGCGGTTATGCGGCCGCGTTCTATGCGGCGGATCTCGGCAAGCAGGTCGTGCTCATCGAGCGCGAGAAGCGGCTTGGCGGCGTCTGCCTGAACCGTGGCTGCATTCCCTCCAAGGCCCTGCTCTACGCCACGCACCAGATCGTGAGCGCCCGCGAATCCGCCCATCGCGGCATCACCTTCACCGAGCCCACGCTGGACCTGGCCAGGCTGCGCTCGTGGAAGGAAGCCATCGTGGACAAACTCGGCAATGGCGTGGCCAGCCTCGCCAAGATGCGCAACGTCACCGTCATCAAGGGCCGCGCCTATTTTGAAGGCTCGCAGAAATTGCGTGTGGAAACCGAGCAGGGGCAGCAATTCGTGGAATATGACAAGGCCATTCTCGCCGTCGGCTCCACGGCGGCCATGCCCAAGGCCTTCGATCTGGGCAACCCCCGCGTGATGACCTCCACCGAGGCGCTGGAAGTCGAGGACGTGCCCGAAAACCTGCTCGTCGTGGGCGGCGGCTACATCGGCATGGAACTCGGCACCGTCTACGCCGCGCTCGGCAGCAAGATCACCCTCGTCGAAGCCATGGACAGCATTCTCGCCGGGGCCGATCCCGATCTCGCCCGGCCCGTTGTGACCATCGCCAAAAAGGCGTTCAAGGAAATCCGCCTCAAGGCGCGCGTGGGCAAGATGTCCACCGTCGGCAAGCAGATCAAGGTCGAGATGGAATTCAACGGCGAGAAATTGACTGAACTGTACGACCGCGTGCTCGTGGCCGTGGGCCGCGTGCCCAACAGCAACGACGTCGGCCTGGAAAACACCGGCGTGCAGGTGGATGAGAAGGGGTTCGTGAAGGTCAACCACCACCAGCAGACCAGCGATCCGAACATTTACGCCATCGGCGACATCGCCGGCGGCATTCTCCTCGCGCACAAGGCGCACAAAGAGGCGCGCATTGCCGTGGAAAACATCAACGGCGAAAACGTGACCTTCGAAAACATCGTGATTCCCGCCGTGGTTTTCACCGATCCCGAACTGGCCTGGTGCGGCTTGACCGAAGCCGAAGCCAGGGAAAAGGGCGTGAAGTACGAAGTGGCCAAATTCCCGTGGTCCGCCTCCGGCCGCGCCCTGAGCTTTGACCGCACGGATGGCCTCACCAAGATGCTCATTGATCCCGAGAGCGACCGTGTGCTCGGCGTCGGCATCTGTGGCACCAACGCGGGCGAACTGATCGGGGAAGCCACGCTGGCCATGGAAATGGGTGCCACCGCCGAGGACATCGCCCTGACCGTGCATCCGCATCCGACGCTCTCGGAAACGTTGATGGAGTGCGCCGAGGTGTTTTACGGCCACGCCACCCACACCTTCACGCGCAAGAAACCCACGCTGTAAACAACCGTATTTCCAGCCATTCAGCCAACCCTCGTCCGGCCACGGACGGGGGTTTTTGTTTGCTCAGTTTGGGGGGTTGCATCAGAACTCAGTTATAACCCGAACTCCGAACTCGGCAATGAAATCGAAAAACCATTTTGCGAGCCCATGGATGGTCGGTCGCGTCACTCGGTGCGCGCCGCGCCGGCGCAACTTCGGAGTTCAGGTATAAACCGGAACCAAACATCTACATCTGTAAAGAATCCAGTTGACATTATTTACAGTTGTAGAGAAGATTGCGCCATGTCCAAATCCGTCGTCGAATTGACCGAGTCCGAATGGTCCATCATCAAGGCCGTTTGGGAGACCGAGCCCTGCACCGCCCCCACTATTCAGGAACGCCTGGCCAAAGCCACCCGCTGGACCTACTCCACCGTCCGCACCCTGATGGATCGCATGGTCGTCAAAGGCGTGCTGACCGCCAAAAAAGAGGGCAAGCTCACCATTTATCAATCCGCCGTGACCCGCGAACAGGCCCAGCGCGGCGAACTCTTTTACACCCTCAAGCATGCCTTCAACGGCGCGCTCACCCCCATGCTCCAATGCCTGTTGGACAACCACGACCTGGATGCGGCGGAACTCGCCAAAATCGAGGCGCTCATCCGGGCCCGCAAACAGGCGGCAAAGAAATAATCCCGCTTCCGCTCCATGAACGTCACCATTGAAACCCTGAACCGGCTGGGCGCGCAGTTTTTGGATTTTGCGTGGCCCATGTTGTGGCAATCCAGCCTGCTCATCGCTCTGGTCTATGCGCTGGATGCGTTGCTCGCCCGCAAAATCCGGGCCGCCGTCCGGCACGCCCTGTGGCTGGTGGTGCTGGCCAAGCTGCTGCTGCCGCCCACGCTCGCCCTGCCCACGGGCGCGGCCTGGTGGCTTTGCCCCAGGCAACCCATCAACACCTTCATTCCTCAGCACTTTGTCGTGCGCTATCCGGAGCCCATGCCGGTCTCGGACGACCTGCCCGCCAGCGTTCCCACTGTGCCGCCAACCGCGCGACTGGATCGCGCCGGCGGGTTGTTGCTCGCCGTCGGCGGGGTGGGGGCGGGATTGCTATTGTGGCTGCTGCTGCGCTGGCGGTTGGTCATCCGCCTCACCCGGCAAGCCAAAACGGCGCAAGGATGGGATGGCCTGATCGACGAAGTCCGGCAGTCGGCCGGGTTGCGGGGGCCGCTGCGGTTGCGGATCGTGGACCAGGCCATGTCTCCGGCCGTTTGCGGGCTGTTCCGCCCGGTGATTTTGCTGCCGCGCATGCTGGCGGAAAAACTGACCGCCAGCCAGTTGCGCGCGGTGCTGCTGCATGAAGCCTGCCATCTCCGCCGCTGGGATATCTGGGTGAACTGCGCGCAGGCGGTGTTGCAAGTGCTCTACTGGTGGCATCCCCTCGTCTGGCTCGCCAACGCCCGGATGCGCCGCGTGTGCGAAGACGCCGTGGACGACGCTGTGATGCTGGCGCTGGCGGCCGAGGCCGAGGTTTATGCGCCGACCTTGCTGGAGGTGGCCCGGTTGGCCTTCCGGCGTCCGATGCTGAGCCTGGGCCTGGTCGGCACCCTGGAATCGCGGAGCGCCTTGCGCCAGCGCATCGAGCGCCTGATGGATTTTCGCGCCCCGCACCGCGCTGGATTGACGCTCGCCTCCTTGTGCGGCATTTGTGCCTTCAGCGCCGTGGCCCTCCCCATGGGCAAAGCCCCCGCACCCACGGAAACCGAATTCGCACCCGCATCAGTCACTGCAACGGCCCCCGCAACGACTCCCCTGCCGGTCACCGAACCTGCTGCCACGCCCGAGCATCCACCTTCAACCACCCCTCCACCATCGGTTCTGGTGCAGGCTCGCATCTATCAATTGCCGACCCAGTACTGGACCCGCCTGGTTTCTGGTTTGCCACGCAACCCAGAACAACGGTCGCATGATTCATGGCATTCGATCCCACCCGGCGAGTTTTCTGGCTTTCTGGACCGGTTGAAGCAGTCGGGGGCGCATCCGTTGACGATGGCGCGAGTTTTGACGACGAGCGGCAAGGAGGCTGATTTTTATACGGGCGATGGCACGAACGATACTGAATTCAATTGCACCCCCACCGTGGATGGCGAACGGCTCAATCTGGTAGTCCAAGGCTGGACCGTGGTGGCGGACCATCGGGGCTTGACCACGAACAAATTTGGCACCCATGCCATCCTGCCCGACCACGGCGGGATGGTGTTACGTTCGCAAAACGCGGATGCAATCAATGCCAGCAACGCCAGCAACGTCGTGGTGGTTTTGAACGTGGAAATTGTCACCAATCAAGCGCGCTTCCAACCAAGGTTGGTGCCGCTTGCCCGGCCATCCACCAATGAAGTAACACCACCCGCTTCGCAGTTGCACAGCCTCGGCGGCCCGGCTTCTTTCGATGACAGTGTTTCTGGCGCGCAGCCGATTTCATATCAATGGCCGAGGAACGGAGCCAATTTGGCAGATGGCGGAAATGGCTCCGGTCCCACCAATGCTCCGCAAACAGAACATCCCGCCGCCCTCGACCGCATCCGTCTTTCCGTCCAGTTCACCGATCTCGATCAACGGTTGAGCCGGATCGTCCGCCAGTTGAATGCGTTGGCCAAGGAAAACGATCCGGATCACGTCGGCATTGAGATTTCCCTCGCCACCAATGCCTGCCTGCCCCGCTGGGAGGACATTAATTCCGTGGTCATTGATAATTTATCCCTGGTGGATGTGCGCTTGGGGGATGTCTTGGAAGGCCTGGCCATGGTCGCCAAAACGCCCATTACCTATTCCTTTAAAGATGGCGCGGTGATCTTCACGGCCAGCGGGGGACCCAAGCTGTTTCAGCGCACGTTCCGGGTGGATGAACAAGCCTTTGCTGCCAGTGTGCATGGCACGTCCCAGAATGCCGCCGCGATGGATTCGCATACCAGTGCCGCTGCCGAATTTTCCCGGGGCGAGCTGGCTGCCTTCTTTGGCAAGGCGGGCATTGACTGGCAATCGCCGTCGGGCAAGGCGTTTTTCAACAATGAAAAATTGGGATTGTTATTTGTGAAAGCCACTTTGCCGGATTTGGATAAAATCGAGTCCATGCTGCAACGGCTGAGCCCGCCCTCGTCGCCGGAAATTCATCTCCAGGCGCGGTTTATTCAAATTCCGGTCAAAGACAAGGAGACCCTGGGGCGCTTGGGCCGGTTTTTGACCCTCACCAATCCGGCCGATGAACGTGCCATGGGGGTTCTTTCCAGCCGGGAGTTGCAGGAGACTTCGACCCAGTTGCGATCCGCGCGCGGAGTCGTCATTGAGGGCCTGCCCGAGCTGACGGTCTTTAGCCGGCGTCCAGTCCAGTTCCGGAACACCCAGGTGCAAACACTCCTGACGAACATGATGTTCCAGGATAATTACACAAACACCAGTTCCATTTCTCCCCAAACCTGCGCCCTGGAGACGGGGCCGGTTTTAGATGCCGTCATGAATGTGTTGTCCGATGGCCATACGGTTCATCTGAAAACCAGCGCCCAGGACACTGAATTTTATGGCTATGCGCCAGTACCCTCCCGCGAACACGGGCATATCGTCACGAACTCCACTGGCGACCAAATCAAGCTGGCTTTAATTTGGCCGGCGGTTTTAACCCGGATCCGGTCCGCCGCCGTTGATTTGCGGGATGGCCAGACCCTGCTCCTGCCTTTGGATCAATCCCGCCAGGTGTACTACGAAGAACCCAGCGCCACCAAGGTAGCCACCATCGCCAAACACATCAGTAGCGCACGCAAGAAGCTGGGCGAGAAAGCCACCTTTGTTTTCATCACCCCCACCCTCGTCGACCCCACCGGTAACCGGATCTATCCCGACATCTATCCCGACCCCATTCTGCCGGCGAGAAATTATTTGCCGGTGCCCTAAACCTGAATTCCGAAGTGGGCCATGAAATCGAAAAGACCTATCGCACGCCCAGCGCGGTAGGGCGCGTCACTCCGTGCGCGCCGCCGTGGCACACCCGGACGCGTCGGTTGGCAGGCGGCGGCGCGCAGAGGACTGCGCGCTCTACCCTCGGCGGGTTTGCCGGAGTCTTGGCGGAGTCCGAGTCAGTCCGAGTCAGTCCGACCTTTGAAAAGCTAAAACGGGAGGGTAGCGACGGAGCGGGTGTGAGACAAAATTCTGAAAGACCCGAAAAAGCCCACCAAACGAGGCCTGCGTAGCTACGATTGCATCGATTCGCTGGGGTTGAACTTTTTTGCATAAAAAAAACACCTTGGACAGCCTATGTCCAAGGTCCCCTGATATGCTAAAACCAAAAAGATCAATTCATGAGCGCCCACAACGCCAGAATGTCACGCCCAGGACCGCCGCCGCATTCGGGGGTGGCGACGGCTCGTCGCCCAGTGTTTAATTTTAATTCGGGGAGTGCCCCGTCGCCAGCTCGCTGCCTGAATCAAGGTAAATCAAGCCTAATCAAGGTAAATCAAGGTAAATCAAGGTGGAAAAATG